>WBZR01002567.1_pt1 | contig 13567 bp, 14 predicted proteins | sample 5204231 | NCBI WGS metagenome assembly WBZR01 (sample SAMN12412403, study PRJNA552823) | activated sludge metagenome | isolation source: activated sludge from anammox sidestream of wastewater treatment plant... | place: USA: Virginia | collected 2017-08 | reverse complement strand
GCGATGTATCGCATCGTCAACTCACCGTTCGGGACAGCGCTGCGCATGATTCGCGACAACCCGCAACGCGCGCTGTTCCTCGGCCTCAACGTGCGCCGCTACAAGCTCGCCGTTTTCGTCATCGCCAGCATGTTTTCCGGGCTTGCAGGCGTGCTCATGGGCCTCTACGTCTCCGGCGCTTATCCGAACTTCGCGTATTGGACCATGTCCGGCGAGGGTCTGTTCATGATCATGCTGGGTGGGGCCGGCGTGTTTCTCGGCCCCGCTCTGGGCGCGGGCCTGCTCATATTTCTCGAGGGTGCGGTCAATACCTATACCGGCCACCACGGCATCGTGCTCGGCTTGATCATTCTGGCCGTGGTGCTCGGCCTGCGCCGCGGCATCCTCGAATATGCATGCGACTGGCTGCGCGAGCGGCGCGACGTGAAGAAAGCCAAGCTTGCGGCGGCGCTGTCGCCCACGGCCGCGGCTAAAAGAGGCGCGCCATGACCGCCTCGCTGCGCCTGCGAAACGTGACCAAACGCTTTGGCGGTCTTGTCGCCATCGATGACGTGAGCTTCGACATTCCCGCCGGCTCGCTGACCGCCATCATCGGCCCCAACGGCGCAGGCAAGACGACGCTGTTCAACATCATCACTGGGCACCTGAAGCCGGACTACGGTGAAATCTGGCTCGACGGCATGCCGCTTCTCGGCCGCTCCTCGGTCGAGGTGACGCGGCTTGGCGTAGGCCGTGCGTTTCAGGTCGCGAGCCTGTTCCAAACCTTCACCGTCGAGGAATCGATCGCCGCCGCAGTGGCGGCCCACAAGCGGCGTTTGGCGAACGTGATCTCCGTGTTTCCCGATGCGGAGATACGCGATCGCGCAGGCGAGGTGATGCGCCTGGTCGGGCTCGATGCGACCCGCAACAAGCGTTGCGCCGCGCTCTCGCACGGCGACCAGAAGCTGCTCGATATTTCCTTGGCGCTCGCGCTCGAGCCGCGTGTGCTGCTGCTCGACGAGCCGACGGCGGGGATGGGGCGCGACGAGCGTTGGCAGATGATCGAATGCGTGCACCGGCTTTGGGAGCAGGTGCGCATGACGCTGATCTTCATCGAGCACGACATGGATATCGTGTTCAAGATCGCGCAGACCGTTCGCGTGCTGCGGCAAGGCGCCAAGCTCGCCGAGGGCGGGCCAGAGGAGGTGCGCAATGATCCGGCGGTGATCGAGGCCTATCTCGGGAGCGAGCTGCAATGAGCGGCGCACCGATGCTCGTCGCGGAAGGATTGCAGGCCGCTTACGGACCGAGCCAAATTCTGTTCGGGGTCAATCTGCAAGTGGGCGAGGGCCAGGTCGTGGCGCTGCTCGGCCGCAACGGCGCGGGCAAGAGCACGACGTTCAAGGCTTTGATGGGATTGTTGCCGCCGCGAGCCGGCCAGATCTTCGTCAACGGCAAACGCGCCGACGGCAAAGCCCCGCACGCTATGGCCCAGCTCGGGCTCGGCTATGTGCCCGAGGACCGCCAGGTGTTCACGCACCACACGGTGCAGGAGAATCTCGAGATCGGCGCAAAGCTCGGCGTCGATGGCCGCGCGTTCTGGACGATTGAGCGCATTTACGAGACCTTTCCTATTCTCGCGAGCCTGCAGCATCGAATGGCCGGGCGGCTGTCCGGCGGCGAGCAGCAAATCTTGGCCATCGCTCGCACCCTTATGGGCAACCCGTCGATCCTGCTGCTCGACGAGCCGAGCGAAGGCCTGGCGCCGATCATCGTCCATCAGATCGCAACCGTGCTGCTGGAGTTGCGGCAGCTCGGGCTGACCGTGCTACTCGCTGAACAGAATATGCACTTCTGCCTGCGCGTGGCGACCAGCATCTCGATCATCGAAAAAGGCCTCATCGTCTATGACGACGACGTCGACGACTTCAAGGCGAATGCGGATGTCAAGAAGCGCTATCTTTCGGCGTAACTGGCCAAGGAGTTGACATGGAGTTCGATCTTTCGACGGAGCAGGAGCTGATCATCGAGACCGCGCGCAAGGTCGGCCGCTCGTTCGGGCCGGACTATTGGCGCGACGTCGATCGCGAACGGCGCTTTCCGCGCGAGGCCTGGCAAGCCGTCTGCAGGTCGGGCCTTGCAGCGGCGGCGCTGCCGCAGGAATTCGGCGGGGGCGGACTTGGCATGCTCGATCTCGTGCTGGCGATCGAGGCGATGACCGCGGAAGGGTCCGGCGTCGTGTTGGCGCAGCTCTTCATGATCAATCCGCTGTTCGGCGGGCAAGGAATCGCGCGTTACGGCAACGAGCGCATGAAACGCGAAGTCCTGCCGCAGATCATCGATGGCCGGATCACGCTGTGCTTTGCGCTGACCGAACCCGATACCGGCAACAACGCCTTCAACATGAAGGCCTATGCCCGCCGCGACGGTGAGGGATGGCGACTATCGGGACAGAAGGTGTGGATTACCGCGGCGGGCTCCGCGGACCTGATGATCGTTGTCGCGCGCACGAAGCGCATCGAAGAGGGGGCGCGACGCACCGACGGCATCACCATGTTCATGATCGACGCCAGGCGCGCGGGCATCCGCCATCAGCCGATCGAGAAGGCGGCGACGCATCCGCTCGCATCGAGCACCGTCTTCTTCGATGACGTGCGTATCGAACCGGACGAGGCGCTGGGTACGGTGGACGGCGGCTGGCCGGAACTGGTCGAGCTCCTCAACGGGGAACGGGTCATCACTGCGGCGGGGCTTGTCGGTTCGGGCGGGCTCGCGATCCGGCTTGCGGTTGATTACGCCAAGGAGCGCAAGGTGTTCGCCGGACAGCCGATTGCGAACTATCAGGGCGTGCAGTTTCCCTTGGCGAAAGCGCATGCCGAGCTCGAATGCGCGCGCCTGATGAACCGCAAGGCGGCGACTTTGATGGATCGAGGTCGTCCCTTCGCAAGCGAAGCCAACATCGCCAAGTTCATGGCGGCGCAAGCGGCGGTCGAGGCGGCTGATCGCGCGCTGCAGACTTTAGGGGGAATGGGGTTTGCTTGCGAATATCACGTCGAGCGGATTTGGCGCGATGCGCGCGTATTCGCCGTCGCGCCCATTCCGCAAGAGATGATTCTGAATTTCATTGCGATGTACGACCTCGGCCTGCCGCGGTCCTACTGAGCCGTTCACCCGCAAGCGCCGGAAGAGCCTATGTCAATCGACCTCACCCGCATCGACGAAATCGCGCTCATCACCCTAAACCGGCCGCAATCGCTCAATGCCTTGAGCTACGCGATGATCCGCGACTTGGGGGCGGCGCTCGACGCGGTGGAGAACAGCGACGCCCGTGCGCTGATCATTACTGGCGCCGGCAATAAGGCGTTCTGCGCAGGCGCCGATATCGGCGAGCTGACGGGCCGCAGCATCGAGCAGGAATATGCCGGGACGTTTCTGGGGCAGGCCACATTCAGCCGTCTTGAACGCTTGCGCGTGCCTTCGATCGCTTTGGTGAACGGCTACGCGCTCGGCGGCGGTTGCGAGTTGTCGCTGGCGTGCACCTTCCGCCTGGCGACCGCGAAGGCGCGCTTCGGTCTGCCCGAGATCAAGCTCGGCCTCGTGCCCGGTTATGGCGGCACCCAGCGCCTGCCGCGCTTGATCGGGCTTGGCGCGGCTTTGGACATCATGATGTCGGGACGCTTCGTAGAGGCCGAAGAAGCCGCGCGTATCGGTCTCGTCAATCGCATCGTTGGCGAAGACCCGCTGCAGGAGACGATCGCCTATGCACGGCGGTTCACCTCCTTCAGCCTCTTGGCATTGCGTCTGATACGCGATGCAGCGATGCGCGGCGTCGATACGACACTGGCGGAAGGCCTGCGAATCGAGGCCGACCTGTCCACTGTTTCCATGGAAAGCGCCGACGGCAAGGAAGGCGCCGCGGCCTTTCTCGCCAAGCGCGCCCCCGAATTCAAGGACCGTTGATGCTGGAGACGACCAAGAAAGAGCATTGGCTCGATTTCGAACGCGGTTCGCCTGAGATCGGCATCGTCGGCGCGGGAATCATGGGGCGCGGCATCGCGCAGGTTGCGGCGCTGGCGGGATTTCCGGTGCGTCTTTATGACGTTGATAAAAAGAAGTGCGAGGGGGCGGTCGCCTTTATCGGCGACATGCTGGCGCGCTCGGTCGCCAAGAAGGCGCTCTCGCAAGCCGAAGCCGAACAGGCATTCGCGCGGCTGCGCGTAACGTCGGAGCTTGGCGCGTTGCGTGGCGTGTCGCTGGTCATCGAGGCGATTGTCGAGGATCTCCCCGCCAAGCAGAGCCTGATGCGCGCGCTCGAGGACGCCGTCGGTCCAGATTGCGTGTTCGCGACCAACACTTCGTCGCTGATGGTGACGGCGATCGCGTCAGCCTGCAGCCGTCCGGACAGGGTGGCGGGCTTGCACTTCTTCAATCCGGTGCCGCTGATGAAGCTAGTCGAGGTGATACCCGGACAGCACACGGCGGCGCATCACATTCCCGTTTTGTGCGGGTTCGTCCGGCGGCTTGGCCACACACCGGTCGTCGCCAGCGATACGCCGGGATTCCTGGTCAACCATGCCGGACGCGGCCTCTACACGGAGGGCTTGCGTATCGTGTCGGAGGGGATCGCCTCGCCGCATGACGTGGACAAGCTGATGCGCGAAGGAGCGGGCTTCCGCATGGGCCCGTTCGAATTGTTCGATCTCACCGGGCTCGATGTATCTTATCCGGTGCTCCAGCAGATCTACCGTCAGTTTTTCGAGGAGCCGCGCTTTCGGCCCGCGCCGCTCCTCACGCGCCAACATGCGGCGGGCCTGTTCGGCCGCAAGGTCGGCCGCGGCTTCTACGATTATCGCGACCAGACGATGATCGTTCCGCCGGACGCCGCGCCGCAGCGCTGCGACGCAAAGCCCATCTGGATTGACGCCGGCGAGACGGATGGCGGGCGGCGCCTGCGCGAACGATTGCAGTTGCTTGGTCTTCCTATTGATGACGGGACCAACGCTGGACCCGACAGCATTTGCGTGATCGCGCCGCTTGGGGTCGACGCCACGACAGCGGCCATGGCGAACGGGCTTGATCCCGAACGCACGATCGCGATCGACGCGCTGTTCGGCCTTCATTCGCGCTGGACCTTGATGACGAGCGTCGTGACGCGTCCCGATGTCCGCGACGCCCTGCATGGCATGCTGCTCGAGGCCGGAGCGAAGGTCACGGTGATCGGTGACAGTCCCGGCTTTGTCTGCCAGCGCGTCGTGGCGAGCATTGTCAACATCGCCTGCGACATCGCCCAGCAGCGCGTGGCCGCGCCGGCGGACATCGATGTGGCGGTGCGCCTTGGGCTTGGCTACCCGGAAGGGCCGCTCGCCTTGGGCGATCGCATCGGCGCGAAGACGGTGCTGACCGTGCTCGACCGGATGGCGGCGTTCTATGGCGATCCGCGCTACCGAGCGTCGCCGTGGCTGCGCCGGCGGGCCGCGCTCGGAATTTCCTTGAAGACAATGGAGCAATAATCCCGCGATGCAGAATTAATAGATCGCAGATTGACGTATAGAGTCCATCGAGAATATAGAATGTTGAGGGGTCTTCATGAGTGAGACTGTCAAGGCGGCCGACATGTCCGAGGCGGAGATCGCCTCGCGCGCAACGGTTTATCGCGATGGCTTGTTTCGCGGGCAGGTCGCGTTGATTTCCGGCGGCGGCACCGGGCTGGGCAAAGCTGCCGCCGCTCTGTTCGTGCGGCTTGGCGGTTCGGTGGTGATTTGCGGCCGCAACAGTGAACGGCTCAAGGAAACCGCCGAATTCCTGCGCAGTCTGGGAGGGAAAGCCACCCCTATCGCGATGACGATCCGCGATCCCGAACAGGTCGCGCAACTCATGGATCGGGTGTGGGACGAATACGACCGGCTCGACGTGCTGGTGAACAATGCCGGCGGCCAGTTCGCGCAAGCGACCATGGACGTGAGCGCGAACGGCTGGAAGGCCGTCGTCGACACCAACCTCAACGGCACATTCTATATGATGCAGCAGGCGGCGCGCCGTTGGCGCGAGCGCGGCCAGCCCGGCAACATCATCAACATTGTTGCTGCGTTCTGGCGCGGCCTACCGCAAGTGGCGCACACTTGCGCGGCGCGCGCCGGCGTCGTCTTTCTCACGCGCACCGTCGCGATCGAATGGGCCCCGCATCGAATTCGCGCCAACTGCATCGCGCCCGGCACAATCCGGACGGACGCGTTCAATTATTATTCCGAGACCGGCCGCGCCAGCTTCGAGCAGGCCAATCCGATGCTGCATGCCGGCGATCCGTGGGACATCGCCGAAGCAATCGTCTATCTCGCCTCCGACGCCGGCAAATTCGTCACCGGCGAAGTGCTGAACGTCGATGGCGGCCAGCAGCTTTGGGGCGATCCGTGGTTCGCGGGGCGGCCCGCCTATTTCGAACTTGATTATGCCGCCTCGCGTCTGCGCGAGGGGCAGTGAGCCTTGGGGCGGGCGGGACAAATGAAAAGAGTCGCCGTGATTGGCGCAGGCCAGACCAGCTACGGCCTGTTTCCGGAGCGGACGCTGAAGGAGCTGTTCGCCGAGGCGGCGGTCGATGCCTATGCCAGCGTCGATAAGGGTTTCGATGCCGGCCGGATCGACGAGGCGTTCATCGGCACGATCGGCACCGGAGGATCGCAACTTGGCAATCTGGCGCCGCTGATGGCGGAAGCCGCGGGCATGATCGGCGTTCCCGCCGTTCATGTCGAGAACGCCTGCGCATCATCGGGCTTCGCCTTCCGCCAGGCGGTGCTGGCGGTGGCCTCGGGCCGCGCGCGCATCGCCGTGGCCGGCGGCATCGAAAAAATGTCGGACCTTCCGCGCGAGCGCAACCGGCTCTGGCTCGGCATTTCCGGCGATGTCGAATGGGAGCGACTAGCCGGCACCAACTTCCCCGGCATTTATGCGATGATGGCGCGCCGACACATGCATGAGCACGGCACGCGCAAAGCCGACATCACCGAAGTCGCCGTCAAGAACCGCGCGCATGCTGTCAATAATCCGAAGGCGCAATTCCGCAGCGCGCTTGAGCGCGAGAAAGCGCTGAATGCGCCGAACCTCGCCGCGCCGTTCAACGTGTCGGACGCCTGCGGCATCACCGACGGAGCGTCGATGGCGATCGTCTGCGACGCCGATATGGCGAGCGAGTTCACCGATCAGCCGGTCGCGGTGCTCGGCCTGGGCGCGGCGACCGATTACGTCGCCATTCATGATCGGCCGAGCGTCACCGCGCTCAAGGCGGCGCGCGAGGCGGCGCGCCAAGCCTATGACATGGCGCAGATCGGTCCGCAGGACATCGACCTCGCGGAAGTCCACGATTGCTTCACCATCGGCGAAATCCTCGCTTATGCGGACCTCGGCTTTTGCGAGCCGAAGGATGCCGGGCGGATGGTCGCAGACGGCGTGACACGCCTCGGCGGCCGCAAGCCCGTCAATGTCTCCGGCGGCCTGATCGGCAAAGGCCATCCGATCGGCGCGACCGGAACCGGTCAGATATACGAGTTGTTCAATCAGCTCCGCGGCGCGGCCAAGCTTCCCGACCGGCAGGTGGAGAACGCGCGCTTCGGACTCGCCCATAATGTTGGCGGATCGGGCGGCGCGGTTGCCGTGCATATCCTCGGAGCGCCGCAATGACCGCCTCGATCATGAGCGTCGCGGCGGCTTTTCCGGCCTGGCGCTTGAATGCGAGCGCGTACGCCGCCGCTTGGGGCGCAAGCGCCGCGCGCGGGCTACAGCGTAAACCCTTTTGCGGCTTCGATGAGGACGCAATTTCATTGGCCATCGCGGCAGGACGAGCGGCGCTCGCGCGGCTTGATCAAGCGCCGCAAGTCGCTGCCTTATTCCTTGGCTCCACCACCTTGCCCTACGAAGAAAAGCCCGCGTCCGCCACGGTGGTGACGGCTCTGTTCGACAATCATGCCATCCGCACGGTCGAAATCCGCGGCAGCGCGCAAGCCGGATTGCAGGCGCTGCTCGCGGCGGCGGAGTATTGCGCGGCGCATCCGGGCGCTTGCGCGATCGCGATCGCGAGCGACGCGCCGCAAGCGGCCGCCGATGCATCGATCGAGCATGCGCTCGCCGCCGGCGCGGCGGCCTTTATCGTCGGTCCGGCGCCCGGCATGGCCGAGATCGGCGAGGACCGCGCCATCACTATCGAGACGTTCGGCTCGCGTTTCCGCCGCAATGGCGAAAAGCATGTGCGCGATCTCGAATTGCGCGTCTCGGAGGTCGGGGCGGCGGCGCGCGCTTTAGGGAAATTCGGATTCGGCAAGGTCGATCGAGTGGCGCTCGGGGCCGCGCCCGAGGTGACCCGTGCGGTCGAGCGGGCGTTCGGCGTGGCCGGCGACGAGCTGTGGCCGCAGCTCGGCGATACGGGTGCGGCCGGAGCGCCGATCGCGCTCGTGCATGTGCTGGAAACCGCCGCGATCGGCGAAACGGTGCTGGCGGCGGCGGTCGCGAGCGGGGCGACCGCGCTGACGCTGCGCCGGACGCAGGGGCCGCCTCTTGCGCCGGCGACGCCGGTCGTGCAGCAGCTCTCGGCCGGTTCGGAAGTGGATTACATCGGTTATCTCAAGCACCGGCGGATGCTTGGAACAGCGGATGCGGCGGCGTCATGAGCGCATATTTCTCGTTGCCGATGTACTCGGCGAGCATCGATCAACGGTTGCGGATGATCGCCGGCAAATGCCGCTCCTGCGGCAAGCTCGCCTATCCGCAACGCCAAGTGTGCATCCATTGCGGCGGTCGCGCTTTCGAAACGATGCCGCTGTCCGGCGACGGCGTGCTTTATACCTTCACTTTGATCGCGCGCGGCGGCGCGCCGGCCGAATTTGATCAGCAGCAGATGATGACAGGCGTCATTCCGATCGGCGTGATCGAGCTCGACGAAGGGCCCCGCGTGGTCGGCCAGATCGCCACCGCCAATATCGACGCACTGGAGGTCGGCTTGCCGATGCGCGCCGTCGTGCGCCGTCTTTATGATCAGGAAGGCATTGTTCGCTACGGCACGAAGTTTGTCCCGCGGGAAAAGGATCGCGCCTGATGCAACCGACGCACCCGGTCATGAAGCCGCATATCGCCGTTCCTGCTGATATCAGGGAGCGTTACGTGCGCGAGGGTTGGTGGGTCAACCGCTCTTTGATCGAGTATTTTGACGCGGCGGTTGCACGGCATCCTGACAAGACCGCGATCGTGGCGCCCGGCGGCGTGCGCCTGACCTACCGCGAGGCCGCCGAGCAAGCGGACCGCATCGCCGCCAATCTTAGCGCGCGCGGCATCGGTTCCGGCCACGTCATTTCGATTCAACTGCCGAACTGCGCTGAAGCCGTACTGATCCACTTGGCCGCCTCGCGTCTCGGCGCGGTGACCAATCCGCTTTTGCCGAACTATCGGACCAAGGAGCTGTCCTACATTCTGCGATTCGCCCATACGGCGGCTGTTTTCATTCCCAAGCGCTATCGCGGATTCGATTTTCCGGAAATGTACGCCGAGATGCGCGCCCAGTTGCCTGACTTGCGTAACGTCTTTGTGGTCGATGAAACCGCGCCCGAGGGCTTTGATCGTTTCGCCGATCTGCTGCAGCCGGCGACGGCTCCCGTTCCGCGCCTCACAGTCGATGGCGACGACATCACGGCCCTGATCTTCACGTCCGGAACCGAGTCGACCCCGAAAGGGGTGATGCACAGCCACAACACGACACTTTACGCCACGCTCACCATGGCGCGGTTGCTGGGACTGACCGAAGATGACGTCGTGTGGATGCCCTCGCCGGTCGGGCACGGCACCGGATTCCTGTGGGGCATTCGCCAGGCGATCACGCTCGGCGGCGCGATCGTGCTGCAGGATCTTTGGGATCCGGAGGAGGCGCTCAAGCTGATCGAGCGCGAGCGCTGCACGTTCACGCTGTCGGCGACCCCGTTCGTCTCCATGTTGCTGGAGGCGCCGTCCATCGGACAGCGCGATCTCTCGAGCTTCCGTTTCTTCGCCTGCGCGGGCGCCCCAATTCCCCGGCAGGTCGGCATCGACGCCAAAGCCAAGCTCGGATGCAAACTGATCGGCATGTGGGGCATGTCGGAGTGCTTCGTCGGCACTGCGTCGCCCCCCTCCGATTCTGACGAGAAGCTCTGGGGCTCCGACGGCAAGGCCATGCCGGGCGGAGAAGTGGCCATTTTCGATGAAAGCCGGAGCAAACAGCTTGCTCCCGGCGAAGTCGGCGAATTGGCGGTGCGCGGGCCGTTCGTCGCGCCCGGCTATTTCAACGATCCGGTTCGCACGGAGGAAACGTTTTCCTCCGACGGCTGGCTGTTCACCAACGACCTCGCGGTGATGGATGCAGAGGGCTATATCCGGATCGTCGGACGCAAGAAAGACATCGTCAATCGCGGCGGGTTGAAGATCAGCGCGCGCGAGATCGAAGATCTGCTCGCGCAAGCGCCCGAGATCCGCCAAGCGGCGGTCGTTCCCGTTCCTGACGATCGGTTAGGCGAAAAGAGCTGCGTGTTTCTGGTGCTGCGCGAAGGCAAAGACCTCACTTTCGACCAGCTCACGGACTATCTCGAAACGCGCGGCTTAGCGAAATACAAGCTGCCGGAATATCTGGTCGTAACCGACGGCCTGCCGATGACCCCGAGCGGCAAGATACAAAAATTCAAGCTGGTCGAGGGCTTCACGAACGGCCGCTATCGCGCGGCCGGCCGGTGATACTGCGTATTCAACTGACGAACGGGGATCAGATTTGGCGAGACGCAATCGTTCGGAAATGAAGGAGGAGATCGGCCTCATTCCCGACAACGAAGCGAATATCTCCGAGGATCGACGCTTTGTCTGGGCGATCGCCCGCGCGTTCGAGGTGCTGCGCGCCTTCACGCCCGGCGGCGGTCCCAAGGGCAACACGGAATTGGCGGCTGCGACCGGACTGCCGAAGGCCACGATTTCGCGGCTGACGCATACGCTGACGCGCCTTGGCTATCTCACCTACCTGGAGGGGCCCGGCAAGTATGAGCCGAGCCCCTCGATCCTGGCGCTCGGCTATTGCGTGCTGTCGAATATCCGCGTCCGCCAGCTTGCGCGTGACTACATGCAGCAGCTCGCCGACCACAGCAAGGCCATGGTCGCGCTCGCGAGCCGCGACCGCCTGTCGATGATCTATGTCGCGCTCTGCAATAGCGGCGAATTCCGCACGTTGCATCTCGATGTGGGTTCGCGCGCCTCGCTCGCCAACACGGCGATCGGCCGCGCGTTCCTGTCCGGCATCAGCGATGCGGAACGCGCCTATTTCTATCGCCATTTCGAACGCAACTACGAAAACGAGTGGCCGGCTCTACGCGAACGCATCGAGGACTCTCTCGATCAGGTTCGCCGTCGCGGCTTTTGCGTCGTTGACGGTGAGTGGAACCGGGACGTGCGCGCGGCGGCGGCCCCGCTCGTTTCTCCGGATGGGACGACGGTGATGGCGATGAATTGCGCCGGCCCGACCTTCCACCTCACCATGGACCAGCTCGAAAACGATCTTGGACCGCGGCTCGCGCATCTGTGCCGCGGTATTGCGCCCTTGTTGGGCGGATAGATCCGCCTGAGCGAAACAGTCAGATGGCGAAATGATGATTCCGTCAGAGAAACTGCCCGAAGCTAAATACGGCGCTTTCAAGCTCATCGCCGGAACGCGCGTGATCGACTTGACGAATTCGATCGCCGGCCCTTACGCAACGATGCTGCTCGGCGATTTCGGCGCCGAGATCATCAAGATCGAGCGGCCCGGCGGAGGCGACGATTCGCGCGCGTGGATTCCGCCGGCCTATGGCGGCTTCGCGCTGTGGTATCTCAGCGTGAACCGCAACAAAAAAAGCATCACGCTAGACTATAGCCGTCCCGAAGGACGAGAGCTCCTGCATGCCCTCATTCGGTCCGCCGATGTCCTGGTCACCAACCAGGTCGGGCGGGTCCAACGCAAGCTGGCGATTGACTACGAGACCGTGTGCGCGATCAAGCCCGATATCATCTTCGCCTCGATTACCGGGTTCGGTCTCGAAGGCGAGCGCAGCGATGATCCCTGTTACGATCTGATTGCGGAGGGTTATAGCGGGGTCATGGACTTAACCGGCGAGGCCGAGAGCGGTCCGCAAAAGGTCGGCACGCCGGCCGCCGACCTGCTCGCTGGCGCGGACGCGGCTATGGCTTGCCTCGCGGCGCTGGTGGACAGACAGCGCAGCGGCCAGGGGCACCTCATCGACGTGTCCCTGGTCGAGAGCATGACGCGCTTCATGGCGCCGCGCATCACCAGCTATCTCGGAACGGGCGAAGTGCCGCGCCGGAGCGGGGCGCGGGATAGCGTCATCGCCATTTATCAGGTGTTTGCGACGGCCGACGAGCCGCTCACATTGGGTCTTCCCACAGAAGCGATTTGGCAGCGTTTTTGCCAAGCGGTGGGGCGGGCCGACCTTGCAACGTCGCAAAGCTACAAGGGCAACTCGGCGCGCATCGAGCGGCGGGCGGAATTGGTGGCGAAGATCGGGGACATCCTCAAAACGCGGCAGCGCGCCTATTGGCTCGACCTGTTCAAGCGCGAGCGCATTCCTGCAGGCCCGATCAACCGCGTCGATCAAATCACAGTCGACCGGGAACTGATCGAACGCGGCCTGTTCTATTCCATTCCGTCCGGCCTCTATGCGCTTCCCCAGGTGGGGCTTGGCATTCACGTCGATGGACAGCCTGCGGGCTACGAAATCGCGCCGCCGGCGCTCGGCGCGCATACGAACGAAATCTTGGCCGGCCTGCTGAACATGCCGGACGACCGAATAGCGCAATTGAAACAAGCGGGAGTGATTTGATGTCGGATTCGACGCCAACTTACGAGGCGATTTTGTATCGCGAAGAGGGGCCGGTCGGTTATCTCACGCTTAATCGTCCGGACGATGGCAACATGTTCACTCCCGTGATGTGCCGGGAGGTTCGCGATTGCATCGAATCGGTTCGGCGCGAAACGCGTACGCGCGTTCTGGTCATCACCGGAGCCGGCGATCGCTTCTTCTGCATCGGCGGCCGCAAAATCGGCACGGAAGACACCTGGCTTTATCCGGGGGTGATGCCGACCTTGGAAATGTATGAAGCGATCGAGCGCCTGCAAAAGCCGGTCATCGCCTCAGTGAACGGTTTCGCCGTCGGCGGCGGGCACGTGCTGCATGTCGTCTGCGATCTCACCATCGCCAAGGAGAGCGCGGTATTCCGCCAAGTCGGGCCGATGATGGGCAGTTTCGATGCGGGCTTCGGCACCTGGTATCTCGAAGACCTCGTCGGCAAGAAGAAGGCGAAGGAGATCTGGTTCCTTAATGACAGGCTGTCGGCGCGGCAAGCGCTTGAACTCGGGCTGATCAATCGCGTCGTCCCTGACGATCAACTGGAACAGGCCACGCGCGATATGGCGCTGGCGATCGCCAGCCGCGGCAGCTACGCCTTGGCGGCGATCAAAGCAGCGTTCGGAGCGCGCCACCATGGCGTCACCGTCTGCAACACGCCCGGGGTCAACGCCTTCGCGGTCGCCGAGCACGCCATTGCC
>WBZR01003632.1_pt1 | contig 13573 bp, 7 predicted proteins | sample 5204231 | NCBI WGS metagenome assembly WBZR01 (sample SAMN12412403, study PRJNA552823) | activated sludge metagenome | isolation source: activated sludge from anammox sidestream of wastewater treatment plant... | place: USA: Virginia | collected 2017-08 | reverse complement strand
CGGATCGAGAGTCGGCCGCGCGCCGTCGAGCACTATGCCCGCATCTTGACCTGGGTGCGACAGACGAGCTTCCTGCCGACGCGCGTCGAGTACTTCGACGCGCGTGACGCGCTCGAGAAGGTGGGCCGCTACCCTGGCGTCCGCATCGTGGACGGCATTCCGACGCTCTCCGCGCTCGAGATGGCGAACGTGCGAACGGGACACCGGACCACGGTCACCCTGCTCGACGCGGAATACGATCGCCCGGTCGACTGCGCGATCTTCAGCCAGCGCAGGCTCACGCGTGCCCGCCCGTGACCCGTTCCGGCGGCAGCACGCGCTCTTCGCGTTCGTCCTGATCATCGGAGCCGCATCCGGCCCCGCAACCGCCGCCGAGCTCCGCTCACCCGACGGCCGCATGAGCCTCGCCGGCTCGCTCGCGACGTGGGACGTGATCCGCCTCCACGAGCACACGCCGAGCGAGCGTCCCACGGGCCTCCTCGACCTCCGCCTCGACGCGACGACGACCGACCGCTGGCGCGTCTTCGCCTCGCTCCGCGCCGGCTACGACGGGAAGATCGGCCATCCGCGCGGCGGCAACCCCTTCCTCGCGCTCGACGAGGTCTACCAGTCAAAAGACGTTTTCCTGAACCTCGACGAAGCCTACGTCGACCTCTACTTCGAGACCTTCGAGCTCCGGATCGGCAAGCAGAAGATGTCCTGGGGGCAGCTCGACGACCTGCAGCCGACGGACCACGTCAATCCCGAGGACCTGACCGAGTTCTACTTCCGGCCCGAGCTCGAGCGGAAGATGGGCGTCCCCGCGGTGCGCTGGACGGGCTACGCGGGGGCGACGACGCTCGACCTCGTGTGGAACCCGATCTTCACGACCTCGCGCCTCGCGGCGCCCGGGGACCGGTGGTTCGCGCCGCTGCTCCGCATCCCCGCCGTCTTCGATACGCCCTTCGGCGCGGTTCCCGTCGCCACCCGCTATCCCGACGTCGACCCGCCGCCGCACACGTTCGCGAGCTCCGACGTCGCGTTCCGCCTGAAGCACTTCCACGAAGGCATCGAGGCGTCGCTCACCGGCTTCCACGGCTGGGACAAGTGGGGCCAGACCTACGAGGGGCGCAGCACGGCCACCGTCGCCCCGACCGGCGACGCCGCGCACCCGCTCGCCGCGAACGTGGACGTCACGATCGTGCCGGCGACGCGCCGGATCACCGTCCTCGGCGCCGACCTCGCGATGCCGTTCCTCTGGTTCGCGCTCCGCGCCGAGGCGGCGTGGATCCATGGGCGCGGCTTTCCGCTGCGCGTGCAGGAGACCCTGGCGGGCGATCCGCGGCTCTTCCAGGTGGTCGGCGAGGCCGCGGCGCGGGTGGCGCACACGGGCGAGCCGGAGACGGTCGCGCTGCCGCTCCCGCCCGCGGCGCTCGGGCGCGAGTGCCTGCAATGGGGCATCGGCCTCGACTGGTTCGTCACCGAGCGCGTCTCGCGCCGGCTCGTGGGCCGCGAATGGCTCGCCGGCACCTTCGTCCTGGCGCAGCTCCTCCAGACGGTCATCTTCGATCACGACGCCGCCTTCATCGACGACGCCGTCGAGCATCTCCTCGCCGCGACGATCCGGCAGGCCTTTCTCGACGAGCGCCTCGGCGTCGAGCTGAAGGCCGTCCTCAATCCGAACCACGGCGACTGGTTCGTCTGGCCCCAGGCGTCGTACCGCCTGACCGAGAGCCTCTCGGCGATCGCCGAGGCCCGCATCATCGGCGGCTCACCCCGACAGACGATCGGCCAGTACCGCGATCACGACGGCATCAAGCTCGGCATACGCTGGTCGTTCTGAGCCGCGTGCTCACCGGTCGTTGTCGTCGTCCACCTCGAGGACGAGCGTCGCGACGGCGTCGGCGGGCGTCGGGTCGGCCCCGGGGCCGGCGGCCCGGATCGCGAGCTGGCAGCGCGCCGGCGTCCCGCCCGGCGAGAAGAAGTCGGCGGCGGTGACGGTGAGAGCGAGCGCCGCCGCTTTGCGCTTGCCGGCGGCGACGACCAGGCGGTCCTGCGCGCCCGCGACCCGCGGCGCGAAGTCGGGGCCGGCCGTGACGATCCCGGCCGGACAGTTGCCGGTCTCGACCGCGACGCGGATCTCGTGTCCCGGCGTGCCGCGGTCGGCGACCGCGTCCTCGTTCCGCACCTTCACACGCAGGCGCAGCGTCTTCACGGCGGCGCCATCGCGCAGCCGTACGCGCTTCGGACGGCGGAAGCCGGCGATGCTCGAGTCGTGTCCGCCGACGCCCGGCCCGGGCGTCGCCGTCGTCTGCGGGAAGACGAAGGTCGGCGTCGGCGCCGGACCCGCGCCGACCGAGAAGCGCCGGTCGACGCGCGTCACGTTGCCCTGCCGGTCCGCGACCGCGACGCGAAGGTGCGCGCTCGCGACGTCCACGAGGGGCGGCGTCAGCGCGACCGACCAGATGCCGTCGCCGGCGGCGGTCGCGAGGTCCGCGAGCTCCGCGCCGGGCTCGCGGCCCGCGATCGACACGTCGGCCGTGATCGAGAGCGAGCCGGCCGCGAGCCCGGAGTCGGCGTCGGCCGCGCCGATCAGGAGCGAGCCGAGCGCACCGCCGTTCCATCCCGGGCGCGGCAGCGTCACCGCGAGCGCGGGGCGGAGGTCGTCGAGGAACCAGCCGTACCCGTTGGTGGTGAGATCGATCGGACAGCCGAGATCGATCCAGCGCGCGATCGTGCGCTTCTCGTCCTCGCCGAGCGCGGGAACGCCGCTGCCGGGCGGCGGCATGATCGTGCCGGTGTAGTCGAGGTCGGCGGCGTTCGGATCGGCAGCGCTCGGCAGCGTCGCGCGCACGCCCGGCGTCGACTCGGTCGGGTGGTCGGCGTTGGCCCAGCCGTCGAGACGCTCGCCGAAGATCTTCCAGACGAGCAGCGACCGCCGGCTCTGGAAGCTCCGCACGTAGCGGCTCGCGTTGGTCTGGCGCCAGCGCGTCGGACCGACCGGCGCGTGGCCCCAGCGAGCGTCGCGATCGTCGGCGAGACGCGCGTAGTCGCCCGGCACCCCGCCGACCGACGCGAGGTCGTCGAGCACGAGGTTCCCGGGCGGGCTCGCGACGGTCTTGGTGTGGCACGGCACGCAGCTCCGCTGCAGGAGCGGCCGCACGTCGCGCAGGAACTCGACGGTCACGGCCGGCGCCGGCTCGATCCGCGTCGTCGGCGATCCGTCGAGCGCCGCCGTCAGCAGCGGCGTCTCGTGCACGAGGTCCGCGACCGGGAAGCCCGGCTGCCCGGCCGCGGTCGCGTGGAAGTCGAGCGGCAGCTGGCTGTGCGCGTGGCAGCCGCCGCAGTCGTAGCGCGCCTCGCCCGGCCGCACCTGGTGCCAGGTCTGGGCCATGTTGAGGACGAGCCCGCGCCGGCCGAGCGTCTGGAACGTGAACGGCGTGTCGGCGGGGATGCGGGCGAGGAAGCTCGTGTCGGGCGCGCCCTCGGGATCGAGGAGCGGCGCGCCGCCCGGACCCGCCTTCCGCACCGGGATCTCGCCGAGGATGCGCAGGCGCTCCATGGCGTGGCTCGCGAACAGCGGCCCGCCGCTCGGGCCGCCGTGCGGCCCGTAGCTCCGGTGCGTGTTCGGCTCCATGGCGAGGAGGCGGATGGCGTACACCTCGTCGTCGTCGTAGCGGCCGGCGTCGGCGCCCTGCCACTCCCAGTTGCTGCTCTGGCCGTTCTCGGCGGTATTGAAGGCGTCGAGCCCGTCGAAGGTGTTCGACCACGAGGGCACGAACCCCGGGAAGCTCTCGCGCTTCAGGAGGCTGCTCGTGCCGACGAGGCCCGTCGCCGTGCCGGCCGGGAGGGCGGGGTGCTCCGCGCCGTCGTTCGGCAGCCACGGCAGCACGTCGGGCTGGTCGACGCCGTGCACGCCGCGATACGGCACGACCGCGCGCGGCCACGCCTCGTTGTAGCCCGGGTCGTTCTTCACGAGCACGAGGTCGCCCGGCGCGTCCACGACGTCGCCGTTCGGCACGAGGTAGATGCCGGCGTCGTACGCGGGCGTCGTGATCGGACGGTCGAGGTCGTTCGCCGGGCCCGGCGTCCACACCACGAGGAGGTCGTTCGCGGGCGCCGCCGACGGATGCGTGAACTTGCCGACGCGGACGCCGCCCGCCCCGACCGGCGCGGCCTCGTCGTTGCCATGCGTGAAGGGCGTGATCGAGAACATGCCGAAGGGCGTGAACGCCATCCGGAAGTCGTAGCGAAAGCCGCCCCCGACGGTCTGCGCGATCGCCGGGTTGTCCTCGGGGAACGCCGGGAAGAACGCGGGCGTGCCCGCGGGCGGACCGACCGGCATGCGGTAGAGCGCGCCGAAGCCGTTGTTGTTGAGGTTGTAGTAGTCCTCCACGACGAGGTCGCCGTTCGAGAGCTGGGTCATGAAGTGGAAGGCCTGTCCGCTCCGGAAGGCGCTCACGACCGGCTGCCAGCGGCGCCCGTCGGGCCAGATGGACCAGATGCCCCACATGCGGCCGTCGCGGAGGCCCTGGCTCTCGAGCGTCGAGTAGGCGATGCGTCCGTCGCGGAGCGGCGTCGGGTGGAGCGCGCTCCCGATGTTCATGGGCGCGATCTGGGTCACGTTGCCGCCGTCCTCGTCCATCACGAAGAGCTGCAGCGTCGGATTGGTGAGGCCGCGCGGCGGCACGAAGCCGTTGCGGTTGCTGGTGAACGCGAGCTTCCCGCCGGCGACCGGTGCCGGGCCGAGGTTCAGGATGCCGTAGCCGAGGGAGTCGCGGCCGCCGCCCGGATCGACCGGATTCGACTCGTCGAAGCTCCCCGCGCCCGTGTTGGGCGTGAACTCGCCGAAGGTGAGGCGCGTGATCGTCCGGGTCGCGAGTTCCAGGCGGTAGATGTCGGCGCCCTCCCACGGCAACCCGCGCTGAGAGTTGTAGGCGGACGGTCGCACGTCCGGGAACAGGCTGTAGTAGACGAAGCGGCCGTCGAACGAGACGAACGGATCCGTCACCGCGCCGTTGCCGCCGGCGACGAGCAACTCCTCGCCGCCATCGGGGCGCAGCAGCATCAAGTCGGCGCCGGGCTCGAGGCTCGCCGGGTGCGCCACTTCCGGCCAGGTCGTGGTGGTCGCGTCGCCGTAGCGCGGCTGGCGCACGTACACGATGTCGTAGTCGCGCGGCGCCGCCGTCGCCGCGAGCGGCAGCAACGTGACGGCGAGCGCCCAAAATGCGGCGCCGAGCGCGCGACGCGTCGGTCGATCTCGATGGATCATCGCCTCTCCCCCTCGCGGCCGGGCCGCCTCCGGGGAGGGAGCAAGCGCGGCGCCAACGGCATCCGACTTCTCCCGCGCCCCCATGCGCGCACGCGTCCGCGCACGCAGATGCCGACCGCGACGACCGGAGATGTGGGCGGCCGCGGCCGGCGCGATCTCGCCTTCGCGAAGCGGTGAAGGACGACCGATGCGCCTACGGCATGCGCCTGCGGCGGCGTCGTCAACGCCCGCCGCCGTCGCGCACGCCGCCGCTCAGTGCGCGCCGCCGGCGGCCATCCCCTCCCCCGCGGGCCGCAACATCGCCGCCGGGCGGTCGAGGAGGCCCTTCTTGGTCAGCTCGGCGATCGCCGCGTCCATCGTCTGCATGCCGTGCTGCTGGCCGGTCTGCATCGCGGACGGAATCTGGTGCAGCTTCGCCTCGCGGATGAGGTTCCGAACGGCCGGGATGCCGACCAGGATCTCGTGCGCCGCGATGCGGCCCCCACCTTTCCTCTTGAGGAGCCTCTGGGCGATCACCGCTTCGAGCGACTCGGAGAGCATGGTGCGGATCTGACCCTGCTGACCGGAGGGAAACACGTCGATGATGCGATCGACCGTCTTCGCCGCGCTCGAGGTGTGCAGCGTCCCGAACACGAGGTGTCCGGTCTCGGCCGCCGTCAGCGCGAGCGAGATCGTCTCGAGGTCGCGCATCTCGCCGACCAGGATCACGTCCGGATCCTCGCGGAGCGCGCTCTTGAGCGCCGCCGAGAACGAGCCGGTGTGCGGCCCCACCTCGCGCTGGTTCACCAGGCAGCGCTTCGACGGGTGGACGAACTCGATCGGGTCTTCCACGGTCAGGATGTGCGCGTCCCAGGTGTCGTTGATGTGGTCGACCATGGCGGCGAGCGTGGTCGACTTGCCCGAGCCGGTCGGCCCGGTCACGAGGACGAGGCCGCGCTCCTTCTCGCAGAGCTGCTGGAAGACGGGCGGGAGACCGAGCTGCTCCATCGACGGAATCACCGTTGGAATGCGGCGCAGCACGGCGCCCGGACCGCGGCTCTGTATGAAGACGTTCACGCGGAAGCGGCCGACGCCGTCGAGCGCATAGGCGAGGTCGAGCTCGTGCTCCTGCTCGAAGCGCGCCTTCTGCTCCGGCGTCAACACCGTCTCGACGCAGGCCATCACGTCCTCGGGACCCTGCGCCGGATGGGCGAGCGGCGCCAGGTCGCCGTCGATCCGCAAGCGCGGCGGCTGGCCGGCGCTCAGGTGCAGGTCGGAAGCGTTTTTGTCGACGGTTTCGCGGAGGAGCTGTTCCATGGTCGGCATGCGCGGGATCCCCTTTCGTGCGGCGCACCGCCAGTCGCAGCGCCCGCCGCGGCGCGGCGTCGAACGCCGCGGCCGGCACACGCTGCTGCAAGACACACGCCACCCGCGCGGCGTAGAAACACCCACGCTTCGGCGGTGCGACGCTCGTCCGAGCGACGCGCCGCCGACGAGGCCGTCGATTCGATGGCGCGTCCGCGTGGGCCGCGATGCCAGCCGCGTTGCTCGCCGGGTCCCTGCCGCGCGCTTGGCGTTTTCGCGACGTGGACCTGGTGAGCAATGCGGGCTAGGAGATCCGCCGATGCCGCATGCCATCTGCTCTGCCCCGTCGCGTACGACGACAGGCGTGACCCCGTCGATCGCGCCCGCCTCGTCGGCGCGGGTCCTCGCAGACGCGAGGCAGGCACCGTCCACCGGCCGGATCGGCCCATGAGCGCCCGTCGCCTGCGAGTCGCCGTTGTCGGACACGCGCAGCACGTGACGCTCGCCGCGGTGCCGGCGTTGCCGGCGCCCGGCGACATCCTCCATCTCGAGCACCCGACCTCCATCGCGGGCGGCGGCGGGGCGATCACGTTCTTCCAGCTCGTCCGCAGCCCGGCTGAGGTCCACTTCTTCACGGCGCTCGGCACGGACGGCGCCGGCGCGGAAGTCGAGGCCGCGCTCCGCGCGTCGCGCGCCACGATCCACGCCGCCCACCGGGCCCGCGCGCATCATCGCGACCTCGTCCTCGTCACCCCCGACGGCGAGCGCACGATCATCGTCTTGCAACCGCCGCTGCACCCGAAGATCGGCGATCCGCTGCCGTGGAACGTGCTCGCGGATTGCGACGCCGTCTTCTTCACCGGCGACGACCCCGCCGTGCTGCGCGCGGCGCGCGCCGGGCGTCTCCTGGTGGCGACGGCCCGGCGCGCCGCGGTGATCGCGGCGGCCGGCGTCGAGGTGGACGTCCTCGTCGGTAGCCTGAACGACCCGCGCGAGTCGGCCAACGACTACCCGGTGCCGCCGCGCGCGCTCGTGCTGACCGACGGCGCGCGCGGCGGCCGCGTCATCACGGCGTCCGGAAGCGAGCCGTTTGCCGCCCCGCCCGCGCCCCTCCGCGTCGCGGGCTCCTACGGCGCGGGCGACAGCTTCGCGGGCGCCCTCACGTGGTACCTGGTCGCCGGTCTCTCGCTGAAGGACGCGTGCGAGCGCGCCGGGCCGCACGGCGCCGCGGTGCTGGCGGGAACGAACCCGCTCGAGCATCAGCGACCGCTCGCGTGAGCGCGCCGGCCGGCAGCCCGGCGCTCGCGCGCGCCGTCCCGGACCCACCCACCGCCGACACCGAACGCGGACGGCGCGCGGCAGACCGAGGCTCCGCCGGCGGTGCCCGATCGAGCCGGGACACCAGCCCTCAGCGCGGCGGCTTGACGCGCATCTCCTTGGTGGCCGGCGGCGCCGTCACCAACCCGCCGTGCGGCACGAGCAGGCACAGCTCGTCGGCGGGATCGGCGCCGGGCCCGCTCGCCGCGCCCCAGTAGACCGTCGCGAGCGCGAGCGGCCCGCCGCTCAGGCTCGTGACGCCGCAGTTCGTCGCGATCGGGTCGGGGGCCGCGTTGTTGCCGAAGACGTTCGTCTTGCTCACCACCAACGCCCGCCCTCCGTCCTGCACGTCGATCCCGACGCCGACGTTGCCGACGATCGAGCTCTTCGTGATCACCGTGTCGCTGCCGTCCACCTCGATACCCCGGCGATTCCCATGGGCGAGCGCCCCGACGACGACCGTACGATCACACGCGTTGAGGTCGAAGCCGCTGCCGCCGTTCGCGAGCGCCGCGTTGCCCTGGTAGACGACGTCTTCTCCCTGCTGGTCGAAGCCGTCCTCGTCGTTGCCGAGACTGACGTTGCCGGCGACGAGCGAGAACGCGTTCACCTGGTTGAAGCCGTCCGCTCCGTTGTGCAGGGCGACGTTGCCGCGGATCACGGACGACCGCGCGCCGTCGAGCTGGAAGCCGCTGCCGCCGTTGTCCGCGGCGGTGTTGCCGACGACGACCGCCCGGTCGCCCGACAAGCGCAGTCCGTGGCTGGCGTTCGCGACGAAGACGTTGCCGCCGATGGCGAGATCCTCGGCCGACGAGTCGAGGCCGCGGCCATCACCCGAGCCCGTGACGGTGAACCCTTTCCCGCGCTTCCCGAACGTCGTCCCCGACTCGGCGATCCGTACCACGTTGGCGAAGGCCCCCACGGCATCGATCACCGTCGCCTTGGCGCCGAGTCGCGAGACGACCACGCACCGCTTGCTCACGTGGACGACGCAGTCGCAACCGGTATCGACCTGTCCGGCCTCCTCGCCCACGCCGGCGAGGGAGCCGTCCTGGTTCAGATCGCCGTAGCGTCCGGGACCGACCTCGACGGTGTCGCCCGGCCGCGCGTTCGCGATGGCCCGGCTGATCGTGCGGCAGGCCGTGGCGACGGTTGCGCCGCACGTCGGACCGTCGGTCCCGTTCATGGCCACCAGGAGCTTCGCGGCCTCCGCCACCACCGGCAACGCCGTCACGAGCACGCTCACCAGCCCACCGATGCGCTTGTCCATGGCGTCTCTCCCTTGCGGGCTAGGCCCGCTTCGCGGCGCCGCGGCCGCTCGGCGGCGCGACCGGCAGGTCCCAGAGCGCGGCGATCTCGGGGTCGTCCTCGTCCCAGACCCGCCGATGCAGCTCGGCGATCAGGTCCGGATGCCGGAGCAACTCCTTCCGCTGCGCGGGACCGATCTCGTCAGGCCCCTTGTGCACGACCTCGTCGAGCAACGCGGCGTGCGCGGCCCGGATGCTGGCGCGGAGCGTGCGCCCCGGCCGCAGGAGCGCCTTGTGGAGCGCGTTCACGTACGGGTCGACGGCGGCCGCCACGAAGACGTCGGGGGGCGCCGGCGGCGTCGCGGCGAGCCGCGCCGCGACCGCGCGGATCTCGGGCGGCGGGTCGGTCTCCTCGGGCGTCAGGAACAAGCCGCGGTCGCGCGCGCGCGTCCCGGCCGCCACGCGGCTCGCGTGCACCGAGACCGGGATCGCCAGCACGAGCGCACCGATGATCGGCAGGATCCACCAGAAATAGGCGGGATTCAGCCCGAAGAGCGCCGCGCCCCACGCGCTCGCGAACACGGTGTCGAAGCCGTGCGCGCGGATCGCGTCGCGCCACGACGTCTCGGCGTCCTCGCGCGTCTGCGAGCGCCACACGACCGTGCGTCCGATGAGGTTGGTGAAGACGAATCGGCTGTGGAAGGCCATGCGGATCGGCGCGAGGAGGCTCGACAGCAGCACGTCGAGCACGACGCTCGCGAGCAGGCGCAGCACGCCGCCGAACGCCCGCGCCTGCCCGTGCACGGCGATCAGCAGGACGCTCAGGATCTTCGGGACGAAGAGGATCATGCCGGTGATCGCGAGCAGCGCGAGCGCCCAGTTCGGACGCCAGATCGGCCACTCGGGAAAGAGGCTCGGACCCGACGGGAAATAATCGGGCTCGAAGAACACGTTCGCGACCGCCTCCCACGTGCTGAGCAGGAGAAACGTCGCCCACAGGAGCGCCGATACATACGAAAGCGCGCCGTTCAGGAAGAGCGTGCGGTGGGCGCCGAAGAGTCCTTCCGTGAAGAGGAGGCGCAGGTGCTGGAGGTTCCCCTGGCACCAACGGCGGTCGCGGCTCATCTCCTCGAGGAGCGTCGACGGCACCTCCTCCCACGAGCCCCCGAGATCGTAGGCGAGCCAGGTGGTCCAGCCGGCGCGCCCCATGAGGGCCGCCTCGACGAAGTCGTGGCTCAGGATCTCGCCGCCGAGCGGCGGCTTCCCGGGCAGGCGCGGGAGCGCGCAGTGCTTGATGAAGGGCGCGGTCCGGATGATCGCGTTGTGGCCCCAGTACTGGCCGTCGCCGAGCTGCCAGAAGTGCAACCCCGCCGAGAACATCGGGCCGTAGACGCGGCTCGAGAACTGTTGCACGCGCGCGAAGAGCGAGCGGCGCTGCACCGCGATCGGCACGGTCTGGATGACGCCGACGTCGGCATGGCGCCGCATGAGCTCGACGAGGCGGACGAGGGTCGCGCCCTGCATCACGCTGTCGGCGTCGAGCATCACCATGAAGGGGTAGCGCGCGCCCCAGCGCCGGCAGAAATCGGCGACGTTGCCGCTCTTGCGCCGCAACCGCACCCGGCGTCGGCGATAGAAGATGCGATCGAAGCCGTCGACGTCGCGCGCCCACGCCGCCCACGCCTCTTCCTCGCGGACGATCGTCTGCGCGTCGGCGGTGTCGCTCAGGACGAAGAAGTGGAATTGGCCGGCCGCCCCGATCTTCGCGAGCGATTCCTCGATCGCGCGCAGGCCGGCGAAGACGCGATCCACGGGCTCGTTGCAGATCGGCATGACGATCGCGGTCGGTCGCCCCTCGACCTCGGGATCGGGCGCCGCCGCCGGAAACGGCACGCTCGTACCGGGCGCGCGCGTGATCGCGAAGCGGTCGCCGCGCACGAGGCACCAGAAGCCCATGAGCGCCGCCCAGAACCCGATCGAGATCCACCCGAAGAGGACGCCGAACACGACGACGATCGCGATCTCGAGCGGGGTCCCGCCGCCGCGCGGCAGCACGCTCACCATGAAGCCGCTCGCGACCACGGTCGGCAGCAGCACGAGGGTCGCGAGCAGCAGCCGGCGACGGAACGCGACCCGAGTCCACGCGAGCGCGCGCCGGCGCCGCCGGAATGCCTTGCGCGCCTCGGCGCCCGGCGTCCGGCCCCGCAGGCGGCCGAACCACCGGTGCAGGAGGCGCCGCTCCATCGGCTCGGGCGCCATCGACGTGCGCTGGAGAGGCGGCATCGCGTCGAAGCGGCCGCCGCTGACCGGCGCCGTGCGCAGCGTGCCGCGCGCGGCGGCCGCCGCTCCGACCCCGGGCGCCGGCGCCGCGACGCCCGTCCCGAGCCGCCACGCGAGGAAGGGCTCGACCCGTCCGTCCCACGGACGCGGCGGCACCGGGTGGCGCTGCAGGAGAAGCGTCCGGAGCTGCGCGAGCGTCACGTCGACGGCGTCGCTGCCCTCTTCCCACGGCTCGCTCATCGCGAGCGCGACGGCTTCGCGCGCGAGGCTGTCGCGCTCGCCCTCCGCGACGCCGAGCGCCGCGAGATACGCGACCGCCCGCACGTGCGCGAGCCTCCAGTCCTGGAGGAGGCGGTGGCCCGGGCCTTCGAGACGCAGGCGGCCGGGCTCGGTCGGGCCGTCGATGGTCATGCGTAGGGCCGGGCCGGCCAGGGGCTCGAGACGTTTGTCCATCGGCTCAACGGAGGTAGCGGGGGCCGATCATGGCACGGGAAGCAGACGATTGGCACGCGCCACCGATCCGAGCCAATGGGCGCTCGGTCGGGGGGTGCGGCGCTGGGTCGCCCGGTCGACCTCGACGATGCCGAACCGCGGCGCGTACCCGAAGGCCCATTCGAAGTTGTCGAGCAGGCTCCAGTACAGGTAGCCGAGGACCGGGATCCCGTCGGCGAGGCACGCGCGCACGCCGCGGAGCGCCCGCGCGACGTACTCGACGCGCTCGCGGTCCTCGTCGACCGCGACGCCGTTCTCGGTGACGACGATGGGCGCCCCGGTGAGCGCGTGCGCGCGCCGGACGCAGGCCTCGAGGGCGTCGGGATAGAACTCCCAGCCCATCTGGGTCAGGCGGGCGTCCGGCGCGGGCCGGCGCGGGCCGTCCGGGCCGACGAGCGTCCGCGTGTAGGTCTGCACCCCGAGGAAGTCGTCGCCGCGCGCGGCTTCGAGGAACACGTCCTCCATGTCGCGACGCTCCCGGTCGCGGAGGGCCTCGCCGCCGTCGACGGCCTGCCAGTCCTGCATCGCGAGCGTGAGCCCGATCGGCGCCCGTCCGGGAGCGCTCCGGATCGCATCGACCGCGAGCCGATGCGCACCGATCAGCACCTCGTTCGCGCGCAGGCGGAGCCCGGGGTCGCGCGCGCCGGGCGGAAAGAGTCCCCAGCGGTGCCCGACGTCGGCCACGATGTTCGGCTCGTTGATCGTGCAGACGCGGGCCACGACGTCGCCGAGCCGCGCCGCCGCACGCGCCGCGAAGCGCGCGAAGACGTCGGCCGTCGCGGGCTCCGTCCAGCCGCCGCGGGCCGCCACCCAGCGCGGCGTCGTGAAGTGATGAAACGTGACGATCGGCGCGAGCCCGCGCGCCAGACACGCGTCGCACACGCGCCGGTAGTGATCGAGCGCGGCCGCCGAGAACTCGCCGTCCTCCGGCTCGATCCGGCTCCACTCGAGCGAGAAGCGATAGGCCCCGAACCCGAGCCCGGCGAGCAGATCGAGGTCGTCGGGATAGCGGTGATAGTGATCGCAGGCGTCGCCGCTCGGCTCGCGGCAGGGGGTATCGGCGCCGTGCTCCCAGGCCCACCAGTCGTTGTTCCAGTTGCCGCCCTCGACCTGGTGGGCGGCGGTGGCGGCGCCCCAGACGAAGCCGTCGGGAAAGGCGTCGCTGGAGCTCGGACGCGCAGTCACGCGGCAGGTATGGGAGGCGGCGTGCGCGGCGTCAAGCGCGCGCGGCGCATCGCGGCCGCAACGCATCGGACGAGCAGACGCCACGGCGGCTTTCTGGCACAATGCCCGCTGCATGCCCTCGCGGCCCGCGCGCACTCCGGCCACGCTGCTCGCGGTCCTCGTGGCGATCGTTCTCATGACCGCGACCTCGGAGCCGAGCCGCGCCGACGCGCCGCCGCCAGAGCCGCCGAGGCCGGTCTGCCCCCTCGAGTCCGCCGTGCGCATCGAGAGCGACACGCCCGTCTGGGAGGACGATCCGGTCCCGGCGCCGAAGAAGAAGGCGTGGGAGGACGCCCTCGGCGGGCAGATCGCCGCCCGCCCCGCCGTGCGGGCGCGCATGAAAGGCTGGCCGGCCGTCGCCCTCGCCGACCGCGCGGCGCTGCCCCGCGACGACCGCGCCTTCCTCACGCGGCTCGCGCGCGACACGTGGCGCGGGCTCGACGCCTTCACGGACCGCGAGCACGGCCTCCCGGTCGAC
>WBZR01003631.1_pt1 | contig 13584 bp, 9 predicted proteins | sample 5204231 | NCBI WGS metagenome assembly WBZR01 (sample SAMN12412403, study PRJNA552823) | activated sludge metagenome | isolation source: activated sludge from anammox sidestream of wastewater treatment plant... | place: USA: Virginia | collected 2017-08 | reverse complement strand
CACCGCGACGACGATGCCGTCGTAATCGCCTGCCTGCGGGGTGACCAGGTCGACGCCGTATTCGGCCCGTGCCTCGGCCGCGTCCGCCCAGGGGTCGTGGACATCCACCACCACCCCGTAGCCCTCGAGTTCCCGGATCACGTCGATGACGCGGGTGTTGCGCAGGTCGGGGCAGTTTTCCTTGAAGGTCAGGCCCAGCACCAGCACGCGCGCGCCGTTCACCTGGATGCGGCGCTTCAGCATCGCCTTGACCAGCTGGCCCGCGACATATTCGCCCATCCCGTCATTGATGCGCCGCCCGGCCAGGATCACCTCGGGGCGGTAGCCCAGCGATTCGGCCTTGTGGGTGAGGTAATATGGGTCGACGCCGATGCAATGCCCGCCGACAAGGCCGGGGCGGAACGGCAGGAAGTTCCACTTGGTCCCCGCCGCGCGCAGCACCGCCTCGGTGTCGATCCCCATGCGGTTGAAGATGATCGCCAGTTCGTTGACCAGCGCGATGTTCAGATCGCGCTGGGTGTTCTCGATCACCTTGGCGGCCTCGGCCACGCGGATCGATTCGGCCTTGTGGGTGCCGGCGGTGACGATGCCGGCATAAAGCGCGTCAACCTTGTCCGCCACCTCGGGGGTGGAGCCGGAGGTGACCTTGCGGATCGTCGGCAGCCGGTGCGCGCGGTCGCCGGGGTTGATCCGTTCGGGCGAGTAGCCGGCAAAGAAATCCTCGTTGAAGCGCAGGCCGGAGACCCGTTCCAGCACCGGCACGCAGTCCTCTTCGGTGGCGCCGGGATAGACGGTGGATTCGTAGATGACGATATCGCCCTTCTTCAGCACCCGGCCCACGGTTTCCGAGGCGCGGATAAGCGGCGTGAGGTCCGGCCGCTTGTGCGCGTCGATCGGGGTGGGAACGGTGACGATATAGATCGAGGCGGCGCGCAGGTCGTCGGGATCGGCGGTGAAGGTCAGGTGCAGGGCGCCGGCCAGTTCCTGGGGCGGCACCTCGAGGGTGTGGTCACGGCCCTCGCGCAGTTCGGCGATGCGCGCGGCGCGGATGTCGAACCCGATCACCGGCCGCTGCCTGCCGAATTCGACGGCCAGCGGCAGCCCGACATAACCAAGGCCGATGACGGCGATTGTTTCGCTCATTTCCCGTAATACTCCCGAAACCATTCGACGAACCGTGCCACGCCCTCGCGCACGTCTGTCTGCGGGCGGTAGCCGGTCAGGCGGTGGAGCAATTGCGCATCCGCCCAGGTGGCGGGCACGTCGCCCTTCTGCATGTCCATGTAATTGCGCACCGCCTTGCGACCGAGGCTGTCCTCGATCGCCTCGACGAAATCCAGGAGCCGCACCTTTTCGGAATTGCCGATGTTCACCACCCGCCAGGGCGCGGCCGGCGACAGGCTGTCGCCTTCCTCCACCACGCCGCCGTCGGGCCGCACCGGCACCGCGTCGATCAGCAGGCGGATGCCGCGCACCAGATCCTCGACATAGGTGAAATCGCGATACATCTCGCCGTGGTTGTAGATGTCGATCGGGCGGCCGTCGAGGATCGCATCCACGAACTTGAACAGCGCCATGTCGGGCCGGCCCCAGGGCCCGTAGACGGTGAAGAAGCGGAACATCGTCACCGGCAGGTTCCACAGATGGGCATAGGAATGGCCCATCGCCTCGGTCGCCTTCTTGGTGGCGGCGTAGATGGTCAGCGGGGTGTCGGCCTTGTCGGTCTCGCGAAAGGGCATCTCCTCGTTCGCGCCATAGACGGACGAGGTCGAGGCCATGAGCAGGTGCCGCACCGCAAGGCGGCGGGCCGCCTCCATCACGTTGAAGGTGCCGATCACGTTGCTGTCCAGATAGGCGCGCGGGTTTTCGAGGCTGTAGCGCACCCCCGCCTGCGCGGCGAGGTGGACGATCACATCGGGCCGGAAATCGTCGGCCACGCGGTCGAAATGCGCCTGATCCTCGATCATGCCTTCGCTGGCCGAAAAATTCGCGTCCTGCAACAGCATGGCATGGCGGCGCTGCTTGAGTCGCACGTCATAGTAATCGGTCATGCCGTCATGGCCGTGAACCCGGAATCCCTCGGCCAGAAGCAGGCGCGCAAGGTGAAAACCGATGAACCCGGCGGTTCCGGTGACTAGAATGCGACTCATGTAACCCTGCGATGCGAATTTCCGTTTCAGACTCCGGATACCAGCGAATTCGCACGGGCGGGAGTCTTCCTGCAAAATTCCTTAACAGCACATTGCGGCCCCGTCCATCGCCGGGAATGCGCCGTCAGGACGTTGTCAGGTCTAGCCGGAGCAGGTGGGAGCAGGTTTGGCTTGACGGAATTGGAACGTGCCAGTAATGCTGTTGGAAGGTTCCAAAATGGCCCGCGCGGCCGATACCTGACAGGAGCAGGCGCATGAGCGAGGTTCGGGTGGCGGTGCTGGGGGCCGGGGGCTGGATGGGCCGGGTCCATACCATGGCCTTCCAGACCTTCCCGCATTTCATGGGCACGGATCACGGCACCGCGCGCATTGTCGCGCTGGTGGGGTCCAGCCCGGAACGGGCCGCGGACCTTGCCGGACGGGCGCCGGGCGCGCGGATCCTGTCGGACTGGCGCGAGGCGGTGGCCGATCCCGGGGTCGATCTCATCGACATCTGCCTGCCCGACAGCCTGCATCATCAGGTGGCCAGGGCCGCGCTTCTGGCCGGGAAACATGTCTATTGCGAAAAGCCCCTGGCCGATACCGCGGCCGAGGCGCGCGAACTGGCCGATCTGGCGCGCGAACGGGGCCTGATCACACGGGTCGCGCACGGGTTCGTGCGCAATCCGGTGCACGATCTGGCCAGGGAGATCATCGAATCGGGCGAGATCGGCGAGATCCGGCTGTTCAAGGGCTGTCAGCATATCGACGTGCTGGCCGATCCTGCCGCGCCCTTCATGTGGCGGGCGGATGCCGCGCTGGCCCCCACCGGGATCGTCGGGGATACCGGCAGCCATGTGTTCAGCTTCATGCATTTCCTGGTCGGCCGGGTCGCAAGCCTGGTGGCCGACAACATGATCGTCACCCCGCGCCGCCAGCGCGAGGGGGGCGGCGACTGGGCCGAGGTCACCAATACCGATGCCACCCATCTGATGTGCCGGTTCGAGAACGGCGCCGCCGGGATCGTCGATTTCAGCCGCGTCGCCACCGGGCGCAAGTTCCGGCAGGGCTATGAAATCTACGGCACGAAGGGCAGTCTGGTCTACGATTACGATCAGGTGAACCGGCTGCGGCACTATTCCGGCGACGACCGGCCCGGCCGCCGCGGGTTCCGCGAGATCGACGTGGGGCCGGAACACCCGACCTATCGCGCCTTCCTGCCGCTGCCGAACCTTGCGCTCGGCTATAACGAGACCAAGATCATCGAGGCGGCCGAAGTGATCCGTTCCATCACGACCGGCCGGCCGATGTGGCCGGATTTCGAGGTGGGCCACCATATCTGCCAGATCGTCGATGCCTGCATGGACAGCGCGCGCCGGCGGTCCTGGGTGGACATCGACCTGCACTGACCGGAGCAAGCCATGCCGATCCCCGTGCCGCAGGCGATCCTTGACGCGCTCACCGATGTGGAGATGCCGCGCCTGCCGCCCGAACCGGCGGCCGCGGGCGCGGTCATGGCCGCGGGGATGCGGATCCCGGTCTGGCGCGCGGGATGCGTGGTCATCGGCTCGGGCGCGGCGGGGTTGCGGGCGGCGGTGGAACTTGCCCGGCGCGGCATCCGCGTCGCGGTGCTGAGCCAGAGCGCCTGGGGCGGCACCTCGGCCTGTTCGGGTTCGGACAAGCAGACGCTGCACACCGCCAACACCGCCGGACATGGCGACGATTTCGACGCCATGGCGGCGGCGATCGGCGCGGGCGGGGCCATGGACGGCGACCTTGCCATGATCGAGGCGGTGGGATCGGTGCGGGCCATGGCATCGCTGCAATATCTGGGCCTGCCGCTGCCGCAGGACCGGCTGGGCGGTACGCTGCGCTATCGGACCGATCATGACGAGGTGGGCCGCGCCACCTCGTGCGGGCCGCGCACGTCGCGGCTGATGGTCAGGGTATTGGCCGACGAGGCGCTGCGCCTGGGCGTGCCGGTCTTCAACCACACCACCGCCCTGCGCCTGATGCTGCGCGGCGACCGGGCCGGCGGCGTGATCGCCATGCGCGCCCATGACCGGGACGGGGACAACCCGCTCGGCCTTGCGCTGTTCAGCGCGCCCACGATCATCCTGGCCGGCGGCGGCCCCGGAGAGCTTTACCGCGACAGCGTCTATCCCAACGGCTGTTTCGGGGTGCTGGGCCTTGCGATCGAGGCCGGGCTCGACCTTGTGAACCTGACCGAGAGCCAGTTCGGCATCGGCACAAGGCGCGAGGGATTTCCCTGGAACCTCTCGGGCACCTATGTGCAGGCGCTGCCGCATGTCCATTCGGTCGATGCCGAGGGGCGGGAACACCATTTCCTTGCCGAATACTACCGCAGCACGCAGGAGATGGCCTCGAACATCTTCCGCAAGGGCTATCAATGGCCGTTCCACTCCACGCGGATGCTGGATTTCGGCTCCAGCCTTGTCGATCTGGCCATCGCGCGCGAAGGGGCGCGCGGGCGGCGGGTGTTCATGGATTTCAACCGCAATCCGCAGGCGGTGCCGGGGGATCTGCCGTTCGACCTGACCCGGCTTGACGACGACGTGCGCGCCTATCTGGGCGCGGCCGGCGCGGTGCAGGACCGGCCCATCGACCGGCTGCGGCAGATGAACCCGCTCTCGATCGAACTCTACCGGCGCTCCAAGATCGACATCGCGGCCGGGCCCCTCGAATTCGCGGTGAACAACCAGCACATGAACGGCGGGATCGCGGTCGGCATCTGGGGGCAGACCTCGCATCCGGCGGTGTTCGCCGTGGGCGAGGCCGCGGGCACCCATGGCGTGACCCGGCCGGGGGGGGCCGCGCTGAATGCCGGGCAGGTGTTCGGCACGCGGGCGGCCGAACATGTGGCCGCGCGCGGGGCGGTGCCGGGCGACGATCCCGATCCGGCCGATCTCGAGGCGGCGCTGGCCGCGCTGCTGTCGGTGCTGCGCGCCGACAGTCCGCTGACCCTGCCCCGGGTCCGCGACGAGGTGCAGGCCCGGATGAGCGATGCCGCCGGCATCCTGTGCGACGGTGCCGGCGTGCGGGCGGCGCTCGAGGGCGCGCGCGCGCTCAACGCCTCGATCCGGGCCAGCGGCATCGCCCCGGCACGGCCCGGCGAATCGGCCCGCGCGCTGCAATGGCAGCAGATGGCGCTGGTGTCCGAGGCGGTGCTGACCGCGCTTGACCACTACATTGCCCGGGGCGGCGGCAGTCGCGGCGCCCGCGCGATCCTTGATGCGGCGGGGGCGGGCCTGCCCATGACCGCGAACGGCCCGCTCGAGGATCTGCGGTTCCGCCTTGAGCGCCCCGAGGACCGCGCGCGCCAGATCGTCGTTGCCGCGCAGGGCGACGGGTTCAGGGTATCCGAACGTCCGGTCCGGCAGGGGGATGCCGGTGCCCGCCCGTTCTTCGAACGCGACTGGCCGGCCTGGCTGACCGGGGCGATCCATGACCGGCAGGAGGGTTCGCCATGAAGCCGATCCCCGGCCACCGGCTGCGCGCCATCGGCGAGGCGATGGTCGAACTCGCTCCGGTGCAGGGCGGGTTGTATGCACGGGCCTTTGCCGGGGATGTGTTCAACACCGCCTGGCACATGGCGCGCTGGCTGGGCGGCGCGGCCGAAGTGGGGATGATCACCCGGCTGGGACAGGATTCGATCTCGGACGCCTTCGCGCGCGAGATGGAGGAGGACGGGCTGACCCTGGCCGGGGTCGCGCGCGATCCGCTGCGGCGGATGGGTCTTTACATGATCGAACTCGACGGGGTCGAGCGCAGCTTTCACTACTGGCGCGAGACTTCGGCCGCGCGGCATCTGGCCGACGACGGCGATGCGCTGATGGCCGCGCTCGAGGGGGTGGGCCTCGTGCATCTGTCGGGGATCACGCTGGCCATCCTGGCCCCGGCCGCGCGCGGGAACCTGTTCACCGCGCTTGGCGCGTTCCGGGCGCGGGGCGGGGTGGTGTCGTTCGATCCGAACATCCGGCCGCGGCTGTGGGCTTCGCCAGAGGAGTTGCGCACGACAATCACGCGGATGCTGTCGTTCACCGACATCGCCCTGCCCAGCCTTGACGACGAGGCCGCGCATTTCGCCGACCGCGGCCCCGCCGACACCATCGCCCGCATGGCGGCGCAGGGCGTGGCCGAGGTGGTGGTCAAGGACGGCGCCGGTCCGGTCCATGTGGCCGCTGCCGGACAGCGCCACGAGATCGCCACACCCCCCGCAGCCTTCATCCGCGACACCACCGGCGCGGGCGATTCCTTCAACGCGGGCTATCTGGCCGCGCGCATCGCCGGACATGCGGCCCCCGCCGCCGTGCGCGCGGGTCAGACCCTGGCCGCCGTGGTTCTGGGCCATGCCGGGGCGCGCGCCCCCCGGGCGGCGGTCGCCGCCCTGCCCCCGCTGCGGAGCCTGTGACTGCGCGGCGCTTGACAGATGATGGATCGTTCCACTAGTCATTTGGAACGATCCGATTGACCAGGAACCGAGTCGCACGCGCGACCGGCACAAAGGACCGGGGCGGGTGCCGATCCCGGGCAGGGGGGACAGATGGGCAAGGTGGTGACGACCAGGGATGCGGCCGCGCGCATTGCCGACGGCGCGGTTGTGACGGTGTCGTCGTCCTCGGCGCTTGGCTGTCCCGATGCGATGCTGGCCGCCATCGGCGCGCGGTTCCGCGACGAAGGGCATCCGCGCGGCCTGACCACGCTGCATCCGATCGGCGCGGGCGACATGTATGGCGTGAAGGGCATGGACCATATCGCGCAGGACGGGCTTCTGGCGCGGGTGATCGCGGGGTCGTTCCCCTCGGGATCGTCGAACCTGCCCATGCCCGAGATATGGAAGATGATCGTCGAGGACCGGATCCCCGCCTACAACGTCCCCTCGGGCATCATGTTCGACATGCACCGCGAGGCGGCGGCCCGCCGTCCCGGCGTGCTGACCCGGATCGGGCTTCAGACCTTTGTCGATCCGGTCCGCGAAGGCTGTGCCATGAACGCCAGGGCCGCCGCCGAACCCATCGTCGCGCGGGTCGAGTTCGCCGGCGAGACCTGGCTGCATTTCCCCAACATCGTCCCCGATGTCTGCATCCTGCGCGCGACCACCGCCGACGAACACGGCAACCTCACCTATGAACACGAGGGCGCCTATCTGGGCGGTCTCGAACAGGCGATCTGCGTCAAGAACCACGGCGGCCTTGTCATCGCGCAGGTGTCGCGCGTCACCGCCTACGGCAGCCTGCGGCCGCATGACGTGCGGGTGCCGGGCCATCTGATCGACCTGATCGTGGTCGATCCCGACCAGAAGCAGACCTGCGAAACCCCCTATGATCCGGCGATCTCGGGGCAGATCATCCGGCCCTGGTCCGGCTTTACCCTGGCCGAACACGGGATCGAGAAGGTGATCGCGCGGCGCGCGGCGATGGAACTGCGCGGCGGCATGACCGCGAACCTCGGCTTCGGCATCTCGGCGCTGGTGCCGCGCATCCTGCTCGAGGAGGGCCACCCCGAGGCCGTGACCTGGGTGATCGAACAGGGCGCGGTCGGCGGGATGCCGCTGCGCGGCTTCGCCTTCGGCTGCGCCTCGAACGCGGACGGCTATGTTCCGTCGCCGCAGCAGTTCATCTACTTCCAGGGCGCGGGCTTTGACATGGCGTTCCTGTCCTTCCTCGAGGTCGATGTCGAGGGCAACGTGAATGTCTCGAAACTGGGCAAGAAGCCCTATCTGACCGCGGGTTGCGGCGGATTCGTCGACATCACCTCGCAGGCGCGCAAGATCGTCTTTTCCGGCTGGTTCGAGGCCGGAGCGAAAATCGCGCTGAGCGAGGACGGCATCCGCGTGGAAGAGCCCGGCAGGTTCACCAAGATGGTCGAGGCCGTCGAACATGTGACCTTCTCGGGGGCGCGGGCGCGCGAACTGGGGCAGGACGTGATGTATGTCACCGAACGCTGCGTGATCCGGCTGACCGGGCGCGGCCTGCTGGCGACCGAGATCATGCCGGGGATCGAACCCGCGCGCGATATCGTCGCGGCCAGCGGCGGCAGGGTGCAGGTGGCGGAGAACGCCACCCTCATGCCCCGGTCCCTGTTCGGCACCGCGCCGATGGGCTGGCAGCCATGAGCAGGGTCCATCTGGAGATCCGCGGCCCGATCGCGGAACTGCGCCTCGACAATCCCGCCCGGCTGAACGCCTTCAGCGTGGCGATGCTGGACGAACTGGCCGGGCATCTGGAAACGGTCGAACGGAATCCGGCGATCGCCTGCGTCCTTGTGACCGCGGTCGAGGCAAAGGCCTTCTGTTCCGGCGCCGACATCAACGGCTGGGGAGACCTGGGCCCGGCCGAATTCGCGCGCCACTGGGTGCGCGGCGGGCATCGCCTCTTTGACCGGCTGGCGCGGCTGGCGCGGCCGACCATCGCGGTGCTGGGGGCCCATGCCTTTGGTGGCGGGCTTGAGCTTGCCGCGGCCTGCGACATCCGCGTGATGGCGCCCCGCGCCACCATCGCCCTGCCCGAGGCCCAGGTCGGCATCGTGCCCGGCTGGTCCGGCTCTCAGCGCCTTGCCCGCCTCCTGCCCGAGGCGGTGGTGAAGGAAATGGCGCTGTTCGGCCGCCGCATCGGCGCCGAGCGCGCGCTGGCCTTGGGGTTCGCCGCCGAAGTGGCCGAGGATCCGCGCGCCGCCGCCGAGGCGATCGCGGCGCGGGTCTGCGAACTGTCGCCGCGCGCGGTCGAGATCGCCAAGGCGATGATCCACGCCGGCCGGGGCGAGGACAGCGCCGCCCTGATCGAGGCGCTGGGAAGTGCCGCCATTGCCGCCAGCGCCGACCGCATCGAGGGCGTCGCCGCCTTCCGTGACAAGCGCAAGGCCCAGTTTCCGGGAACATGACCATGACCGAGATGACGCTCATCGCCGCCAGCGGCACCGCGCTTCCGCCCGTGCGGGTGAACCGCCACCTGATCGGCGGCGCATGGCGCGACAGCGCGGAACAGTCCGAACGCGTCTCGCCCTCGCATGGGGTGGTGGTCAGCCGGTCCGCCCTTGGCACCGAGGTGGAGGCCCGCGCCGCCATCGCCGCCGCGCGCGCGGCCTTTGACGACGGGCGCTGGTCGGGCCTGCCCGCGCGCGCGCGCGCTGCCGTCCTTCTGAAGGTGGCCGACCTGATCGAGGCCAATGTCGAACCCTTCGCCCTGATCGAGACGCTCGAATCCGGCAAGCCGATCACCCAGTCGCGCGGCGAGGTGGGCGGGGCCGCCGACCTGTGGCGCCATGCCGCCGCCCTTGCCCGCACCATCGAGGGCGACAGTTTCAACGGCCTTGGCGCCGACATCCTGGCCACCGTGCTGAAGGAACCGGTGGGCGTGGTCTCGATCATCACGCCCTGGAACTTTCCCTTCTGGATCCTGAGCCAGAAACTGCCCTTCGCCCTGGCCGCCGGCTGCACCTGCGTGGTGAAGCCGTCCGAGATGACCCCCTCGACCACCGCCATGCTGGGCGCGCTCCTGGCCGAGGCGGGGATGCCGGCGGGCGTGGTGAACATCGTGCTGGGCTATGGCGATCCGGTCGGCAACGTGATGACGGCCGATCCCGGCGTCGACATGGTGTCCTTCACCGGCTCGACCGCGGTCGGCCGGCTGATCGGCCGCGGCGCCAGCGACACGCTCAAGAAGGTCGCGCTCGAACTGGGGGGCAAGAACCCGCAGGTGATCTTTCCCGATGCCGATCTGGACTCGGCGGCCGATGCGGTGGTGTTCGGCGTCTATTTCAACGTCGGCCAGTGCTGCAATTCCGGCAGCCGCATCATCCTGCACGAGGACATCGCCGCCGATTTCATCGCCCGCATCACCGATCTGTCGCGGCATGTGACCTTTGGCGATCCCCTGGACCCGCAGACGCAGGTGGGCGCCATCGTCACGCCCGAACACGGGGCCAGGATCGACGGCTATGTGCAGGCGGCGGCGGCGGCCGGGGCGCAGGTGGTGCTGGGCGGCGGGCCGCTCGTGGTGCCGGGGCTGGGGGCGCAGTTCTACCGGCCGACCATCGTCACCGGGGTGACACCCGACATGGCCATCGCCCGCGAAGAGGTGTTCGGCCCGGTCCTGACCGTGCTCACCTTCCGCACCCTCGACGAGGCGCTCGCGCTGTGCAACGATTCCGACTACGGCCTTTCCGCCGGGGTCTGGAGCGAGAATGTCCACACCTGCCTTGCCTTTGCGCGCGGGGTGCAGGCCGGCACGGTCTGGACCAACACCTGGATGGACGGTTTCCCCGAAGTCACCTTCGGCGGCATGAAACAGTCCGGTCAGGGGCGCGAGGTCGGGCGCTACGGGCTTGAGGAATTTCTCGAGATCAAGTCGGTCGTGATGCGCATCGGGCGCACGCGGGCGAATTGGGTGAAGACCCGCTGACGCGCGGGAACAACAGACGCAACCGGGAGGAAAACCATGCGTATCGGACTGAGGACGAAACTGACCGCGGCGGCGGTTCTGGCGATGACCACCACCCTCGCCCAGGCCGAGGATGTGGAGGTGCTGCACTGGTGGACCTCCGGCGGCGAGGCCGCGGCCCTCAACGTGCTGAAGGAGAACCTTGCCGCGCAGGGCATCGGCTGGATCGACATGCCGGTGGCCGGCGGCGGCGGCGAAGCGGCGATGACCGCGCTGCGCGCGCGCGTCACCGCGGGCGACCCGCCCACCGCCGTGCAGATGCTGGGCTTCGACATCCAGGACTGGGCCGCCGAAGGCGCGCTTGGCAACCTTGACGCCGTGGCCGAGGCCGAGGGCTGGGACGCGGTGGTGCCCGCCGCGCTCCAGGCGTTCGCGCGCTATGACGGCCACTGGATTTCGGCGCCGGTGAACGTGCATTCGACCAACTGGGTCTGGGCCAACAAGGGCATCCTCGATCAGCTTGGCCTGGCGCAGCCCACCACCTGGGACGAATTCGTGGCCGCGCTCCAGGCGGCCGAGGACGCGGGCTTTGTCGGTCTGGCCCATGGCGGGCAGGCCTGGCAGGACGCGACCATCTTCGACGGTGTCGTGCTCTCGACCGGCGGGCCGGAGTTCTATTCGCAGGCCTTCATCGACCTCGACCCGGCCGCGCTTGGCTCCGAGACCATGGTCGAGGCGTTCCGCCGCATGGAAGTGCTGCGCGGCTTTGTCGATGACAACTTCTCGGGCCGTGACTGGAACCTTGCCAGCGCCATGGTGATCAACGGCGAGGCCGCCTTCCAGATCATGGGCGACTGGGCCAAGGGCGAGTTCCTGAACGCGGGCCAGGAGCCGGGGACCGATTTCCTCTGCTTCCGCGTGCCCGGGTCCGAAGGCAGCGTGACCTTCAACTCGGACCAGTTCGCCATGTTCAACGTGCAAAGCGACGAGGCCCGCGCCGCGCAGGCGGCCATGGCCTCGGCGATCATGTCGCCCGAGTTCCAGATCGCCTTCAACGTGGTCAAGGGCTCGGTCCCGGCGCGCACCGATGTCTCGGACGAGGCCTTCGACGCCTGCGGCCGGCAGGGCATGGCCGAACTGGCCGCCGCCGCCGAAGCGGGCACGCTGCTGGGGTCGATGGCGCATGGCCACGCCAACCGCGCCGCGGTGAAGAACGCGATCTATGACGTGGTGACCGCGCATTTCAACGGCGAATACGCCAGCGCCGAGGACGCGGCCGCGGCCCTCGTCGAGGCGGTCGCCGCGGCCCAGTGACCGCATGACCCCCGGAAAGGCGGCCCCGTGCCGCCTTTCCTTCCCTTCCGGCCCCGGCCGGCATCTTGCAGAACGCCCGCCAAAAGGGCGCACAACAGGGAGAACCGGCGATGGCTGCGCCTGCAACGGCCGATTTGCGCACGCGACTACAGGACTGGCTGCCGAAGATCGTCCTGGCCCCCTCCTTCGCGGTCACGATCCTGTTCGTCTACGGCTTCATCGGCTTTACCGTGATCCTGTCCTTCACCGGGTCCAAGATGCTGCCGCGCTACGACTGGGTCGGGCTGGCCAACTACCAGACGCTGTTCGGCCTGCCGGCCTGGCATGTCGCGCTGACCAACATCGCGGTCTTCGCCACGCTCTACATCGTCATCTGCACCGTCATCGGCCTGATGCTGGCGATCTTCCTTGACCAGAAGATCCGGGGCGAAGGCATGTTGCGGCCGATCTACCTTTATCCGATGGCGCTGTCGTTCATCGTCACCGGCACCGCCTGGAAATGGTTCCTCGATCCGGGCATCGGCCTTCAGGAGGTGATGCACCAGTGGGGGTGGGAGAGTTTCACCTTCACCTGGATCAAGGACGGCAAGATGGCGCTTTATACCATCGTCATCGCCGCGGTCTGGCAGACCTCGGGCTTTGTCATGGCGATGTTCCTCGCGGGCTTGCGCGGGATCGACAACGAGATCCTCAAGGCCGCGCAGATCGACGGCGCCTCGAACTGGCAGCTTTACCGCCGCATCGTCATCCCGCTGTTGCGCCCGGCGTTCCTGTCGGCCTTCGTGATCCTGAGCCATCTCGCGATCAAGTCCTATGACCTGGTGATCGCGCTGACCGGCGGCGGGCCGGGGCGGGCGACGGAACTGCCCGCGACCTTCATGTATTCCTACACCTTCACCCGCAACCAGATGGGGGTCGGCGCCTCGAGCGCGGTGATCATGCTCATGACCATCGCCGCGATCATGGTGCCCTACCTCTATGCCGAGCTGAAGGAGAAGAAGTGATGTCCGCCGCCGTCACGCAGGATACCGCTGTCTCGACCGGCCGCGCCACGCGCGCGCTGATCTATCTGGTGCTCGTGCTCTTCGCGCTGTTCTACCTGCTGCCGCTCTATGTGATGGGCGTCAATTCGGTGAAACCGCTGTCCGAGATCACCGGCGGCAACATGATGGCGCTGCCGCAGGTCTGGACCCTGGATCCGTGGCGTTCGGCCTGGTCCACGGCGCAGATCGGGGTCGAGCCGACGGGCCTGCGGCCCTATTTCATCAATTCGATCCTGATGGTGGTGCCCGCCGTGGCGATTTCCACCATCCTCGGCGCGCTCAACGGCTATGTCCTGACGAAATGGCGCTTTCGCGGCGACACCTGGGTGTTCGGGCTGATGCTGTTCTCCTGCTTCATCCCGTTCCAGATCGTGCTGATCCCGATGGCGGTGGTGCTGGGCAAGCTGGGCCTGGCCGGATCGGTGCCGGGGCTGATCCTGGTGCATGTGGTCTACGGCATCGGATTCACCACGCTCTATTTCCGCAACTACTATGCCGCCTTCCCGACCGAACTGGTGCGGGCGGCGCAGATCGACGGGGCCGGGTTCTTCCAGATCTTCTGGCGCATCCTGCTGCCGGTGTCGGGGCCGATCGCCGTGGTTTCGGTCATCTGGCAGTTCACCAACATCTGGAACGATTTCCTGTTCGGCGTCTCGTTCGGCGGCACGTCGCAGCCGATGACGGTGGCGCTGAACAACC
>WBZR01003630.1_pt1 | contig 13586 bp, 12 predicted proteins | sample 5204231 | NCBI WGS metagenome assembly WBZR01 (sample SAMN12412403, study PRJNA552823) | activated sludge metagenome | isolation source: activated sludge from anammox sidestream of wastewater treatment plant... | place: USA: Virginia | collected 2017-08 | reverse complement strand
GCGGGGGGGGGGGGGTATTCCGTACCATAAAGAACCACCTTGTGCCTTCAGTCGCATTGACGAAAAAGAGTGGCGCTGAAAACAAAGAATGTCTTTTGCCATGAGTCAACTTGTCGAATTATTGCTACAAGCGCATGCATGGCAGGTTCTGGTGCATATATCACTCACAAAAGACAAGCCTCGTTCATCTGGAGTTCATCAACGCTTGTGAAATGAGGGTAGGACCGCAGCATATCCCATCCTTGCTTTCGGGCAACCTCAAAAACCCAAACACAATGAAAAGCGCATTACTATTCGTCGGACTGCTGTCGATCGGAAGCCTTCAGGCGCAGGAGGGCTACCGCACGGTCCTTGTGGATGACCCGTACATGTGCAACGGCTACTTCATCCGGGATGTACAAAAGTGCCGTGATGCCGGAGTGGCATCCCTCGATGTCGACATCCATGTCTATGGCATGGTGAATGGCAGGGTGTCGGACAGGGTCGTCCAGTCGTTCACGATCACCAACGAACTCTACAAAAGGGTTGACCCTGCCCGGGTCGGGGAACTGAAACCGGGTGAACGGGTGTATTATCACCTGTTTGCCAAGAACGCCGGTGGCGATGTCATATTTGATCACCGTGCACTACCGGTTGATCCCGATGACGTGGAATTGGCATGTGCAAACACCTGCCAAGCTCCCACTTGGGCCTGGACCCTCGAAGCTTGGCAAAACAACACCCAAGCCACCACGGAAATTGTGTTGAATAGTGCAACAAGTCCGTATGGATACTATTACTTCTATGTGAACTATGCGACAGAATGGGCGCAGTGGAAGGAACAGCACTTTCCTGGAGATTTTGGATTGTCGGGTTCCGATTGGAATTATTACCTGGGGAACCATGGCCAAGTGGAGGTAATAAAGCTGGATCAAAATTTACCTTCCGGGGCTGGGGGCGCACCTGAGGGGGCGAAGAGTTGGCTTGGATACGACATTCCTCCTCATACTCCTGTCATTGGTATCCGCAAGGATCGTGGGGCATATCGGGTGATCAGTGCGACCCGCGAACTGGCGTGTTCCGGCTGCGGCGGGGGCGTTTGTGATGCTCTAATGGACTATTACAATGCAGGCGCGGCCGTACAACAAGATCTGGCCCTGCACAACTTGTCTCCCCTCTGGTGCCCGGCCATGCCCAGCACCGAAGGGATCGGGGGGGAGGTCATGGACTCCGATAATCCCTTTGCGTCATGCACCGGACTGCCGGTCCCCGCTGACGGGAATTTGTTCAATTGGATGAATTCCGTGCTGGATTGCATCGGGAATGTGGGCAACGGAGGTGGCGGCAATCCGGATGGGGGCACTCCCTTTCATAACGTAACCTATGCCACCTTGCTCGTGAACCAGTGGTACGATGACGGCACTTTGGGCAAGGTGTTCGGCGTATCCATTCCGGATGGCAAAGACCCCAAGCTCGTGCAGGTGGACAAGACCGAACTGCTTCCGGGCCTGTATGAGTTTGTCGCCGTTCTGAACAATGGCCAGATCATGCGGCACTTCGAGGATTTTGAGCAGCCCCGGGCGATCAATGCGGATTTCGTCGACTTCATCAATGTCAATATCTACCCTGTCCCTGTCAAGGGCCAGGAATTCGCCGTTGACATCGACTTGCTGGTCCCTTCCCAAGTCACCATCACCATCGTGAACAACATGGGCAAGGAGTATTATACCAAAACGGTTAACTTCGACCAAGCAGGACGCAACAAACATGTGGTGGAAATGGGGAACGCATGGCCAAACGGCATCTACCACGCCCTCTTCCAGTATGGCGATGGGTCGTCAACGACAAAGAGTTTTAGTGTGGAATGATTGTCGTGGCTGTCGACATGCCCGCCTCGTAGCGGCGGGCATGTCGACTTCTGCCATTGAAAACCTGGCCGGGTTCCTCAAAAAGAGTGATAGCGAATAATCATGCCTTGGTTCCTTTCCTTATCTGTTGTGATCACGATAGCTTCAAGCACTTACGCGCAAACTGCCCCGGGCGTATTGTGGCAGGTTGCGGCAGGCGGGACTCTCGATGATTACAGTACGTCAATATGTAGCCTGTCCGATGGAAGGTCAATCGTTGTTGGTAGTACGATGTCCCAAGATGGTGATTCTTTCGGCAACCATGGCATGTCGGATATCTTGGTCTTGGGGTTGAGTAGTAACGGAGATGTTCAATGGCGCGGGGTGTATGGTGGTGGGGCAAACGAGGGTGGATATGCTGTGGAATGTGGAAGCGAGGATGGAATTGAAGTGGTGGGCTATAGCGCATCCACGGATGGAGATGCAGAAGGACCAGTGATGGGGAATACGGACATTTGGGTCCTCTCATTGTCATTGGACGGTGAGCTTGTGCATCAAAGGAAGTATGGAAGTATGATGTCGGATTTCGGACGGGGCATCAGTGCCGACGAGGGCGTCGGATTTAACCTATTGGGTGTGGTTGCGGGTGATGGAGGGGACGTGACAGCATCCCATGGCACAGATGACTTCTGGCTCGCAAAGCTGGATCATGTAGGAAATGTGGCATGGCAGAAGTCTTATGGCGGGTCAAGTTTTGATGTTCCGCAGGATTTTGACCGCACGAGTGATTCCGGATTCGTGTTGGCCGGATATACGAGTTCCAACGATGGCGATGTAAGCGGTTATCATGGTGGTTTTAGCGACGGATGGATAGTCAAAGTGGATAGCTCGGGCAATGTGGAATGGCAAAGAGCTTTGGGGGGAGGCAGCACCGATTGGATACAAGCAGTTGCTGCAACCAATGATGGCGGTTGTTTGGTCGCCGGATTCACCGAATCCAACGACGGCGACGTGAGCGGCAACCACGGCGGCGCGGATGGTTGGGTGGTGAAGCTGGATGCCGGCGGTAACGTGGAATGGCAACGTACGCTCGGCGGCACCGGAAATGACCAGTTCAATTCGGTGGTGCTTACCACCGACGGCGGTTTTGCCCTTGCCGGTTTCACCAACTCCACCAATGGGGATGTTTCCTACAGCCTGGGCGGAGGTGATGGCTGGGTGGTGAAGCTGGACAGTTTGGGCAACCTGCAATGGGACCTGCCCCTGGGAGGGAGCGGGAGTGATTTTCTCCGGAAGATCCGGCAAACGGAGGATGGCGGCTTCCTCGTGGCCGGTGATTCCAACTCCAACGATGGCCACGCCACCGGCAACCATGGCGGAAAGGACATTTGGGTGGTGAAGCTGGGGCCGGACCCGAGCGCCATCTCCGAGGGGCCGCCCGCCTTCCCTTTCGCCGTGTTCCCCAACCCCGGCCGCGACCTGGTCCGGTTGCAATATGCCGCCCACACCTCAGGCACGGCGCAATTGGAGGTCTTCAATGGAGCAGGGCAACTGGCTCTGGCGCCCATGCGGCGGACGGTGCACCCCGGCCCTCAATCCTGGGAGTTCGATGCCTCCCCGTTGGCACCCGGCACATACCAACTGCGCTTGTCCACGGCTGATGGGGTGGTGTGCCCACGCTTGGTGAAGTTACCATGACGTGATCAGGCCGGCACCGGCATCGCGACATTGGCCTAAGAGCATGGGAAGAGCTGCGGCCCCAGTTCTCCAGGTGGCGCATCTCCCGTATGCACCGCTCCTTACCTTCGCCCCTTGCTTTGCCAACAACCTGCATGAAACCCATCCAGATGGTCGACCTGGTCGGCCAGTACGAGAAGATCAAGCCCGAGGTGGACGCGGCCCTGGCCGAGGTGATCCAGTCGGCGGCCTTCATCAACGGCCCGCAGGTGAAGGCCTTTGAACAGGAACTGGCGGCCTACCTGAAGGTGAAGCACGTGATCGGCTGCGGCAACGGTACCGACGCGCTGCAGGTGGCGATGATGGCCTTGGGCCTGAAGCCGGGCGACGAGGTGATCACGGCCTCCTTCACCTTCGTGGCCACCGTGGAGGTGCTGGCGCTGCTGGGCCTGGTACCGGTGTTTGCCGACGTGCTGCCGGGCACCTTCAACCTGGACCCGGCCGACGTGGCCCGCAAGGTGACCCCCAGGACCAAGGCCATCGTGCCGGTGCACCTCTTCGGGCAGAACGCCGACATGGACGCCATGCTCGCCATCGCCCGGGAATACGGCCTGCACGTGGTGGAGGACGCCTGCCAGAGCATCGGCTCGGACCACAGCGGGCCCAACGGCAGGCGCAAGAGCGGCACCATGGGCGACATCGGCGTCACCAGCTTCTTCCCCAGCAAGAACCTGGGCTGCTATGGCGACGGCGGCGCGCTGTTCACCAACGACGACGACCTGGCGATGAAGATCCGCCGGGTGTGCAACCACGGCAGCCGCCAGCGGTACTACCACGAGGTGGTGGGCGTGAACAGCCGCCTGGACTCGCTGCAGGCCGCGGTGCTGCGCGCCAAGCTGCCGCACCTGGACGAATACGCCCGTGCCCGCAACGCCGCCGCGGCAGTGTACGACGAGGCGTTCAAGGACATCAGGGGGCTTGCCATCCCGGCGCGGTGGCAACAGAGCACGCACGTGTTCCACCAGTACACCCTGCGGGTGGCGGGCGGCAAGCGCGATGCCTTGAAGAAGCACCTGGAAGGCCACGGTGTGCCCGCCATGGTGTACTACCCTGTACCCTGCCACTTGCAGGATGCGTACAAGGGCCCACGCTGCCCCGAGGGATCGCTGCCGGTTACCGAACAGCTGTCCGGGGAAGTGCTATCGCTGCCGATGAGCACCGAACTGGACGACGAGCAACTGGGGCACATCACGGCCACCGTGAAGAGCTTCTTCCATAACTGACCCATAAGCACGGCCCCCGGCATGGGCGGGCCCCCATCAACGAGACATGAACATTGCAGTAATAGGAACCGGTTACGTTGGCCTGGTGACGGGCACCTGCTTTGCCGAGACCGGCAACAACGTGGTGTGCGTCGACATCGACGAGGAAAAGGTGGCCAAGCTCAAGGCTGGCCACGTGCCCATCTACGAGCCGCACCTGGAGGTGCTATTCGAGCGCAACATCCGGCAAGGGCGGCTGCATTTCACCACCAACCTCAAGGAGGCGGTGGACCGGGCGCAGATCATCTTCCTGGCGCTGCCCACCCCGCCGGGCGAGAACGGCAGTGCCGACCTGAAGTACGTGCTGGGCGTGGCCGACGAGCTGGGCAAGATCCTTGCGGAGTACAAGGTGATCGTGGACAAGAGCACCGTGCCCGTGGGCACCGCCGAGAAAGTGCGTGCCGCCGTGGCCAAGCATGCGCGGGAGCCGTTCGACGTGGTGAGCAACCCCGAATTCCTGCGCGAGGGCTTCGCGGTCGACGACTTCCTGAAGCCTGACCGTGTGGTGGTGGGCACCAGCAGCGCCCGCGCCCGCAAGCTGATGGAGGACCTGTACAAGCCCTTCGTAAGGCAGGGCAACCCCATCATCTTCATGGATGAGCGCAGCGCCGAGCTGACCAAATACGCCGCCAACGCATTCCTGGCCATGAAGATCACCTTCATGAACGAGATCGCGAACTTCTGCGACGCCGTGGGCGCGGACGTGGACAAGGTGCGCATCGGCATCGGCAGCGACAGCCGCATCGGCAAGCGCTTCCTCTTCCCCGGCATCGGCTACGGCGGATCGTGCTTCCCCAAGGATGTGCAGGCTTTGGCCAAGAGCGGCCAGGAAGCCGGGTACACGTTCCAGATCATCGACAGCGTGATGCGCGTGAACGAGCGCCAGAAAACCGTCCTCATCGACAAGGTGAAGACCTACTATGGCCAGGACCTGCGGGGCAAACATTTCGCCCTGTGGGGGTTGGCCTTCAAGCCCGACACGGACGACATCCGCGAAGCCCCTTCACTGGACATGATCGATGCCTTGGTGGAAGCCGGGGCCACCATCACCGCCTTCGATCCGGAAGCCATGGACAACGTACGGGCCCGCATCGGTGACAAGATCAATTATACGCAGGATGAATATGGCGCATTGCAGGGCGCCGATGCCTTGATCATCGCCACCGAATGGCAGCTTTTCCGCAACCCTGACCTGGCGCGCGTGGAGAAGCTCCTGAAGGAAAAGACCATCTTCGACGGCCGCAACCTGTACGACCTGGAGGAAATGAAGGACCTCGGTTTCCACTACGTGAGCATCGGCCGCCAGGCGGTGAACGCACCCGTAAAAGCCAAGGCCTGAATGACCGGGAGCACCCCTGCAAGGAAGGGCACGGCCCGCACCAAGGCGAAACCCGCCGGGAAGGAGCGCGTGCTCATCACCGGTGCCGCGGGATTCCTGGGCTCGCACCTCTGCGACCGCTTCCTCAAGGAAGGCTTCCACGTGATCGGCATGGACAACCTGATCACGGGACGCCTGAAGAACATCGAACACCTGTTCAAGCGCGGCGATTTCGAGTTCTACCACCACGATGTCACCAGGTTCGTGCACGTGCCCGGCGAATTGAAGTACATCCTGCACTTCGCCAGCCCGGCCAGCCCCATCGACTACCTGAAGATCCCCATCCAAACGCTGAAGGTGAGCTCCTTGGGCACGCACAACCTGCTGGGCCTGGCCATGGCGAAGAAAGCGCGCATCCTGGTGGCCAGCACCAGCGAGGTGTACGGCGACCCGCAGGTACACCCGCAGGCCGAGGACTACTGGGGCCACGTGAACACCGTGGGCCCCCGCGGCGTGTACGACGAGGCCAAACGGTTCCAGGAAGCGCTGACCATGGCGTACCATACCTACCATGGGCTGGAAACGCGCATCGTGCGCATCTTCAACACCTACGGCCCGCGCATGCGCCTGAACGACGGCCGCGTGCTGCCCGCCTTCATCGGCCAGGCACTGCGTGGCGAGGACCTCACCATCTTCGGCAAGGGGAACCAAACGCGCAGCTTCTGCTACGTGGACGACCTGGTGGAGGGCATTTACCGCCTGCTGCTGAGCGATTATGCCGGGCCCGTGAACATCGGCAACCCGGCGGAGATCACCATCAAGGAGTTCGCGCAGGAGATCGTAAAGCTGACGGGCACCAAGCAGAAACTGGTGTACAAGCCGCTGCCGCAGGACGACCCCATGCAGCGCCGGCCGGACATCACCTTGGCCAAGAAGCTGCTCAAGTGGCAGCCGAAGGTCTCCCGCGCCGAGGGCCTGAAGATCACGTACGCCTACTTCAAGGGCTTGTCGCCGGAGGAACTGAGGGAGAAGGAGCACAACACCTTCGAGGGGTACGTACGGAAGTGATTCCGCCGAGACTTTTTTCCACCGATTTCGCCGATTCCACAGATTGAGATCCGTGGAACCGTTGGCCGTTAATGATCGGTGCAATCGGTGGAAAGCCCCCCATCGGCGCAATCGGTGGAAAGCATCGGAGTCCCTACATTGGACTCATGCTTGAACACCCGAACGATCCTGAAACCTTTGAGGTTATTGGTGCGGCCATGGCCGTACACACCGAACTTGGCCCTGGATTCCTGGAAAGCGTGTACCAGGAGGCGTTGGCCGTGGAACTCGAATTGCGCAACATTCCATATCAACGTGAGGTGGAATTGTCCATCCGGTACAAAGGCCGTCCGTTGAAAGGGAAATTCCGGGTGGACTTCATCTGCTTCGGGGACGTGATGGTTGAACTCAAGGCGCAGAAAGCCATGGGCGGCCCGGAGGAATCACAGCTCATCAATTACCTGAAGGCCGGCAATAAGGAACGAGGCCTCCTGCTCAATTTCGGAGCGCCCAGCCTGCAACAGCGCCGTTTTGTAAATGGCTGACGCCACTAAGTCGTGGCCGTTGTTCACGGGAGAAGATCATTCTCCACATCGGTGTAATCGGCGTAATCGGTGGAAAGCATTGCATCCCATGAATCTCCCCCTGCGCATAGCCGGTGTCCCCGAACCCTACAACCTGCCCTGGCACTTGGCCATGGCGAAGGGCCGCTTTGCCGAGGCGGGCATCGACGTGCAATGGCACACTGTGCATGAAGGCACGGGGCGCATGTGCCAAATGCTGAAGGACGACAAGCTCGACATGGCGGTGCTGGTCTCGGAGGGCGCCGTGCGCGACATCCTCAACGGGGGAGCGCACAGGATCGTCGGCACCTTCGTGGACAGCGCCCTGCCTTGGGGCGTGCACGTGCCCGCCGCATCGCGCCTGCATGCACCCGGTGAGCTGAAAGGCGTGCCCTACGCCATCAGCCGTTTGGGCAGCGGCAGCCACATCATGGCCATGATCCATGCCGGGCACCTGGGCTGGCGGCCCGGCGAAAAGGACCTCGTGGTGGTGCACAACATGCGCGGCGCGGCCGAACGGATGCAGGCCGGGCCACCGGTGATCTTCCTCTGGGAAACCTATGTTACCGCCAGCTACGTGGATAGCGGCATCATGCGGCGCGTGGACGAGTTGCGGGCCCCATGGCCCGGCTTCGTGATCGTGGCGCGGGAACAGGTCCTGCACGGGCACAGCGCGTTGATCGACCGGGCATTGGCCGTGCTGCACCAGGAAGCGGAAGGCATGAAGCGCGGCCCGCACCTGGTGGAATTGGTGATGCGGAACGCCGGATTCGCCGAGGCCCGTGCCAAGGAATGGCTGAAGCACGTGCACTGGAGCGTGGACCGCCCCAGGCCGGCCAGCTTCGAGCCGCTGGTGGAAAGGCTGCGCCGGTTGGAACTGGCGCCGAAGGATGCCCACGGCCCGTTCCTCTGACAGTTCCGGGCCGTAGCGGTCCATGGCACACCGAATGGCCGGGGCACCCGGTTGGGCACACCACTGGCACGCATGTATCCCTGGTTATCAGGGGCTTGAGACCCTGGTCGCCGTGTCATGCGGAGTGGTGGAGATGGCAGGCCCGGGCTTCCTCCCCAGGAAGTTGGCATGGGCGTGTCGGGCAGGAGCGTCCACCGGCAAGGAAATTTGGTCCAGGGGCACGCCGCAGCGCGGCTTGGTGGTCGTGGTGGCCGCCGTTCCCCGACTTCATGGAGATACGGCGCCGCTTGGTACCTTCGCGCCCCCATTTCCATGTCGTACACCGCCCACCCCACCGCCGTCATCGATGAAGGCTGCTCCATCGGCGAGGGCACCCGCATCTGGCACTTCAGCCACGTGATGCCGGGCTGCACCATCGGCAAGGGGTGCAACATCGGGCAGAACGTGGTGGTAAGCCCCGGCGTGGTGCTGGGCGACAACGTGAAGGTGCAGAACAACGTGAGCATTTACACCGGCGTGGAATGCGGCGACGATGTCTTCCTGGGGCCCAGCATGGTGTTCACCAACGTGACCAACCCGCGCAGCGCGGTGAACCGCCGCGACCAGTACGCCAAGACCCGAGTGGGGCGCGGTGCCAGCATCGGGGCCAATGCCACCATCGTTTGCGGGCACGACATCGGCGAATTCGCTTTCATCGGCGCCGGGGCGGTGGTAACGAAAACGGTGCCGCCCTACGCGTTGGTGGTGGGCAACCCGGCCCGGCAGGCCGGTTGGATGAGTGAATACGGCCACAAGTTGAAGTTCAACGAAGCCGGTGAGGCGGAATGTCCCGAAAGCGGGCAGCGTTACCGGTTGCAAAACGGGGCCGTGACCCGGATCAAATGACCATGGACGGACAGCAAAAGATCAAGTTCGCCGTGGTGGGCTGCGGCCACATCGGCAAGCGCCACGCGGAAATGATCTCCCGCAACGCGGACTGCGAACTGGTGGCCCTGTGCGACGTGAAACCCAAGGGGGAACTGGGCCTGGATGCCTACGACGTACCGTTCTTCAACGATATCCAGGCCATGCTGAAGGCCGTGCCCGGGGTGGATGTCGTGAACATCTGCACGCCCAATGGCCTGCACATCCCCCTGAGCATGGCCGCCCTGGAGCACGGCAAGCACGTGGTGTGCGAAAAGCCCATGGGCCTTTCCAAGGCCGATTGCGAGGACCTGCTCTCCATGGCGCTGCAAAAGAACCGGCAGGTGTTCGGCGTGATGCAGAACCGCTACAGCCCGCCCAGCCAGTGGATCAAGGAAATGGTGGAGCGCAAGCGCCTGGGCGACATCTTCCTGGTGCAGGTGAACTGCTACTGGAACCGCGACGAGCGGTACTACAAGAAAGGCGGCTGGAAAGGGACGGCGGGGCTGGACGGCGGCACGCTCTTCACCCAGTTCAGCCACTTCGTGGACATCATGTACTGGCTGTTCGGCGACATCACGGACATCCAGGGGCGCTTCGCCGATTTCAACCACAAGGACCTGACCGATTTCGAGGACAGCGGCCTGGTGAATTTCCGTTTCCTCAGGGGCGGCATGGGCTGCCTGAACTACTCCACCAGCGTGTGGGACAAGAACCTGGAGAGCAGCCTCACCATCATCGGCAGCAAGGGCAGCGTGAAGGTCGGCGGGCAATACATGGACCAGGTGGAAGTGTGCCACGTGAAGGACTACACCATGCCCGAGCTGCCCCCCACCAACCCGGCCAACGACTACGGGGCGTACAAGGGAAGCGCCAGCAACCACCACTACATCATCGAGAACGTGGTGGATACCCTGAAGAACAATAAATCCATGACCACCAATGCCTTGGAGGGGCTGAAGGTGGTGGACATCATTGAACGCATTTACCAAAAGAGGGATGAGCGACCTTTATGAGCGCCTGGTGAAAAAAGAAGCCAAGCTGGCCGTGATCGGGCTGGGTTACGTGGGTCTCCCCATCGCCTTGGCCTTCGCACGGAAGATCAAGGTGGTGGGCTTCGACATCAACCGCAAGCGGGTGGAGATGATGCGCCGCAGCGAAGACCCCAGCAATGAACTGGAGGCCTCCGATTTCGAGGGTGCCGACATCCTCTTTACCGCCGACACGGAGGACCTGAAGGACGTTGAGTTCTTCATCGTAGCCGTGCCCACGCCCATCGATGAGCAGAACATCCCCGACCTGCGCCCCCTGCTGAGCGCATCCCGCACCGTGGGCATCGTCCTGAAGAAAGGCGACCATGTGGTGTTCGAGAGCACCGTTTACCCGGGCTGCACGGAAGAGGATTGCGTGCCCGTGCTGGAGGAGATGAGCGGGCTGAAGTACATGACGGATTTCAAGGTGGGATACAGTCCGGAGCGGATCAACCCCGGCGACAAGAACCACACCCTGGAAAGCGTGGTGAAGATCACCAGCGGCTGCGACCCTGAAACGGCCGAGACCGTGGCCAAGGTGTATGAGCTGGTGGTGAAGGCCGGGGTGCACCGCGCCAGCAGCATCAAGGTGGCCGAGGCCGCCAAGGTGATCGAGAACACCCAGCGCGACGTGAACATCGCCCTGACCAACGAGCTGTCCATCATCTTCAACCGGATGGGCATCAACACCTACGACGTGCTGGAGGCGGCGGGCACCAAGTGGAACTTCCTGAAGTTCCAGCCCGGACTGGTGGGCGGCCACTGCATCGGCGTGGATCCGTACTACCTGGTGCACAAGGCCATGGAGAAGGGCTACCATCCGCAGATCATCGATGCCGGCCGTTTCGTGAACGACAGCATGGGCGGATACGTGGCCAAGCAAACGGTGAAGAAGATCATTTCCGCCGGCACCAACCCCGCCAAGGCCCGCGTGCTCATCATGGGCGCCACCTTCAAGGAGAACGTCACCGACATCCGCAACAGCAAGGTGGCCGACATCGTGCGCGAACTGCGCAGCTACAGCGTGCACGTGGACGTCACCGACCCGCATGCGGACAGCCATGAGGTGGAACACGAATACGGCTACGCGCTTGCCCAGGACATCAACGGTCCGTACGATGCCATCATCGTGGCGGTGAACCACCGCGATTATGCCGACCGCAACGAGGCCTGGTTCAAGGAGCACCTGAAACCCGAGGGCCTGCTGGTGGACCTGAAGGGCACCTACCGCAAGAGGATCAACGGGCTGGCCTACTGGAGCCTTTGACACCGACATGCCGTTGGAGTCCCCCATCCCGCGGGAGGATCCGGATGAAAGGGCCGGCCAACGGATCTATCCGTTCAACCTGAAGGGGAAACGGGAACAGCCCAAGGAAGACCGACAAGCCCAGCACATGGAGCACAAGACCATCCTCATCACCGGGGGCGCCGGGTTCATCGGCAGCCACGTGGTGCGGCGTTTCACCCGGAAATACCCGCATTACCGCATCATCAACCTCGATGCGCTCACCTACGCCGGCAACCTGAAGAACCTGTCCGACGTGGAACATGAACCCAACTACCGGTTCGTGAAGGCGGACATCCGCGATGCGGGCGCCATCGGCAAGATCTTCGCGGAACACAAGCCCGACGGGGTGATCCACCTGGCGGCCGAAAGCCACGTGGACCGCAGCATCAGCGACCCGCTGGCCTTCGTGGAGACCAACGTCACCGGCACCGTCAACCTGCTGAACGCCGCCCGGGAGTCGTGGAAGGGGGACCTGAAGGGCAAGCGCTTCTACCACGTGAGCACCGATGAGGTGTACGGCTCCCTGCACGATGGCGGCTTCTTCCTGGAGACCACCCCCTACGACCCGCAAAGCCCCTACAGCGCCAGCAAGGCGGCGAGCGACCACTTCGTGCGTGCCTACGGCAACACCTACCAGCTGCCCTACGTGGTGAGCAACTGCAGCAACAACTACGGCAGCCACCAGTTCCCGGAGAAGTTGATCCCGCTTATGATCAACAACATCCGCCACGGCAAGCCCCTGCCGGTGTATGGCAAGGGCGAGAACGTGCGCGACTGGCTGTGGGTGGAGGACCATGCCGCCGCCATCGACCGCATCTTCCACCAGGGCGTGGACGGCGAGACTTACAACATCGGCGGGCACAACGAGTGGAAGAACATCGACCTGATCCACCTGCTCTGCTCCATCATGGACCGCAAGCTGGGGCGTGCCCAAGGCGAAAGCGCCAAGCTGATCACCTACGTCACCGACCGCGCCGGGCACGACCTGCGCTATGCCATCGATGCCGGCAAGATCGAACGCGAGCTGGGCTGGAAACCTTCCATCACCTTTGAGCGCGGCCTGGAACAGACCGTGGATTGGTACCTTGCGAACGACCAGTGGCTGCAGGACGTCACCTCCGGTGCCTACCGCGAATACTACGCAGCCCAGTACGGTGAGCGTTGATGGGCCTTTTCAGCAACCTGTTCGGCAAGAAGAAAGCAGCGGCACCCCCCTTGGATTACGGCGTGCTGAAGTGCGACGTGCACTCGCACTTCATCCCGGGCATCGACGACGGGGCGCCCACCGTGGAGGCCAGCCTGGAGCTGCTGCATGCCATGTATGACCTGGGCTACCGCAAGGTGATCACCACCCCGCACAGCATGGCCGATGGTTTCAAGAACCCGCCCGAGGTGATCCTGGGCGGCCTGGGGAAGCTGCGGCGGGCCGTGCAGGAGGCCAAGCTGCCCATGGAGCTGGATGCGGCGGCCGAATACTACCTGGACCATGCGTTGCAGGAAAAGGTGGCCGCCCAAAAGGTGCTCACCTTCGGCGCCGACATGGTGCTCTTCGAGCTGCCCTTCATCGGCGAACCGGCGGTGCTGATGAACATGGTGTTCGAAATGCAGACGCAGGGCTACACCCCGGTGCTGGCCCACCCTGAGCGATACCAGTTTTGGCACGCCAACATGGCCACCATGGAACAGCTCAAGGACCGC
>WBZR01003627.1_pt1 | contig 13597 bp, 11 predicted proteins | sample 5204231 | NCBI WGS metagenome assembly WBZR01 (sample SAMN12412403, study PRJNA552823) | activated sludge metagenome | isolation source: activated sludge from anammox sidestream of wastewater treatment plant... | place: USA: Virginia | collected 2017-08 | reverse complement strand
ACTTCTCGGGCTCGCGCAGGAACTCGACGACCTCCGCCAGCTCCTGCTTCGCCTCGTCGACGCCCGCCACGTCGTCGAAGGTGACGGTGGGGGTGTCGCCCGTCATCAGCCGCGCCCGGCTCCGGCCGAAGGCCATCGCCTGGTTGTTGCCCGACTGAGCCTGGCGCATCATGAACACCAAGAGCCCGACCATCAACACGAACGGCACGAGCGCGCCAAGGAGCGGGGCGAGGCCACCGAGGCTGCTCGCCCGCGCGACGGAGTACTTGACGTCGCCGAGATCGTCCGGCCCGAGGCCGAGCTGCTCGAAGAACGTGTCGGAGCTGCGCTCCTTGAGCACCGTGCGCTGGGTGTCGTCGGTCAGCGTGACGAGCGCGCGGGACTCATCGCCGGACACCTGAACGGCGGCCACCTTCCCCGCACGGATGGCGCTGGCAAGCTCGGTCAGCGTCATCCGCTGATCGGACTGCGCAGACTGATAGGCGAAACCGAGGATCAGCGCGCCGGCGAGAATCACCGTCCAGACCAGCCAGCTCCGCTTGTTGCTCCGTACCATGACGCGTTTCAATTCCTCTCGACCGGGCTCGGGCTGTCGGGGAGATCGAAGGCCAAGGCCACCTTCGCCGCCCGACCCACGGGCGTTTGATTATAGCGTGTCGCCCGAGGCTCAACAACGCGGTCGGTGGCGCGGGGGTCCGTCAGCGGGCGCGGGCCGCAGCCGCTGCGCTTCGCGTGCTCATGGCACCGGCGCATCCGCGGTCTTGATCTCGATCGCGAGGACCTCGGCCTGGTTGTCGGCCACGCGAGCCGCACCGCCGCCACGCACCGGCAAGCGCTCGCCCGGGTTGCCGATCCGGAAGACGTCGACCCACAGCGAATACGACCCCGCCGGGGTCGACGGCGGGATCGGCAGGTCGAGCGGTTGGCCGGCAAGGCTCTCTCCCGCCGCCCACGCCGTCGTGGAACGGCCGTCGCCGCCGAGGGCGGGGTTCTCGTCCTGGCTGATCACGATGCCATCGGCGGCGCGCAGGACCGCCCGTGCGCCGTACTCGCCTGCGATCGGCCCGACCGCCTCCCAATGGGGCACGAGGGTCACGGTCTCGCCGGCCGTGAAGACCGCGCGGTCGAGGTCGACCGCGGAGAGAAAGACGTTGTCGTCGAAGTCCACGCCCATGGCCAGACGCGAGCCGCTGCCAACCGTGATCTCAACCGTGGCGCCGTAGGGCATGCGTTGTCCGGGGCCGGGCGCGAGCTGGATGACCTGACCCGGCGTGCCTCCCCACTGATAGCGCGGGCTGCCGGGGACCAAGCCCGCGCGCGTGATCGCGTCGGCCACGGTCTGGTAGTCTCCGGCAGCGTCGGGCACGACGGTGATCCCCTCGGCGCTGACGAGAAGGTTGACCACGGTGCCCGCCGGCACGGTCTCACCGGCGGCCGGGATGTGGCGAATGACCCGCCCGACCTCGACGGTGGCATCCGGAACGTCCTCGGTCGTCACGCCGAGTCCCTCGGCCTCCAACCGCCGCTTGGCGTCGTCGGCCGTGAGGCGCGAGACGTCTGGCACGAGCACCAGCGTCGCCGGGGGCTCGGTCGGGGTGCCGGTTGCCACGGTGCCGACCCCGCTCGGCCCCGCTTCCGGTCCGCGCACCGGTGCCGCCCCGAGGCGATCGGCCACCACCGACCACAGCGGGATCAACATGGCCAGCGCCACCAGCGCCACGAAGCCGAGCATCAGGCCCGTCGAATCGAACAGCGGCCCCACCGCCGTCTGCGGGACCGCAGGACCCGGATGGGCCTCGGATCCCGGCTCGCTCGCGGGCGGCGGCGCGGCGGCTGGCCGACGCGGGTCGACGCCCCGGAAGTTGGGAACCGTGTGCTGATCCGACCAGCGGAGGTAGCCTTCCAACGCTTCGGCGAGAGCCGTCGCGGTGGGATAGCGTGCGGCCGGTTCACGCGCCATGGCGCGGGCGACGATGTTGGAGAGCGCCGTCGGCACCCGTGGGTTGACGTGGTCGACGGGCACCGGCGTCTCGTTGATGATCTTGAGCGCCACGCCCACGCCGGACTCGGCCGTGAACGGGACGCGGCCGGTGAGCATCTCGTACATCACGACGCCCAAGCTGTAGACGTCGGACGCGAACGTCGCGGTCTGACCGGATGCCTGTTCGGGGGCCAGATAGTGCACGGTCCCCATCACCACGCCGGGAGCCGTCATGCCGGCCGAGGCGACGGCGCGGGCGATCCCGAAGTCCGCCACCTTCATCCGGCCGTCCGGCGTCACGAGCACGTTCTGGGGCTTGATGTCCCGGTGCACCATCCCGATGGCGTGCGCCTGGCCGACAGCGCGGGCCAGCGCCGTGGCGATGCGTACCGTCCGGCCCGGATCGAGGGGGGCCTCGGCACGAATCACCTGCTTGAGATCCTGGCCGGGGACGTACTCCATCACGAGGAAGTGTACCCCCTTGTCCTCGCCGACGTCGTAGACGCTGACGACCCCCGGATCGTTGAGCGCGGCCGCCGTGCGCGCCTCGGTGCGGAACCGCGACAGGAACTCGGGATCGCTCGCGAACTGGTCACGGAGCACCTTGATGGCCACCATCCGGCCGAGGAGGGTGTCCTCCGCCCGCCAGACCACGGCCATGCCCCCCTGCCCAACCACCTCGTCGAGCCGATAGCGCCGGTTGAGCAGCGGCTCCGGCAGCGCGGTATCTTCCGTCATGCGCGCGATTCTACTGCATGTCGACCACGAACGAGAAAGGCCGGCGGGTGCAAGGCCGCACGCCGGCATGACGGCCGAAGGGGTTTCCGGATATAATGGCGTCCATGCCGTCGCTCGTCCCGGCCCGTGCCCGCGTCGCCGCTTGCCCGGTCGCACGGTGTCCCGCCCCCGGTCCGTCGGCGTGAGGGCCGTCGTGTGGGCGGCGCTCGTCGCCGTGCCCGTGGCCCTTGCCGGCCCGCGATTCGGGTTCCCGCCGGCGGTGGTCTTCGCTGCGGCGGCGGTCGCCTTGGCCGGTCTGACGTCGATGACGGGCGACGCCATCGAGGCCGTCGCGCTGGCACACGGGCGGCGCGCCGGCGGGCTCGCCAACGCGGCGTTCGGCAGCGCCACGCTGTTGGCGCTGAGCGCATGCGCCGTCTACGACGGTCGGCTGACGCTCGTGAAGGCCAGCCTGACCGGCTCGATCCTGACCTACCTCGTGCTCGGGCTGGGGCTGAGCGCGTTCCTGGGCGGCTTGCGGCACGGCACCCAATACTTCAGCCGCGAGGGCGCCAACATCGCAGCCACGATGATGGTGTTGTCGGTCATCGCCCTGGGGGTCCCGGCGCTCTATGGGCAGTGGATGCCGGTGCGCAACAGCGGCCCGGTGGAGAGCTTGAGCGAGGCCGTGGCGGCGGTGATGCTGGGCGTGTTCCTGCTCTCGCGCTACTACCATCTGTTCTGGGATGCCGATGCCGCGTCCGCACGCCGGGGTGCGCGGCGCACGACCGTCGCGGCAGACACCCGCGAGCGGGGCGCCCACGGGGCAGGATCGATCGCGCTGCGGGCCCGACCGGTCGCCAAGCTGGCCGCCGTGCTCGCCGCCGTCGCGGTGGTGGCGGTCGCCATGGTGCGCGTCGCCCCGGCGGCCATGGCCACCGCCGGGCTCAATGAGCGCTTCGTCGGCTTCATCGTCGTTCCGCTCGTCAGCGGGGCGGCCGTGCTGCACGTCGGCATCCGCACCGCTTGGCGCAACCGCATGGATCTCTCGCTGGCCATCATCGCCGATGCCAGCATGGCCGTGGTGCTGTGGGTCGCGCCGCTCCTGGTCTTCTGGTCGCTGGCGGTGGGCCACCCCATGGACCTGATCTTCGGACCGGTGGAGCTCGCCGCGATGGCAGCGTCGGCGGCCATCGCCGCCCTGGTACAGCTCGACGGCGAGTCGAACTGGCTCGAGGGTGCGATGCTGATGGCGGTCTACCTCCTGATCGGCCTGGCCTTCTCATGGTGGCCGGCGGATTGAGGCCGTGCGTTTAGACATCCCGGCGGAGCCGGGTAGAATACCCGCCTGATCTATCTCTGGAGGAGGAGCGTATGGCGCTTTACCTGCGCGTCACGTTGATCGTTCTCTCGTTCGTGCTGATCGGGCTGGTCATGCTGCAGGCCAAGGGCAGCGGGCTCGGCAGCATGTTCAGCGGCGACGGCGGCATCTACCGCACCCGGCGGGGTCTCGAGAAGACGATCTTCAACGCCACCATCGTGTTCTCGACCGTGTTCCTGCTCGTGTCGCTGCTCGTCGTGTTCTTCGAGCCGGGTTGATCTCAGGCGATCGTGATCCGGCATCTCCGCTGGCAGATCGCGCTGGCCCTTGCCGGCACGTTGCTCATCGGCCTGTTCATCGCCCTCGTTTCACACAGGGTCCTCCAAACGCGGCCCGCGCAGGGTGGGCAGTACGTGGAAGCCGTCGTGGGGCCACCCGGTACGTTCAACCCGTTGCTCGCCCAGACCGATGCCGAGGTCGACTCGGTACGCCTGCTGTTCAGCGGCTTGACGCGTCCGGGTGACCGTGGCCTGGTCGAACCCGACCTCGCCGAGCGCTGGGCCGTCAGCGCCGACGGCCGTGCCTACACCTTCACGCTGCGGGCCGATGCGGTATGGCACGACCTCGAGCCGGTGACGGCCGACGACGTGGTGTTCACGGCTCGCCTCGCCGCCGACCCGGCCATCCCTGCCACGCAGAAGAGCCGACTGTGCGAGCCCTGGCAGCGGGTCGAGGTCTCGGCGCTCGACGCGCGGACCGTCGAGATCCGGCTCAAGGAGCCCTACGCCCCGTTCCTCAACGCGACCGCTCTGGGCATCCTCCCGGCGCACGTGCTGGCCGACGCGAACCCGGCGGACATCCCGGCCGACGCGTTCTCGTCGCGCGCGCCGATCGGCAGCGGGCCGTACCGCCTCGAGACCATCGATCGTGCGGCCGATGCACCCGGCCCGGCGGTGCGGTTTGCCCGGTTCGACCGGCACTGGGCCGCCACCGAGGGGCAGCCCTACCTCGACAGCATCGTGTTCCAGCACTATCCGAATCGCGAGCTGGCCCTCGAGGCGCTCGGACAGCGCTCGGCCCAAGGGCTGGGCTGGGTGCCGACCAAGGTGCTGTCACGGCTGGGAAGCGAGACGCCGATCCAGTTCTTCTCTGCGATCAAGACCGGCTACACGCTGGTTTACCTCAGCCCGGTCGAGCCGTTCACCAACAAGACGGTGCGGCAGGCGCTGGCCATGGCGCTCGACCGCCAGCGCATCATCGACGACCCCGCCTTGCTCGACGGGCAGGCCGTCCCCGCCGCCGGCCCCATCGCACCGGGATCATGGGCGTACTTCGCCGGGCTCGGCACGCCCATCCACGACCCCGAGCAGGCCCGGCGCATGCTCGACGAGGCCGGCTGGATCGACAGCGAGGGCGACGGCGTCCGCGATCGCGACGGGCAGCCGCTCAGCTTCGGGTTGAGCGTCAAGGGCGACGATCCGGTGATGCTGGCCATCGCCGAGCGCCTCCGGGAAGACTGGCAGCAGATCGGCGTGGCGGCGGAGATCCTTCCGATCGGGCCGTCCGACCTCGCATCGACGCTGCGCAACCGGTCGTACTCCGCCCTGCTGTTCAGCTGGGACCTGCGCGACTACGACCCCGATCCCTACGCGCTGTGGCATTCCTCCCAGGCCGACTTCCCGGGCCAGAACTACGCCGGATTCAAGAACACCGACGCCGACCGCATTCTCGTCGAGGCCCGCCAGGCCCACCCGGTCAACGATCACGAGCGGCGCCGCCAGCTCTACGCGGAGTTCCAGCGCATCTTCGCCGCGGAGCAGCCGGCATTGGTGCTTTGGCATCCGGTGTACAACTACGCGGTGGTGGACGACAACGTCGGCGGCATCCAGCTGCCGGCGCTCGTGGTGGAACCGGCCGATCGATTCGCGACGCTGCCGAGCTGGTTCGTACGGGTCGAACGGGTCTTCGGCGAAGCCAGCGACCGTCGATGAACCGCTCCCCCGATCCACGGCCGCCGGCGGGCCCCGCCGACCGTTCCGCGCCCCGACGCCGGGGTCGGCACCGCATCGTGGCCGTCGTTGTCCTCACGCTGGCCGGCGTCTACGTCGTCCGGTTGGCCAGCCTGGCCTGGTCGGTCCGCCAGAGCGCTGTCACCGCCGACCGGCTGGCGACCGACGTGGCCGCCTTGCACGCCGAGGTCGACGCCGTCGAGACGGCGCGCGCCGACGCCGCGGGGAACGCAGCCGCCGAGCGGTGGGCCCGCGATCACGGGTGGGCAAGGCCGGGCGATCGCGTGATCGTCGGCGTCGCCGCGACGCCGACGCCGTCACCGGCCCCGTCGCCGTCGCCGCCGTCGCGGTGGGACGCCTTGGGGGCCTGGCTGCGCGACGGCTGAGAGGCCGCCACCCGCCGGAGGCGCGCCGTTTCGCGGGCGCGAACCGCGCCGCGTCACCCGCCGCCGGGCGCCCACGTGAACGTCCGCCACGGGGAGTACACGCTCAGCGCCTTGCCGACACCATCGGCGAGGAGCCCGTCGGCCCGCCGACGGATCGACACCGCCCACTGGATCCGCTCTTCGGCGCCAAACGCCGGGCGGAACCGCGATGGCACGCGAACCGCCGTGATGTTGTTGAGCGCCCAGATCACCTCGACGTCGTCGAGGTCGACGGGCGGCGGCGGGTTGGCACCGGCGGCATCGACGTCGTCGGGCACCGCACGCGCCATCACCACGTAGTACACGTCTTCGGGCAGCACCCCGACCGAAGCCCAGCGCAGGTAAGGCGCCTCGTCGGTGACCACGGCAGCCACCCCCGGCGCGAGGAGGTCGGGCGCCGGGTAGTCCCCGACCAGGGCCGACGGCTCACCCAGTTCGGGTCTCAGGCCAGCCGCGCCGCCGATCGGGCTGGCCGACACGGCGCCCCCGGTGGCGGCGGGGCGCACCACGAGGGCGTCGCCGACCCGCAACACGGCGTCCGGCCCGCTCAAGCCGTTCCATGCCACGAGGTCATCGACGGTCGCACCGTTCCCGGCGGCGAGGGCCACGAGCGTGTCGCCTGCGGCAATGGTGTGCGTCACGGGCACGGCCGGCAACCCCGTGGCTGCGGGGAGCACGGTGGTCGGCGCCGGCGACGCGGTCGGTGGTGCGGCGCCCGAATCGACCTCCGCCGCATCGGCGGGAACGTTGATGCTCTGGCCAATCGCCAGGAAGCTGTCGGTGGTCATGCCGGGGTTGGCGGCCAGCAGGTCGTCGAGCGTGATACCGTTCGCGATGGCGATCGCGTACAGCGAGTCGCCGCTCTCGATGACGTGGGTGGTGACGCCAGGCGCTGCTGACGGCGAAGGCGGTGCCTCCACCGCCGCCGGCGTCTCGCCGGGCGGCGGCAGGGTGGCCGATCCAACGCCCGCGTCGCCGGGGGCGGCGGCAAGATGGCCCGGCGGCCCAGGATCGGCGGCCGGAGCGGTCCCGATGGCGGCGATCGCCGGCGTCAGCGTCGGCATGTCCGTGGGCGTCACGCCGACGAGCTCGCCCACGACCGCCTCTTGCGGCGAGACCGGGACGGCACGCCAGCGACGGACCCACAGGAGGCCGCCGACGATCACCGCCGCGAGGCCCACCGCCAGCAGGCTCTCCACCACGACCCCGCGCGGCGTCATTCGCCAAGGCACGGCCGTGCCGCAGATCGCGCAGACGCGCGCTTCGGCCTCCAAACGCGAGCCGCAGCTAGGGCAGCGCCGCGCGGACGGGCGAGGGTTCAACGCCATCCAGCACCTCCGTCTGTACCGCCATCAACGACCGCGCGCCGGCGTCGGCCAGCGCCACCAGCGCGTCGAGATCCGCCCGGGAGAACGCGACACGGCGTTCGGCGGTGCCCTGAAGCTCGACGAAACCCCCGTCGTGCGTCATGACGGCGTTCATGTCGGTCTCTGCGCGCACATCTTCGTCGTACGACAGGTCGAGCATCGGCCGGCCATCGACGATGCCGACGCTGACGGCGGCGACCTGCTGGCACAGCAGGTCGGCTGGCACGCGGCCCGCCGCGCCGAGCGGTCCGAGGGCCAGCGCCAATGCCAGCCAACCGGCGGTGACGGCGGCGGTCCGGGTTCCGCCGTCGGCCTGCAGGACGTCGCAGTCCACGTGGAGCGTCAGCTCGGGCAACCGATCGACGTCGATGGCCGCACGCAAGCTGCGCCCGACGAGGCGCTCGATCTCGTGGGTGCGACCGTTGGCTCCGCCGCGATCGCGGGGCGTCCAGACGGCGGTCGCCCCGGGCAGCAGGTTGTAGCTCGCAGTCAGCCACCCACGGCCCGATCGAACCCGCCAGCGCGGCACGCGTGGCTCGACGCTCACGGTGGCCAGCACCCACGTTCGCCCTTGCTTCATCAACACGCTGCCCGCCGCCGTCGAGGTCCAGCCGGGAAGCATCTCCACCGGCCGCAGGGCGTCGGCCGAGCGGCCGTCCGCCCGCAACGCAGTTGTGGTTTCGCCCGTCACACGTGCAATATTACCGCGCGCCGGTGGGAATGCTAAACCGGCCCGGCCCGAAGAGGGCGACCTGCCACAGGATGCCATGCCGATGAACACGACGGACCTCGAGCTCGAGTCGCCGGTGTGCGACCTGTGCGGGGCAGACGACGCCGCCACGCTCCACACGCACCGCGACTGGCCGCACGATGCGCCCGACGGCACGGCGATGGTCCGATGCCGGCGGTGCGGCCTGATGTACCTGCGGCCGCGACCGACCCCCGCGGCGATCGGGCGGTTCTACCCCCCCGACTACGCCCCGTTCCGCCCGGCCATCGAGGACGAACGGTGGGCCGTGCTGCGATGGCTGCGCCGGCGCAAGCTGGCCCACCGGCGCCGGCTGGTCGAGCACCACGTGCGTGCCGGGCGCCGCGCCGTGCTGGACGTGGGCTGCAGCACGGGTCTCTTCCTGCACGAGATGGCCCTCGCCGGATGGGACACGCGGGGCATCGAGCTCGCGCCGAGCGCGGCACGTTACGCGCGCGACCGGTTCGGGTTGGACGTGTTCCAGGGCCGGCTCGAGGACGCGCCGCTGGAAGACGGCGCGTTCGACGCCGTGACGTTCTGGGATGTCCTCGAACACGTCTACAGCCCGGCCGACGCGCTGGCACGGGCGGCGGCGCTGCTCGCTTCCGGCGGCGTCGTGGTGGTCAACATCCCCAACTGGGACAGCCCGGACCGTCGGCTGTTCGGCCGCCACTGGCAGGGTTGGGACCCCCCCCGCCACCTCTACGTCTTCGACCGAACCACGCTCGAGGCGCTGCTCCGCGGCGCCGGGCTGACACCGGTGGCGTGGCGCTGCATCATGCCGTCGTACTTCACGTTCATCCTGAGCATCGAGCGCTGGCTGCGCGCGACGGCGCCTCGCGCCGCCGGTCCGTTGATGCGCGTGCTGCGGCTACCCGGCCTGCGTTTCGCCGTCGAGCCGCTGTTCTGGGCGATCAACCGCACCGGGCACGGGAGCGTGATCGCCGTCGTGGCGCGCCAGGACGGCCGCGGCGCCTGACGGCAACGGCAGGCCGATCGTCACCCGCGTGCCCACGCCGGGTGCGCTCTCGACCGCAATGCTCCCGCCGTGGCCCTCGGCGATCTCCCGGGCAATCGCCATCCCCAGACCGCTGCCGTTCGTCGCCCGCGCGCGATCACCGCGGAAGAAGCGGTCGAACACGCGCGGCAGGTCTTCCGGCGGGATCCCGGAGCCATGGTCGGAAACCCGGATCTCGGCACCGGTGTCGCCGGCGCGGGTCACCGACAGCTCGACGGTGGACCGCGGCACGCTGTGCCTGACGGCGTTGTCCAGAAGGTTGCCGACGGCCCGCTCCATCCACACCGGGTCGACCCAGAGCACCGCGTCGTCCGAAGCGTCGACCGTCACGGTGACCCCGGCCTCCTCGGCGGCGGCTGCGTGGGCGGCCCGCACCCGTTCGAGCAGGTGTGTCGCGGGCACCGCCTGCTGCCGCATCCCGCCGCGCTGTGCGTCGAGGCGCGCCAGGTCGATGAGCGACTCGACCATCTCGTGCATCCGCGCGCCGGCGCTCTCGATGGCCTCGACCGCCCGGGCGCGCTGGGCCTCGGTCCGCACCGTCCCGTCCGCCAGCGAGCGGGCAAACCCTCGGAGCGTCGTCAACGGCGTTCGCAGGTCGTGGCTGACGTTGACGACGAACTCCCGCTGGCGTTCGTGAGCGTCACCCACGTCGGCCGCCATGCGGTTGAACGCCGCGGCGAGGCGGTCAAGCTCGTCGGTGCCACCCGTCGCGACGCGCGCGCCGTAGTCCCCTGCGGCCACCCGCTCGCTGGCGCGCGTGACGGCCTCGATCGGACGGGTGATCGACCGCGCCAGCACGTAGGCCAGCAACCCGGCGAGCACCAGGGCGAACGACCCGGTCAGCGCGGCCGACGGCACCAACGGCCACCACAGGTCGCGCATCTCGGCCCGCGGCCGGACGTAGGCCAGGTGCAACGGCGGCTCAGGCGGTGCGGCCAGCCACGACGGATCGACGGATGTCGTGTCGATGTTCACCGGCAACGGCACGGTGACGTACGACAGTCGCACGCCGTCGGCGGTCTGGATGTCGCCGATGCGCGGTCGCCCCGCCCGGTCGCGCGGCAGCGGCGGCAGGCGGCTGCCGGGGGGGTAGGTCGGTCGGCGGAGCAGGGCCTGCCCCGTGGTTCCGACCGCCATGCCGGCGTCGGCGTCCGGGGCGGCCGGGGCGGTCGGCTGCCCCACCACGGCGAGCGTGGTCGACTGGCGTCCCGTGCGCTGCGGAGGCGCGTACAGGGCGAAGATCGGGCGGCCGATGTTGTCGACGATGAGCAGCGGGCGGGAGCGGCCGCGCATGCGCGGGTCGGCGTACACCAACCGGGCCAGCATCGACGGCGAGATCGGGTGCGTGGGATCGTGGACCGCGGCGACAACGTTCTCGAGCGTCGTGCCCCGGTCGATCATCTCGGACCGGGCCGCCTGGATCATCCGGGCCGCGTACAGCGCCAACGGCACGCCGGTGGCGACCGTGACGAGCAAAGACGACAACACGGCGTACGAGACGAAGAGACGCCGGCGGATGGAGGATGGCGACCGACGGGATGGAATGGGCATGTCCGGAGCCTGAGCGTGCGGCCGGCAACGAGCACCCGGGCGCGTTGCACATCCGGCGGCAGACAACGCCGGACGCGGCTCGTCTGGCGCCTGCGCATGGTCGATGCCCGTGATTGTAGCGCAACCGTCGGGCGCCGGGGCGTGCCGGTCACGGGGATGCCGCCCGTGCCGGTCGGCACGCTCAACCGTCGCCCTTCACCACCAGCTTGTACCCCACACCCCACACCGTCTCGATCGCCACCGATCGGGTCCCGTCGATCCGACTGCGCAGGTGGGCGATGTGCACGTCGACCGTCCGACTGTCGCCGAGGAAATCGAAGCCCCAGACGTTGTCGAGCAGCTGGTCGCGCGAGAGGACCAACCCCTCGTTGCGCGCCAGGTAGTGCAAGAGGTCGAACTCGCGGGCCCGCAGCGTCACGGGCTCGTCCTCGACCATCACGGTGCGCCGAGCGGGGTCGATGACCACCTTGCCCACGCGCACCGTGCCGTCGCCAACCGGCGCGACGTCGCTGCGCCGCAGCACTGCCTTGACGCGCGCCACGAGCTCGCGCCCGAAGAACGGTTTGACCATGTAATCGTCGGCGCCGAGCTCGAGGCCGACCACCCGGTCGACAGGGTCGCCGCGGGCCGTCACGATGATGATCGGAACCCGGCTCTCGGCCCGCAGCCGTCGGCACACCTCCCACCCGTCGAGGCCGGGCAGCATGAGGTCGAGGATCACGAGGTCCGGCCGATCGCTCGCGGCGCGCGCCAGCGCCTCGGGGCCGGTGGCCGCGCGCACGACGTCGAAGCCCTCGCCACGCAGGTAGAGCTCGGCCAGATCGACGATGTCGACATCGTCGTCGACGACAAGGATCCGGGCCATCAGCGACGCCGCGCCTGGCGCCGCCAAGTTGCGATCGCGTCCCGCAACGGGTCGTCTGCCGGCAACACGGCCTCGGCCCGCGCCCAGCTCGCCTCGGCCGCCTCGCGATCGCCTTCGACGGCCAGCGCCCGCCCGCGCCACGCCAGGGCCTGGCCGTGTTCCGGCTGCATCTCGAGGGCCATGTCGAGGTCCGCGAGCGCCTCGGTGCCGTCTCCCACCTCGATCGCCGCCCGCGCCGCCAGCACATGGGCCTCGACGTCGTCGGGATCGAGCTCCACCGCCCACCGCGCATCGCGCATCGCGAGCTGATTCAGCCCCACGCCCAAGAGCCACTCGGCCCGCTCGGCGTACAGCTCCGGCACGTCCGGGTGGCGGTCGATGCCTCGATCCAGGAGGTCGCGAACGGCGGCCGGGGCGTCGAGCGCGGCCTGGGCGTCGGCCGCGACGAGCCACACGTCGGGCCGATCCGGGTGGCGGGCCACCAGGTCGAGCGCCGCGGTCGCGGCGCCGTGGCGATCGCCGCGGGCCAGCCGTGTCTCGACCAGGCTGATCTGGGCCTCCAGGTCACCGGGAGCAAGGGTGAGCACCCGCTCGAAGTCCTCTTCCGCGCCGGTGATATCGCCACGCGCCGCCCTTACGCCTCCCCGGAGGCGCAGCGCCGCGACATGGTCCGGCGCACGCGCCACCACCTCCTCCACCGCCGCCAGCGCGGCGTCGTCGTCACCGACATGGAACAGGCCCTGGGCCAGCAGGAACAACGCCGGCAGCCGTCGCGGCGCCCGCGCCAGAACCGCCCGGCAGTCCTCCACGGCATCGGCCGGCAGATCGAGGGCCAAGGCCGCGCGGGCACGGCTCAGGCGAAGGTCGACGTGGTCGGGCGCCAGCTCCATGCCCTCCTCGCACGCCGCGATGGCCCCGCTGGCGTCGCCGTACGCCAGGCGGGCCTCCGCCAACCGCACGAACAGGTCGATGTTGTTGGGGTCGAGGTCGACGGCCCGGTCCAACGCGTCCACCACGATGTCCATCTGGGCGAGGGCGAGGGCGCAGTCGGCCTGGCCGAGCCAGGCCTCGAGATCGTCGTCGTCGATCTCGGCGGCGTAGACGAACTCGCTCAGTGCGCTCTCGAGCATGCCGCGCGCACGCAGCCACTCGCCGCGCGCGCGGTACAGCGCCGGCTGCTCCGGCTCCCGCTCGACGGCCGCATCGAGCTCGGCCGCCATCCGGCCGGTCCCCGCCCACCACGCGGCAGGTGCCGGCATGCGGGCCAGGCCGCGCACCCAAACGGGCCAGTGCTCAGCCGGCAGGTCGGAGGCATGGGCCAACACGGCCTCGTAATCCTCCACGGCGGCGGCCGCCTGGCCGACCAGGCGCCGGGCCTCGGCGCGCAGGAGCCACGCCAAAGCCTCGCCCCGCCCCGGGCCGGCCAGGCAGGCGTCGAGCAGCGGCAGGGCGCCCTCGGGCCGACCGAGCTCGATCAGCTCCCGCGCGCGGGCCAGTCGCGCATCACCGCGACCGTGCTTCTGTTTCACCGGTATGTTCCTTGCATCCATGACCCTCCGCCGGGTGCATCATCGGCGGAGGCGGCATCGCGCCGC
>WBZR01003626.1_pt1 | contig 13601 bp, 7 predicted proteins | sample 5204231 | NCBI WGS metagenome assembly WBZR01 (sample SAMN12412403, study PRJNA552823) | activated sludge metagenome | isolation source: activated sludge from anammox sidestream of wastewater treatment plant... | place: USA: Virginia | collected 2017-08 | reverse complement strand
GCCAATTGGGAACTTACGACCCCTGATTGCTCAGACGCCGCTCCCTTGAACTACCGGGGTGAACGGATAATTCCCCGGACGGGACTTTAACCCGTAAGAATAAACAAATGTTACTGCGTACGGACACACTCACTATTTCCAGGATAACTGTGGATAAAAGGACATGACAATAATGGCAGGAAAGACAAAATGCATCGACAGAGCAATCCTTTTCACTTGCATAGCCCTTATCTTCATGGCATCGGCTGCATCTGCGCAAGAAGATAAAAAATCAAGGGGCTACAAAGGTACTATCACAAAAGCTGAACTACTTTCAGAATTTCAAAACAATCAAATAGTAGACGGATATGTTATTGAAGGTAATGAAATTATCTCGATTATAAAAGAGACAGATTTTAACATAAAAATCAATAATTCAGTAATAAAGGGTGGTTTGGATCTTAGTACATTGCCACGAGTATCAATTGATGATCTGCCATTGCCGAAAGAGTGGAGTGAAAAAGAAAGAGAAGGGTTTGGGAAAAAAAGGAAAGGTAATACTTTTCATATTGTATACGAGAGTATTGAGATAATTAATTCTGAAATCAAAAAGAGTCAACCAGAAGAGGAAAAGTCACTTTCGATAAATGCACCTAGTTCTTTTTTTTATAACACGGTAAACTTCTCAGGGACAACCTTCCGCGGAAAGGCAATCTTCTATGATACCACCTTCGGTGGAGAGGTAGACTTCTCAAGGGCAGCCTTCAGCGAAGAGACAAGCTTCTTCAAAGCAACCTTCAGTGGATGGACATTCTTCTCAGAGGCAACCTTCATCAAAAAGGCAACCTTCATAGAGGCAACCTTCTGCGGAGAGGCAAACTTCTCAAAGGCAACATTCAGCGGAGAGGCAGTATTCTCAAAGACAACCTTCAGCAAAAAGATATTATTCTTCTCAGGAGCAACCTTCAGCAAAGGGGCAGACTTCTCAGAGGTAACTTTCAGCGGAAAGACGGACTTCTCAAAGGCAATCTTCAGCGGATGGACAGGCTTCTTATGGGCAGCCTTCAACGAATGGGCAGACTTCTCAGAGACAACCTTCGGCAGAGAGGAAGACTTCGACTGCGTAGCAGATTTCTTGGGAACAACCTTCAGCGGAGAAGCATACTTCTCAGAGGCAATCTTCAGCGGACGGACATACTTTACAAGGGCAACCTTTCATGAACTAGCCTATTTTCAAGGTTCTAGAGTTAACAACCTGTTTTTGGATGCTACTTTATTTACAAAATTTGCAGATTTTCGTGAAATGACGATAGGAAAGATTGATTATAGATGTGGATCTACTGCTATTGTAAAAGGTCGGATTGATTTTAGAAACTCCCGCATTTCTGAAGCACTTTTCCGGGATATTATCTTTGAAAATGATGTGGATTTTTCAGACGTAAAGTTTGGTATATCCCCAAAAAAAGGAAAAACAGGTGGGAAATTAGCGACTGTTTTCAGGTCTGTGACATTTGAGTCAGATGCCAATTTTATCAGGACAGAGTTCCATAGCGATACGGCCTTTGAAAGAATCAAATTTAAAGGGGATGCAAATTTTACCGACATTGGCTTTAAGGACTTTAAGCATGGAGATACAAAGAAGTTCGCACTTTCTTATCTTACCTTTAAGCATCTCCTGCTATCGATAGACGACCTCCCGGACATTCAACACTGGGTGAGGGATGACAAAGACAGGATACGGAGTTTTGTGGATGTGGAGGATAACAAGTCAAATAAGACAGGAGAACAAAATTTACAACCTCTTACGAAGGTGCTCTATAGTCTTGAGGAGGTCTTCCATAGTCAAAATAATCTGAGTGACGCCAACAAGGCCTATTATTACCGGAAGCTTGTGGAACATGAAGACGCCAGATTGATGAAACGCGTGGATATTTGGAGTGAGATGGAATGGTTTTTCTGGGGTTTACCCTGTAATTATGCGACAAGTTGGGTGAGAATCGTAGTATGTTGTGGTGGGTTCTATCTGGCTTTTGTTATCCTTTATAGTTGTAGGACGGGGGGAAAGTTAACAAGGACATATCAGGGGGAGGATGAATTTCGACTGAGGCTTTTTGTGTTACCAATAAAATATTTATTTGATGAAAGCGAAGGAGATTTTGTTCCAAATGAATATTTTGAAGAGGGATGGGGGAAATTCACTAGTGCCATCAAATTCAGCATGGTTATTTTCTTTAAGATCGGTTACATTGATACAAAAATTTCTGGGAAGATATTCCGAATAGATGCAAAATGGTTCGTTTGGGCAGAATGGGTCATTGGGTACTGGCTTCTGACCGCCCTTTTGGTAACCCTGTCCAACACACTCCCCATCGTTCATCGGCTGATAAGCGGTATTTTCTGACAGGAAGAAAATGAGTATGCTCAAAAACCACTCTTTTGCTGGTTTTTGCTGGTTCAATCGTCCACGATTGAACTGAAACGTTTGGTGTTTTTCAAGTTTGGCGCTTGTTCAGAATGTGCCGTACCGTGCAAAACGTCTGGTTCAAACTACAAGTTTGAACCAGCTTGGGGCCAAGCGGTAAAAACTGTGGCTCAATCGTTCGACTGAGCGCTCACGACAAAGTCTGCAGGTTTGAACCAGCTTGGGCATAGATATGTTTTTCTGAACCAGCATTCGCATGCAGCATTTCCCTTGCGATTTATACCACAACCATCCAATCAGGGTCGTATCTGGCATGACAACTCGGACAGATGAGGATGATCTTGCAGGTCTCTTTTGTTATCCGTACAAATGACGTGTGAAACCCATCTTCATACCCGCAATTGGGGCATTTGTGGAGTTCCTGTTCTATTTTTATGGATACGGGTTTTGGTGTCTTATTTTCCAAATGTTTGCTCCTTTATTTGCGGTTTATCCCATTGCGGCTGGTTCAATCGTCCACGATTGAACCGAAACGTTTGGCGTTTTTTCAAGATTGGCGCTTGTTCAGAACGCACCGTACCGTGCAAAACAGATGGTTCAATCGTTCGACTGAGCACTCACGACGAAGTCTACAAGATTGAACCAGTCAGGAGGATAAAATATTCCCCTTGTTTTTATCCATAGACACTATCCAAATCCAATAAACACTCGTCACTGTTTGCCGAGGAATAAACCCAGTATGAGGCGCTCCTTACATATCCCTTTCTTACCGGATTTTGTACAACATATTTCGCCTTTTCCCTATAAAACGCTTCACCAACAATCAACTCCGGCATATTCGTCTTTTGCCAGAACTGGTAGTTTTTATTTTCTTCAAAGAGCTTTAGTATCTTTGGTTCAGTTGCCAGGATATTTTTCTTGAGCGCTTTGGATGTGAATGTTTTAAAATCTCTGACAAATCCAATCATATCGTCACTCTTTGCTATCAGATGGATATGATTCAGCATAAAGACCCAATGGTAGATTTTTAGCCCCTTATTTTTCTAGCAATATCTGAGAGAATCCAGAAGGATATCCCACCGGTTGTGCCTGTCAAACAGATAATACCATCGTTTCACGGTAAAGGCGAGAAAATAGATTCGCTGGTTTAGTTCTTTATTTATACGAATGGATGGCATTTTCACCTCCCGCTGCAGCTGGTTCAATCGTCCACGATTGAACCGAAACGGTTGGCGTTTTTCAAGATTGGCGCTTGTTCAGAACGTACCGTACCGTGCAAAACAGATGGTTCAATCGTTCGACTGAACACTCACGACGAAGTCTACAAGATTGAACTAGCCAAGATGAGGGTTTTGGTGTCTTGTTTTCCAAGTATTTGCTCCTGCTGATACTGCTGATTTGTGCTGGTTCAATCGTCCACGATTGAACCAAAACGGTTGGCATTTTTCAAGACTGGTGCCTGTTCAGAACATACCGTACCGTGCGAAACGTCTGGTTCAAACTACAAGTTTGAACCAGCATTGTTTTTTTATAATCTATTCCACAATCACGATTAAATGGTTGTCGTTTTGGAAGACTTGTTTGGCCAGTCGTTTCACGTCCTGCACCGTAACCTTTTTCAATTTTTCAACTTCCTGATCGTCTGCCTCTGGTTCTTTGCCGTCAAGCACTTCCATGCTTATGTAGTACGCCTGGCTTACCCGGTCAAGTCGTCGCATGCCACGGCGCCCCAGCATGGCGTTGATTGTCTTTTGCACTTCTTCCGCATCAAAGGTGGCTTCCCGTATGGCACGGATCTCTTCACGGATGCCTGCAATGGCCCGGTCGATATTTTCCGGTCGGGTGCCCATGGTAACGCGATACCACTGGGCGCCATGATATTTATAAAATCCCATGCCTATGCTGTAGGCGAGACCTTGCTTCTCACGCAGGTTAAAGGCAAGCCGGTCATTGAAAATATTTTCTAAAATATACAGCGCAGGCTGATCATCCTCGCTGACCGCACATACATCTGCCACAGAAATATACGACTGCTGTTTCCCCATCTTTTCACGTATCGTAGCGCCCAGGGACTGAAACTGCGGTGTAACGGACGGCGGCTGCCATCCGGCCTCACCCCATATCCCGCCAAAATATTGACTGACCAATGACCGTGCCTTTTCGATTGGTATATTGCCGGAGATGACCAGCAGCAGATTCGCCGGGTTATAAAACTTTTTGTGAAAATCCTGTACATCCTTCAACTGAATCCGTTCCAGTTGTTTGACATCACCGAATAGCCAGCCAAAACCGGGGTTTTCTTTGAACAGGTTATCGTAAAAGATGCGTTCTGCAACCTTTGGCGCGCTCATTCGTGCATTGGCTGAAAGGGTCACAACATCCTTCTTCGCTTCAGCAAAGGCCTTTTCCGTGAGGGCGGGCTCCAAGATCATTTCTGAAAGGAGCTTTAATCCCTTCTCAAAAAAGGCATCTATTACTTTCAAACGAAGGTACGCAAAGCGGGGGGTATGATAATAGTCATCGAAGGGAACGGACGGATCATCGCACACTTTGATTTCAGCGCCAATCGACTCAAATGCATGATAGAGCGCATCGTCCGGATGTGCCGTCGTCCCCCCATCAAGGAGCATGCGCTGCAAAATTTCCGTCATGCCCCATTTCTCTTTTCCCTCGCTCAGGCTGCGCTCCTTTGCCAGCAGATGGATACCGATCACCCGGCTGTCCTGATTCTCTTTCACCACAACCGTCAGGCCATTTTTCAATGTCTCCATCTTGTACTGATTGACCGATTGCGCTGATGACTCCACAGGTGTTTTCTCAACAAGAGGAGACATTAAGGTAACCACCGGCACCTGGGTCTTCAGGTATTTTTCTGCTGCCTTTTGAATCTCCTGTGGCGTTACCTTCATCAGGCCATCCATATAATTGCGCAAAAGGGCGTAACCACCTGCTGCCAGATACCCGGACTTCATCATGCCGTAGTAGTGCAAACTCTCCTGTAAATACAGTTCATGCGTCACACGAGCGATCAGCGTTGATTCTACTTCGCTGTCCGGAACGGCTTTTTTTGTCATACCCTGCACGGTCTGGGTAATGAGTTCTACGACACGTCCTGCATCTGCACTTATGGGAAGTTCGGCAGAGATCTGCAGGGTAGAAAAATCGCGGTTGAAGTCCATGCTGGCATCAATTGTCTCAACCAGGTCTTTGTATGGTTCCTGCTGAAAAAAGGTCTTCAGGGCGGCATTCTCTCTGCCGCCGAGAAATTCGGTTAGCAGCACCAGCGCCTGGAAGTCATCCGATACCGGCGGCGGCAGGATATAACCCAGGGTCAGAAATTGGCGATCTTTCGGGAATTTGTCCATACCCTGCGCCCTGATCATGCGTAATTTTTGGGGTGGGTCAAGGGTAATGGTTTTATGCTCTGGTAGTGGTCCGGCTGGATACGGGCCATATTTTTCCCGGACCAGTTTCACCATGTCCTGGGTTGAAAAATCGCCGATCACCATGAGGGTCATGTTGTTGGGGACATACCACGTCCGGTAATATGCCCACACGCCTTCCCGTTTGAGATGGGAAATGGTGGAAACCGTCCCAAGCACCGGGCGTTCGTACGGTGTGCCGGCATAAAAAACTCTCTGAAAATGATTGTTGACCTGATGGCCGGGACCGTCGGCGCCTTTGCCGATTTCTTCTATGACAATGCCGCGCTCCTTTTCAAACTTTTCTTCGGGCAGAGTCGAATTGAAGAGCATATCCACCTGAATATCCATCCCTTGGGCAATATACTCCTTCGGCATAAGGATCATGTAATTGGTGTAGTCGGGTCCTGTATGGGCGTTGTTGTATCCACCATAATAATCCATCTCGTCGTAGAGCTGTTTCTGGGTGCGTGCCTTTGTGCCATTAAATAAGAGATGTTCAAGGAAGTGCGCTGATCCGTTGCTGGCCTCGTCTTCATGGCGACTGCCGGTCTTGACAATAGTGACTGCGGCAATCATGGGGCTGGCATGATTTTCAATAAGAATAACTTCCATGCCATTATCGAGATAGAATACCGACGCTTGCTGTGTTTCCTGAAACAGGGAGGAGATGCGATCGTTGTGACTCCCGGCATAACAGAAGTGACAGCCTATCCAGAAGGAGAGGAGAATGGCCAGCACAAGAGGTATTATAGTATTGCCGTATAAAATCTTTCTTTTTTCGTACGCTTTTTGACAACCCCCTTCACCCCCTTTTTTAAGGGGGACTTCGTTGCGGCTGCGCTTTATTATGCTTTTTTGGGTGTTCCCTTGAAGACATCGTGTTTTTAATAAGAGTTTGAGTATATATGACATAGTTCATTCCTTTGTTTTTGTTGTGAATGCTGATGCTCGGTGAGCGATGCCCACCCTACCTGGATGTATAGGAAGTTCAAACAAGTGTGCCTCCCCCTTAATCCCTCTCAATGAGAGAGAGATAACCGGATGTCCCCCGCTGGCAGGGGTGAAGGGGGTGGGCATCTGCCACAAAAATGTCTATTTGTAAGTTGCCGAAGGCCTAATTAACCCGTTTACAAACCATTGGGAATGCATCCGTATCCTTCTCACCAACAACAATGCTTCAAATACAATATACCTAATTGTACCAGCAACCTGACGAACTTCAAAAACTATCCGTTATTTTCCATCTTGACTTTCCGGTAATCCTGTTTATCCTGTAGTTTTTACCGGATACTGAAATCGTCCGGTTGATCATATCACCTTATTTAAACTGCAAAGCACATGGGCGGAGAAGTTTTCCAGATAGCTGGCATACCTGTTTCTTTTTCCAGCGAGATTGACCTAAATACCGGCATTTCTGCCGAAACGTTTAAGCCCTACCTGATCTTCAGGTTAAATCTTGAGGCGCACAAATTGTCGCTTCTCCCCGCATTTGACACCCTGCTCTCCCTCAATCTTTCACGGGGTATTATTCCCTTTGAGCATCAGGTAAACTCGGTAAAAAAACTGCTGGGCAGGTTCAGGGGCCGGGGCATGCTCTGTGACGAAGTGGGACTCGGTAAGACCATCGAGGCGTCACTTGCCATGCTTGAGCTTATTACCCGGGGACTGATCAAGCGCATCCTGATCCTGGTGCCGCCTTCGCTTGTTCAGCAATGGAAGGAAGAGACCTTTTTCAAGTGCAATCTTGAGTTTGTTACCTCAGACGAAAAGGAATTCAGGTCTCAGGGAAGTGTTGCGTGGAGGAAGTTTGACCGGATCATTGCGTCGATCCACACGGCCAAGAAGTCGCCTCATGCAGATGCGATACAACAGGAGACCTTCGACCTGATCATTGTTGACGAGGCGCATCATCTCAAGAATGCCAATACCGTCGGCTGGAAATTTCTTAATTCCCTCAAGAAGAAGTACATCTTCCTCCTCACCGCCACCCCGGTGCAAAATAATCTGGAGGAGCTGTTCAATCTGGTAACCCTCGTATATCCCGGCGAACTGGGCACCCTAAAATCCTTCAAAAAGCAATTCGTTTCCGCAGGCGATCGCCTGACCCCGAAAAACTACGAACAGTTGAGATCGCTTCTCGGAGAGCTCATTATACGCAACCGGCGCGCAACCAGCGACGTCAAATTTACCAAAAGATATGCCAAAACGATACGGATTCCGTTGAGCAAAGGCGAACGGGAGTTGTATACCTCGGTGTCAGAGCTGGTGAGGAATCAATATGCCGGCTCACCGCAGCAGGTCAAAATGACGTTGCGAATCCTTCAGGAAGAGATTGGAAGCATACCTCCTGCCGCCGTATCCACCCTTGAAGGCCTCAGAGACAAACTCCCGGACAACGCTGTAATTGCCGATCTCGTCAGCCAATGCAATCGTCTTGCCTCTTCTGAAAAGGTCAGGGTATTGATTGACGTCATTAACAAAATACCGGACAAGGCGATCATTTTTACCAAATTCAGGGCTTCCCATAGCGCAATAACAACTGCCCTGAAAAAGTACGACATCTCCTATTCACCCTTACATGGCGGACTGACCAGGCTGGAAAAAGAGAAGTCCATTAAGGAATTTCAGCACGTCTCAAAAGTGCTTGTTGCAACGGACGTGGGCAGTGAGGGGAGAAATCTCCAGTTTTGCAACCACATCATTAATTTCGATCTTCCCTGGAATCCCATGAAGATCGAGCAGAGGATCGGACGGATTTCCCGTATTGGTCAGGAAAAGGAGGTGCACGTTACCAACCTGTCGGCAAAAGATACGATCGAAGACTACATCTTATACCTGCTTGACGCCAAGATAAATATGTTTGAGCTCGTTATCGGAGAAATCGACGTTATCCTGGGCAGACTGGACGAAGAGACGGATTTTGAGACGCTTATTATGGATGCATGGACAAAATCCCCGGATATGAAGCACTTTGAGAACGAAATCAATCAACTGGGAGAAGACCTGCTTGCGGCAAAACAAAAATACTCCACCCTGAAGGACACGGAGGACAAGATATTCGGGGACGAGTTTAACACCACTACCGCAGAAAAAGCTATTACGGAGGGCAGCGAAGATGAGCACCGCGATGCTTGAAAAATTCCTTCTTGATTATGTGGAAGCACGAGAAGGCGAGGCCGAACTCGTTGATGAGGGAACGTACACCATCCTTTACGGCGCTGAACCCGCAATGAAGACGGTTACCTTTGAAATAGAGGCTGCAAAGGAAAATCATGAGATTGAGTTATTCCTGCCCGGCAGCATCTTCTTCGATACCGTTATCCGGGATGCAACGGCTAAGGGTTGCATCTGCGCAACCTGGTTATCAGGATTTCAGGCCGTTACGAAGATAATCCAGGCTGAGGCAATGAGAAGCTTTTCCTTTGCTGAGCACGGAAGGGATGGAATAAAAAAGATAGAGACGAAGATGTCCCTGTTCCAGCCTTACAACTTCACGGTATGGACATTTACCTTCAAGGTGCGCGTGACTACCGATGTTATTGAAGACCATTTGTATACCGTATCCATTGACGCCCGCACGGCAAAGGTACTCAAGAATTTCCTGGAATACCTCGAAAAATTCCAGCATCTTCCGCAAAACGAGGAAGGCATCCCCGATTATCACCATCCGGAGGTTCAGAGATATTATCAGGCCGCCATCGAATATATAAAACAGAAGGTGACCGGTCTGATTGTCAGGAAAAAACAGGAGGCTCTCGACCTGAAGCATAAGAACGCCGAGCGCATGAAAAAATACTACGATACCCTGAACGAGGAAATGGAGGAGGCGATGGAGAAGAAGACGAGTGACCGTGAGGCGATGGCAGAAATCCAGGCAAAGCAAAAGGCCATGCTCGTGCAGAGGCAATCAGCCCTGAGTGACATAGAATTTCGGTATCGAATGGACGCCGGCATGTCTCTGGTATCCGCGCTGGTGACCAACTACCCCTGTTATGTCTCAAAGGTATCCGTTTCATCGTCAACCCAAACGGCTGAGTACGATATTATCTGGAACCCTCTCTTTAAGCGTTTTGAGCCACTGGTTTGCCCATCCTGTAAAAATCACTGTTATGCACTGATGTTCCTCCGTTCCGGTATCCGTTGCCAAAATTGCAACAAAGGGGCGGGAAATCAATGAGGCTCGCAATGAGCACAGTGTCAGGATGCTACTCGAGAGGCTCACAATTTGTGATTTACAAACTTGATACAGACCTACCATAATCTGACGGGGTGGCACGGACAAGCTGTGCTTGTCCGTGTTTTTGTAATACTGCTCAACACCTTGTGCTTGCAATGATCAGACTTGATTTGTCTATCCAAATTTTAGAATGGATATTTTACAAACAACATCGTGCAAGTTCAGCACGGACAAACGGAGTTTGTCCGTGCCACCCTGTTTATTAATCTAAATATCCACTTATTGTAAACCCTTTAAGTATAGATTCTTCATTCCGCTCCGCTTCATTCAGAATGACACGGCATGCATGTCATTCTGAGGACGATAGGACGAAGAATCTTTTGATGTGTTCAGATGCTCAAGGCGTAAGGGTTTTGCCAAACATATTGGGGTAACTGCGATTTGCCAAATAACCAAATTGTTACCACTGATTTAAATGATTACACTTTATAATTCATTGATGGTTACTCCTGCCTTGAGACAAGCAGAAGAAATGGGGCTTTGCATAGGCCTGGCTTTGCAGAAGAAGGTCACAGGGCCACCTTGATAAGTGATTAATGTATTGACAATAAAATATACCTATGCTACCCTGTCTGCCATGATAAAACAGTGGCACGGAGAATTTGAAGGAGCTTGCAGTCACGTCTTGTTACAGGGAAATGAGCGATGGAATATATAAACGCAAACCCTAATGTAGAGTAAAACACTGGCGTAGTGGCTACAGGTTGAGGTTTGTCTTCCCCGTTTCTCTCTGTTTCCTCTGAGAGTGTCACACCATCTCAACCATACCCTATTCCCAGCATCTTCTCATCAAACCGTACGTGAGGTTTTCCCTCATACGGCTTTCCTGTGCTCTTCACAACAAGGCATATACACCTATCAGCTTGAATTTGCTTTCGGGTAAACATATCGTATCCGGTAGTCATTGTACAAACCCCATTTCCCGTATATCTCTTCCCTACTCCACATCTTCCAGCCAAAGCCTTTCAGTTTCTTTCTGCGCAGGACAAACTTTCGCACCTTCATCTCTAGGTAATCCCTGACTTTGTTGAAGGCGCTGTTGCTATTGCCTATCCTGAAGTAATTCACCCAGCCCCTGATTATCGCATTGACTGCTTGGATCACTTCTTTTAGTGGCTTGTTCCAGTTTGCCTTGAGCACTGCTCTTACTCTCTTACCGATTTCAATGCACTTCTTCTTCCGCGGTGTCTTGCTAACATAGGCCTTGCCCTCTCGGTTTCTGGTGAGTCTAAAGTCAAACCCCAGAAAACTGAAACTGCCTCCCTTTTTGAGGTCTACCACTTTCGTCTTCTCCAGATTCATTTCTACCTCTAATTTGTCCAGTTCTTCCTTGTGTCGCTTCTGTACTTTCTGGAGTATCCAGTCCTCTTTGGGATGCCAGTGCACGAGTATGACCATGTCATCCGCACTCCGGATGAAGTCAAGGTTCTCATAGCCTTTACTTCGGGTTACCTCCCGTGCCCGCTCCATCATCTCATCCACTTCATTCAGGTAAAGGTTCGACAGCAGCGGCGATATGATCCCGCCCTGCGGCACTCCCTTCTTCCCGTTTGCCTTCAGGATGAGTTTTACCAGGTGCATGATATCATCGTCCTGCACCCTCCGGGCTATCTTCTCCAACAGAATATGATGCCTTATGTTGTCGAAGTATCCGCTCAGGTCTACATCCACCACTCTGGTAAGGCCATACAGTATCCCTTTCGTCACCCTGTCGATTGCCTGATGCGCATGTCGTTTGGGACGATAGCCGTACGAGCACTCCTTGAAGTCCGCCTCGAATATCGGTTCCAATAAAAGCTTTAACGCCCCCTGCACTACCCGGTCTTTGACCGTTGGTATCCCAAGAATTCGGGTCTTTCCATTCCCTTTCGGTATCTCGACCTTTCTGTTGGGCAACGGTCGGTAAGTCCGGTTAAGAAGTTCCTGCCCTATCCCTTCCAGAAATCCCTCAACTCCCTCTGCCTCGATGTCTTCGAAACTCTTTCCATCGTTTCCGGGTGCGCCATCGTTGGCCTTTGCCAATCGATAGGCTTCTCTCAGGACTTCTTTCTTGCAGACATGACAGTACAGTCCCCAAAACCTCCACTGCTTCTCGATCTTCGCCTTCCTGTATATCTTTCTCCTCAGCTCCTGCAGACTTATGGAAGCCTTTGTCATTCTTCCCCGCTTTACCTCCGTAGAAAGATTTAAGACACAGCAGAGTCCCTTCGCTCCGGCAAAGTTCTGTTGTCCTTGCCATCCTCACTACTACGGACTCATCCGCCACCCTCTTGTCTGTCAGCCCATTTCGCCGTGGGACTTATAGGACTTACCTTCGTTCCTGATATTTCCATCAGGGACAAGGAGGGTTTCCCCAGTTGATACTGCTCCTTTCTATCCGTGTCGCCGCTGATACCCCGCCACCGTTCTTTTCCCTATTAGCCAGTTTAGGTAAAAGAATTCTGTCTTCGCCTATTTGTGAGAGGCTCGGCCAGTGAAATTACACCTTTACGAGGCTACTTCTACGTTCACGTTAGTTACAACCCGGATATTTGCTCGCCTGCCTTATTGCAGACTTTGTTGATGGGCTTCAGAAGGCAACGTTTCCACCACCTCCTGCCATCCAAGCTACATGGCTCCGGCTTTTACCACGACGGGACTTTCGCCCGTTAGAAAGCAGTACCCTTCTCTGGGCACGCCACTAATCAAGGTGTGACTCCAAATGTCCCCCCAGTACCTTCCCCTCCAATATCCGGAATACCTCCTCGTTCAACTCCGGTGTGACATAGATATACTGCAATGCCCTTAAGATCGGTGGTAACTCATCTCGATTCTTTATTGGCAGCTGTACCCCAGAAATGGGTATGATGCCAAGCTTCAGTTGCTGCTCGAATCTCTTTCTCATCTGCTATCGAATATCCTTCGTTTTTTTAGTAGTGTATCGAATATTTGCCCTTTTTATCGTCTCACTGATAGCGAAACCCTCATTTTCCGCCATAAGCTTACCTCTCCTGCTTCAAATATTCAACACTTTTTCCCGATTCCTTTCGCCTTCTTCTCCTTATATTATCAGCCTTCGGCTGGTTTTCGTTCAAATACTATTTATAACAAGCCACGACAAATGACCATTTCCTTTGTATGCCCTGCTCACTCAGGATTTACCCTTATCGATGGGTATTCGATAGAAAGAGTATAACAAAATAAATACCATCGTCTGAATATAAGGAACTTATTTTCTGTGATGATTTTACTAATGATTGAATCTCAAGTACTTATGAATGGTATGAAAAAAATATAAACAACAGAAGAGGTTTCAGGTGAACGATAAAAAGTGTGACGTCACAAAAGTGTGCCATGTCACACTTTTATGATAAGACCAAAATCTTCTTATTGAAAAAGATAAATTTAAAGTTACAATAGCTTCATGCACAAGTAACTATTCAGCGAAAATATTTTAGAATTTAGTTGACAGTCAACATGAGAAAAGGGGGCAGTAGAATTGGTTGGTAGAATAAATGGCTGTGGAGGATGCCACTGTAGCCCATCGGAGGTTTTTGCA
>WBZR01003625.1_pt1 | contig 13602 bp, 11 predicted proteins | sample 5204231 | NCBI WGS metagenome assembly WBZR01 (sample SAMN12412403, study PRJNA552823) | activated sludge metagenome | isolation source: activated sludge from anammox sidestream of wastewater treatment plant... | place: USA: Virginia | collected 2017-08 | reverse complement strand
ACATCATCATCTATGCCGGTCAGAATTTTTTTCTCGATCAAAGTATCTCCTTTCAGCATCCATACAGAAGATCTCTTTACATCCCCGTTCTGACCTCCCGTTCGTGCCGTTGCATCCATTTTACTGAAATTCCCGGCACTGTCCTCTTTCGAAGTATTTTGAAATTTCTCAACGGCTCTTTCAATGACGTAATTTTTTAAAACAGTCGTATCCGGTTTGAAGTTGACTGCTCTTGCAGGTATCAGCAATGCTTTACTGTCTTCCTGCGTATAAATATTTATGCTTGCCGTCATCCCGGGTTTTAGTTTCAGTTCTTTATTGTCCACATCGATCAATGTAGTATAAGTAACCACATTGGCGGATACAGCAGGACGCAATAATATCTGGTTTACCGACCCGTGAAAAATATCATTGGGAAATGCATCTACAGTAAAAGTAACATGCTGTCCCGAACGGACTCCGCCAATATCGGCTTCATCCACATCGGCACGGACCTGCATTTTAGTCAGATCTCTTGCAATGACAAACAGTGTTGGTGCACTGAAACTTGAAGCGATTGTTTGCCCGGCGCTTACATTCCTGTTCAAGACCACCCCGTTAATCGGAGAATAAATATTTGTATAGTAAAGATTTCTTTGTGCAAGATTCAATTGAGCTGTTGCATTGGATACAGAAGCTTTTGCCGAATTAAACTGATTCAAAGCCAGCTGATAATCAGCTTTGCTGATAGCGCCAAGTTCATATAACTGGTTTTGACGGTCATAATTACTTTGCTGATATGCCAGGTTGCTTTGAGCATTTGCCAGCGTTGCTTTCGCCTGGTCCAATTGCTGTTCAATAATGGAAGGGTCCACTTTTGCAATCAATTGGCCCGCTTTGACCACATCATTAAAATCGGCATATACATTCTGCACCACGCCGGACACCTGTGCGCCCACGGTTACAGTATCTACCGGTTGCACCGTACCTGTTGCCGTCACACTTAAACCGATATAACCATATTCTGCTTTGCCGGTTACAAAACTGATTGTCCCGGATTCTTCATTCTTCCTGAAATAAAAATAATACACAGCAAATGCTGCAAGAATCAAAATCAATAATAGTATAATTGTCCGCTTTTTCATTTCCTTTATTTTATAATGTTACCGGTTTCCCCATATAGAATTCATAGATCTTTTGCTGCAATACAGAAGTATATTTTGACTGGGTGAAGGCCTGCACAGCCTGCACATATTGATTCTGTTGTTGCAGAAGATCATAAACATTGATAGCGCCCAGCTTAAACTGCTCTTTAGTGATCCGGTAACTTTCCACGGCAGCTTTCAGTTGCTCATTGGCAGCATCATAGGAATGCATGGCATTGGATGCATTCAGGTATGCCTGCTCCACCGCCTGCGATAATACCAACTGATCATTTTGCAGATTCAGGTTTGCTTCTTTATATGCAATGTTTGCTTTTGCCAGGTTGGCTTTATTTGTCCTGTTGGAAAAAATAGGAACGGATAAAGTCACGCCCGCCCGCTGAAAAAAATTATTCCCGTTTTGTGTAAAGAAACCTGTTTTGGGAAAAACAGAATTAGTGATCACATCGCTGTACCCGCTGCCGATGGAACCATTTGCACTTAACGTGGGTTTAAATCCTGCATGCGCCTGCCCGATTCCAAGAGAAGCAAGATCAACTCCCAGTTTACCGATCTGAATATCCGGAAAATCACGCAATGCCGCCTGCTGCACTTCCTGCAAAGGCATGAGTACCGGCGCGGGCACAACTGTTGCTGAATCAGGTGTCACAATATCAAATGTTGTATCTGTTGGCAACTGAAGCATTTGTTTTAAAGTGAGCAGGTTTTGCTGTATGGCATTCTGTGCCTGCACAACCTGGTATTTGTTGCCGGCTAATTGCGCCTGCAGTTGTAAAAGATCCTTCTTTGCAATGCTTCCTGCATCAAAGAATTGCTGGCCTTGTTTCACCAGCGCTTCTGATGTGCTTTCAAGATCAGTAAGGTATTTCAGGTTCTCTTTGGATAATAAAACATTAAGATATCCCTGTGTGATGGCAAGCGTAATATCATTGAAAGTTTGCTGTACGGATAGCTCCGCAGACCGGGTCAGCAACTGGCGCTGCTGAATTGTATTATTGATGGAGTTCGCATTCCATAAAATAATACCCGAACTCACCGAATAAGATCCGTTGGCGGAAAGCTGGTTTACCAATCCGCCGCTGCCATTCGAATTGTTTGCATTGTTAAATGAATTGCTGACAGAACCGGACAGGCTGGGAATCTTCATTCCTTTTGCTGACCACAGATCCTGCTGGGCAGATTGTTCGTTTAACCGGAGTGTACTGATCTGGATATTGTGTTCGGATGCATACTTAAAGCAATCATTGATGCTCCACAGCCTAACCGGGTTTGGCAACTGGGCTTTGGTATCATTAAAAAACAAAAGTGTAAAAAGTGAAAGTGTAAAAAAGATCATCTGCTTCATTTGTAAAAAATTTTATCTGCCTTTCTGTACTACAACTGTTGCAACACAATCGTAGTACAGAAGTTTTGTGCCTGAGTCTGTTGCACTAAAGGCAGGTATATAAATTTATGGGGTACGATGGCTTCTTGTTACTCTTGGCGCACTTACTCTTGCCGGTGCCGGCGCCCTCATTTCACTCATCATGGGCCTGCTTTCCCTCACCTGTGGCCTGGTTTGTCTCATTTGAGGTCTTACCCGGACAGGTTGACCAATCCTCTTACCATAATAATTAGTCATTTGAGGTGGTTTAGGAGATTGTACCCTGTTTCCCATGCTCAGCCTGTTTCCCTGTGAAGGTTTTAACCGGAGCGTCTGTTCACGTTCTCCGCTTTTCCACATTATCGGTTTACGGCTGTTTTCATTAAATCCTCTTACCGAAGCATAATTATTATGATACACATTATGATAATAATATCTTGGATAATGTGATACGTAATACTGGTGGTGCAGCCATGGGTGATATACATTTACATTCAGGGAAACGACAAAACAAGAGTATAAATCAAACCCGCTGTACATCGGCGGCAGGTATGGAGAAAACATCCACTGGCCGTCATTGAGATATACAAAATCATCATCAGACAGATCATAATACGTTTCTATATCCGGGATATAATAATAACGTACACCCGGGTAATAAGCCGGAGCCCACGCCGGGTTACTGTACTGTATTCCTCCTGACACATAAGTACCGGGTCCACATCCGGATACTCCATAGATCAATATGCTAAGAGCAAAACCGATACTTAGTCTTTTAAAAAGCTTCATATCAGAAATTTTAAATATTATTTCAAAGATCACATTTCAATTATCACTATTAATTTGACGGAATGCAGGTGAATATTGTTCTTGGTTTCAGCTCTTAACCATTAATTTACATCTGATAAATTTCTTAACAGTTGTTTTATTGTGCAGTCCAGCCGCCATCCACAGGTATCGCATTGCCTGTTATAAATGAAGAAGAATCAGAACACAACCAGATCACGGCATCAGCCACTTCTTCCGGCTCTCCCAATCTGCCCACCGGCTCCTGGCTGGCAAATTGTTTTTCCACTTCTTTACTGTTACCGGTAAACCTATCTATCATAGGAGTTTTGATTACACCGGGGCATACCGCATTTACACGGATATTTTGCCTGGCATATTCCAATGCCGCATTTTTAGTAAGGCCGATCACTCCATGTTTGGACGCCACATAGGCGGGTATGTTGGGAAATCCTACAAGTCCTGCAATAGAAGCGTTATTTACGATGGCACCTTTGCCCTGCTTCAGCATTTGAGGAATCTCATATTTCATACATAGCCACACTCCTTTCAGGTTGATCCCCGTAGTTCTGTCCCAATTTTCATTGGTACACTCATGCGTAACTGCAGGCACTCCTTCTACACCGGCATTGTTGAATGCATAGTCCAACCGCCCGTAATGTGCGATGGTCTGTTCAACAAGTTTTTGTACATCCGATTCTTTGGATACATCACATTGGACAAAAATTGCATCACCCTTTGCAGACCTGATATGATCCAATGTTTCACTATTTTCTTTCCAGTCAGCTATCACCACTTTTGCTCCACTTTTTGCAAAAGCTATTGCTGCGGCCTTTCCGATACCGAAACTTCCTCCGGTAACAATAGCAACTTTATTTCCGAATATTTTTTCCATAGCCTGATTTTAAAAATTATTGATGAACCGGATCCATCATTATAACAAAACTTCTTTGCGGACAACACTGCTCACTTTAGTGATATTTTCAATTCCTTTCAGCAAAGCATCAGGATTGAATGATATGCTGTCTATACCCTCTTGAACAAGAAAGCCTGCAAACTCCGGGAAATCACTCGGCGCCTGGCCGCAGAGCCCGATCCGGGTGCCGGCATTTTTGGCTTTTTGGATCATAGTTGCAATCATTTGTTTTGCAGCAGGATTTTGTTCGCTGAATAAATGGCTGACTACAGCAGAATCCCTGTCAATGCCCAAAGTCAATTGAGTAAGATCATTGGAACCGATGGAGAAACCATCAAATATTTTGGCAAACCTTTCTGCCTGCAATACATTACTCGGAATTTCCGCCATAACATAAATTTCCAATGAAGGATCCTTGCTGCGGTCCAGACCGTTTTCTTTCATTACTTCTATCACTTTTATTCCTTCTTCGACTGTTCTGCAAAAAGGTATCATGATTTTCACGTTTACCAATCCCATATCTTCACGTACTTTTTTTATAGCATCACATTCCAGCCTGAATCCTTCTTTATATAAATCGTTATAGTATCTTGACGCACCGCGAAAGCCAAGCATCGGGTTTTCTTCTTTGGGCTCAAAATCTTTCCCCCCGACCAGGTTGGCATACTCATTCGTTTTAAAGTCACTCATGCGTACGATCACTTCTTTCGGATAAAAGGCTGCAGCAATAGTGGCTATTCCCTGTGCCAGCCTGTCAACAAAATATTTTTCTTTATTGCTGTAATGACGGGTAAGCTCTTCAATCTTCTTCTTTACCTGCTCATCTTTCAATTCATTGAATTTTACAAGCGCCATCGGGTGTATCTGCACAGAATGACTGATCACAAATTCGATCCGCATCAATCCTACTCCGTCATTGGGATAGAATGAAAGCTTAAATGCCTGGTCGGGATCCCCTGCAATAAGCATGACCTGAGTCCGAACTGGTTTGCTTATTTCCCTGAAATCATATTCCCTTTCTTTGAATCTTAATTTCTTTTCATATACAAATCCTGTTTTCCCTTCAGCACAGCTAACAGTAACCAGGCTCCCGTCTTCAATTTTTTTTGTTGCATCACTGCAACCTACTACTGCGGGTACTCCCAATTCCCGTGCAACAATAGCCGCATGGCTTGTCCTTCCCCCTTTATCGGTAACGATCGCCGATACTTTTTTCAAAACCGGATCCCAGTCCGGGCTGGTATTGTCAGTAACTACAATTTCACCGCCGGTCAGCTGATCAGATTCCGCCGGCGATTTCAATAGCCTTGCAACGCCTGTTGCAATCTTATTCCCGATAGCATTCCCCTTAGCGATCACTTTTCCTTTTTCAAGTAATTTATATTCTTTGACGACATAAGGATTTTGCTGAGAGTGCACTGTCTCCGGCCTTGCCTGGATAATAAATATTTCATTGCTCACTCCATCCTTTGCCCATTCTATATCCATAGGCCTGCCATAGTGCTCTTCAATGATCAATGCCCACCGGGCCAATTGTGTTATCTCATTATCCTCCAGGATGAATTGCACTCTTTTCTCTTCAGGCGTATCAATATTAACTACCGAAGCGCCTGCATCATCTTCCTGTGCATAGATCATTGTTTTCGATTTTGCGCCAAGCCTTTTTTGAATGATTGCATTTTTATTTTGTTTTAAAGTTGGTTTGAAAACAAAATATTCATCAGGGGTTACAGTACCCTGAACAATATTTTCACCAAGACCCCATACTCCGCTCAGGTGAATGACGTCACGAAAACCGGATTCAGGTTCTAAAGTAAAGCCGACACCGGAGCAGGCCAGGTCAGACCGTACCATTCTTTGCACTCCCACCGACAGCTGGACCTGTTCATGACGGAAGCCATGGTCTTCACGATATTTGACAGCCCGGTCGGTATAAAGAGAAGCAAAACATTTTTGAACTGCAGTTAATAACTCTTCTTCTCCTTTTATATTCAGGTACGATTCATGCTGGCCGGCAAAGCTTGCCTGCGGGAGATCTTCTGCAGTGGCGCTGCTGCGCACCGCTACTTCAAAATAAGCCTGCCCGCATAATACTTTATATGCTTTGATGATCTCAGTTTTTAAATCATCCGGCATTTTTGCAGCTAACAGCATTTGCCTTGCCTTCCTTCCGGTCTCTTTCAGATTTGAATAATTTTCCCGATCCAGCTGTTGCATTATTTCATGCAGCGGGTTGATCAGCTGATTGAATTCAAGAAAATAAGTAAATGCATCAGCAGTAGTTGCAAAACCATCGGGCACTTTAATCCCTTTGTTGGATAGCCGGGTAAACATCTCTCCAAGTGAAGAGTTTTTACCGCCAACGATGCCGGTATCATTGATACCGGTATCATTAAATTTTTTAATGAAGATTCCGGATTTCATAGATACCAAATTTGATTCTTTTGGTAAGCCCATGAAATGACACCTGTCAAATATAAAAGTGATTTATATCAGGGGAAAGATCGCCGGGGAGTGGGAGGTTATTGCGGATCCTTTTGCTTCTGCTTCTCCAGTCTTTTGAAATAACCGCGGAACAGAAAACTTTTTTTTATCGCATTCATTATGTCATTAAAACCATCAGTTCCTTTTTGAATATTGTACAGGCTTTCTTTGATATTTTTTGTCATTGCGGAATCTTTCAGCAAAGCAGTAACCGGGCCTTTGCCATCAGTAACTTCAGAACGTACCTGAAGCGTTGCCCTGCTCAGTTCTGCCGACAAAGAATCTGCATCTTCGCCCACTGATTTAATTTTCAGAATTGCTTCATTCAGATTTTTGACCAAAGAACTGTCGGTAAGAATAGCGCCCAGCGATCCCTTACCTTCTTTTACATCGGAGACTATCGTGTTCAGGTTATTGACCATCTCTTTGGCTTTATCGGTTGCTGTGCGGATATTCGCAACCAGGCTGTGTATATTCTCAGGCAGGCTTTCATCATTTAAAATCTTCCAGGCAGCAGTGCTGTTATTGATCCGTTCCACAGTAGTTTTTAAATGAGCAGCGATCACTGCCACATCCTCATTGGTTTTGGACAGAGTTTGCAGCATTTCACCGGTGTCAACTGTTTTCCTCACTTTTAAAATGTCCCCGTCTTCCACCAATTCCGCAGGTTCTTCTGAAGGAATAATATTTAAAAGTTTATTCCCTATCAATCCGTCAGTGCTGATGGAAGCTATTGCACTTTTATGTATATATTTTTTCATTTTGCTGTCTATCATCATCACCACTTCTATAGTTGAGTCATTAAGAATTTTAATCTCCTTTACGGTGCCTGCCTGTATTCCCGAAAAACGGATGTTATCGCCGGCCCGGAGACCCTGTACATTCCTGAATCTCGCCTTTAATTCAAAAGAGGAGCCGAACAGGCTTTGATTCTTGCCAATCATGTATAACAACAGGATCAGGAAAACCAATCCGCTCAGTACGAAAATGCCCAGCTTAAAATTCGATGATGTTCTTTTTCCCATAAATACTTTTATTTACTTCTCCTCCTTATCAGCGCACCTGGTTCCGGTATCTCCGATTTCCTCTTCTCCAACCGGAAAGGAAGAAGGTGGCGTCATCAAACATCAGGTTCTTGAAAAGGAAAAGAGGTCATTCAAAAAACTCTTTTATTTTCGGATCGGTCATGTTTATCAGTTCTTCATAAGTTCCTTCAGCATAGCATTTCCCGTCTATCAGCATAACTACACGATCCGATGCTGTTTTCACACAATTCATGTCATGCGAGATAATGATCGAAGAAGAATGGTACTTCTTCTGAATTTCCACCATCAGTTCGATAATTCCTTTGCCGGTGATCGGGTCCAACCCGGTTGTCGGCTCATCATACAAAATTATCTCAGGCTTCAGTATCAGTGTGCGTGCCAGGGCAATTCTTTTTCTCATTCCTCCCGAAAGTTCTGACGGCATCATATTAATTGTATGCACCAGGCCCACATCTTCCAAAGCATCTTTCACCAGTTCATCTACTTTTTGATGTGATACCCTGATCCAATGACGGCGCAAAGGAAATTCCAGGTTTTCTCTCACGGTCATGGAATCATAGAGTGCATTGCTCTGAAACAGGAATCCCACTTTTGCTCTCACTTTATCCAGTTCTTCACGATCCAGTTCCAGGATATTTTTTCCCAATACTTTAATAGCGCCCTGATCAGGTTTTAAAAGACCGATAATACATTTTATAAGCACCGATTTTCCCGAACCTGATTTGCCAAGAACCACTACATTTTCCCCGGCATACAATGTCAGGTTAAAATCATTCAACACTTTATTTTCACCAAACGATTTATATAGGTTGCGAACAGACAGTATTTCTTCACCTCCCCCTTTCTTAAGCCCTGGTTCCCGTATTGACAATTCATCCATCATAGTCATTAATTAAAACCTAACAGGTCAGTGATCTGTACAGCGATCAGGTCAATAATAAAAATCAAAATGGAAGAAACCACTACAGCCGAATTGGCTGACCGCCCCACCCCTTCTGTTCCTTTACTGGAATGATATCCTTTGAATGTTCCGATAATGCCCACAGCAAAACCAAAGAAAAAAGATTTGATGAATGCCGGCAATACATCGCTGAAATCAAGATTATCAAAAACCTGTGTCCAGAATAAACGAAAACTGGTAATGCCCCGGATATTGACTCCCATGTAAGAACCATACAAAGAGATTGCATCACCCAGCATTACCAAAACCGGTAACATCAGCGTAGCTGCCAGTACTCTTGTGATCACGAGATATTTAAAGGGATTGGTGCCGGACACTTCCATGGCATCAATCTGCTCTGTCACTTTCATTGAGCCTAACTCGGCACCGATGCTGCTGCCTATTTTTCCTGCAAATATCAGGGCAGTGATTACCGGGCCGATCTCTCTGACTATTGCAATGCCGACCATTGCCGGTAATTGTGATTCTACGCCGTATTCCACCAGCGATGGGCGTAGCTGCATGGTAAGTACTAAACCCATGATGAAACCCGTAAGCCCGATTAGCGGTAAAGATTTATAACCGATAATAAAACACTGCCGGACAAACTCCGAAATCTCATACCTTGGCCGGAGCCATTGTGAAAAAAAACGGCCTGTGAATCTGGCAACATCACCTGTCTCCCGGAGGAACTGAACTGTTTTTGCCGGCAATACCATAGTATAGATTTGACTACAAACCTGTCATATTTAAATTCCGGGCACAATGAATACAGTCAGTAATATAGTTGATTATTGTCAATTAGTAAAATCAGCCCATCTGTTCCACCAGGTAATTTTTGATGCTGATCTGTTCGATCAGGTTGAGCTGTGTTTCCAGCCAATCGAGGTGCTTTTCTTCATCCACCAAAATTGTTTTAAGTAATTCCATACTGCCGTGATCTCCGGCATCGGAGCAGAGGATGATACTTTCATTGTATGCCCTGTTTGCTTCAATTTCCGCATCCCTGTCATTTTTGAATTGCTGGGCCACATCTTTGCCGATCACTACTTTTTCCATTCCGGTTACATCAGGTGCTCCTTCCAGGAACAGGATGCGTTCAATCAGTTTTTCCGCATGTTTCATTTCTTCAATGGCTCTTTTTTTGATCGCATCATGCAATTTCCCATAGCCCCAGTCTTCACACATTTCTGCATGAACGAAATACTGGCCTATCGCTGTAAGTTCATCTGCCAATAATTTGTTGAGCTGTTCAATTACTTTGTCATTTCCTTTCATGTGTATTTAATTTAAAATTTTAAAAATGTACTTCTCTCTGCCTGCCGGTAGGCAGGAATATTTTTTTTAGCTGAATTCAAAATGGATTTTTTTAGTTAATAATAGAGTACCAAAGCTATTCTGCCGAAATCTTTCAATACGCCGTTGTCCACAAATTCCACATCCCCGCCATATTCAAATACTTTTTCGATCACATCATCCACCGCATCCTTAATATAAGATTCCTCTTCGGCTTTGTTTTCACCGTAATAAATTATGCTCTTGTTTTCTCTCAGCCGGGCCGGGTAGCTGAAACTTTTTTCAACTATCAGCAATCTTCCTTTTTTTCCAGAAGCTTCCTTCCAGACTTTCTCCATACCCGCTACCAGTTTTTTATTCCCGGCCGCTTCGGTCATCTGGTAAAGAATATCTTTTTGTCTCACTTTTTTCCAATCCGAAACCTGGGGTTCCAGTGCTATGTGCAATTCTTCCTCTGAAGCATCTTCATAATTACCATGTACATAACCTAAAATTTTCTCTTTATTCTTTGTAATACTGTTGAAATGGCCGATCACACGTTCAGCACCCATCACAAATAGCGGCAGGTGATATGCTTTCAGAATAATGCTCAGGCCGCCATCTGTGTGACGTAAAAATTTATCCAGCATGATCTCTTTACGGTCAGAAGGATCCGAAAAATTCCCCACTCTTTCAGGAATGTCATTCTGGTATGCGGCTATGTAATCAGGTATATTCGAAACGATACGTACAAAACCAGCATTGCTTCCCAGGTAAATCCTTGATTTTTTTGCGCTCAGTACCAGGACAAGGTATTTTTGCATTTCTTTTTTGCTATAAACAAGATCCCGTATCTCAAAAGACTTATCAACGATGACTTTTTCTTCTACCGGTATATCGAGATAAAAAACTTTCTCCTTTAAAGATGAAATAAAAATTGCAATGCTCTTTTTGTATGTGCTGTAGTCAAGATTTTTAATTGCTGCCTTTAGCTTTTCCAGGACAAGCCGGGCCTGATCATGGCTATAATTCTCCATCACTTCGCTCTCCGCTTTACCGTATGCAATTTTGAGTTTGCGCTCCAGTTCAGATTTCTGCAACATCTTGGGTTCAAACGGCATGATGATGGAAATGCAGGGCGCATACGTGACGGCCTGTAGCATTTCTTCAATTTCCGGTACTAACTTTGGGCTCATAAGTAAGGATTTTATTCAAAATTATTAATAGGCACTCCCGGAATTACTGACGGCTATCACCCTAAATTTTGATTGTCCTCATTGATTCCGAGACCAGGTATCGAATTTCTTTGAAATACTTTCCGATCAATTGCTGCATGTATATGAAAAAGCATTTATCCCCAGAAGAAAAAACAAACCTTAGCCACAATATCGTGCTGGCTGATATTTTTCACCGCATGGCATCCTGTTACCGTTACATGGGGCCGGCTGAAAGATTCAGAGCCCAGGCTTATGACAATGCTTCAAGAACAATGAAAAATCTCCAAGAAGATGTCAGTACGTACGCCACTGACCTCAGATCTTTAGACAAACTCAGCGGCATAGGTGAAGGCATCGGTAAAAAGATCATTGAATTCCTTGAAACCGGCAGCATTAAAACTTATGAAAAATTATTAAAAGAAGTTCCGGTGGAATTGCTGGAGCTCATGGATATAAACGGATTTGGCCCTGCCACCATAAAAACACTTCATGACGAATTAAAAATTAATAACCGTGATGAATTAATTGCAGCCATAGAAGCAGGGAAAGTGGAAAAACTGAAAGGATTCGGCCCGGGGAAAATAGAGAACATGAAACGGGGATTAAAATTATTCAAAGAATCTTATTCCCGAATGTTGCTGTCCGATGCTTTGAAAACAGGAAAAGATATTCTCGGTACGATCCAAAAAATCCCGGGTGTTAAAAAAGCGGAACTGGCCGGCAGCCTGCGCAGAAGAAAAGAAACGATTGGCGATATTGACATTATAACTATAGCAGAAGGGAAAGGCAGGAAGAAGATCATCAGTAAATTCATTTCCATTCCTCAATGCAACAGAGTGCTGGCAAGCGGAGAAACAAAAGCCAGTTTCCTGCTGAAAAGAAATAACACACAGGTGGATATAAGATTGGTCAGCGAGCAGGAATACGGTTCTGCCCTTTTATATTTCACCGGATCAAAAGAACATAATATCCAGCTCAGGTTAATGGCAAAAGACAAAGGATGGAAACTGAATGAATATGGTTTGTTTGATGAGAAAACAGCAAAGCGATTGGCAGGAAAATCAGAAGAAGAACTATACAGGATGTTCCGGCTTCAATACATTCCTCCTGAGCTGAGAGAGATGCGGGGAGAATTGGAAGCAGCAAAAAAGGGAGAACTGCCCCGGCTGGTTGAATTGAAAGATATAAAAGGTGACATGCAAATGCACAGCACCTGGAGCGACGGAACTGAAGATATTGAAACTATTGCAAAATATATTCTGAATAAATTTCCCCGATACGAATATATCGTCATGACAGACCACTCACAGAGTGAAAGAATTGCCGGCGGGCTGAAGCCCGCTGAATTCCGGAAACAGTTTTCGGAAATTGATAAAGTGAATAAAAAAACCGGGAAAGATCTCTTGAAGAAAGGTGTGGAAGTGGATATACTTGCGGACGGATCTTTAGACCTTCCTGATGATCTGCTGAAAGAGTTTGATTGGGTGGTAGCATCCATCCATTCCGGGTTCAATAAAGATAATACGGGCAGGCTGCTGAAAGCATGTGAACATTCCTCGGTTCATTGCATCGGTCATCCCAGCGGAAGAATGATCGGCAAAAGGGAAGCTTACCCGGTGGATTGGGAAAAACTTTTTGAAAAAGCAGCCATCACCGGAACGGCAATCGAGATCAATGCACAGCCTGACCGCCTCGATCTTAAGGATGATCTTGTAAAAGGCGCCATCGAAAGAGAAGTTGCCATAACCATCAGTACCGATTCACATGCATTATCTCAATTCGACAACATGGAATTAGGTGTAGCGGTGGCAAGGAGAGGCTGGTGTACAGCAAAAAACGTTCTAAACACGAGATCGTGGAAGATAATTGAGCAATTCAAAAAGAAGAAAAAAAATAATGCAGCAAAAATATTGTGACCGGCCACGAATTGCAGGAGCATCGAAGAAAATTTTTTTGCCTGTGGATCTGCCGGCCCGTGCATTACTGTCATTCAAGTAATTTGTGCCGTTCCCGTCAAAATGCCAAACAATATCAACCGGGCAGATGAGCAGTGTCATATTTCCGGCTCACCTGTTTCTTTACTTTTATAAAAAGCAAATTATGAGTGATACACAGGAAAACCTTGGCTCCTTTTTTAAGGAAAATTCAAAACTCTTAAAGGAATACTTTGAAACCAGGATGAAGATATACCGGCTGCGTGCCATCCGGTTACTTTCCAAATCTGCAGGTTATTTTTTCTGGATCATTATTTCAATATTCCTGTTTTTTCTTTTCATTATTTTCTTCGGTGTAGTGCTTAGCCTGTGGTTCAGCAAAATAACCGGCAGCTATATTGCAGGATTCAGTATCACCACAGGTATTATATTACTGATGATTATCCTGCTGGCAATATTCAGAAAATCATTATTTGTATTTCACTTTCAGTCGCAGCGC
>WBZR01003624.1_pt1 | contig 13603 bp, 12 predicted proteins | sample 5204231 | NCBI WGS metagenome assembly WBZR01 (sample SAMN12412403, study PRJNA552823) | activated sludge metagenome | isolation source: activated sludge from anammox sidestream of wastewater treatment plant... | place: USA: Virginia | collected 2017-08 | reverse complement strand
GGTCCGGTGGCCGCCTATCTGGTCGCCGACCACGAGCAGCTCGACGCGCTGCTCGCCCGCACGGTCGCGCGTCCGGACGCGATCGATCTGGTCGCGTACGAGCGCTTCCGGCGCGGGCTGCTCCGCCACATCGGCATGGAAGAGAAGATCCTGCTCCCGGCGGTGCAGGACCGGCGCGGCGGCGCGCCGCTGCCCGAGGCCGCGCGCCTCCGGAGCGACCACGGCGCGCTCGTCGCGCTGGTCGTGCCGCGTCCTACGCTCGCGATCGTCGCCGCGATCCGTCACGTCATCACCGCCCACAACGCGATCGAGGAGGGGCCCAACGGCGTCTACGCCGCGTGCGAGGCGCTCGTCGGCGCGGCGGGCGAGGCGCTTGCCGCCGAGCTCCGCGCCGCGCCCGAGGTGCCCGTGCACGCCCCGGTCGACGGCGCGCGCGTGCTCGACGCGACTCGCCGCGCGCTCGCGCGGGCGGGCTACGACCCGGCGCTCGTGTGAGGGGCTCAGTCTTCGCCGGTTGCGAGCGCCTGCAGCGCGCCGGGGTTCGCGAGCTCGAGGGCGTGCCGCGCCGCGCGGACGACGCCCGCCTGGTGCCACTTGCGGGTGATGCGGATCGTCGTTTCGACGGTGGTGCCGACCATGTCGGCGAGCTCCCGGCGCGTGATCGGGAGCACCGTCACGCCGTCCTCCCGGCGCCCGATCTTCGGCGTCAGGGCGAGCAGCATGCGCGCGAGGCGCTGCTCGACGGGCTCGAGCGCGACCGACTGCAGGCGTTCGTGCGCGCTGCGGAGCCGCGACGTCGCGAGCGCCAGGATCGCCGAGCGGAGGGTCGGATGGCGCTGGCAGATCTCGCGCACGAGCTTGGAGGGAACGCGCCAGGCCGTGGTCGCCTCGAGGGCGATCGCCGAGGCGGGATAGGGACGATCCTCGAGCGCGACGACGGCGCCGAAGAGCTCGCCCGGCGGGATCACCTCGAGCACGATCTCCCGGCCGGCCGGGCTGGCCTTCACGATGTGCACGAGCCCCGTGCGCACGGCCCACACGTGGGTCGACGGCTGGTCCTGCGAGAAGGCGGCCGCCCCCTTCGGGAGCGCGACCTCGCGCGTGGCGTCCTTGACGAGCGCCCGCTCGCTCGGGGGCAAGGTCCGGAAGCCGGGGAGCCCTTCCATGCGCCGTGTTCTCTAGCTCCTATGAGCCGACTCGTACAACGCGGCGCGGCCGCGATTCCGAATCTCTGAGGGAGGTGTCGATGCTTTCGAAATCCGCCGCTCGCGCGTTCTTTCTGGTGGGGACCGCCGTGTGCTCGCTCGCCTTCGTCGGCCTCACGGTCGACACGTTCGGCCGGATCCCCGAGCAGACGCACTCCGCCGCGATCACCCCCGAGGTCGCGCGCGGCAAGGTGCTCTGGGAGGCCAGCAACTGCATGGGGTGCCACACGATCTTCGGAGAGGGGGCGTACTACGCCCCCGAGCTCACGACGGTGTACGAGCGCCGCGGGCCCGATTTCATCCGCGCCATGCTGCGCGATCCGGAGGCGATGTATCCGGGCCAGCGCCGCATGCAGAACTACCACTTCGACGACCGCCAGATCGAAGATCTGCTCGCCTTCCTCAAGTGGAGCGGCGCGGTCGATCTGAACGGCTTTCCGCCGAAGCCGACGCTGATGCCGGTGGCGGTGCCCGTGCCCGGCAAGGACGGCGCGGTCGCCACCAGCATCGACCGGCCGCAGATCTTCAACCAGATGTGCGTCGCCTGCCATGCGCTCGGCGGCCAGGGCGGCGCGCTCGGCCCGGCGCTCGACGGCGTCGGCATGCGGCGCGACGCCAAGTATCTCCACGACTGGCTCACCGATCCGCACGCGGTGAAGGCGGACGCCCGCATGCCCAAGCTGCCGCTCACGCCCGGGCAGATCGACGAGCTCGTCGCATTCCTTTCGCACCTCAAGACTGGAGGGACTCCGTGAAGTACGCCTCGCAGAAGGTCGCCTACTGGTTCTTCGCCACCTGCATGCTGCTGCTCGGCCTGCAGATCGTCTACGGATTCATCATGGCGTTCGCGCACGCCGGCTTCGACGTGCTGCACGCGGTCATCCCGTTCCACGTCGCGCGCGCGACCCACAACAACCTCCTGGTCGTCTGGCTCCTCTGCGGCTTCATGGGCGCGGCCTATTTCATCATTCCGGAGGAGGCGGACCGCGAGCTCATGTGGCCGACGCTCGCCTACGTCCAGCTCGGGGCGCTGGTCGCGGTCGGCGTGACGGCGATCGCGGGCTTCCACGTCGGGTGGTTCGAGGGTCGGAAGTTCCTGGAGATCCCGCGCCCGCTCGACTACCTGGTCGTCGTCGACGTGCTGCTCTTCATCGCCAACATCGGCGCGACCATGTGGTACGGCCGCCGCGTCACGACGACCTCGCTCGTGCTCTTCTTCGGCCTGTTCTCGGCGGCGCTGCTCTACCTGCCGGGCCTCATCGACACCCCCAACCAGACCGAGGATTCCTACTGGCGGTGGTGGGTGGTGCATCTCTGGGTGGAAGGCGTCTGGGAGCTGATCCTCGGCGGCATCCTCTCGTACCTGCTGCTCAAGCTGACGGGCGTCGACCGCGAGGTGGTCGAGAAGTGGCTCTACGTGATCGTCGGCTTCACGTTCCTCTCGGGCATCCTCGGGACCGGGCACCACTACTACTTCATCGGCACGCCGCGGTACTGGCTCTGGATCGGCGGCGTCTTCGGCGCGATCGAGCCGCTCGCCTTCCTCGGCATGGCGATCTACGCGGTCGCGATGGCGCGCCTGGGCGGGCGGAACCATCCGAACTCGGTGGCGGTGCTGTGGACGGTCGGCTGCGCGATCATGTCGTTCGTGGGCGCGGGCTTCCTCGGATTCGCGCACACGCTGCCGCAGGTGAACCTCTACACGCACGGCACGCTGGTGACGGCGATGCACGGTCACCTCGCCTTCTGGGGCGCCTACGCGATGATCGTGCTCGGCATCATCACCTACGCGATGCCGCTCATGACGGGCCGCAAGTGCTATCAGGCGCCGAGCGCGGCGCTCGCCTTTTGGACGAGCAACATCGGCATGATCGCGATGACGCTGGCGTTCGCCGTCGCCGGCGTCACGCAGGTCTATCTCGAGCGCCGCATCGGGATGGACTTCGTGACGGTCCAGAAGGAGATCGAGGTGCATTTCTACGGCCTCATCCTGGCGGCAGGCCTGTTCGCGAGCGGCGTCGCGATGTTCATCTGGAACTTCGTGTCGTACGGGCTGCCCGTCGACGCCCTCGTCGGCGCCGAGATGGAGATCGAGGTGGAGGAGGTGCAGGTGCGGATGGTGCGGTCGTGACCGCCCTGCCGCAGCCGGCGCCGGGCGCGTCGGCGGGTGCGCGGACGCCCTACTACCGGCCGATCGCGGGCGAGGCGCAGGTCTTCCACTACGCCTACGAGAGCCGTCTGCCGCTGCTGCTCAAGGGGCCGACCGGCTGTGGAAAATCGCGCTTCGTCGAGGCCATGGCGGCGAGCGTCGGGCGTCCGCTCGTTACGGTCGCGTGCAACGACGAGACGACCGCGACCGACCTCCTCGGCCGCTGGCTCGTCCGCGGCGGCGACACGGTCTGGCAGGACGGGCCGGTGACGCGTGCCGTCCGCACCGGCGCGCTCCTCTACCTGGACGAGATCGCGGAGGCGCGCGAGGACGTGATCGTCGTCCTGCACTCGCTCTCCGACCATCGCCGGGCGCTCTACGTCGATCGCATCGACGCCACCTTCGAGGCGCCGCCCGAGTTCATGATGCTGGTGAGTTACAACCCGGGGTACCGCCGCGCGCTCAAGGAGCTCAAGCCGTCGACCCGGCAGCGCTTCGTGTCGCTCGCCTTCGGCTACCCGGCGCCCGAGATCGAGGCGGAGATCGTCTGCGCCGAGTCGGGCGTCGATCTCGCGGCGGCCCGCAGGCTGGTGGCGCTCGCCGGCAGGATCCGCGCGCTCGACGAGCTCGGGCTCGCGGAGACGGCGTCGACCCGGCTCCTGGTCGGCGCGGGCACGCTCATCCGCCGCGGGCTCGCGCCGCGGCTCGCGTGCCACGTCGCGGTGGTGCAGCCGCTCACCGACGATCCGGTGACCGCGGCCGCGCTCCAGGATCTCGCGGACCTGACCTTCTGAGCCGATGGGGCTCGAGGAACGCCTCTTCGCCCGCGTGCACCGGGCGCTCCGCAATGCGACCGCGCGGCCGCGGCGGGCGCCGTCGCCGCACGCGGCGACCTTCGCGCCGCTCGCGCCGCGTCTCAGGCTCCTCGCCTGCGCGCTCGCGGAGACCGACGTCGACGTCGCCGCCGCCGAGGACGACGTCGCGCCGCGCGAGCGCCGCATCACGGTACCCGCGGCGATCGAGGTCGCGGCGACGCTCGCCGAGAACGTGCGCCTCTACCAGCTGCGGGTCGCGCACGCGGCGACCGCGCTCCGCCTCGGGCTCCGGCTGCCCGCCGGGACGGACGCCCCGACCGCCGACCTGCACGCGCTCCTCGCGGTGCCCGCGATCCGCGCCGCCGCGGCGCGGACGCTCCCCGGCCTGCCGGCGCTCGCGGCGGCGGCCGCGCCCGCGATCCTGGCGTCGCGTCCCGTGCCGGGGCGACTCGCTCCGGCGGACGCGGCGCTCGAGACGCTGGTGCAGCTCCACCTCGGCCGCGCGCCGCGCGAGCTCGCGGCGCACGTCCCGGAGGAGACGCTCGCGTGGGCCGCGCGCGCCGCGGCGGCGGCGCCCGCGACGCTCGACGCGCTCGCGGCGGCGGCGCGCGCCCTCGCGGCGCTCGGGCTCGGCGGCGGCCGGCTCGCGCCCGTCGTCGCGTGGGGCGGCCTGCCCCGTCGCGCCGACGAGGCGACGGCGACGGCGGCGGCGGCGCGGCGGCCGGGCGACCTCCCGTCCGCCTCCGGCACCGAGCGCGAACGGCCGCGGCCGCCGGCGGCGACGCGCGCGATCGAGCTCGGCGACGATGCGGTGGCGGAGAACCCCGCCGTCCACTCCTTCGAGAAGGTCCACACCGCCGAGGAGTATCGCGGCGGACGGCGCCGCGTGGACGCCGAGGACGAGCTCGCCGATCACGCCGAGGCGCTCGACGAGCTCGACCTCCGCGAGGTGGTGCGCGGCGGCGAGCGCACCCGGTCGCTCTATCGGTCGGACCTCGCGTTCGAGAGCGGCGCGGGCGATCTCGAGGGGGCGCCGCCCGCGGTCGACGCGATCGCGTACGACGAGTGGGACGCGCGCCACCGCCGCTATCGTCCGGGATGGTGCAGCCTGCGGGCGACGCGGCTCGAAGAGCGGCGCACCGCGGCGGACGCCGCGGGCTGGCGTCGCGCCGCCGCGACCCGGCATCGGGTCCAGGTGCGCGCGCTCTGCGCGGCGTTCGCGCGCATCGAGGCGTCGCGGCGATGGCGGGGCCGCCAGCCCGACGGCCCCGACATCGACGTCGATGCCCTGGTGCAGCGTCACGCCGACCTGGCGAGCGGCCACGCGCCGCCCGACCGCCTGTACTGCGCCCGCCGCCGGCACGATCACGACATCGCGATCCTGATCCTGCTCGACGCGAGCCTCTCGACCGACGCGTGGGTCGCGGGGCGGCGCGTCCTCGACGTGGCGCGCGACGCGGTGCTCGTCGTCGGCGAGGCGCTCGCGACGACGTCGGTCGCGGTCGCGGTCGCGGTCTTCGTGAGTCACACGCGGCACGACTGCCGGTTCGCGACCGTCAAAGGATTCGGCGAGCCGTGGGCCGAGGGCGTCCGCCGGCTCGCCTCGGTCGAGCCGGCCGGCTACACCCGCATCGGCCCCGCCCTCCGCCACGCCACCCGCGTGCTCGAGGAGACGCCGGCGCGCCGCCGTCTCGTGCTCCTCGTCAGCGACGGCAAGCCGACCGACTACGACCGCTACGAGGGCCGCTACGGCGTCGCCGACGTGCGGCAGGCGGTTCGGGAGGCGGAGCGGCGCGCCGTGCGCGTGTTCGCGCTCGCGATCGACGCGACCGCGCGCGCGCATCTGCCGGCGCTGTTCGGGAAGGGCAACTACGGGATCCTGGCCCGTCCGGAGGCGCTCACCGGCGCCCTCGCGCAGGCCGTGGCGGAGGCGGTGCGATGAGGCCGCCGACTATGACGCAGCGCATACGGAGAGGAGTCGGGATGAGTTATCGATCGGCCATGAAGACCTGTGTGTGCAGTCTGGTGCTCGCCCTCCTGGCGCTCGCGACGGTCGCGGGCGCGGAGAACACCCTTCCCGTGGAAAAGGCGGTCCTGACCTCGCCGCCGAACGTTCCGCCGCCGATCAAGCGGACGACGCCCGCCAAGGTCGTCGTCGAGCTCGAGGTCGTCGAGCACGTCGGCCCGATCGCCGACGGCGTCGAGTACACCTTCTGGACCTTCGGCGGGACCGTGCCCGGCAGCTTCATCCGTGTCCGCGTCGGCGACACGGTCGAGCTGCACCTCGCCAACCATCCCGACAACAAGCTGCCGCACAACATCGATCTGCACGCGGTCACCGGTCCGGGCGGCGGGGCGGCGAGCACGTTCACCGCGCCTGGCCACAAGTCGCGCTTCACGTTCAAGGCGCTGAACCCGGGCCTCTACGTCTACCACTGCGCGACCGCGCCGGTCGGCATGCACGTGGCGAACGGGATGTACGGGCTGATCTACGTGCAGCCCGAGAAGCCGCTGCCTCCGGTCGACCACGAGTTCTACGTCGTGCAAGGCGACTTCTACACGGACGAGCCCTTCGGCGTGAAGGGTCATCAGCCCTTCTCGATGCAGCGCGCGATCGACGAGCATGCGAGCTACGTCGTCTTCAACGGCTCGGCGCTGTCGCTCGTCGGCGACCGGGCGCTGCAGGCGAAGGTCGGCGATCGCATCCGGCTCTTCGTCGGCAACGGGGGGCCGAACCTGGTCTCGTCGTTCCACGTCATCGGCGAGATCTTCGACACCGTCTACTTCGAGGGCGGCCAGAAGTCGCAGACCGACGTGCAGACGACGCTCGTCCCCGCCGGCGGCTCGGCAATCGTGGAGTTCAAGCTCGAGACCAACGGCACGTACCTCCTGGTCGACCACAGCCTGCTCCGCACCTTCAACAAGGGCGCGCTCGGCATGCTGAAGGCCGAGGGCGAGCAGGTGGCGTCGATCTACTCCGGGAAGGAGCTCGACGAGATCTACCTCGGCGACGAGTCGGTCGCGTCGGCGCTCCGGCAGCAGCATCCGACGCCGACCGCGGCGAAGACGCAGGCGCCGGGGGCGGCGGTCGACGGCAAGGAGATCTTCGCCAAGAGCTGCGCCATGTGCCACCAGGCCGAGGGCCAGGGCCTCGAAGGCGTGTTCCCGCCGATCGCCAAGTCCGACTACCTGATGAAGCGCGCGAAGGCCGCCGACCGCGGCGAGCTCGTCGGCCTGATCCTGAACGGCTTGACCGGCAAGATCACCGTCAACGGCAACGACTACAACGGCGTGATGACCCCGGTCTCCGGGCTCAGCGACGCCGACATCGCCGCCGTCCTGACCTTCATCACCAACAACTGGGGCAACAGCGGGGCGCAGGCGTTCACGGTCGAGGAGGTGGCGAAGTTGCGGGCCCAGGTGGCCGGCAAGCCGATGGGGGCGGCGGAGTAGGATGGAGGAACCCCCAGAGCCGTCCGGGGCGACGGCGTGAGCGGAACGATCGGATGGGCGCCGGCGCTGCTGCTGCTGCTGGCGGCGACCGGGGCCGCCGTGCGCGTGCCGGCGGGGGAGTTCGCGCCGCTGTTCGGACTCGACAAGGGGCAGGCGGCGTTCCGCGTCGGCGGCTACTGGCTCGACCGCGTACCGGTCACGCGGGAACGCTACGCCGCGTTCGTCTCGGCGCATCCGGAATGGCGGCGCGGCGCGGTGCCCGCGCTCTACGCCGACGGGCGGTACCTGGAGAACTGGGACGGCGACCGGCCGCGCGCCGGGCAGGAGCACTATCCGGTGACCCACGTGTCGTGGTTCGCGGCCGCGGCCTACTGTCGCGACCGGGGCGGGCGGCTCCCGACCACGCTCGAGTGGGAGTACGTGGCGGCCGCGAGCCGGACGGCGCCGAACGCGTCCAAGGACCGCGCGTTCACGGAGCGCATCCTCGGCTGGTACACGCGGCCGAGCCGCGGCGATCTCGGGCTCGCGCCGGTCGGCGAGACGCCGAACTGGTTCGGCGTCGAGAACCTGCACGGCATGGTCTGGGAGTGGACCAGCGACTTCAACGCCTCGTTCATCACCGCCGACAACCGCGCCGACGGGGACACGTCGCGGAACTTCTTCTGCGGGGCCGGCGTGACCGGCGCGGCGCGCCGCGAAGACTACGCCGCGTTCATGCGCTACGCGATGCGGAGCAGCCTCGGCGCGACGTTCACGCTCGGAAACGTCGGCTTCCGCTGCGCCTATGATCGGACGCCGGAAGCCGCAGGGAGGGCATCATGAGAGGTTCGGTTCGGAGACGGCTCGCCGCGCTGGCGGCGATGGTGGTTCCGGCCGTCGCGGCGGTCGCGGCGGGCAGCCTCTATCAGGCGCCGCTCACCTGGCGGAGCGACGCGGGCGACGCGGTGACGCTCGACCGCTGGAAGGGTCGTCCGGTCGTCCTCACGATGGTCTTCACGTCGTGCCAGGCGACGTGTCCGGCCACGATGGCGAAGCTCCGCACGATCCAGGAGAAGTTCGACCGCGAGAAGATCGACGCGCAGTTCGCGATCGTGTCGTTCGATCCGGCCCGCGACGTGCCCGAACGGCTCGCATCGTATCGCCGCGAGACCGGCCACACCAGGGCCAACTGGACGTTTCTCGTCGGCTCGGAGGAGGACACGCGCATGCTCGCCATGCTGCTCGGCATCAAGTACTCCCGCAACCCGATCTCCGGCGACATCATGCACGACAACAAGATCGTGCTTCTGAACGGCGAGGGCGAGGTCGCGAAGGAGCTTCTCGGCCTCGACGCCTCGATCGAGGACTTCCGATGAGGCCGCGCGCCCTGCTGCGGTGGTTCGCCGCCGCGACCGCCGCGGCGCTGCTCGTCGCCGGCGCGCCGCCGCTCGCCCGCGGCTTCGAGAAGCCGGACCTATCGGCCGAGGGCCCGTGGGGGACGAAGTGGCGGCTCTCCGCGAGCAACCGCCTGCGCGGCGAGTTCGCCAACTGGTTCCAGGCCGCCGCGCCGAGCGACAACAACGAGTACAACTACCTCGGCAACCGCACCCAGATCGGCCTCGGCGTGACGCGGGGGGTCTTCGCGGCGTTCTTCCAGTACCAGCACACCGAGCTCGTGAACGTACCCGCCGGCGCGACCGGCGTCGGCAGCACCTACTTCGCGAACACCAGGCAGCACTTCCAGGAGCAGGGCTGGCTCCGCCAGGGATGGGTCCAGGCGACGCCGACGCTCGGCGACTGGAAGCTCACCGTGCAGGGCGGCCGCATGCGCTTCCTCGACGGCAGCGAGACGACCGCGCCCGATGCGAACATGCAATGGGTGAAGTCCCAGCGCGTCGCCGAGCGTCTGATCGGCCCCTTCGACTTCACGCACGTCGGCCGGAGTTTCGACGGCATTCGCCTCGCCGGCGACACCGAGGCCCTGAACCTCACCGGGTTCGCGCTCTGGCCGACGTCGGGCGGCTTCGAGATCAGCGCCGGCCGCGGCATGGACGTGAACCTCGCCGGCGTCTCGGGGACCGTGAAGGACCACGCCGGCTTCCCGGGCAGCGAGGCGCGCGCCTTCTGGATCTACTACCACGACGGCCGCCCCTCGAACGGCGACGTCGTCGCGCTCGACGCGCGGCCGCTCGCGGAGCGTCAGGGCGACCGCCGCGACCTCGACATCCACACGCTCGGCGCGAACGTGCTGCACGTCGAGCCGATCGGTCCCGGCAAGGCCGACGCGCTTCTCTGGGTCGTCGGGCAGGTCGGCGACTGGCAGTCGCAGTCGCACGCCGCGTGGGCGGTCGCCGCGGAGGCCGGCTATCAGCTCGCGGACGTGTGGGCCGCGCCGTGGCTGCGCGCCGGATTCTTCAAGAGCTCGGGCGACGGCGACCCGACCGACGACAGCCACCACACGTTCTTCCAGCTGCTCCCGACGCCGCGCCCGTACGCGCTCACGCCGTTCTACAACCTGATGAACAACCAGGACACGTTCGCGCAGCTCCTCCTGAAGCCACTCGCGACGGTGTTCGTGCGCACCGACTTCCACTGGCTCCAGGCCACCGCGCACGACGACCTCCTCTATTTCGGCGGCGGCGCCACCAAGCAGGATTTCTTCGGCTACGGCGGCAGCGCGGCGGGCGGCCATCACCAGATCGGCTACGTGGCGGAGACGAGCGTCAGCTGGAAGCCGCTGCCGATCGTCGAGCTCGCGGCGTACTACGGACACACGTTCGGCGGCGCCGTGGCGCGGGCGGGATTCCCGGGCCGCGACGACATCGACTACGGCTACCTGGAAGCGACGCTGACGTTTTGAGCGTCCGGGCGTCGGGCGCGGCCGCGTCTTGCGGGCGCGCTCGCCTCTCCGCTACGGCTCGTCGGCGATGACGGACCCATCGTCGCCGGCCGATCCCCAGGCGAGCGTCCGGCTCCGCGCCGGCGTCGTGTCGCTGGTGGTCGGCTCGGCGCTGCTCGCGACCAAGTACGCGGCCTATCTCCTCACCGGATCCGTGGCCGTCCTCTCGGACGCGCTCGAGTCGATCGTCAACGTCGTCGCGGCGATGTTCGCGCTTCGGAGCGTCGTGTTCGCCGGCCGGCCGGCCGACCGCGAGCACCCCTACGGGCACGGCAAGATGGAGTACTTCAGCGCGGCCTTCGAAGGCGGCCTGATCGCCTTCGCCGCGGTCGCGATCGCCTGGTACGCCGTCGAGGACCTCCTGCGCGGGCCGCAGGTCGCCGCCGTCGAGATCGGCGCCGCGCTCACCGGCGCGGCCGGCGTCGTCAACGCGGCGCTCGGCTGGTATCTCGTAACGACGGGCCGCCGGGTCCGCTCGCTCGTCCTGATCGCCGACGGCCAGCACGTGCTCGCGGATTTCTGGACGAGCCTCGGCGTGGTCGTCGGTCTCGCGCTCGTCCGCGTGACCGGTGTCGCCTGGCTCGATCCGGCCGTCGCGCTCGTGCTCGCCGCCAACCTCGCCCGCACCGGATTCCGCCTGGTCCGGCACGCGGCCGGCGGGCTGCTCGACGAGGAGGACACGGCGCTCCTCGGACGCCTGGTCGCGGCCTTCGACGCCGAGCGCGCCCGCGGCATCATCCGTCTGCACCGTTTGCGCGCGATCCGCGCCGGGCGCTTCGCCCACGTCGACGCCGACCTCATCGTTCCCGAGCACTGGACCGTCGAAGAGGCGCACGAGGCGAGCGACGCCTTCGAGCGGCGGGTGATCGAGGCGTGCGCGATCGAAGGCGAGATCGCCTTCCACATCGACCCGTGCCGGCGGCGCTTGTGCCGGGCCTGCGACCTCGCGGACTGTCCGATCCGCGCGCATCCCTTCGTCGCACGGCCGCCCCTGACGGTCGAGGAGGCGTGTCTCGGCGACGAGGCATTCTGGGACCTGCACGGATCGCCGCCGCTGGCGCGTGGTCCGCTCCTTCGCTAGAGACCGTCGTCGAAGGAATCATCATGGACATGCTCGACCTCCTGGGACGCTGCATCGGCCTCGAGCGCAACGCGGCCGAGTTCTACGAGATCCTGGCGCGGCGGTTCGCGGGCGACGCGGAGCTCGCGCGGCTCTGGTCGACGATGGCGGGCGAGGAGCGCGAGCACGCGCGCAAGCTCGCGACCTGGCGCGAGCTGATCGTGGCCGAGCCGCTCGAGCACCGGCCACGGGCGAGCGGGTTCGAGCCCGATGTCGTCGAGCTGGAGCGGATGCTCGAGGAGAGCCGAGCGGCGGCCGCGACCGCCGACGAGGAAGGAGCCTTCGCGCTCGCGCTGGCGCTCGAGGGGAGCGAGATCAACACGATCTACACCACGCTGCTGGAAGCCTCGCCGATCGCGCGGTTTCCCGACTTCCAGGAGACGATGAAGCGCGAAACCGCGGAGCACCACGGCGCGCTCCTCGAGGCCGCCAGGCGTCGCTGCACGAGCGATCGCGCCCGCCTCCGGATGGGCCTGCTCGCCGTCCGGGAGGACTGACCGGGCCGTTTCGCGCCGGCGGGAAACCGGCCGAACGATCCCTCCCGAAAATGGGAGGCGCCCGGCTAGCCTCGAGGGTTCGGGACTGGCATGGGTTTGGCAAATCCGGCGATAACCGAGCCATGTTCGACGACGCCCCGTTCATCGTGTTCTGGGAAACCACGCAGGCGTGCGATCTCGTCTGCAAGCACTGCCGCGCCGACGCGCGGCCCGCGCGCGACGCCGGGGAGCTGACGTTCGCCGAAGGCGTTCGCCTCCTCGACGAGGTGCGCGCCATGGGTTGCCCGCTCGTGGTGCTGACCGGCGGCGACCCCGCGAAGCGCCCCGATCTCGTCGACCTGGTGCGGCACGGCTCCGCGATCGGTCTCCGGGTCGCGCTCACGCCGAGCGCGACGCCGCTCGTGACGAAGGATCTGCTCGCCCGCCTCGCCGACGCCGGCCTCGCCCGGCTCGCGGTGAGCCTCGACGGCGCGAGCGCCGAGACCCACGACGGCTTCCGCGGCGTCGCGGGGAGCTTCGCGCGCACGCTCGACATCCTGCGCGAGGCGCACGCGGTGGGCCTGACGACGCAGGTGAATACGAGCGTCACCGACCTGAACGTCGGCGAGCTCGAGGAGATCGCCGCCCAGATCGCGGCGCTTCGCATCAACCTCTGGGGCGTGTTCTTCCTGGTGCCGACCGGGCGCGGTGAGGCCCTCGCCGTGCTCGAGCCCGATGCCGCCGAGGCGGTGCTCGAACGGCTGGCCGTGATCGCGAGCACGGCGCCCTTCGACGTGAAGACGACCGCCGCACCGCACTTCCGGCGCGTGCTGCTCCAGCATCAGGTGAAGCGGCGCGAGATCCTCGGCATCGACGACGGCATCGGACGCGCGCCGCGCGGCGTCAACGACGGCCAGGGCATCGTCTTCGTCTCGCATCGCGGCGAGATCTACCCGAGCGGCTTCCTGCCGTTTCCGTGCGGCTCCGTGCGCGAGGAGTCGCTCGCCGACGTCTATCGCCGCCATCCGACGTTCGTCGCGCTCCGCGATCCCGACCGGCTCGCGGGAAAGTGCGGACTCTGCGAGTTCCGGCGCATCTGCGGCGGGTCGCGCGCCCGCGCCTTCGCGATGACCGGCGACATGTTCGGGGCCGAGCCGGCGTGCGCGTACGAGCCGGGCGGCACGCGTGCCCGCGTCCACGGCGACGGCGCCGGAGCGGCGCGCGCCGACGGCGCGGAGGGAGCGTGAGTGGCGGGCCGCGCGTAGCCGTCGTCGGGGCCGGCGTGGCGGGGCTCGCGGCGGCGCGCGTGCTGCACGCGGCGCCCGGTGCGGACGTGGTGGTGCTCGAGGCGTCGCGTCGGGTCGGCGGCCTCGTCGAGAGCGAGCGGCTCCCCGAGGGCTTCCTCCTCGAGCACGGCGCCGACTGCTTCATGACGACGAAGCCCGCGGGCCTGGCCGCGGTCCGCGCGCTCGGGCTCGACGCCGAGATCGTGTGCGGTCAGGGCGCG
>WBZR01003623.1_pt1 | contig 13604 bp, 7 predicted proteins | sample 5204231 | NCBI WGS metagenome assembly WBZR01 (sample SAMN12412403, study PRJNA552823) | activated sludge metagenome | isolation source: activated sludge from anammox sidestream of wastewater treatment plant... | place: USA: Virginia | collected 2017-08 | reverse complement strand
GTGGGTTGCCTCGTCGGCAGCTGCAGGCACTGCGCCGCGTGCGCGGCCGACCTCGAGCAGTACTGCGAGAACGGCTTCGTCGGCACCTACAACGGCGCCAGCGCCGATCCACCCGGTCATACGCTCGGTGGTTATTCGCAGCGCATCGTGGTCGACGAACACTTCGTGCTGCGCGTGGGACATGCCACGCAGCGGCTCGCCGGGGTCGCACCGTTGCTGTGCGCCGGCATCACCACCTGGTCGCCGCTGCGGCATTGGCAGGCCGGCCCCGGCAAGACGGTCGGCGTGGCCGGCATCGGCGGCCTCGGCCACATGGGCATCAAGCTCGCCCATGCGCTGGGTGCGCACGTGATCGCCTTCACCAGCAGCAGCGCCAAGCGCGAGGATGCGATCGCGCTCGGCGCCGACGAGGTCGTGGTCACGCGCGATGCCGCGCAGATGAAGGCGCAGCGCGGCCGCTGCGATCTCATCCTCGACACGATCGCCGCGCCGCACGACCTGAACGCCAACCTGTCGCTGCTCAAGCGCGACGGCACGCTCGTGCTGCTCGGCGTACCCGCCCAACCGCACCCGACGCCGAACGTGGGCAATCTCGTGTTCCACCGCCGCGCACTGGCCGGTTCGCTGATCGGCGGCCTCGCGCAGACGCAGGAAATGCTCGACTTCTGCGCCGCGCACGACATCGTCGCCGACGTCGAGCTGATCCGCGCGCAGGACATCAACCAGGCTTACGAACGCATGCTGCGCAGCGACGTCAAGTATCGCTTCGTGATCGACTGCCAGAGCCTTGCCGGCTGAGTGCATGCGCGGCGTTCGCGCCGCGCCACGCTCGATGATGCAGCGTGACGGACGCTGACGCTGCCCGCCTGCAGCGCAAGTGGCCGGCAGCGCTGTCTTGCGGCTCGCGCCGCCAGCGCTCATCGACCAGCCTTTCGTTTCCCTTTGGCCTCGAAGTACTTCGCCAGCCGCATGAAGCGGAAGAACGCGTAGTTCATGGCCAGGTTGTAGCCGACGGTGCCGCGCAGGAAGTAGCGGCGCAATACATAGGCTTTCACGAACGATGCCGGGAATTCGACGAACAACCGGGCACGCGGGATGCGCCGCTCGTGGGCCAGCAAGTCCGCAACCAGTTGGTCGGAGTAGCCGTTGTACTTCTCCAGTTGCCTTGCAAAGCTGCGCACGGAAAAGTGATGGACGTGGCCCTTGAGCCGCGCCGTCGCCACGGGTCCGGCAAGATGCACGGTGTCGTGCACCGCAGACTCCGAAAAGCCGCAACGGCGCCGGTCGTAGAGCCGGACATAGTCATGGTGATGCGCGCCGACGCGCGGGACGTCGTCGCCAGGGCAGACATCGACGATGCGCAGGTAATACGCATCCGCCCGCGACCCGGCCACGAGCAGGCGGGCAATCTCCTCGCGCAACGCGGGAGAGACGACCTCGTCAGCGTCGAGATTGAGCACCCAGTCGAACGCGCACTGTCGTTCGCCGAACCGCTTCTGGGGACCGTACCCCGCCCAGTCCTTGTGCACGACCCGCGCACCCAGCGCGCGTGCCACCTCGACCGTGGCATCGGAAGATCCCGAATCCACGACGACGATGTCGGCGGACAAGCCTTTGACCGATGCGATCGTGCGACCGATTCGATCAGCCTCGTCGCGCGCGATGATGAACACCGAAAGATCCGTCTTCATGCAACATCCGGTGGAGAAGAACCGCAGGCGGTCGCGGCTTGCTTCGCGGCAACCTGGCCGCGCCCCCGTACGGGCGATCTGATCCGGCATCAATCACCGCCACCCGCTCCGTCGGCGGCGCAACATTCGCGCCATCCTTGCCGCTAGCTTGCCCGTTCGACACGACCAGCAAAGCGGCGCGATTGCCGCGACGAAGGCCACCGGACAATCTCCGAAGCGACCGCACACGACAAGCCCGGATCGCGAGGCAGTTCGTCTTGCGCAAGGCGGCCGAAGTTCCCGCGGCGGCCCTCGCGGGAGAGGTGCCGCCGGGCTTCGCCCAACCCGATTGGCGCGGAAGCCCGCAAGCTGGGCGCGACTGTACGTTTGCTGCAGGGACACGCCCGGGAAGTCGACTGGACAAGGCCGACTACGACCCCGGGCTTTGCTCGGCGGCTGCCGGCCCGGTCCGCGCCATCGCTTGCGCACCCTGAACACCGCACTCCACGCGATCGCCCGCAGTCCATGTCGCATCCAACTCGCTCGCGGCTACCCGCAACCGCCAGGAACCAAACCACATCTGCACTGCGCCTATCGATTCAGTTGTTGAGGGCCGGGAATGGCCACGTTAAGTTGCCGGCATTGCCCCGTTCTTCCTTCAATTTTTTCAAAATGTGAACTACGACCTTGACTACGCCCCCCCCGATACCTACTGTGCCGCGGCCGCTGCATCTGCAGCGGTGGCATTTATCGACGCGATGAATAAGGAGATACCATGATCGCTTTGAGAAACCTTGCAACTACCATGCTTGTGGGCCTGTCGCTGGGTAGCACGGCATGGGCCGCTGGGTGCGGCTATATTCCGTATGGTCAAGGTCCTACACCTGATAGCAAAAGCATCGTAACGAACGAATCTAGCGATAACTCTGCAGTGTATCGCTGGAGCTATGGAAACACATGGGTTTTGGAATACACATTCTATGATCCAAACGCAGCTTCTAGACTCGCAACAGCGGAAGACTATGTTGAGACCTCTTCGCCGCCGTCATCCATAGGGAACGGAACCGTACATCCCGACAAATCTATTTGTGACCCGCCTCAAGAGCTTCCGACTATTAAGGTAATCCCGTTCCAAGGAGGATACTCTCAGTATGTCGTCGCTACGAGCCATGTGCCTACCGGCGGTAGCGGCGGCGGGCAGGGCTGGGTCAACATATTTCGCAAACCAAATATTTTCCGCGGCGATAAGCAATCAGATGAAAATCTCACTTGCGGGAATAGCAGCGACCTAGAACGTGGGTTGGCTGCAAGGCAAACTATCGCACAGAGTATCGGAAACCCAGCCAATCGGCGAGGAATATACAATATTCAATACGCTCCAGGGACAAGTCAACGGTGGACTGTCACAGACCCGTTTATGACGGATATGGGGTTAGTTCCGGCCGGATCCTGTGAAGGTCCGTAAAGAACGTATCTATAAAGCGCCGGCAGTTGCCAAAATCTTCAGTGCTGCCGGCGTTCACCCGTTTATGCTTGGGCGGACGACTTTAGACTTCACCACTCCATGAACGGTGTTTCATACGAAAGATTCGAGCGGCGATGACGCTCATTCCAAATATCTGCACTTGGATCTCAAAGGGGCATATCGGGATGAGAATCGTGGTTGTCTTTTTGTTTGTGTTGGTCGCGTTTGGCGCGGGATTTATGTTGTTGACCCGTTCTCCTGACGAGCCCGCATCAGAAGCCCCAACCAGTCTAGCCTTGATGCGCGATGAGGCCGCTAGCAAGAAACTGATCGATCGGAACGAAGTGCCAGGCGACGGTCGACCGAAAACCAAGTTTAAACCAAGCGAGAGCGCCAATTCCGAGGATCGTGGTTTCGATGCGACGATCCAATCCTGGACTGCAATGGATCTCTGTGATGATCCATCACTCTCGAAGCAGTTCTCAACCCGAGAACTGATAGAGCATTACAAGGCGTCAGCGGCCGGGAAAGAGAGCGTGGTTTCCACGACGGAGTTGTTGCGCGCAAGACTCTGTGGCTCCTGGAATGGCGCTGGTGCAGCTCATGATCGGGAAGACGTTTTTGACTTTTTGTCGAAGAATTCGATTGCGTTTCAAGATACCGCAGTGTTCGTCGATCTCCTTGAGAACAGGTCTGATCCTGCGGTCTCTCACGGGGATATTACGGATTTCGTAGTAGATAAAATCAGAAACATTAATAGCAAATATGAATTCTTGGAGACGATGACACTTCTGAATCAGACATCTGCGCCGGCAATCGGATTGGCGCGGTTTGGCTACCCCTCGGGGATACAAAAAGACGCCGCGGACTATGCGGCAATGGTCGCTGCTTGCAGAATATTCGGCGGGTGCTCGCAATATGATGCGTTTTCGGTGCGATTGTGCTTTTTGGTTTGCGACCACCCGATGAGCGCGGAAGAGTATGCGCGTGCATCAATCGCCCCGCGGGAATCCGATGTCTTCGAGAGGGCTGTTGACGCAATCGTTGCGGCGAGGGTCAGCCGTGGCGACGCAGCGCACCCCTGAAAGTGTTGTTTCGCCTCTCTCGCGTTTCTCGTGTCAGATTTTCAGATGCTGCTCGATCAGCGGAATACGGCCAGATTCATCGACCCGCCACGGGACCGGCCGCAGGAACCTGGGCGCCTGCTTCGGCCGCGAGGTACTCGTTCTTGAGCTTCACGTAATGGCGCGCCGAGTAGTACAGGCGCTCGATCTCGGCCGGGTCCAGCTTGCGCACGCAGCGCGCGGGGTTGCCGAGCCACAGCTCGCCTTCGCCGACGTCCTTGCCGGGTGGCACGAGCGCGCCGGCGCCGATGATCGCGTGGCGGCCGATCACGGCGCCGTCCATCAGCGTCGCGTGCATGCCGATGAGGCAGGCGTCGCCGACGGTGCAGGCGTGCAGGATCGCGCCGTGGCCGACCGTGACGTCGGCGCCGACCAGTAGCGGGAAGCCGCCCGGCGTGTACGGCCCGTCGTGGGTCACGTGCAGGATTGCGCCGTCCTGGATGCTGGTGCGCGCGCCGATGCGGATGTAGTGCACATCGCCGCGCACGACGGCGCCGGGCCACAGCGAGGCGTCTTCGCCGATCTCGACGTCGCCGATGACCTGCGCGGCCGGGTCGACGTAGACGCCGCCGGCCAGTCGCGGCACGGCGTTCCTGTATGCACGGATGCTCATGGCGGCATGATGCGGCAAGGCGACGGCGCGGCGCCAGCGCGCCGCGGGCCGCTTGATTTTGCCGTGCGGCCGCGCCACGTTGGGCGATTGCCTCGAAGGACGCCGCCCGCGATGAATGTCGACAACCCGCTTCTGGCCGATGCCGGCCTGCCCCGCTTTTCCGCGATCAGACCCGAGCACGTGGAGCCGGCCGTGGAGGCGGTGCTCGCCGATTACCGCACGCGCATCGAGGCGATGCTGGCCAGCACGGCACCACGCGACTTCGCTGGCGTGCTCGGTCTGGGCGAAGCGCTTGAGGATCGGCTCAACCGCATGTGGGCGCCGGTGTCGCACCTGCACGGCGTGGCCGATTCGGAGGCGTTGCGCAAGGCCTACGCCGCGGCGCAGGAGCGCATCGTCGAATTCGGCAGCGAGCTGGGCCAGAACCGCGCGCTGTACGCGGCGGTGGCGGCGGTGGCGCAGCGCAGCGACAGCGCCAGCCTGCCGGAGGCGGCACGCGCGCTGATCGAGCACGAGCTGCGCGACTTCAGGCTGTCGGGCGTCGCGCTCGAGGAACCGGCGCGCTCGCGCTTCCGCGAGATCGCGAGCGAGCTGGCGCGGCTGGCCACCGAGTTCGAGGAAGCCGTGCTCGATGCCACCGACGCGTGGAGCGAGGCGCTCGGCGACGAAGCGCAACTGGCCGGCATCCCCGCATCGGGGCGCGCCGTGCTGCGCAGCGCCGCCGAGGAAAAATCGCAGGACGGCTGGCTCGTCACGCTCAAGCAGCCCAGCGTGCAGGCCGTGCTGACTTACGCCGACGATCAAGCTCTGCGCGAGCGCGTCTACCGCGCCTATCACACGCGCGCCTCCGAACAGGGGCCCAACGCGGGCGAGTTCGACAACTCGGCGCGCATCGAGCAGATCCTCGCGCTGCGCCACGAGGCGGCGCAACTGCTCGGCTTCCACGATGCGGCCGAGGAATCGCTGGCGACCAAGATGGCGCCATCGCCCGCGGCGGTGCTGGCCTTCCTGCACGATCTGGCCGCGCGCGCCAAGCCCGTCGCAGTGCGCGAGCTGGCCGAACTGCGCGCGTTCGCGCGCGACGAACTGGGCCTGGCCGACCTGCAGCCCTGGGACGTGGCCTATGCCGCGGAGAAGCTGCGCGAGCGCAAGTACGCGCTGCGCGAAGAGGAGCTCAAGCCGTATTTCGCGCTCGATGCCGTGATCGACGGCCTGTTCGCGATCACCACGCGGCTGTTCGGTGTGCGCCTGCAACGGCGCGACGACGTCGATGTCTGGCATCCGGACGTGCGCTATTACGATCTGGTCGCTGCCGACGGCCAGGTGTTCGCCGGGGCCTACGTCGACCTGTATGCGCGCAGCGGCAAGCGTGGCGGCGCATGGATGGACGTGTGCCGCAACCGCTGGCGCGACGGCACTCACCTGCAGCGGCCGGTGGCTTTCCTGACCTGCAACTTCGCGCCGCCGACCGCCACGACGCCGTCATTGCTCACCCACGACGACGTGGTCACGCTGTTCCACGAGTTCGGCCATGGCCTGCACCACCTGCTCACCGAGGTCGACCTGCCCGGAGTCGGCGGCATCAACGGGGTGGAATGGGACGCGGTGGAGTTGCCGAGCCAGTTCATGGAAAACTTCGGCTGGCAGCGCGAGGCACTCGACCTGTTCGCGCGCCACTGGCAGACCGGCGAGCGCCTGCCCGACGAACTGTTCGCGCGCATGCAGGCGGCGCGGCACTTCCATGCCGGCCTGTTCCTCGTGCGCCAGCTCGAGTTCGGCCTGTTCGACCTGCGCATCCATCGCGAATACGACCCCGCACGCGGCGCGCGCGCGATGGCCATCCTCGGCGAGGTGCGCGACGAGGTCGCAGTGATCCAGCCGCCGCCGTGGCAACGCTTCCCGCACGCATTCACGCACATCTTCGCCGGCGGCTACGGTGCCGGCTACTACAGCTACCTGTGGGCCGAGGTGCTGTCGGCCGACGCGTTCGCGCGGTTCGAGGAAGATGGCGTGTTCGACGCCGCCACCGGCGCCGCCTACCGGCAGGCGATCCTCGCGGTCGGTGCCTCGCGCCCGGCGCTCGAGAGCTTCGTCGCGTTTCGCGGTCGCGAGCCGCGGCCCGAGGCACTGCTGCGCAGCTACGGGCTGTAGCGCGCGCCGGCGACGGGTGCTTGGGCGATCACGCCGGGTGCGCCCAGCGTGAGCACTGGCGCACATCGGCACCGGCATGCGCGGCCGACCATGACCACCGACCCTTGCCGGCGCCGCGTCGCTGCGGAAAGCTGGCGCGGGGTTTGCCATTGGAGATTGCGATGCGCGACGTGCTGCGGCCGCTGCTGGCTGCTGGTGTATTCCTTGCGGCCAGCGCCAGTGCGGCGCCGGGCTACTACCGCGAACCGGCCTTGCATGGCGACACGCTCGTGTTCGTCGCCGAGGGCGACCTGTGGCGCGTCGCTGCCAGCGGTGGACGCGCGCAGCGCCTGACCACGCATCCGGCGCTCGAGTCGCAGCCGGTCATTTCGCCCGATGGCGCCTCGGTCGCCTTCGTCGCGAACTACGACGGCGCGCCCGACGTCTACGAAATGCCGCTGGCCGGCGGCGAGCCGCGCCGCTTGACCTTCGACGGCAGCCGCGTTTGGTTGTCGCCCTACACGGCCAAGGGCGAGATCGTCTACGCCAGCGAGTATCTGGTCGGTCCTGGCATGAGCCGTGCGCTGCGCAGCGTCGATCCGCGCACCGGCGCGGCCCGCGACTGGCCACTGGCCGACGCGCGCGAGCTCGTCCTCGATGCCGACGGTGGCACGGCGTGGTTCACGCGCTTCGGGCTCGAAGTCTCGGGCGACCATGCGGTCGGCTACCGCGGCGGCGCGATGGCTCAGCTGTGGCGCTGGGAGACGGCCGACCGGGCCGAAGCCACGCGCGTGGCGGCAGGGCTCAACGCCAACATTAGCCAGCCGATGTGGTGGCAGGGCAAGGTCTATGCGGTGAGCGATGCCAACGGCCGCGCCAACCTCTACCTCGTCGATGGCGGCCCGGTGCAGGCGTTGACCACGCACCGCGACGCCCACGTGCGCGGCGCACGGCTCGACGGCGGGCGCATCGTCTACCAGCTCGGTGCCGACATCTATCTCTACGACACCGCCAGCGCCAGCGAGCACCGGCTCGCGATCGAGCTCGACTCGGACTTCGTGCAGCGCCGCGAGCGCTTCATCGGCGAACCGCTCAAATACCTGACCGGCATGGAAGTCGACACCAAAGGCGAGCGCGTGGCGCTGAGCGCACGCGGCCAGGTCGCGCTGGCCGGCACCGAGGCGCTGCGGCGGATCGCGCTGGCGGTGCCCGCGCATGCACGGGCGCGGGCGGCGGTGCCGGCGAGTGACGGCAAATCGGTGTTCGCGATCGTCGACGTCGATGGCCGCAGCGAAATCCAGCGCTTCGCAGCCGACGGCTCGCCTGCCGGGCAGGTGCTGCTCGGTGACGAAGGCACGCATCGCTGGCAGCTGTGGCCATCGCCCGACGGCCGTTGGCTCGCCCACGCCGACAAGCGCGCGCGGCTGTCGCTGATCGACCTGCGCGGCGGCGGCAACCGTGTGCTCGACGAATCGCCCTACGGTGATGACGAGGCCTACACCGACGTGGTCTGGTCGGCCGATGGCCGCTACCTGGCCTGGTCGCGCCCCGACAGCACGCAGCAGCGCGCGCAACTGTTCGTGGCCGAGGCGGCCAGCCTGCGCCACGCGGTGGTGACGAGCGATCGCTACGAATCCTCGAGCCCGGCCTTCGCGCCCGACGGCCACTGGCTCTACTTCCTCTCCGATCGCCGCTTCGTGCCGACGCCGGGCGCGCCGTGGGGCGATCGCAACATGGGCGCACTGTTCGACAAGCGCAGCCAGATCTTCGCGTTGGCGCTGCAGGACGGACTGCGTTTCCCGTTCCAACCCCTCGACGAGCTGGCGCCCGCGACCGACGCCGCCGACGCCAGCGCGGCCAAGCCGGCCGAGCACGGCAAGAGCCAGCGCAAGGACAAGGCGGCGCCCGCCATGGCGCTGCCCGCGATCGAGTTCGACGGCCTCGCCGCGCGCCTGCACGAAGTCGGCGTCGAGGCCGGCAACTTCCGCAACCTCGGCGTGACGGCCGATCGCCTGTACGTGCTCGACGCGGCCGCGGGCAGCTTCGACAAGGCGCAACTGCAGACGGTCGAGATCAAGCCGCGCCAGCGCAAGGTCGAGACCTTCATGGCCAACGTGCGCGACTATCGCCTGGCCGCCAATGGCAAGCGTCTGCTGGTGGCAACCGCTGGCAAGGACGTGGTCGGCGAGGTGCTGCTGCTCGATGTCGGCGCCAAGGCGCCGGCCGAGCTGGACCGGTCGCGCGTGCAACTGGAGCCGTGGCAGCTCGTCGTCGATCCGGTCGAGGAATGGCGGCAGATGTTCGACGACGCCTGGCGCATGCACCGCCAGTTCTCGTTCGATCCAAAGATGCGTGGCGCCGACTGGAACGCGGTGCGGGCCCGCCTGTTGCCGCTGGTGGCGCGCGTCACCGATCGCCACGAGCTCGACGATCTGCTCGGCCAGATGAGCGCCGAGCTCGGCATCCTGCATTCGCAGGTGCGCGGCGGCGAGTACCGCAACGACCCGGCCGCGCCCGCGCCCGCCTGGCTCGGCGCCCGCCTGGCTGCGGCCGGCGATGGCGTGCGCATCGAACACATCTACCGCACCGATGCCGAGCTGCCGAGCCAGCGCGCACCACTGCAGCAGCCCGCGGTGAATGCGCGCGAGGGCGACCGCATCATCGCCGTCAACGGCCGTCCGGTGACGACGCCGGGCCAGGTGGCGCTGGCACTGCGTGCGCAGGCCGGGCAACAGGTGTTGCTCGAGCTGCGCCGGGACGCGCGCACGCTGCGCACGGTGGTGCGCCCGGTCGATGCCGCGAAGGATGCGCAGCTGCGTTACGGCGACTGGGTGCGCGGCAACCTCGCCCGCGTCGAACGGGCCGGCGGCGGCCGGCTCGGCTACCTGCACCTGTACGCGATGGGACCGAACGACGTCGCCAACTTCGCGCGCGAGTTCTACGCCCAGGTCGAACGCGACGGCCTCATCATCGACGTGCGCCGCAACCGCGGCGGCAACATCGACAGCTGGATCATCGAAAAGCTGCTGCGCCGCGTGTGGGAGTTCTGGCAGCCACCGCACGGCGCGCCCACCACGAACATGCAGCAGACCTTCCGCGGCCAGCTCGTCGTGCTCGCCGACGAATTCACCTACTCCGATGGCGAAACCTTCACCGCGGCCGTCAGGGCGCTCAAGCTCGCGCCGGTCATCGGCAGGCACACGGCCGGCGCCGGCGTGTGGCTGTCCGATCGCAATCGCCTGGCCGACAACGGTCTGGCGCGCGTGGCCGAAACGGGCCAGTTCGACCTCAGCGGCCGCTGGCTGGTCGAGGGCAGCGGCGTGGCGCCCGAGATCGACGTCGAGAACCTGCCCTGGGCGACCGGCCACGGCGGCGACGCCCAGCTCGACGCGGCGATCGCGAACCTGCAGCAGCGCCTCGCCGCGCAGCCGGTGCCGGCGCTGCGCGCGCAACCGGTGACGCCGGTGGGCGTGCCCGCCTCGGACGGGCGCTGAGCATGCTCACGCACCATCACGAACAACACCGCAGCGCCCGTGTCGGCTGGCTGCGCGCAGCCGTGCTCGGCGCCAACGACGGCATCGTGTCCACCGCGAGCCTCATCGCGGGATTCGCCGCCGCCGGCGCCGAGCGCCATGCGATCCTGCTGGCCGGCATCGCCGGGCTCGTGTCGGGCGCGCTGTCGATGGCCGCGGGCGAATACGTGTCGGTGAGCTCGCAGGCCGACACCGAAGATGCCGACCTTGCGCTCGAGCGTCATGCGCTCGCGACCGCACCGCAGGACGAACTCGAGGAACTCACTGAAATCTACCGCCAGCGTGGGCTCGAAGCCACGCTGGCGCGTCGCGTCGCCGAGCAACTCACGGCGCACGATGCGCTCGGCGCGCACGCGCGCGACGAGATCGGCATCACCCAGGAGCTGCGCGCGCGGCCGCTGCAAGCCGCGCTGGCGTCGGCCGCGGCATTCGCCAGCGGCGCCGCCCTGCCGCTGCTCGTGAGCGTGATCGCCAGCCGCGATCGGCTGCTGGCGGCGGTGCTGGCCTGCTCGCTCATCGCGCTGGCCGCGCTCGGCGCAGCGGCGGCGCGCGCCGGCGGCGCGCCGATGCTGCGCGGTGCCGTGCGCGTGGTGTTCTGGAGCGCGCTGGCGATGGCGGCGACGGCCTGGATCGGGCGCCTGTTCGGCAGCTGAGAGACGCCGGCATTGGCCGAGGTCGGCCGGTTGGCGGCGCCTAGGCGGCGCCGCCGGCCTGGGCGAGTTCGGCCTGCTTTTCGGGCGTGAGTTTGAGGATGCCGTGACGGATCTCGCGGCTGAGGATCACGCGCGCGTCGCGCACCACGTCGGCAAGCGCCACATCGAAGTCGAGCTTGCCGCCTTCGCCCACGCGCACCACACCGCGCTCGCGCAGCTTCTGGATGAAACCGCGGAATAGGCTCTTGTCGAAGAACTCGGGTGCGTTGAGCTCCTGCAGCAGCGACAGCCGCTGCGCGCTGAGCGTGCACAAGGTCTCGAGCTCGCCGGCGCTGAGCGTGCCCGGTCCATGCCTGACCAGCAGCGCGAGCGCGATGTAGTAGCGCTCGATCGCCGGCAGCAGGTTGTCGGCCAGCACGCGCAGGCGGAACGCGGCATCGGTCTGGCCGGGGCCGCGGCTGACGATGCGGCCGTCGGCGCTGGCATGCAGCAGTTCGCGCTCGACGAGGAAGTCGATGGTCTGCTGCAGGCGCGCGCAGAAGCCGTCGCTGTCCCACGGCAGGAAGAATTCGGCCTGCACGAACGGATAGATGATGCGACCCAGGCGCAGGATCGAGCTGCGCCCCATGCGGCGGTTGTTGAGGAAACAGCAGGCGATCCAGGCCGCCGCCACGAACAGGTGGGTGACGTTGTTGCGGAAGTAGCTCAGCAGCACGCCGGGCTTTTCGTCGACGGCCAGCACGTCGCCGAGCGGATGCGCGACGCGGCGAATCCACTGCATGTCCTGGCCGTGGCCGATGATCTGCGCGGCCGACTGGCTGGTGACGGTCACGCGCTCGGAATACGGCAGCGCCTGCAGCAGGTCACGCGACAACTCGATCTGCGCCACGAGATCGGCCTCGGCCATCGCGTGCTTGGGCGTGGCCAGCATGGTGATGGCAAGCAGGTTGACCGGATTGACGTCGGTGGCGCGGTTGATGTTGACGAGGATGCGCTCGCCGAGCACGTCGACCGCTTGCTTGAGCCAGGTCGGCTTGGCCTCGGGATCGGCGATCGCGTCGCGCCAGTTGGCATCGACGCCGTCGAGCAGCGGGGTGAGGAACACGGCCTCGCCGAAATTGACGCTGACCGTGCCGTAGTTGCGGCGCAGCGCGCCGAGATTGCGGATCAGCCCGCCCCAGGATTCCTTCTCCTTGGGTTTGCCCGACAGCTCGCCGATGTAGGAGTCGCCCTCCATGATCTTCTCGTAACCGATGTAGACCGGCTGGAACACCACCGGGCGATCGGGCTGGCGCAGGACGCTGCGCAGCGTCATCGACAGCAGGCCGCCGCGCGGGCTCAGCATGCGGCCGGTGCGCGAGCGCGTGCCTTCGATGAAGTACATGAGCGAGATGCCGCGCGCGATGAGCTGGCTCATGTATTCGCGGAACACGCTCGAATACAGCGGATCGCTGAAGCTGCGGCGCAGGAAGAAGGCGCCGCCACGCCGCAGCAGCGGGCCGATCAGCGGCAGGTTGAGGTTGACCCCGGCCGCGATATGCGGCACGGCCAGGCCGTTGCGATACAGCAGGTACGGCAGCAGCGCATCGTCGGTGGTGCTGCGGTGGCACGGCACGAAGATCACCTCGTGGCCACTGGCGACTTCGCGCAGTTTGTCGAAGTGGTGCAGATGCACGCCACGGTAGATCTTCTCCCACAGCGCGGTGAGCAGGAACGAGGCCGAGCGCACCACCAGGTGCGACTGGTCGGCGGCGATCTCCCAGGCGAAGGCGCGCGCCTTGGCCGTCGCCACTTCCGCGTCGACACCGTCGCGCCCGGCGTGGGTCCTGATCGCCTCCTGCACCGGCGCGGCGTTGATGACGCCGTCGATCAGCGTGCGCCGATGCGACAGGTCGGGACCGATGACGGCGGCGCGCTCGCGGCGGAAATGCACGCGCAGCAGTCGTTGCAGCTTGCGCACGCCGCGCTCGGCGCTGGCACTGCTGGCGACCACTTCGCGCAGGCTGACCGGCGCGGCGAATTCGACCAGGGTGTCGCGGCCGTTGAGCGCGAGCGCGAGCAGGCGCCGGAAGCGGCCGACCACGACCCAGTTTTCCGAGAACAACACCGAGAACCAGCCCGACTCGCGCTGCGGCGCGCGACCCACGAAGATCGACACCGGCACGAGGCGCACGTCACGCTCGGGATCGGCGCGGACCACCTCGGCCAGCAGACTCAGCGTCTCCGAGCGCGTCGGGTGCGGCGGCCGACCGAACAGGCGTGGCCGCCGCGACAAGGTGACCACCGCGCGACGACGCTTGATCGGCAGGCGACCTTCGACCGCATAGGGCGAAGGCAGGCCGGCTTCGTGGCAGGCGCGTTCGAGAATCAGCGTGTCCGACAGGCCGTAACGCTCGATCACGTACACCGTCGGCCG
>WBZR01003621.1_pt1 | contig 13610 bp, 22 predicted proteins | sample 5204231 | NCBI WGS metagenome assembly WBZR01 (sample SAMN12412403, study PRJNA552823) | activated sludge metagenome | isolation source: activated sludge from anammox sidestream of wastewater treatment plant... | place: USA: Virginia | collected 2017-08 | reverse complement strand
ATCATGTCAATTGATGGGTTGACTGTTATCAGCATGCATCACCTCAGTTTCCATCCGCCGTAAAGGTTGATGTCTTCGATTGGCAAGAAGTCTGCCAGCACGGTCAAAAACATCCGCTGTGAAAGCAGTGATGAAAACATCGCGGGAAAGACCACAAGCAGACTCGCGCCCGGTTCCACGTACAGCGGCCTACTTCCGAAATCAATTATTTGAGAGCCGTAGCTATCAACGCCGGAGTAGTAAATCAAGTCGCTCTGCTGCGCTTCGTTCGGCGCGATGGTTCCATACAAGTTCGCCTGATACTCTCGGTTCTGGTAAATCTGCAACGATGCGAACCGGAACGGATCGGGCGCCACAGCTTCACTCATCACCCCGTAGTTGACATGAAAGACGCCAATCCGCCTCTCTGATTCTCGGTTACGAACCTGCACATACAAGTCTTCATTGACGGTGCTGGTCACAGTCCGATTAATTGAACCCTCTTTCGGCATAAGCTCACCTCAACGAAATGATTGCGACCACTAGCAGCACAAGCGCGAAGGCCAGCAGCGTTATCCGCTTTCCGATGTCCTTTGCAGCGTCACTGCCGACAATCTTCTTGAAGACACACTCCAAATCCCAGGGAGAGCAACCGCCAGAGGTGTCAGTTGATGGAGGCGCGCCCGGTGCGCCCTCTGGGATGCCCGGTGTACCACCGCGCGGCGGTAATGGAATGCCTGGGTATTGATCGCGCAAATCCGGCTGTTGTGATTCCTCACCTATCACAACGGGGGCCTGTTCGCGCCCTCGACACCTCAGCACCTGACGCCCGCGAAAGGTAATCACTTCGCAGCCTTCAGGAATCGGCATTCCCGCCCGCCACGGCGGGGGAGATTGAAGCCCCTGGGCGTAAGCTCGCAACGCTGCTTGAGCGGCCCTTATGGGCGTGTCACCACTGAAAAACGCCGGCACGTTGAACAGATTGGCGGCAATCGGATTCATGAAGTCACTGCCCGCCATTGGTAGAGTGTCGGTTCCGTCGTTCAAATCGAGCATCAAGCCCCCTCTCTTTTCTTGCGTAGGAACAAGTACCACGCGGCCCCGCCGACCCCCGCAAGAACAAGCAGAATCATCAAGACGTTTCCACCCCCACCCGTGCCAGCATAGCCAGCATCGCCAACCACTATGGGCGGCTGTGGCGTGTCTGTCTCATCCGCTCCGAAAGTCCCTCTGAACAGATCCGCCAACACTCCGAACGCCCCGAACGCATCAGCGTATGAGCCGATGGTTTCACCATCAGTAGGCGCAGACTGCGAACCCGGTGGAGGTTGAAACAGGTTTTGAAAGCCCCCAGGCGGAACGATGTTGGGCGTGGGGCCAGTTGGAGCGGGCGCATCTGTGATTGCGCGCCCGCTCATATCACGGTTGCTGATCGGCGCGCGAGTCGAAACGCCGCGCCCATCAGTTGCTGCGGTTCCACCTCTCAAGATTCCGTCTCGCGTTGGAATAGTGCGAGGTGATGCCAGCGTTCTTAGTTGATCGCCGCGCGTTGTCGGTTCGCGCGGCTCAAGCGTTCTCTCAGACATGACATCCTCCAAAGCGTGCGAGGCGATGAATCCGGCCAGAAATTGAGGGATCATGCTGCGAACTCCTCACCCCAAAAATAATCATCGTACCAACCCCAGGAGCCTTCCCAGTCTTCGACGGCCCCGCCGCCGCCAGTCCACCAACTGTCACCGCCGCCGCTTTCGTTGCCTGTTGGCCAGTCCCACCAATTGAAATCGGTGTTGGGCGGATCAATCCCAGGGATGTACAAGTCTCCTTCTCCCTCTGGAATGTAACCACCTGACGGGCCTGGGAGGTCATAATCTGGCAACCAATCAAAGCCCCAGTTCGACGGAAAGAACGGCAGATCAACGAACGGCGGTTCGTAGTAGTCATCAAAGCCGCCTGGGACATTCGGAGTTGGCCAGCCTGGAACAAATGGAGGCGTATACGGCCCGACGTTTGGAACCGGAACGCGAGGAAAGCGCGGCCTCTGCTGCTGTGGGTATTGCTGCGGAGATTGACCACCGCCGCCGCTCATCCCGCCGCCCTGCCTCGATTGCTGCGGTCTGAGCGCGCCCAGGGCCGCAGCAATCGCGTTGAGGACACCAGCCGTCATGCCCTGTTGCGCCGCTTGTTGGCCCATTAGCTCAATCGCGGCCAACTGAGTCTCAGCGTCAAGCCTTCGCTGTTGTGTGCTGGCATCAATGCCGGCAAGTCCAAGCTCCCGCTGCACAGCCAGCCGCGCGCGTTCGATGTCACCGCCTAAAGCCAGCGCATCGCGTTGCGCGCCCGCCCTGATGCGCTCAGCTTCCAAACCCGCCGCAAGCTCAGATTCACGCGAAGCGCGTTGACTCTCGCCCTGGGCCAACGAAGCGAGAGCAGTAAACGCGCTCACTCGCGCAGGATCGCGCGAATCGTAAGCCGTGCCTGTGCCCCCAACAGACACAGGCACGAGTGACGAGACTACGCCAGGAACAGGCTGGCGCAGTCTCGAAATCGCATAGACCGCTACAGCGACAATCGCGCCGAAGATGACGTACTCTTTCTTCATGCGTCCACCTCACTTGGGAACAGATCGCGGTGACGCCAGTAGTGGAAAGTACCGACCGCGAAAAATGCAATGATTGCCAGCAAAGCCAGCGCAGCTAACACGCGATTGATTGAATCCACTAGCCACCCCCTGCCCGCTGCTGTGGCGTGTATTGCTCCCAGGGTTCCGGCGCGTCTACCAAAGGTTGCAATTCCATCGGACTGACGCCCCGGTAATTCAAGTCATCAACATAGACTACAAGCCGTGAAGGGTTCGAGAACGAAAGCCAATCGCTGTAGTTCTCGAACACAGGCATGAAGCCGTTGGGCAACTCGCTATACGGATAGAGCAAGGGATTGCCCCGCCCTGGTGAACCGACGTTCGGCACGTCGTAAGTCAACGCCTGCGGATCGGGCACGTAAGCGCGATGAACCGCGTTTTGCAGATTGTCTAAAGGAACGCCCCCATCAAATTGATTGCCGTACTGACTCAACCCAGGCATTTCAAGCTTGACATACGGTTGCATCGGAACCGACACATCATCAACGGGAATCGTGTTGTTTACGTCTGTTGGAAAGCCTCGATACATCACGCCTCCGGCGCGCGGCCCGTCGTCAGAGCCAACCACGCCTTACGAAACCAATTCGTAAAGCGCATGGTGGCCTGTGCATACGCGCCGCTCTTTCGCAGCACAAGGAAGAGAGCGAGCAAAGCGAAAACAACGATGATGATTCGTTTGACGCTCACACTCACCCCCTGCCTTGCAGCGTCTTAAACACACTGCTCAATCCGGTCGAAATCGCTTCAATGATTTCATTGGCTCGATTCTGCGGATTGACCATGATGAAGAGAGCAATCACCACCAGACTGCCCATCAAAAATTTTTCAACGGTACTCATTGACCACCTCACACCTCAGCCACGATTGCCAGCACAGCCAACGCGCCCAGGGCCAGACCGAGCGGCCTGTACACCTCGTAAGCTGTGGCAATGATCGCAATCGCGCCGAGCGCAAAAAGCCAGTTGCGGATTTGCGGATTCATCACTGCCTCACAGGAAATGGGTTGCCCGGTGGAAGTGGCGCGCACTCAAACGGCCCTGTACAGATCGCGGCAGAGCCTACTTGCGGCAGAGGCGCAATCGGCGGCAATGCGCCAATCTGCCCGCTTGCCGCTGGTGACTGCGATTGCCCAGGGCAACCACAGTCACCGTACAAAATGCAGTTCAGAAAACCGGAAAAGCACTTGTAGCGACCAGTTACAGCCACGTAAGCCAACAGCAACGCCACAATCAGGAAGATCACACCACCACGCATAACACCCCCACTAGGCCGCGAGAATCAGCTTGCTCAAACCTGGGATCGGAAACCGCGCCGCCAACACGTTCAGAACGTTCTTTATCAGGATGATGAAGATTGTCAGGAACGTGAGGTTGTAGAGACTCCCGCGAATGTTGGTGAATCGCTCATCCCCGCCATATTTGCGAGCAATCCAGATCACGCCCACAAACACAGCGAGAATCGTCACCCACCACGTAACCGGCGCGCCCAGAACGCCGCCAGAGGGCGCGGCTGAAGTCGCAGCGGCTTTGCCGTTGCCAGCAGCTGCCGCCCGCATCGGCGCGCCGCCGCCTGGGTATGTGTCGCCCATTGAAGCGCCATTGTTGCCCACAGGAACCCCAACGTTATCAGGCATTGCCACACCCCCAGGGTTGTACACGTCATAAAACGAAATCGAATTGTTCACGTCGTTCGGATAGCCCGAATACATAAGCACCTCCAACGTATTTGTACGTTGATTCGAGACGCGAGCTATCGCGCCAGGTTGACGAGCGCGCGGCGCGTCACGTCAAAGAAATTGTTCCCACTGCCCAATGTGGTTCCGCTGGCGATGTTCACGATGTACTCAGTCTTCGTGTAATTCTCCAGCTTCAACACGTCGCGCAGATCGCCCGCGCTTGGGTTCTCGAAGGCGTGCCACAAATCGAGCGTGTAAATGCCCGTCCCGCACGGTTGCGAGTAGTTGCCTTCATACAAGCTCTGCAAGACGCTCGCGCTCACCTGATAGATGTAGTTGTTATTGTTGGTTCGCAAAGTGAGCAGCGTTGCGCTGTTCGTGCGTGAACCGTTCGTGCGAACTTCACCAATCAGTTGAAGCAAGCGACCCTGTCTCTCGACTTCGTGTTTGGTGTCGCCAACCGCGTTGATTGTCTCTTGCGCCTGAATCGTGCGGACAAGCTGATTCAAAGGCCACTTGATCATGTTCGGTGGCGGCACGTCGTAATACACGTTGTGGATTTCCGCTGTGAGCGAGTGCGAGGAGTAGTTTGAAACGAAGTTCGCGCCCGCGCCCGTCGTTTGCAGTGAAACCGTAATTGTGTTCTGAGAAGACTGCGCGTTGATCGGGCCGGTATCAAAAGCCGTGTGAAAGTTCGCGCCGATGGGGATGAAGAGATGCATCACCCATGTATTTGCGCCCATCGCAACGGGCGTACTCCACACCGCGCTTGAAGGCGTGTAAACGCCATTGCCAGACGGCGCGAAGCCCCGCCATAACTGGCGATTGAGCAAATCAAGATGCGGGCCGCTGATGTCAACAACAGTGATGTTGCCGTTGAGCAGCGTCACCTTGATCTTATCAAGCACGGCCATCGCGCCCCGGTCTACCAGCGCACCGCCCGCTGAGAGAGTGACCGTGCCCGAAATTTTGAGAATAAAGCCGGAAAGAAAACCGACCTTATCAATGTTGAAGTTGGTGGTTTGACCGAGCGTAAGAGCCTTGCTCTGGTCAGTTTGATTCTGTTGAATGCGCTGGCGCGTGTTCAACCGAAACGGTGCAAGTTGCTGTTCAGCCATGACAATCAGCCTCCGAAAAGATTTAGTTTCAGCTTCCCGGTTCGCCTTCCTGTCAAAGCGTTCCAGTAAATGAACTCGAAGTTTTCCAAGTCCGTCTGCTCAAGAGCAGAGATGCCGGTTACTTCCTCGATGCGTTGCCTGTCCCCCGGCCAGTTCAGGCGAAAAATGTAGTAGTGCTCAGCCTCGCTCAATGTAATGAGGGGGATGCGCGCGGGCCTCTGTGTCGCAATCAGCGTAGAAATGCCGCGCTCTCTCCCGCGAGACAGGCAAGCTTGTAGATAAAAGCAAGGGTTCGAGCCGCCCAACAGGGCATAAGCTTCGTCAACATAAAGCCTCGTGTAGCGTCTGTGATAAACCCACTGAAAGAAAGCGTCCTGGGCGCGTGGATCGCGCTCCTCTTCAACTGACGGCCTGTAGATCAATCGTCGCGCTTCGCTCTGTTGAATCAGATTGAAGTCATCAAAGAACGCATGCGGCCATTTGCCGATTGACTCTGAAATTTTCGCGTCATAGACCACGCTGTAAGGCTTATTTTTGTCTTCGATCAAGAACCTTGCGAGCGTTGTCTTGCCGCAACCTGTGGCCCCGATCAAAACCCCTCGGTCATTTCGTCCAAGCTTGATGGCGCGCCATTCAATAGAGACGGCGCGACGTTGATGGTTTTCTCTGACCGCTGCACTGACCATAGCCACTCAAGAATCATTTCAACCGCCGTTGTAGATTCAGACAACAGGCGGGAAATCTGTTCGTCCGTCCGGCTCATCACTTCCGAGCGGAGAAGGCGCAAAACTCTGTTCGCTGTAAGCCCTGGAATCTTCACCCCCGCCAATAGCTCTCCGATGGTTGGTTCCGCCACTTCCAGCAGATGCAGCAGCTTTTGCTGTAGCTCTGTTGGCTCTGCTTTGTTCGAGGCGCGGCCTTGTGACTGACCAGACTGCGGCCCCCAGAGCCGCCCACGGAGCCGCTTTAGAGAGAAGTTGGATTGCTCGCTCATACTCTTCACCTTCCAGAGTGTCTAAGGCTTGCTTCAGCGCGCCCGCGAGATCATCAGCCTCATCCTCTTCAAGCTCCCAGTGTTTGCCGTCGAACTGGCCAATCACCGAATAGAGAGAATGAAAGCCCACCGCAAACAGCGTGATAATCTGAGCGTTTTGAGCCTTGAGTTGTTTGGTTTTGACGGCCTTTGCCGCCGCTCCGATATGCGGTTTAGGTTCCGGCTCTTCTTTCGCCACAGTTGGACGCCGCACGATTCCGGCTTTGAGCGCGATGCGTGACACTTGCTCAGGCGCAACGCCGCATTGCTGCGCTATTTCGTCGTAAGCCTTCCTCGAAAAAGAGAACGAACCATCATCGCGCCGTTTCTTCGACGGATGTGCATTGATCGCCGCCAATACCTTCGTTTCAAGATCGGGCGCGGCCTGGGCTTGCTTCACTTCTCTGCTAGAAAGATTTTCATCCATCGCGGGCAATCCTTCGCTTTCTTTTCGGGTTCCGGTTCCGGCTCAGCCGGAGCGGGTTCAGGTTCGGGCGTGATTAGCTCAACGTCCGTTTCCTCTTCAGGCTCTTCCTCGCGCTCAGTCAACCGAGACATTAACGCATCAAACTGCGCGCTCCGTTCTCTATCGCGCGCTTCCATCGCTTCAAGCCTCATAGCCTGGGCTTGAACTGTCTCGTTTAGTTGCCGGTTCGATTCGAGCACTGCGCCAAGCTGAATAGCTCGCTCATCCGGTTCCGGTTCTTGTCTCGGTTCCGGTTCCGGTTCTGGCTGTGGAGTTGAGCCGCCTACTACAACCACTGTTGGACTGTCAGCCATCGCGCTTCCCTTTCCCTTTTCTCTGCGATTGAACCGCAACCACGATTTCATTGACCGCGACTATCGGCCAGATCGCAAAGATGATGATTGAGAACTTCAAGAGCCTCTTTCGCTCGCCTTTCAATACCGCATCGCGCCATTTGACCGACAAAAAAACGATCACGCACACCAGCCCGAAAAATAGGTACAGAGCAGCAAGAGCTTGAAACACAAGCGTCATTCAGACCTCAGCTTTTCCGGCACCTCTGGCAATTCAACACCTTCAAGCAAGGCTTTCAGGATCGCGGCGCCATAAAGCAGCGTGACAGCAATCCGATCATCAATGCCGGTGTCGTCACCGTCCATCATGGCCAAAGCCTCACCCGCGCCTTCAAGGTATGGAATCGAGAACTCAAGCCAAAAACGAGCGGTTGAACGTCGCTTGTCTGAAAAGATTGTTTTGAACGCTGTGGGTTCAAACTCAGGCAGGTTCGGGAACGCTTCGACGGGCGCGCCCAGGCTCAAAGCGCGCAGGATGTTTGCCACGTGGTTCAACACGCGCGCGGCGATGTCATCACCATCTTTGACATCCGCATCTTGCGCCGCCAGAGCGCGAGCAACCCCGCGCAGAGCGGGCGAAATGAGAGCCACAATAAGCCGATTGATTGGAGGTTTTGACGGAGATTCAAAGACGGGCGTAGCGTCAAGGACTTGTTCTGTTTCCACCATGGCCGTTTCTGTGGAAAGAGTAGAATTAGAGTGGGAACGTGAGGGCGTGTACTCTTTCCACAGACGGCACGCCCGCACGTCCTGGGGAGTGCGGGAACAAAACCCCGCGCTCCTCAATTCGTTGGGCCGCTCGCCGTCTGTGGAAGAGTACGAACAGCAGAATCAATTGAGCAGAGAGGGATTATCTACCAATTGAAAAGAACATGTCAAGCCTAAGTTTATGGAATTGCTCGGCTTATCTGTTTGTGATTTATGCGACATCGTTAATCCGAATGCCGCGCACGTAAGACTTTAGGAAGGTGTTAAACGGTATGAAAGCCTGTGAAAGGATGTGTCATCAAGTGGCAAGAACGGCTTGCACGTCTCGCGCAAGGTGGTTATTATCCTCTCGCAGTTTTTTCATTGCCGTATGGCGTTGTCATCCCTTCGTAAAATGTCACGCTATGCGGCTTTGGAATTTTTGGCAAAGAATCGGGCAGGGACTTCTTTGCGTTGGTAGCGTTTAGGAAAGTTCCTGCCTTTTTCTATTTGCCAAAAGCCATTTGCTAAGGCATTGAGAATCTTCGCACAACCCAAAGTTTCCAAAGTCTTCAAAGTCTCCCAAAGTCGTTTCAAAGCGAATGACTTTGGGAGACTTTGAGTTTACAGATCGGCTTTGGGCAGATACCCGGCATACTTGCCATCAACCCATATTGAATAGCCCCCGCCGTTCCTATCAGCGTAGGCTTTCACCGTCGCCTGTGGCGGGGCCATCCCAATCTGTTTCGCCTTCTCAGCTATGATCGGATTGGCCGGCACTTGATCGCCGCCGCCCTGCCTCTTTTGCTTCTGGGCCACCTGGACAGCGAGAATAACAATCGTTGTCAATCCCGCTAGCGCGTAGCAGATCACAAAAGGCAGAACTCGAAAATCAATCTTGCCCTTTGCCACCTCAGCGAAAGCCGCGCGCGTGTTGCGCTCGCGCTCGCGCCGACTTGTAGCAGAGGCATTCGTCTTTTCGAGTACGCCCCCGATGTTTTGAGCAACCGCGCGATTGCTCAACTTTGAAAGGGCAACCTCAAGCTCCGACCAGACCGCGCCCGCCATTGATAAGACCAGCGCGGCCAGCGTCAGACCTAAGACCACCTTGCGCCAGAGAGCGCGCAAATGCTCCCAGACCTTATGACCCCAGAGAAACGTAAACTCAGCGGCCAGAAAAGAGGCAGACAGAGCAACCGCAATCGCCGCAATCTGCAAATCGTTTTCCCAGTTGTTTGCAATCGTCAACCCTGTGCCCGCGCACATAAGCGCGAGAGTCACGACCGCCAGAAATACTCTATTTGATTTGGATGTCCGCATTGATTCCCCCTTATAGGTTGGCGCGATAGGGAATCGTGGCTGTAGAATGAAACCAGACTGTCACCACGTCTCACGCGCGTGTTGATGGTCAGGTTGATGCGAGGCGTCAACACTCGCATCAACCAACTTAATAGTACTCTTCAAACTCAATCGAGCCTTCAGACTCAATCTCAAGCAAATCCGTCACATCGAACGTGTAATGCTGCTTGCCCGCCTGGGCTTGCAGGAAAGCGGCCAAACTGGACGCGCCCCAAAGTTGATGAATGTCTATCCCACCTTTTGCGCCAAGCGTAATGCCCCGGCCCGTTCCGGTGTTGATGTAGACAACCACCTTATCAACCGCGCCGCTGTTCATCATCTGAGTCAACTGCGCCTCTGCTTTCTGCATCGGAGACAGCTTCGGCGGGGCTTTAGGCTTTGGGGCTTTGACCGGTGGAGGCGCGACCGGCGCGCGTTTGCCTTTAGCCAGATCGCGCGCAGATTCTCTCAGGTTGTCACCTGGGCGTTTGCCTGAGCGAATCGCGCTAATCGTTGAAGGCGAGCGGCCCAGTTTTTCAGCAACGGCCTTGACAGAACCGAGCTTTTCAACGGCCCTGTCAATCCAAGCTTTTGTTGAAAGCCGTTTAGCCATTCGCCTTTACCTCTTTCTTTCTCAACTGGCCCAGGTTGCCGTTATCCGAAAATGGGGCTTGAAACTCAGCCGACAAGTAGAGAGCGTCACCGCGAATTTCAACCAACGCATCACGATCACAACGCAGAGCGTATTGAGCAACGCGCGCACGCTCTAACGCCCAAATCTGGCCAGACCAGCAAGGCATGTAGACCGAAAGCCCGTCTTTGTGGCGAACGGGATGCACCACGCGCCGCAATCCGTCATCAAGCTTTTCAAGCGTCTGCACTCGCTCATAACCCCACTCTTCAATCAACGCCCGCCACTGGCTTTGACTCACGATGTTTTCACGCTCATAAGAATCCACATGAAAAGAGCCGATTGTATGATTCAACACCTCGCGCACAGCAGCAGCGGCAAACTTATTGCGCTCACTCAACCGCGCGCGCATTTCGATCAACTTCCTTGCCCAGTTACCAAGTGGCCTACCTTTGGCAAACTTCCATCCCTGAATGATTTCAATTTGCCAGCCGTGCGACAGAGCCAACGTCAACTCAGGCTCTGCGAACCAACCCTCAAACGCCTCACCTGGGAATGAAGGATAACGCCAGCCTTCACCGTTTTCGCTCGGAACCGGAAGCAAGCCTATATGCCGCCAGCCGCGCGGAACCCTCACCATTGCTTGATACCACCCAGGCACATAGGGCACGAACAACCCGCCCTGGGCTTTGATCGGCTCGCCAACTGGCATCCGATCCAAACCGGCAAGCGCGGCATACATCCACCTCCCGTCATAACACACCTGTTCGCCTTCAAAATCGGGCCGCAACACCTCAAGCCTGTGCTGTGGACTATTCGCCCTGATGATGCACGCCACGTCATCAGGCAGGGCCGGAAATTCGGAACCCTTTGGCAAAGACTCCCACAATAGAGCCTGACCGGATTTCGACGGAGTAGAAAGCAGAGGCAGACGCGCCGTATCACTCCATTCATCACGCAACGCCTTCCACGCGCCCAGGGCTTCAACCATTGAATGACAGCCTGGAAACCAACTCTCGCTCACAAGCTTAACACTCACAGTCCGCCCATCCTTCGTAAACACAGGGGAGCGATACTTGTGGACATACTGACGCGCAAATTGCCAGCCGTGTTGTAAAGGCTCTTCAACGTACTCACGTGTCATTTCCTGCAACGTACCACACAAGAAAAGCCGCTCCGATGTGGACCGTTCGAGCACCGTTGAAAGTGGCGCGCATTCGCCCACCTCTGGCGGGCAATCAATGTCAGCAAACCCGATTCTATGATCTTTCAGTCCGATCAACTTTCGATAACGATAAATTGTCATAACCACCTCACGCTTAGTTACTTCAATTTCCCATTGGGAAAATCGTTCGCTCTTTTTAGAGCCTTACGCCCAGCGCATACCGGGCAGATTCGCGCCGCGCATTTACGACGCTTGAGCCGTCGCTCAAATTTTCGATCCGCGCCAAACCACACCCGCACAGCCTTCCACTCAATGCCTCTTTCAAAGCAGACCTCCATCAACCGCGCGCCCATCCCGCAAAGGTGGTCAGTCAACCTTTTATCCAACCCTTGCTCAGACTCCACGAAGCCAATGTAATGCTGCGCGTGTGCGAGCTTTTCGTTGAAGTGAATCAAGTAAACTGCCATCACTTACCCCTATTCAAGACGCTCTCAAGCGGATCATCTATCAACTTACGCCACTTTACATAAAGGCATTTTCTCTTATGCCTCTCCGCGAAGTCATCGTAATACTCAACCCCGCACTTACATAAATTGTTGAACCCTGCCGACAATGCTACGTCAGGTGGAACACTTTGTAACTCACTTAAGCATTTATCCTCTTTCGATGGCGCAATCTTCTTTACGTTCGCTGTTCCACTTGCGATAAGCATCGCGCAGAACACAGACGCACGCGACAACCCCCGATTGATTGCAATCTCAACAACTCGCTTCTCAAAAGTTGCTGTCATCACTTCACCGCCTTCCGCTTATCCTCTGCCGCTTGCTCTCTAAAGAGCTTCACGTTAGATAGGGCAGTCACAAACCGCCCGAACCATTCAACGTATTTCGGCGCGGCCATCTCTTCAGCAGCGGCAATCACCATCCTCAGACCTTCAAGAGCCATCTCTAAACCCATTCGCCCCTTTACCCTTGCCGCCGTTTGCGGGGATGCTTCAACATCGTTCGCCCGCTTCAACGCCGCTTTCAGTCTCACACGCGCGCCCGTCGCAGCAGCATTGATTTTCGCGTCTAAGATCGGGAGCTTTAGCCCCATGTTCAGCCCTTGCGTACCGAGCGTTACAAACTCCTCTTGCATAGCCTCAAGCCGCGCTTCGATGTCCGCCTTTGTAACTCTCTCTTCAGATCGCTCAGGCTCGACCGCGCCCGCCGCTTCGCTCACAGTCGCGGGCTTTTTCGCTTTTCCAGTCTTCGGCAACCGAGCAACCGCCGTACACCCGCGCTCCGCAAGGATCTCAGACAAGATCACACGCAATCGCGCCCGCCGTTCGGCCAAAGACAGCGCCATCAAATCACAGTCTTTGACTCGCTCTTGCACCTCTCGAAACACAACCCAAAACTCACCATTACGGTACAGCGTAGGCAAACTGATAAATGAACCATCCGGCCTTTCATGCCGACGATTTGAAATCACCCAAACCATAGCGAACCGGCTTAGCGCCTGGTCTTCTTTGAGATGAGCCACAAGGCGCGAAACCTTCACTTTCCCAGCTTCCTCAGCAAGAGCAGGGAAGAGAGCCTTAGCGAATGCCGCATGACCTATTTCAATATCAACACTTTCACCACCGAGCCGCCGCAACACCTCGCAGGCAAACGACACAGAGCCGCGCCGCCAATTCAGAATTGAACCAATTGAATAGATTACGTCTATCACCAACGCAGCAACGCGCGGCTCCAGACACACGAAGGCAGCCGTATCAGAATGAACTTCGGCTTCATGTATGGTATGATTGGCCACAATCGAACCCTTTCCACAGACAACAAGGACGGGGATTTTGACGGCGGGGAGTTGCGAGCTTCCCGCCGTTCGCATTTAAGAAGCGCGCCGCTTAGCGCGTGGTTTCGTTGTACTCTCACCCTTCAACTTTTTCAATTGCTCGCCTACCAGATCAACGGCATTGCCTCTCAATTCGGCCTTTTTAACAGCTTCCGCGAAATCATCAATCCCCCAGGATAAAACCAACTGAACAACGCTGGACTTGTCTAAACCCGTATCGCTCACCAACTGATTCAACTTGCCGTCTTGCTCCGATGTGATTTCAAACGTTCGCTTGACGTAGTTCATAACTCTCCCCTTTCAGAAGATAAAAACAACCCAGCGAATTGCAACATAATCCCCATCAAATTGCAAGCTAATCGCCATCTTATTGCATTTACGCCAAACAAGCCGCGCTCAAAGCATTATGCGAATCGCGGTAAAAGCTCACGACCACAATATATTGTGGTCAAACACGAAATGTTATCGCTAACAGCAGTAGAAACCGCCCAGCATAAGACAAGGGCAACGCTTGAAAAATTCAATACGCGCCATCCTGACGCGAAAAATTTTCTTATCGAAATTCTCGCAACCGCGCACCAGATCGCTTGACATTTCCCGTAATTACTCAGACCGAGTTATCAAAAACGTACCATCGGAAATTACGTTTTTGATAACCGTGGCTTACATGGGTTATCAAAAACGTAAGGGG
>WBZR01003620.1_pt1 | contig 13614 bp, 10 predicted proteins | sample 5204231 | NCBI WGS metagenome assembly WBZR01 (sample SAMN12412403, study PRJNA552823) | activated sludge metagenome | isolation source: activated sludge from anammox sidestream of wastewater treatment plant... | place: USA: Virginia | collected 2017-08 | reverse complement strand
CCCGGGATATTTGGGGACAGATGAACGGGGCCCCTTCATCTTTGCTGAAATACCCCCGCCGGAGGCGGCGCAACGCCGGCCCGGGCGCGTGCGGCCGGGCCCCGGGGCGCGGCGGCGGCGGTTCGGGCCGGATGTGCCGAAGGGGGTTGTTCCCCCGGCCCCCTCCGCCAATATCGGCAGGATGGCGCGGGCGGCGTCGAAAGGCAGGATCCAGATGAGCGCATTCCGTTTCCTCCACACTTCGGACCTGCATCTGGGCCGGCCCTTCGGCGGCTATCCCGAAGGCATCCGTCACCGCCTGCGCGAGGCGCGGCACGGGGCGATCGCGCGGCTGGCCGCCGCTGCGCGCGCGGGCGGGGCGGGCGTGGTCCTTGTCGCGGGCGACACGTTCGACGCCGAAACCCCCGCGCCCGAGACCCTGCGCCAGGCCCTGACTGCGATGGGCGAGGAATCCGACCTGACCTGGGTGCTGCTGCCCGGCAACCACGACAGCCTTGCCGCCTCGGAACTGTGGCGCCGGATCGCCGGGGGGGCGCCGGCGAACCTGCGCGCGGCCACCGTCGCCGGGCCGGCCGAACTGGCCCCCGGGGTCTGGCTTCTGCCCGCGCCGGCGACGCAGCGCCGCCCCGGCCGCGACCTGACCGAGGCGATGTCCGCCCCCACGCCCGCGGCCGCGCTGCGCATCGGCCTGGGCCATGGCGCGATCACCGACTTTTCCGGCGAGGAGGGCACGCCCGGCATCATTCCCCCCGACCGGGCCGAACGATCCGGGCTCAACTATCTTGCGCTTGGCGACTGGCACGGGCAGATGCGGGTCACGCCCGCGACCTGGTATTCCGGCACGCCCGAACCCGACGGGTTCAAGCATGACGCCCCCGGCGCCGCGCTTCTGGTCACGCTCGACGGGCCGGTGCCGCAGGTCGTCCCGGTCGATACCGCGCAATTCCGCTGGAGCCGCCCCCAGCTTGACCTTCTGCCCGGCGAGGATGGGACCGCCCGTCTGGCCGCGCTGCTGCCGCAGGCGCGCGCGCGCGATCATCTGGTCCGGCTGACGGTTTCGGGGCGCCTGCCCCTGGCCGAACGCGCCGCGCTCGAGGCGGATCTGGCCGCCCGCGCGCCGGAATTCGGCTGGTTCGACAGCGACCTGACCGCGCTTGGCCTTGAGGTGCTGCCCGAGGATCTCGACCGGATCGACCGCGCCGGTGCGCTGCGGCAGGCGGCCGAGGTGCTGCTGGCCGAGGCGGGGGATCCCGCCCTTGCCCGATCGGACCGCGACATCGCCGTGGCGGCGCTGGCCCGGCTTCATGCCCTGACGCAGGAGGTGCAGGCATGAGGCTGCGCGCGATCGAACTGACCAACGTCCGCCGCTTTGCCGGCCGCCGCGCCCGCCTGCACGGCATCGGCGACGGCATCACCGTCCTGTCCGAGCCCAACGAATTCGGCAAGTCCACCTTCTTTGACGCGCTGCATGCGCTGTTCTTCGAGCGCCACAACAGCAGGAACGCCGCGATCAGGTCGCTGCAACCCCATGCCGGCGGCGCCCCCGAGGTGACGGTCGAGGTGGACCTGCCCGACGGCCGCTTTCGCATCGCCAAACGCTGGCTGAACCGGCCGCAGGCGCAGGTCCATGACGCCAGCGGCCGCCTGATCGCCCAGGCGGACGAGGCCGAGGCCTGGATCGACCGGCTCACGGGGGACGGGCTTGCCGGGCCGTCGGGGCTGTTGTGGGTGCGGCAGGGCCTGGTCGGGCTGGAACCCGAGGGCAGCGGCACCGACGACAGGCGCGAACGCGAACGCGGCCTGTCCACCCGGCGCGACCTGCTGTCCTCGGTCGCGGGCGAGATCGACATGATGACCGGCGGGCGGCGCATGGATGCCGTGCTTGACCGCGTGGGCACGGCGCTGGCGCAACTGGCCACCGCCACCGGGCGCGCGAAGGCCGGCGGGGAATGGGCGCGCGCCCTGGACGAAGCAGAGGCCCTTGCCAAAAAGGAGGCCGACCTGCGCCCGCGCGCCGCCCACCTGTCCGCCGACCTTGCCCGCCGCGCCGAAGTGCAGCGCCTTCTGGCCCGGCTGGACGATCCGGCCGACGCCGCCACAAGGGCGCGGACGCTGACCGAGGCCGAGGCGGGGCACAGGGCCGCACTCGACCATCAGCACAGGATCGAACAGGCCGGGGTCGCCCACCGCCTTGCCGTCCTCGACGCCGCGCGCGACGAGGACGAGATCGCCCGCCTGACCGCGCTTGCGGCCCGCCTCGAGCAGGCCCGCGCCGATCTGGCCCGCGCCGAGGCCGCCGCCGCTGCGGCGCGCGCCCGCACCGACGACCTGGGACAGCGCGACCGTGACGCCGCCGCGGCACAGGACAGGGCCGCGGCAGCCGGGCGGGCTCTGCGCCTTCGTCTTGACCGCGCGATCCGCGCCCGCGCGGCCATCGCCGCCCGCGCCCAGGCCGCCGACCTGCACCGCCGCGTTGAACGCGCCGGCACGTTTCAGGCGGCGCTCGATCAGGCGCGGGGCCTGCGCGCCCGCATCACCGCCAGCGCCGGCGCGCTTGCCACCGTGGAAAAGGCGCAGACCGCCCTCGATCTGGCCCGCGCAAGGGCCGAGGCGCAGGCCGTCACCATCGAGGCCCACCCGGACGGCCCCGCCGCCAGCATCGCCGGCACCCCCCTGCCCGCCGGCCCGCAGCCGATCCTGGGCCCGACCGAACTGACCCTGCCCGGCTTTGGCGCGCTGCGGATCGACCCCGGCACGCGCCCCGATCAGGGCAGCGACGGGCTCGCCCGGCTGACGCGCGCGCTCGAGGCCGCGCTCACCGCCTGTGGCGCCGCCGACCTGCCCGCCGCCCGCGCCGCCTGGGCCGAGGCGCAGCGCCTTGACCACGACATCGCCCGCACCACCGCATTGCTGGCCGAGGTGGCGCCGGACGGGATCGAGGCGCTGCGCAGCGCGTTTGCCCGCGCCACGGCCGATGCGGCCGAGACCCCCGATGACGCCACCCCGCCCGAGGATCCCGAGGCCCTGACCGCCGCCCTCGCCCGTGCGGACGAGGCCGAGGCAGGCGCCCGCGCCGCCGCCACCGCCGCCCATGGCCTTGCCGTCCAGGCGGCCGAGCGGCGCGCCGAGGCCGAGGCCGACCGCAGCGGCGCCGCCCGCCACCTTGCCGCCACCCTGGCCGAGGCCGGCGACGACGACCGCCTGACCGCCGCCATCGCCGCGGCGTCGGCCCGCCTGCCCGCCCTGATCGCGGCGCGCGACAGCGCCGCGCGGACCCTGGCGGCCCTTGACGCCGGGGCGCCCGATCCTGCCACCGCCGCCGCCCGCCTTGAACGCGCCCGCTCTGCGGTCGAACAGGCCGCGCGCGATGCGGCCGCCGCGCGCGAGGAACTTGCCGCCCTCAACGCCACCATCAACGCGCTGGCCGACGAGGGGATCGAGGAACACCTGACCGCCCTTGCCGGCGCCCGCCACGAGGCCACGGCCCGCGCCGCCCGCTACGAGGCCGAGGTCCGCGCCCTCACCCGCCTGCAACGCGCGCTCGAAGAGGCGCGGACCAGCGCGCGCGACGCCTATTTCGGCCCGGTGCTGCGCGAATTGCAGCCGCTTCTGTCGATCCTGCATCCCGGCGCACAGCTTGGCATCGACGACACCAGCCTGCTGCCCGCGACGCTGACCCGCAACGGCCAGCAGGAGTCCCTCGACATCCTCTCGGGCGGAACCCGCGAACAGGTGGCGATCCTCACGCGGCTGGCCTTTGCCCGGCTGTTCGCCGCCGCGGGCCGGCCGGTGCCGGTGATCCTCGACGACGCCCTGGTGCATTCCGACGACGACCGGATCGAGGCGATGTTCGACGCCCTGCATCGCACCGCCCGCGACCAGCAGATCCTGGTCTTCACCTGCCGTCAGCGCGCCTTTGCCGCCCTTGGCGGTGCCCGCGCCGGGGTGACGGTCGAGGACACCTGAGCCCGTTCACCCCGGCGACAGGAACGGCGCCGCGGTCATGGTCATGAGAGTCCGTCCCGGCCCCGCCGCCATCTTCATGCGCGACATCAGTCCAGAAGCCAGCATTCGCTGAGGGAATGGCCTCCATCAGGTCGCCCTGCGGGCTCTTCTCGAAACCGCCGATCGTGCCGGTCGCCACGGCGTCGATGAACTGGTTGAAGAAGGGCACGCTCAGCCCGCCGTCCGGCGCGTCCCGGTTGATGAACTCGCCCAACTGCTTGCAGAACAGGCACATCACCTGTGACACGTCCAGCCCCGGATCGAGCGGATCGCTCGACGATCCGTCCTGCATCCCGGCCCGGATCAGCCCGCCCGGATCAGCCCGCCCCGGCTCGGCACCTGTGCAAAGGCCCGCCCCGCCAGCGTCCCGGCCATCGCCGTGGTGATGCCCAGAGCACTCGCCCGGCCCAGAAAGGCCCGCCGGTCCAGGCGCCCGCTGCGCGCCAGCGCCGCCAGATGGTCAAGTCCGGTCGTCATCCGGTTCCCTCCGCAATCCACCGGTTCCCGCATTCCCGCACGACCACAGACAGACCCATCGGTATCTGGCGACAGGAAACTGTCTCCCCTGACGGATTTTCCGATCCGACCCGGCCCCTGCCCGGACCGCGCCCCTTCATCTTTGCCCGAAATACCCCGGGGGGAGGCCCGCAAGGGCCGGGGGGCAGCGCCCCCCGCGCGGCCTCCCCCAAAAGATACCTGCGCCGTTCCGGAAAAACCCGTGCGCCAGGCCCCCCCTTCGGTCTATGCTGGGTCACGATTCCCGGTCCCTGCAACAGGAGGCTCACATGATCAGGCCCGTCTTCCTTGCGCTTTCCCTCGGCCTTGCGGCCACGCCGGCCCTGGCCGAAGTGTCGATCTCGGTCGTCCATGACGCGGTGCCCGCGCCGGTCCTGCTGGACCTGGGCCCCGAGGGGCCCTCGCCCGGCGACCAGCGCATCTTTTCCTTTCCGGGCACCGATTCCACCGGTCAGCCGGTGCACATGTATGGCGTCATGACCACGCTCGCGCTGGCCGGGGCCGCCGATGCCTTCGACGTGCGCAGCAATGCCATGACCTTCGCCTTCGCGGGCGGCACGATCCTGACCCAGGGGCTCGGGCTCTATCCGCCGCAGGGATCGACGCTGGCCGCCGAGACCGTGCTCGAACGGGCGGTGATCGGCGGCACCGGCGAATTCGCCGGGGCGCGCGGGACGCTGGTTTCGCGGCACCTGCCCGACGACACCTGGGAACACGAGTTCCACCTGCACTGAACCGGGCCGCCCGGCGCCCAACCCCCCTTCCCGGGGGGCGTCACACGATCACGGCGCCGATACCGGCGCCGTCGCCAGCCGGATTCCCGGTCAGGGCCACGGCCCGCCGGGGGCCTGTTCACTGGATCGTCCAGCCGCCATCCACCACCAGCGAATGGCCCGAGACATAGTCGGCATAGGGCGAGGCGAGGAACATCACCGCATGGGCGATGTCGGCGGGCCGGCCCTTGTGGCCTTTCGGCACCCGCTTCAGCGCGTCCGGGTTCACGCCCACACCCCGCATCGGCGGGGCATCGGCGCCCAGGATGCGCGTCGAATGCTTGCGCATCTCGGTCTGGATCATGCCGGGGCAGACTGCGTTCACCCTGATGCCCCTGGCCGAGAGATCGCAGGCCATCTGGCGGGTCATGCCGATGATCCCGAACTTCGAGGTCGTGTAGGCCAGGCCGTCCGCGCCGCCGATCAGCCCGCCGACCGAGGCCATGTTGATGATCGTTCCCTGCCCGCGCGCGGTCATGTCCTGCGCCAGAACGGCCCTGCTCATCAGGAAACTGCCGCGCAGGTTGGTGCCGATCACCTTGTCCCAGAGGCTGGTCGAGGTTTCGGTGATGCCGGCGAACCCGTCGAAAATCGACGCGTTGTTCACCAGCACGTCAATCCGGCCATGACGGGCAAGGATTCCGGCCACCACATCGGTGATGACCTCTTCCTGCTGCACGTCGGTCCTGATGAATTCGACCGCCCGGCCTTCTGCGGCCATCGCCTCGACGACCGACTGGCCTTCGTCCTCCAGATAGCCGGCAATGACGACACTGGCCCCGGCCCGGGCAAAGGCCTCGGCGGTTGCGCGACCGATCCCGGTTTCCCCGCCGGTAATGACGACCACCTGTCCCTGAAAGTCAAACATCTGCATCCTCGCTGGCCTGGATCCCGCCCGGGCATCGGCATGGCCCTCCGGCAGAAAATACTTTTGAGTATGTTAGACATACCATCAGGACCAATCAAGGGAAAACACCCGCCATTGCGCAAAAGGTTGCGCGCTCCGGGCGAGTACTCTAAGGTACAAAAAGGTACTGCATTGGGCTCACGGGGATGACGATGACGGCGAATGAGGGGCGGCAGGAGGCCACTTCCAGTGTCCGGGGCCGGATCAAGGAGCAGAAGACCGCCCTGATCCAGGAAGAGATCCTGATCGCCGCCGCCCGCCTGATCGCGGCCCGCGGCTTTCGCGCCGTGACGGTCGACGATATCAGCGCCGAGATGGGCTTTACCAAGTCGATCGTCTATTACTACATGAAGAACAAGAACGAAATTCTCTGGCGCATCTACGAGAAGATCGACGAAACCTATGCCAGCGGCCTGGACGAAGCGTTCCAGAGTGGCGGCTCTCCGGTCGAAAAGCTTTCAGCGGTGATGCAGCGGCATTGCATGAACGTGCTGTCCCACCTCGACTGGTCCACGATCTACAACCGCGATCTGAACGAATTGTCAGAGGATCAGCGCGCCCGGGTCGAAGAGCATCGCCGCCAGTACAATCGCCGGGTCCAGTCGCTTTACGAAGAAGGCGTCCGCACCGGGCATTTCCGGCCCGCCCCGCCGGTCATTGCCGTGTCCTGCCTGATCGGCGCCTGCAACTGGCCCTATACATGGTTCAATCCCGGGGGAAAGTTTTCGGCGGAAGACATCGCCCGGGGCTATGCCGATCAGCTCATCCACGGGGTTCTCGAGGAGCGGGCGCACGGCGGGCAGAATCCGCCGGGCGCCGATGATCAGATCACGATGACCAGCTTGCCGACGTGACGCCGCCTGACGAATTCGGCCTGCGCCTCGGGCAGGGCTTCCAGCGGATAGGTCTTTTCCACCAGAGGCCGGATCTGGCCGGTCTCGGCCAGATGCACGATGCGCCGGAAGGTTTCCGGGGCCGGGCAGGTGATGCCGTACATTTCCAGATCCTTGTAGATCAGGTCGCGCAGATCAATCTGTTGCAGCGGGCCCGCGATCGCACCGGCGGTTGAATACCGCCCGCCGCGCGACAGCATCTTGAGGAGCGCGCCGAACATCTCTCCGCCGACGACATCGGCAACGACATCCGCCCCCCGGGGCCCTGTGATGGCGCGCACCGTGCCCAGCACATCGGCGCTGTCGCGGGCGACGACGGCATCGGCGCCAAGCGCGCGCAGGCGATCCTCCTTGCCGCTGCCGGCGATGGCGATCACCCTGGCACCGCGCACCTTGGCCAGCTGGATCAGGGCCGTGCCGACGCCGCCCGCCGCCCCGGTGATGACCACCGTTTCGCCCGCGGACAGCCTGGCGCGGACGAGCATTTCCTCGGCAGTGTCATAGGAGGTCGGGAAAGTTGCCAGTTCGGCATCGGACAGGCTGCTGTCGACCGCACAGGCGTTCTCGGCCGGGATCGCGACGAATTCGGCAAAGCCGCCGTCGCGTTCCCCGCCCAGATAGGCCTGAAGCTGTGCCCGAGGCGGCAGCGACAGGTCGCGGACCTGGGGGTCCAGGATCACGCGCTGGCCGATCCGGGCGGCATCCACCCCGGCGCCCACGGCCGCAATCCTGCCGACCACCGCGGCCCCCTGAATGCGCGGAAAGGGAACCGCCTCGGACTTCCACGAACCGGCCGCCTCGGCATCGGTCCCGTCCAGGTCCACGCCCCTGAGGCCCACCTCCTCGCTGAGGGCCTCGCCGCCCGCCCGATCGTACCAGCGGGTGCGAAGATTGATGTCGGTGTTGTTGATGCCGCAGGCGCCGACCCGCACGAGGACATCGCCCTTCCCGACCGCAGGCAACGGATGGTCCCGCCGGAATTCCAGCCTGTCGATTCCGCCAAAACCCGTCAGCACGACCGCGCGCATCGTCCCGGGCAGATCGCCCATTCCCTCCGCCATTTCCGCTCCTCCTGCATTCGCCCGTGTTCAGAACACGCAAGCCATCTGGCCGGTCTCGACCATGATGCTTTTCACCTGCGTGAAGTGGTCCAATGCGGCGATGCCGCACTCGCGTCCGATGCCCGAGTCCTTGATCCCGCCGAAGGGCACTTCGACGGGCGAGACGTTGTAGCTGTTGATCCAGGTGCGTCCGGCCTCCAGCCGGCCCGCGACACGATGCGCACGCGCCAGGTTTTCGGTGAACACCGCGCTGGCCAGCCCCAGGGCCGAGGCATTGGCGCGCGCGATCACCTCGTCCTCGTCGTCGAAAGCCAGGATCGAGGCGACCGGCCCGAAGATTTCCTCGCGCGCGATGGTCATGTCGTCGCGAACGCCGGTAAAGATCGTGGGTTCGATCCAGAAGCCGCCTTCCAGGCCCGGCACAGAGGCCCGCTTGCCCCCGCAGACCAGCGTCGCGCCTTCGGCGATGGCACTTTGGATATAGCCCTCGACCTTGGCCAGTTGCGCCGCGCTGATCAGCGGCCCCATGTTGGTGTCGGGGTCCATCGGGTCACCCACCCGGATCTTCGCAACCCGCTCTGCGACCCGTGCCACAAGGTCGTCGTGGATCCTGCGCTGGACGAAAACCCGCGTGCCGTTGGTGCAGATCTGGCCGGTGGAATAGTAGTTCGCCATCAGGACGCCCGAAACCGCATTCTCCAGCGGGGCATCGTCAAAGATGATCAGGGGCGACTTGCCGCCCAGTTCCATCGTGCCCGGCTTCATCAGCGACCCGGCAAGGCCCATGACCTTCTTGCCGGTCGGAACCGACCCCGTGAGCGAGACCTTGGCCGTGCGCGGATCGCGCACCAGCGCCTCGCCCACGGCGCCATAGCCCTGAACGACGTTGAACAGACCCGGCGGCAGGCCGGCTTCGGCATAGATCTCGGCCAGGATCAGGGCGGCCTGCGGGGCGGTCTCGGACGGCTTGAAGATCATCGCATTGCCCGCCGCAAGCGCCGTGGCGGACTTCCAGCCCGCGTTCTCAAGCGGATAATTCCAGGCGCCGATGCCGACACAGACCCCCAGGGGTTCGCGCCTCGTATACCAGAGCGCATCGCCAAGCTGGAGCGATTCGCCGCTGTAGCCCGCGATGACGCCGCCAAAGAATTCCAGCGCGTCCGCCACGCCATCGGCATCGTACATCGTCTCGGACAGGGCGCGGCCGGTGTCCATGGTCTCGATGCGGGCAACCTCGTCGCGCCGCGGGATGCGGCCACGCTCGGCCGGGCGGGTGCGCGCCCAATCGGCCTGTGCCGCCCTGGCCCCGGACAGGGCCTGCTCCAGGATGGCGGGTGTCGCCTCGTGCAGCCGACCGACGACCGCCCCGGTCGCCGGATAGACCAGGTCGATCGGCCGGCCGGCGGTGTCCTCGACATGGGCGCCGTTGATATGGTGAGAGCCCTTGTTCAATGGTGTCATGTCACGCCCCTGCTTCTGTGCGATTTCGGAAAACTCAACGCTGCCGCGACTGCCAGTCCGGGTTTGACCAGTGGGGCCGCGCCTCGGGTGGCAGGGCGGGTTTGCCCGCTGCAAGATCGGCGGCTTTCTCGGCGATCATGATCACGCTCGCGTTCAGGTTCGAGGTCACGACCACCGGCATGACCGAGGCATCGGCCACGCGCAGCCCGTCGATCCCGCGCACCCGCAGTTCCGGGTCCACGACGGCCATCGGGTCATCTGCGCCGCCCATCCGGCAGGTGCACGAGATATGGTAGGCCGTATTGGTCTTCTGGCGAATGTAGTCGTCCATCGCCGCCTCGGTCTGCACGGCGTCGCCCGGCTCCAGTTCCGCCCCGGCGAAGGGCGCAAAGGGGGCCGCGCGCACCAGTTCGCGCACCAGCGCGATGCCCCGGCGAAAACGTTCCAGGTCGCGCGCGTCGGACAGGTAGTTGAATTGCAGCACCGGCGCCGCCGCGGGGTCGGCCGATTGCAGCACCATCTGCCCCCGGGCATGCGATTCCTCGGCGGTGCAGTGGATCTGGAAGGATTCGCCCGGATAGGGGGCGAAGGTCTCGGACGAGACCCCCAGCGGGAAGAATTCGAACTTCAGGTCCGGACGCGCAATGCCGGGACGGCTGCGCAGATAGGCCGCGACCTCGAACTGATTGCTTGCGGCCACGCCCCTGCGACGCAGGAACCAGTCGATCCCCACGGGAATCCGGCCCAGCATCGTCGTGTATCGCCTGAGTGAATGGGGGGTCAGGCAGCGGAACTTGATGGCCAGGTCGAGATGGTCCTGAAGGTTCTGGCCCACGCCCGGCAGATCGTGCCGGACGGCAATGCCGTGGCGAACCAGTTCGGCCGCCGGGCCGATGCCCGAGAGCATCAGGATCTGCGGCGAACCGACCGCGCCCGCAGCCAGAATCACCTCGCGCCGGGCGGCCAGGTCCGTGGTGCCGCCGGACCGGCGCGCGCGGATGCCGCTGACCCGGCGGCCATCGAGCAGCACGCATTCGACCAGCGTATCGGCGAGAATCGTCAGGTTCGGGCGGCGGCGGACCTCCCGGCCCAGATAGGCGGCGGCGGTGGACAGCCGCTCGCCCCCGGCGATGGTCTGTTCGGCAAGGCCGAAGCCTTCGTGCTGCGCCCCGTTGGGATCCGCGCTCATCGGATAGCCAAGGGCGCGGCCGGCCTCGAGAAAGGCCGTGTTCAGGGGGTTCCGGGCATGGCGCGGGGCTGTGACGCGCATCGGGCCGGAACGCCCGCGATAGCGGTCATGGCCGCCCGGGGCGGTCTCCATCCGCTTGAAATACGGCAGCACCCCGGCATAGCCCCAGCCCTTGCAGCCATGCTCCTGTTCCCAGGCGTCATAGTCGCCCGGATTGCCCCGGGTATAGACCATGCCGTTGATGGCCGAACTGCCACCCAGCACGCGCCCGCGCGGATGGCCCATCCTGCGCCCGGCGATGCCGGGGTCGGGGGCGGCCTCATAGGCCCAGTTGTAGGTGGTGCCGGTCAGGAGCCGGTCCACCGCCAGCGGCATCCGGATCCGCCAGTCGTTGCTGTCGGGGCCCGCCTCGACCAGCAGCACCTGCACGTCGGGCGCCTCGGACAGACGCGCGGCGATCACGCAACCGGCCGAACCGCCGCCCACCACGATGAAATCGAAGTCCTGTCGCACCACTTGCCTCCGTTCAGTCCTGGCGCCGACGCTGGCCGGCAGCCCCGCTCAGGCCCCGGCCTGTTCCGCTGCCGCGCGCCTTCTGGCCAGAAGCCCGGTCAGCCAGTCCGGGTCCATTTCCGGCACCGAGGACAGCAGAAGCTCGGTGTAGGGATGGAAGGGCGGGTTCAGCACCTTGTCTTTCATCCCCTGGGCCACGACTTCGCCCTGGCGCATGACGATCACGCCATCGGCGATGGCACGGACGGTGTTGATGTCATGGGTGATGAACATGTAGGACACGCCGGTTTCGGCCTGTAACCCCAGCAGAAGTTTCAGGATCCCTTCCTGAACCACCTGATCCAGCGCCGAGGTCACCTCGTCGCAGATGATCAGGTCGGGATCGGCGGCCAGCGCCCGGGCGATGCAGACCCGCTGCTTCTGCCCGCCCGAAAGTTCGCCGGGCAGGCGGTCGACATGCGCAGCGCCCAGTTCGATCCGGTCCAGAAGCGCCAGGGTCTCGCGGTGGCGGTCCCTGGGCGACAGGCCGCGGAACACCGACAGGCTGCGCCCGATGGTTTCGCCCACGGTCTGGCGCGGGTTCAGCGCGCTGTCGGGCATCTGGTGAACCATCTGGATGCGCCGCAGCACATCGCGGCCGCGCTGGCGCAACCTGCCCTCAAGCGGCCGGCCGTCAAAGGCAATGGTCCCCGACCGGGGCGGAACCAGCCCCATGACCGCCCGGGCCAGCGTCGATTTGCCCGATCCGGATTCCCCCACGACGCACAGGGTGCGGCCCTTGGGGATCTCCAGCGACACATTGTCCAGCACCTTGTGCGCGCCATAGAAGGCGTCAAGGTTCTTCACCGTGAGCAGGCTTTCCCTGCCCTCTCGCGGCTCCTGGTAGAGGTTGCGCACCGCCCAGAGCGAACGGGTATAGTCCTCTCTGGGCGCGGCCAGCATTTCGCGCGTGGCGGATTCCTCGACCTTTTCGCCGTGCCGCAGGACGGTGATCCGGTCGGCCATCTGCGCCACCACCGCAAGATCGTGCGTGATGTAGAGCGCCGCCGTCTGGTGGCTTTCCACGAGGCCGCGGATCGAGGCCAGAACCTCGGCCTGGGTCGTCACGTCGAGCGCGGTCGTGGGTTCGTCGAAGATGATCAGATCGGGCCGGCAGATCATCGCCATGGCCGTCATCACCCGCTGCAACTGCCCGCCGGACACCTGATGCGGATAGCGGAAACCGATATCGTCGGGATTGGGCAGTTGCAGCTGGCGGTACAGTTCGACCGCCTCGCGCGTTGCCTCGGCGGCGGAAATCTCGCGCACGCGGCTGGCCGCCTCGACCGTCTGCGGCAGCAGGCGTCTGGCAGGGTTGAAGGCCGCGGTGGCGCTTTGCGCGACATAGGCGATGCGGGTGCCGCGCAGATGGCGGCGCAGGCGCTCGGGCGCGGTCACGAGGTCGGTGCCCTCGAACAGCACCTGCCCGCCCGCGAACTTCAGCCCCGGCTTCACATAGCCCATGGCCGCCAGCCCCAGCGATGACTTGCCCGCGCCGGACTCGCCGATCAGGCCCACGATCTCGCCCCGCCGCACCGTCAGGTCGACCCCGCGGACGATCCTGTGCCAGCGGTCGTTGCTGAGGCCGTCGATCCTGAGATCGCGGATGTAGAGGAGCAGATCGCCCTTCTGTCGGGTGGCATGCTGGTCAGTGGCCATCTTGCAGCCCCGAGAGTTTGTGGAGGAACCAGTCGGCGACGAAGTTGACCGAGATGGTGAGGATGCCGATCGCGGCGGCGGGCAGGAGCGGCGTGACGATGCCGTAGGTGATCAGCGTGGCATTGTCGCGCACCATCGACCCCCAGTCGGCAGTCGGCGGCTGAATGCCCACACCGAGGAAGGACAGGGCCGAAATCGTCAGGAAGACAAAGCTGAACCGCAACCCGGCCTCGGCGATGAGCGGCGGCATGATGTTCGGGAGGATTTCGCGAAAGACGATCCACAGGGGCCCGTCGCCTCTGAGCCGTGCCACTTCGATGAAGTCCTGAGCAACGATGGACATGCCGGTGGTGCGGGCCAGCCGGAAGAAGTTCGTGGAGTCGAGCGTCGCGATGATCAGCGCAAGCGTGACGACGTTGGAGCCGACGATCGACAGCAGCATCAGCGAAAAGATCAGGCCCGGAATCGAGATGATGATATCCACCAGCCGGGCCAGGAAGTTGTCGACCACCCCCTTGGACAGCGCCGCGACCAGGCCCAGCGATACCCCCACCGTGAAGGAGATGACGGTCGTGGCCAGGGCGATGCCGATGGTGTT
>WBZR01003619.1_pt1 | contig 13615 bp, 4 predicted proteins | sample 5204231 | NCBI WGS metagenome assembly WBZR01 (sample SAMN12412403, study PRJNA552823) | activated sludge metagenome | isolation source: activated sludge from anammox sidestream of wastewater treatment plant... | place: USA: Virginia | collected 2017-08 | reverse complement strand
GTTGAAGACGACGGCGACCACGAAGCTGACCGTGATCCATCGGGCGCGGTCCAGGGCGATGAGCACGTACTGCGTGAGCCCGTTGGCGAACGACAGCGGCAGGAACCAGATCATCACCTTGAGCGCCGTGCTGCCCTCGGGGACGAACTCGGCGCCCGCCAGCACCGTCACGAGGCCGTCGGCAAGGAATGTCGTGGCCACGGCGATCGGCAGCGCCACGCTGACGAGCCACCGCTGCCCCATTTCGAACGCCCGGGTCAACCCGGCACGATCGCCCATCGCCCGGCGGCTCATCATCGGAAACAGCGCCATCGTGAAGAAGGCCGGCAGGATGAGGAGCGCGTCGATCCACTTGTAGGCCGTCGAGTACCAACCCACCACGGTCTCGCCCTCGCGCAGGAGCTGGCGGAGCAACAGGACGTCGACCTTGAAGAAGAGCGTCTGCAGGAGGTGGTTGAGCATCAGCGGCAGGCCGACGCCGACCATGCCCCACACCAGCGACCGCGGCACGCCCCACGCCGGGCGGATGCCGTCCCGCCAGGCCAGCGTGGCGAGGATCCCGAACGTCACCCAGTTCGTCACGATCGAGACCGCCGCCAGCCCGACGAGCCCGTGGCCCGCCAGCAGCGCCAGCGCGCCGAGCGACACCGAGACCAGCGTCGACACGATCGACACCGCCGCCGGCAGCACCATGCGCTCGCGCGCCTGGAAGATGCTCGCCACGGCCGCGCTGAGGTTCGACGGCACGAGGCCGAGCGCGAAGAGGGCGATGGCCTGCACGGTCGGGGGCGACAGCGGCCGCGTGCCGGTACCCGCCCACACGATGTAGCCGGCGAGCGCCGGCGCCGCGAGCACCCACAGCACGAGCCGCAGGACGGCCGTGCCGGTGAGGTAGCGCGGGGCGAGGCTCGGGTCGCGGGCGACCTCGCGCGTGGCCAACAGGTTGAGGCCGAAGTTGGTGACGATGTCCATCAGCCCGATCAGCGTCACCGCCGTGGTGTACGCGCCGGCCTCTTCGGGGCCGAGGACGCGGTACATCAGCATCGCGAACGCGAAGAGCACGGCCTTGTTGAGCAGGTTGGCCGCCACCGGCCCGGCGGTGTTGACCGCGATGCGGCCGACCTCGCCGCCGGCCGGACGGCGCATCACGCGCGCCCAGGCGCCCCAGGCCAGGGCGAGCATGAAGACGACGAGGCCCAGGAAGCTTCCGTAGAGCCCGGCCTTGAGCGACAGCGGGCTGTACCACAGCCGGACCGTCGACCGGCCGGGGGGCACCGGCACCGCGCGCAGCATCCCGTTGGCGCGGTACACCGGGACGTCGACGGTCCGCGGGCCGCCCGGCCCCGCCACCTCGACCGACGCGCGCCAGCCCGGGAACCAGGCCTCCGAGAGCACGAGCAGCCCGCCCGACGGCGCGCCCGAGACGTCGACCTCGAACCGGCCGGACCGCTCGGTGTCGCGCCGGACGTTGATGGCCGAGGGCAGGTTGCGGCCGGCGGGGAGGTCGTCCCAGATGCCGAGATCGGGCGCCTCCTCGAGCAGCACGGTCGACGCCGGGTCGAACGTCGCCAGCTCGGCCAGGAGCGCCGGCCGATCGCCCGGGAACACCTTGACCTGGTTGACGACCCATGCGCGGCGCAGCGCGCGGTGGTTCTCGTAGACCCGGACCTCGCCCTCGTAGATCAGGTCGAGGCCCGGCGCCGTCAGGGGATCGGTGGCGACGACGTAGCGGACGCCGAGCATGGCCAGCGCCGGGTGGGCGAGGGATGCCGGTTGCGTGAGGTTGCCGATCCGGTTGTAGCGCAGCGGCCCGCCCTGCCCGTCGAGCCCCTGGCGCTCGATGGCGTCGAGGACCTCGACGGTCCAGCGCGGGAAGATCGAGTCGTAGCCGCGGATGTCGGGGATGCCCTCGCGCATGGCCGAGTTGGGCCACAGCGCGCGATCGGTGCCCATGGCCGTCACGCGGCCCCATTTGACGGCGACGGCCTCCTTCAGGAAGACCACCGCCGGCGGGCGGATGTCGGCCAGCGCCGTCGGCACCGAGGGATTGAAGCCGTAGCCGATCAGCCCGAGGTCGAGGGCGACCGCGGCCAGCGCCAGGGCCATCGCCGGGCGCCGGTCGCGGCCGGTCCGTGCCGCGTGCGCCAGCAGCAGCACGACCACGCCGCCCAGCGTGAGGAACAACGCGAGGTGCAGGGCGCTCCAGTACAGGTACGCCGCAAGGGTCTGGCTGTCGGGGAACCGGGTCAGGGCGACGTCGAGGGCGCCCTGCGTGCCGCCGTCGACGTTCACCCGCGGCAGTCGGTCGAAGAGGGCCTCGACCCACCGGGTCCAGGTCGACGGCCGCAGGCGGAGCGTGCCCAGCGCCACCGTCAGCCCGGCGCCGGCGGCCAGGGCCGTGCTGCCAAGCCCGAGGGCCGCGCTCGGGACGGGCCGCCCGCGCGCCAGGCGGTCGGCGCCTCGGCCCGCCAGCACCACGAGCGCGAGGCACAGCGGGAATACCCACCGGAACGGCGTGCGCAGCTGGTCGAAGCCGGGCAGGCCGTAGAAGAGGAGCTTGTACGTCGGCAGGCCGAACACGAACGACAGCGACACCAGCGCGAGGCCCGCGAAGAACCACGGGGTGCGCCGGCGGCGTGCGCCGGCGAGGCCGAGGGGCGCCAGCAGCAGGACGAGGATCGACACGTAGCTCGCCGCCTCGACGTAGTTCTTGGCGCCGTAGGCCGTGCCCCACACCGCGTCGTCGGCCAGCGCCAGCCGCTCGCCGTGGAGCGCGGGGACGCTGTGGTGCGCCGGGTTGCCGAAGAAGTCCGGCACGACGAACGTGATGGCCTGGCGGATCCCGAAGGCCTGATCGGCGATGCGGTCGTACGGCTCCGCGCCGCCGCGCCAGTTGACGCCCGCCAGCTCGGCCAGCGGCACGAGCTGCACCGCGGCCACGAGCGCGCCGACCACGCCGGCGCTCGCCAGCCACATGCCGAGTCGGGCCGCGGCGACCCAGCCGTGCCGGCGCGCCACGCGCACCAGCCGGAACGCGGCGTACGCCGCGGCGACCAGGGCATCGTAGTACAGGATCTCGGGGTGCCCGGCAAGCGCTGCCAACAGCGTGGCGACGGCGATGACGGCGAGCCACCCGAGGGTGCCGGCGGCGGACGTCGCCGGCAGGGGCGTCGGCGCGGCCGAGCCGGCCGCGCCCCGATGGGGCATCGCGCGCGGGACGGTCACGGCCGTGATGCCCGCGAGGATGACCGGGAGCCACGTCATGCCGGCCTGGATCATCGGGAACACGGCGTTGGCCACGAACAGCGTGCTCGAGGACCACGCGAGGCCCATCAGCGCGGCGGCGAACCGTCCGCAGCCCAGCACCCGGCCGAGGGCGTACATGCACAGGGCGGCCAGCCACAGGTTGACGAGGGCGCCCCACCCGAGCGCGTGATCGGGGCGCATGAGCAGCAAGAGCAGGCTGGTGGGGTAGAACGCCGAGTGCTGCCCGGCGGCCAGGAACGGCATGCCCCCGGCGATGTACGGGCTCCACAGCGGCGCGTCGCCGTCCTCCAGCCTGCGCTGCAGGTACGTCTTCCACACGACGTTCTGGTAGACGAGGTCGGCGACGAGGCCGTTTTGGACGCGGTCGACGCCGGCGGCCGCCAGCGCCTTGCGGTAGACCGGGTCGCTCCGCAGGGCGTCGTACGGCACCAGGGTTCGCCCGCCGAGCGTCACGCCGGCGAAGAGCGCCAGCGGCAGCACCAACAGCCCCGCCGCGACACCGACGGACGGGCCGAGGCGAGCGGCGATGGGTCGGAGGCGGCTGAGCCGGTCGGGGAAGCGCATGGCAGCCTGGGGTGGGACGGGGGGAGGATACACGGGAAGCATCGGGGGCGCAAGGCGGGGCGTTCGAGCGTATCGCGGGGCGCCGCCATGCGTTAAAACGGTGGCGGCCCACCTTCTCCCACCGTGGTGGCCCGCGTTCACCCACCCTCATCCAGGGAGACACGCATCGCATGGGCATCCTCCACGACGAGCTCGCCAAGGTCCTGCACCGCAAGCGCCGCGCGTTTCGCTTCACCCAGGCCGACCTCGGGACGCGGATCGGCATGTCGGGCAGCTACGTCTCGAGCCTCGAGGCCGGCAAGGCCAGCCCGCGCATCGCCGAGCTCGAGGACTTGGCCACACACTTCCGGACCACGGCCTTCGAGATGATCAAGGAGGCCATGAGCGCCGGCGAGCGGTTCGTCCCGGCGTCCGAGACCACCGGCGACGGGCTCGACGCGGTCGCCGCCGACCTCAGCCTCGAGCACCGCCTGCTGGCGCGCGAGTTCCTGCTCTTCCTGCGGGAGCGCGAGCGGGTCGACCGCGCGCTGCGCGAAGAGGACGACGCGTGAACGAGCGACCCGGCCCGGACCGGGCGAGGCGGCCTCAGCCGCCGGGCAGCCAGCCCGTGGGCACGAGCCACAGCCAGGGCGGCAACCGGTCGAAGCGGATGTCGATCGCTTCAAGGGTCTCGCCGGGCGTCAGCTCGAGCACCTCGGCGTCGGCCGACTTGGCGCTGCCCGGGTACCACCGGCCCTGCCAGCGGTAGCCGTAGCCCGTGCTGGCGAACACCTTGTAGCGGCCCGGCGGCAGCCCGCCGATCTGGTAGAGGCCTGCGGCGCTGGCGCGGGCTTCCCAGCGGCGCCACCACAGGAACTCGTCGTTCGGCCCGAGCAAGTAGGCGCCGACCAGGGCGCGATCGATCGGGCTGCCCTCCGGGCTGCCGTTGTCGCGGGTCACCGCGCCGCGAATCGTCGCCAGCCGCCCGCTGCCGATCGGCACGGGCTCGACGGTGCCGATCACCTGGGCCGTCAGGGTCGGCGCCGCCGGATCGTCCGGTGCGGCCGGCGTCCCTGGCGGCTCGGGCGGCGGGGCCAGCGGGCCGCCCCGCCCCCCGCGCTCCGCCGGTTGGCGCGTGCCTGGCGTCGGACCGGCGCCGCGCCGGTCGCCACCCCGCCCGTGCCGCCCCGGTTCGCCAGGCGGGCGGGCCCAAGGCGGCGCGGGCGGCCCTGCCGTGCCGGCGTCGGGGGGCGCACCAGGGGTGCCGGGCGCGCCGCCGTCCGTGTCTCCGTCCCCGGGAGCCGATTCCTCGCCGGCGGCCGGCGGCATCGCGGCGCCCGCGGTGCGCGGCGAGGCAGGCCGATCGTCCGATCCGTCAGCCGCCGCGTCCGCGCGGGCCACGGGCCCCACGGCCGGCCGCGGGGTGGCCTGACGGCGGTCGGCCTGGCCGCGCGTGTCGACCGTGGCGCTGGCCGTCGTCGCAGCGACGGCCGTGTCGGCCGTCGCCGGGGGCTGGGGCGGTGCGACCAGGAGGTGAACGCCCGTGGCCACCGGCGCCCAAGCCTGCGCGGTGACCTCGCGGATGCGCTCGGCGCCGCGGCGCACGGCGTACAACAGGTCGCCGGGACGGCTGTTGGCCGACGCGAGCACCGTGCCGCCGAGCAGCAGGCCGACGGCGACGGCCGATCCGGCGAGCCGTGCGACGAACGGGCGCCACCATGCCCGCCGGTCGCCGGGCGCGAACGCCCCGCCGCCCGACGCGGTGCCGTCGGCGGCGGGCGGCTGCGCCAGCGCCACCTGGCACTGTGCGCGAAACGCCGGCGACGGCCGCGGGCGGTGGCGGCGCACGAGCCGGGCCGCGGTGAGGAGCGGGCGCAGCTCGGCCTCGAGCTCGGGATGGCGGGCCAGCGCGCGCTCGAACGCGACCCCGGACTCGATGGCTTCGAGACAGTCCTGCAGCGCGTTGGCCAACGGGGCGTTCATACCGGCGACGCCTCGACCGCGAGCCGGCGGCGCAGGGCGGCCAACGCGTTGTGCTGGAGGTTCTTGACCGCGTTCTGCGAGCGGTCCATGAGGTCGGCCGTCTCGCCGAGGCTCAAGCCCGCGCCGAACCGCAGCGCGATGACCTGCTGCTGCAGGTCGGTCAGCGACGCCATGGCGGCGTCGACCCGCTCGGCGCCCAGGCGAACGCTGATGTGCTCGAACGGGTCGTCGTCGTCGCCCGCCAGCTCCGGCGTGGGGTTTTCGCCGTCGTCCTCTCCGGGCAAGGCCACCTGATCGGGCCGCCGCCCCTGCGTGCGCCAGTGGTTGGCCACCCGGTTGTGGGCGCAGCGCAAGAGCCACGGCGCGAAGCTGCCGTGCCACTGGAAGGTCGAGAGCGCTCGGAATGCGTTCATAAAGATGTCCTGCGTCAGATCTTCGGCCACGGCCACGTTGCGGACGCGCATCTGGACGTAGGCGAACACATCATCGACATAACGTTGATAGAGTTGGGTGAAGGCGACGTGGTCCCCGTTCTGGGCGCGTTCCACCAGCCGGCGCTCGAGCACGGCGCCGGTGTCCCAAGCTCCATGGGAGTGGTTCACCGCTGCTGTTTCCAACATTCCGTATGGGCCCTCGGGTGGTTCCCGCTGATCGGCCGGCGGTGGCGTTCCGCGCCGGCACCTGGGATAACACCGAAGGTCCGGGTGGCGTTAGCGATCGGCATCGATTGTCCCGTGCCGGCGAGGTGTGGGGCGCATGGCCGAATGATACATCGGCCATGCGCCCCACGGGCATGGACGCAACCGGCGCCCGGCCGCCGTGCGCGGCTCAAGGACAGGCCGTCACGACGACCGGCAGGTTGGCGTAGACCCGGGCCAGGTCCCCGGCAAGCGGCGCCTCGCGGTAGCGCGCCGGGTCTCCGGCCACCCGCAGCAGCAGGGCCCGGTCGACGTCGTCGCCGAGGCCGATGGCGTACACCGCCGTTCCAGACCGGCGGGCGGCGTCGGCCGCCCGCGCCGCGGCGCCGACCTCGGGGCCGGTGGCGCGGCCGTCGGTGAGCAGCACCAGGGCCGTGGCGGCGCCGGTGCGGCCGGCCGCCAGCGCAGCGCTGCCGGCCGCAATCCCGCGGTCGATGCGCGAGCCGGATCCCGTCGTCAGGCCGCCGATGGCGCCGCGCGCCGCGGCCCGGTCCGCCGACAGCGGCAGCACGACGGTCGCATCCTCGTCGAACGCGATCACCGCGACGTGGTCGGCGGGCGCGAGGCCGTCGACGAACAGCCCCGCGGCCTCCCTGGCCGCGGCGAGCTTGGTCGGTCCGCCCGCCGCGGTCGCGGCGCCCATGCTGCTGCTGACGTCGAAGACCAGCGCGATGTCGTACGGCGCCGCCCGGGCGACGCAGCGGTCGACGAACGCGACCGGCAGGAAGGCCGGCTTCGGCCGGGGGGTCGCGCTCGGCACCGGGGTGTCGGTCGGCGCCGGCGTGTCGGTCGCGGCCAAGGTGGCCGTGGGCACCGGGGTGTCGGTCGGCACCGGCGTGGGCACCGGCGTCTCGGTCGGCGGCGCGACGACCTCGACCTCGGGCACCGGGAACGTCACCCGCCCGACGCCTTCCCAGCCGTCGACGTAGTCGGCGCTGGCCGCGACGTTGGTCCGCCAGCGCCCGGCCGCCGTCGGCCGGAGCCGGTAGCGCAGCAGCGTGCCGGTGTACGGCCCGTCGGCTACCGCCCACGACAGCGTCCGCGTGGCGGGGTCCCACGTCCCGGCCGGCCGCAGGCTGCCGGGTACGACGTCGAACTGCGGCGGGATGACGTCCGACACCGCGGCCGTCTTGAGCAGGTTGGCCGGGCGGAGGAACGACGCGACGCGCTGGTAGACCGGCACGGCGCTGCCGAGGCTGCCGCCGAACAGGCTGACGACGTCGAGGTCGTTGGACGCGAGGAGCGCGCTGTCGCCGCTGCCGTTGACCACGACGACGCGCGCGCCGGCCGCCCGCAGCTCGGCCGCGGCGGGCTCGGCGTCGGTCTGCTCGGCGCAGCTGTTCTGGTCGGTCTTGACGCAGTACTGCGCGCCGATCAGCACGACGACGCCCCGCCCGGGCTCGAGCGCCAGCTCGCGGGCGGCCTCGCGGAGGGCGTTGGCCTCGTTGGACTCGGCGCCGCCGCCGGCGTTGACGGTCTCGAGCCCGCTGACGATGCGCGTGGGGTCGTGCGTCCAGCGCACCTTGAACAGCGTGTTGACGTAGTAGCCCATCAGGCCGACCTGGTTGCGCTTGAAGTCGGCCAGCGCCACCACCTGCCGGGCCGCGTCGAGCGCCGCCGAGCTCTTGGTGTTGACGAGGAGCAGGATGTTGGACGCTTGCTCCACGGCGCCGCACGTGCCCCGCAGCGTCAGCGTCATGTCGACCTCGTCGGCCAGCGTCAGCCGGGCGGGGGAGGCGGTCTTGTCGCCGTGCACCATGCACGTCCGGCCGGCCAGCACCTCGGACGCCGGCCGGCCGGTGGGGGCGAAGATCATCATCAGGCTGGCGCGCGCATCGGCCACGAAGACGCGGCCGTCGGCCGACACGCTGAGGTCGCTCAGGCTTCGCGCCTGCGCGTTCTCGTTGGCGCGCGCGCTGAAGCGGGCGACCTCCGCCCCGGCCTGATCGAGCACGGCGACCTCCCCGAACGCGGTGAGCACGAGCACCGTGCCGCCGGGCCCGCCGGCGACGCGCCAGGCATCGCTCGGCGCCGCCAGCGTCCGCGTCAGGTCGCCGCGCGCGTCGCGGACCTGGATCTGGTCGCGCAGCACGTCGAGCACGTAGATGCGGCCGTCGGGCCCCGATCCGATGTCGGCGAAGAGGGCGGTGCGGTCGGTGCCGCCCAGGGGCCAGGTGTCCTTGCGGCCCCGCGCCAGGCGCTTGTAGGCCAGGACCTCCTGGTCGGCGTTGTCGAGCACCAGGATCAGGTCGTTGACCGGGTCGTAGTGCAGCTCGGTGACCGTCGCTTCCTGCGACACCGTCGTCGTCCACAGCGGCTCGAGGTAGTCGAGGGGCGCGCCGCGGTGGTCGCGCGTCCGCTTCTCGAAGTGGCCGAGGCACGGCATGGGGTTGGGCTGCGGCGAGCCCGCGTTGAGGCACGTGCCGTAGCCCACGACGCCTTCGGCCGTGCCGTCGCCGGTCAGCAGCCGCAGCGTGATCGAGATGGGCTCGGTGGGGAAGGTGCGGAACGGGAGCGGGTTCTGGCGCACGCCCTCCTGCGAGTAGCGCTGCACTTGCCGGAAGTCGGTGACGTACAGCGTGCCGTTGGGGTGTACGTCGACGCGGGTCGGGCTGCGGAGCTGGGTGTTGTCGAACGCCGCCAGCTTCCACACGTCCGACGTGGTCGAAAACGTCTTGTCGACGTAGCGCACGATCGCCGGGAAGGTGGGGTTGCGGGGGTTGTTCCGGTCGTCGTCGTACGTCGACATCGCGTAGAACAGCCCCGCGCGCGCATTGACGTACGGCCGGAAGAAGCCGAACACGTTGAGCGAGGCCTGCGGCCCGCGGAGGAACTCGACGGCGTCGTCGGTGATGAGGCACGGGAAGGCCAGGAAGCTGTCGTCGTCGATGACGTCGATGTCGGCCCCCGAGCAGCCGCGCTGGCGGGGCCCGCCGCCCATGCCGCCCATGCCGCCCGGCGGGCGGCCGCCGCCGCCGGTGGTCTGGCGGTACCGGGCGTCGGTGAGGTCGTAGGTCTTGACCAGGCGCGGCGCGGGCGCCTGGTCGGCGCGTGCCGCGCGATCGGCCTTGGCCGGGCGGGCCAGCAAGGCGCCGTCGGGTCGGAACACCTGGATGCGCGAGCCGCGGCGGTCGCCGACATAGATGTCGCCGCCGGGCGCCACCGACACGTCGGCGAGCTGGCGGAAGGTGCCCGGCGCGCTTCCGCGCTGCCCGAACGCGACGACCTCTTGACCGTCGAGGTCGAACGCCCGCACGCGGTCGGTGAACACGTCGGCGACCCACAGGAGGCCGTTGGGCCCGAGCGAGAGGCCGGCGGCGTAGATGCCCGGCCAGGCGTCGACGTAACGGCCCTGCCGGTCGTAGACCACGACGCGGTAGCTGTCGACGTCGGCGACGTACAGCCGATCGTTGGCGTCGTCGATCTCGATCCGGCTGGGGTCGCCGAGCAGCTCGGGACCGCGGCCGCGGTTGCCGAGCTCCGCCGCCCACGTGCCGTCGGGCGCCATGACGGTGACGCGGTTGGCCACGCGGTCGGCCAGGTAGACCCGGCCGTCGGCCGAGGCCGCCATGCCGGCCGGCTGCCCGAGCGCGTCGAGCGGCCAGTCGGGCGACGGCCACTGGTCGACGAGCGTGTACTCGAGCGAGGACGGCGCCTGGGCCCGGGCGGCGGCCGGCGCGGGCGGGCGGTCGTCGGCGACGGCGAGGCCGGAAAGGACGGCCAGCACCCACAGCCGTCGGGCGCGCCGGGTTGAGGTCGACCGGGCGGCGGCCGACCGGGATCGAGGTCCCATGCGAGGCATCTCCAGGGGGGCGGTGAAGACGGGACGGTCCAAGACGATACGTTTAACGTCCGGCCGCGCTCGAATGATGACAGCGCCCCGGGCGGCGGGGCAATCCGACGCGGCCGGCGGATCACGCTCGGCCGACAGCGTATCCACGCGATATTGTGAAAATGTAATGGTCGGGCGCCACGTGCGCCCGGCATGCGCCTTCCGGGACCGACGCGGGGTGTCGGGCCATCGCACACGGCCGCCGGCGTGGTCATTACGTCGATATTGCGAAACTGTTACAGACCGGCGCAAAAGGCCCCGCGGGGGGCCCGAAGCGCCTTGTTCTTGGGCACTCCCCCCTGTGGCATGCGGTCCGCACCAGTATCTTTTCGACTCACCCCGCGTTAATACGCCAGATTCGACGCTGCCCAAACGCGCTCCGACACGCCCGGCGCCGACGCGAGTGGTCCCTTGCTCGCGGATTCGGGCGTAACGGAGGAGTCTGGCCAAACCAAAGGAGGACGCAACGGATGAAGATGTTGCAGACGAGATACCGCCGGCTGGTGGTCGGTGGGGCTGCGCTGCTCGCGATGCTGGCGCTGGGGATGCATCAGGTCGGCCCAGCGAGTGCACAAGCCGGCGACACGCCTGATCTGTCGGCGTTGTTCAAGCAGATCACCGATGGTGTGTTCCTGCCCAACGAGGGGCAGTGGCCGCAGGAGCCGCGCTTCCGCAGTGGCGGGAACGGCTCGGAGATCTGGTTCGCTCCCAGCCGTATCATGTACGCGCTGGTGGAGTCGCAGGGCGAGGTGTTGACGCAGGATCCGGACGCTGCGCCGCCACCCCCGGACCCGGAGGCGGATCAGGAGCAGCGCTTCCACAACGTCGAGGTCGCCTTCGTGGGGGCCAACGAGGCGGTAGAGCTGGTCGGCGACGGCCCGCTCGACGTCGAGTACAACTGGCTGGTCGGCGACGTCAACGTCACCGGCGTGCATCCCTTCGCGCGGATCGCCTACCAGCGTCTGTGGAACGGGATCGACCTGCAGTTCCACGGCGACGCCGAGGGCGTGGTCAAGTCGGTCTTCGTGGTCGATCCGGGCGCGGACACCGGCCAGATTCGCCTGCAGTACGCGGGCCACGACGGGATTCGCATCGACCCGGATGGGAACTTGGTCCTCCAGACCTCACTCGGCGATATCATCGAGAAGGCACCGGTGGCGTTCACCGCCGACGGCGATCGCGTCCCGGTGGCGTTCCTGCTCGACGGCTCGACCGTGACGATCAAGGTCGACACGTATGACACGCGCAAGGTGCTCTACATCGACCCGACGCTGGTCTTCGCGCGCCAGCTGGGCGGGTCGAGCGGCGAGTACTACAACCCGGGCATGGTCGAGGATGCCACCAACCGCTATGTTCTCGGCTGGACCTTGAGCAGCACGTGGACAGGCCTCCCGGGCGGCGGCTTCCAGAGCGCGTTCCAGGGAGGACAGGACTGGTTCATCGCCAAGTTCGACTTGGCGAACACCACGCTGACGGCGTTCACGTTCATCGGGACGACCAGCACCGAGTACACGCCGGGCGAGCTCGTCCGAGCACCCAACGGTGACTTGCTGTTTTCGGGGTCCACCGCCACCACCGCCAGCTTCGGCACCGCTCCTCAGTACGTGCCGGTGGGCGCGTCGACGATCACGACGCCGCGCGTGGCCGTGGTGCGGATCAACAGCGCCCTCAACGCCATCTCGAACAACCGCGTGCCGGTGCTCGGGGGCAACTCGACCACGTATGGTAACGCCATCTGGATCAACCCGAACTCGGGCGACGTCTACGTCGGCGGCACCACCTGCGCGACGTCGGGCTTCGGTCCGGCTGGCAGCGGGATCCAGAACACCAACGCGAGCTCAGGCTGCTACGAGGGCTGGATCACGCGCCTGGACTCGACCATGTCGACGGCCCTCAACGCGACCTTCCTCGGCGGCAGCTACTACGACAACGTGGCTTCCATCCGGACCGACGCGGCGGGCAACGTGTACGTCATGGGCGGCACGTGGTCCGGCACGTCCTACACGTGGCCCCTCGGGACCACGACCATCGGCCCGCTGTCAACGGGTGGCACGACGGACTTCATGCTGTCGAAGCTCAACAGCTCGTTGAACGCCATCGGCAGCGGCTGGTCGACCTATGTGACGCGCGTCGGTGGCACGAGCTACGACGGCTGTCTGTTCCCGTACATCTACACCAGCTTCACCTACCCGGTGTCGGCCTATTATGCCGGCAGTTGGCATCCGTTCGAGATCGACTCGACCGGCCGGATGTACTTCGGCGGCCTTTCGGCCAGCACGGACTTCCCGACCGCTGGCAACCCGTATCGGAACACCACGACGGGCTCGTACGACAACGTGGTTGGCATCCTGAACGCCGGCGGTACGACGCTGGAAGAATCGACGTACATCGGCAGCACCACCACGGACTACGGGTTTGGCGATCTTGCCCTGGCAGCCAACGGCAGCGTGGTTGCGACGGGGCAGAGCTACGGTGCCTACCCGCAGATGAACGTGCCGGCCGCGCCGGGTGCGGTCTGCAACACGAGCTACGGCAGTGCGGTCCTGACCCAGTTCAACGGGGCGGCGGATCTGTCTTCGCTCATCGGCAGCCTTTGCTACTCGGGCACGTACTACTCGTGGGGCATGGCCGTGGTCTCCGGCCCCGGTGCGTACCAGCACCGCTTCAGCGGTGGTGTGTACAGTCTGTCGACCGGTGACTGGCCCTCGGTGCCCAATGGCTCGCCGACCTTCGGTGGCGGCGGCGGCACGTTCGACAACACCGTGGTGAGCGTCAACTTCGGTGGCGCGACGCTGGGCGTGAACACCGGGCTCTCGACGGTCGAGGGCATCCCGGCGACGCACGAGTTCGACTGCCTGACGGCCGGCGACTACCTGGTGCTCAACCTCGTGCTCGAGAACACCGGCCTCTCGGACCAGCGCGACAACGATGGCCCCGAGTTCGTCGGCTCGGTGTCGGGCCAGCTCACGTTGACGGGCTGTTCGGCCTCGAGCGGCACGTGCACGCTCGTCGGCCGCAACGTCGAGTGGAACGGCGCCATCCCGGCCGGCGGTAACGTCACCGTCACGGTGACGGGCCGCTTCAACGGCGGCATCCCGGCCGGCTCCGAGGCGTGCATCGAGGGCACGGTGTTCTACGACACCGACGAGGACGGCACCAACGACACGTCGCGCGCGATCGCGCCGTTCTGCGCGGTGACGGACTGCCCGCCGACGGTGCAGCCGAACAAGCAGCTCGGCAGCCAGGTGCACCTGCCGATCCTCAACTTCCAGGGCCAGGACGACGTGTGCCG
>WBZR01003618.1_pt1 | contig 13617 bp, 11 predicted proteins | sample 5204231 | NCBI WGS metagenome assembly WBZR01 (sample SAMN12412403, study PRJNA552823) | activated sludge metagenome | isolation source: activated sludge from anammox sidestream of wastewater treatment plant... | place: USA: Virginia | collected 2017-08 | reverse complement strand
GTGGAGCTCGATAACCAGGCTCCCGGTGCCGAAGCTGATGGCGGTGTGCTCACCTGTGGGCAGACCAGTGTCCAGTTGCATGGCTTTGGAAGCGGTTCCTTTAGCTGGAGCGGCCCCGGTGGCTTCACCAGCACGGAACAGAACCCGACCGTGAACGAAGCGGGCACCTACACCCTGACCGTCACCGGCGCCAACGGCTGCACCAGCACCGCCACCGCCGTGGTGGAGCTTGACAACCAAGTGCCCGGGGCACAGGCCAGCGGCGGTGAACTGGATTGCGCCACCCATTCCACTACGCTCCACGCCACCGGCAACGGCAGCTTCCTGTGGACCGGCCCGAACGGCTTCAGCAGCACAGAGCAGGATCCCGTGGTGGTCGATGCAGGCACGTATACCTTGGTGGTGACGGGCAGCAACGGTTGCACGAGCAGCGACATGGTGACACTCACTGAACCCGAGTGTGGCAGTTGCGACACTCCGATCATCATTTCATGTCCGGAACCTGTGACGGTGGAGTGTGGTGAGGCATACGATCCGTGGACCATCGGGTTGCCCGTCATCCGTAAGGACAAGGACTGCCCTGAGGTGATCTACTTCAACTATGAGGACATGATCTCCACAGGTGAGTGTACGACCACCGTTACCCGTCACTGGACATTCCGCGATGAAGATGGCAACGAGGAGACCTGCAACCAAACGATTTTGATCACGGACACCCAGGCACCTGTGCTGATGAACGTGCCGGAGGACATTACGATCGTCTGCGGACCGATCCCGGCCCTTCCGAAAGACGTGTGGGCCGAGGACTGCAAGGACGACGTTTCCGTGGTGGTCACCGAGGTGTCAACCCCTGCTGATGCGGATGGCAACTACACCATCACACGTACGTTCTCGGCAACGGACGGGTGCACTAACACGGCCTCGGCAACACAGGTGATCACCATGATTGCCTGCAAGACGGAATGCGAGGCCCCCATCATCATCTCTTGCGCCCCGTCCGTGGTCACCTTGCCTTGCGGCAGTTCGATCGACCCCGAGGACATCGGTTATCCGGCAACGCGCAAGGATGAGGATTGCCCGACCGTGAACTACTACAATTACATGGACTACACCTACTCAGGACAGTACGTGACCACGATCACCCGCCACTGGACCTTCCGTGATGAGGCCGGGAACGAGGAGACCTGCGACCAGACCATCTACCTCACCGGTTGCGGCTGGGGGATCAGCAACAGGCCCCAATCCACCGGCATCGGCGACCCTGTGGCCCTGAGCGGCCTGTCCGTGACGCCGAACCCCTTCCGCCATGACACCCGGATCAACTTCACCAGCGAAATGGACGGAAAGGCGGTCGTGATCATCACGGATCTTGCGGGGCACCAGATCGCCACCCTCTTCGAGGGCCAGGTGGCCAAGGGCGAGCGCAAATCCCTGGAGTGGAAGCCCGGTGACCTTGAGGGCGGGCTGTATTTCTACCGGATCACCCTGAACGGCTATCCGACGATGGGCAAGATCGCCTACCGGCCGTAAAGGCGCGAACGGACACTTTCATGGCGAAGGCCCCCGCAAATTGCGGGGGCCTTCGTCGTTCCCGGGGGTAATTTCGCGGCACTCATGGAGGCGATACCCTTGGCCGAGCGCATGCGACCATCGTCGTTGGACGAGATCGTGGGGCAGGAGCACCTCGTCGGTCCGGAAGGGATCCTGCGAAAAGCCATCGCCGGCAAGATCCTGCCCAGCATGATCCTTTGGGGGCCTCCGGGCGTAGGCAAAACCACCTTGGCCAGGTTGCTGGCGAAGGAGCTGGGCCGCCCATTCCATACGCTCAGCGCGATCAGCAGCGGAGTGAAGGACGTTCGCGAGGTGATCGACAAAGCCGGTGGTGCGGGGCTTTTTTCACGCAATGCCATCCTGTTCATCGATGAGATCCACCGCTTCAGCAAGGCCCAGCAGGACTCGCTGCTAGGGGCCGTGGAAAAAGGCACGATCACCTTGATAGGTGCGACCACGGAGAATCCTTCCTTCGAAGTTATCGGAGCCCTGCTCTCGCGGTGCCAGGTCTATGTATTGAAGCCGCTGGGCGTGGAGGACCTCACCGGATTGCTGCACCGGGCCATGGAGAGGGACGAGGAGATCCGCAAGGTCAGCGTTGAGCTCAAGGAGACGGATGCCCTGATGCGGGCCAGCGGCGGTGATGCGCGAAGGTTGCTCAATACCTTCGAATTGTGCGTGCAGGCCGGGCAGTCGGGCGCACCTGGGGGTACCGGTCACCGATCCGTTACCATCACCAATGAACTGGTCCAAGAGGTGGTGCAATCCACGGCCGCGAGGTATGACAAACAGGGTGAACAGCACTATGACATCATCAGCGCCTTCATCAAAAGCCTGCGGGGCAGCGACCCTAACGCAGCGGTGTATTGGCTGGCCCGCATGGTGGAAGGAGGCGAGGATCCCAAGTTCATTGCCCGACGCATGGTGATCCTTGCCAGCGAGGACATCGGCAATGCCGACCCCAATGCCTTGCTGATGGCGACGACGGCGATGCAGGCCATTCAAATGATCGGCTGGCCCGAGGGGCGCATCATCCTCTCCCAGTGCGCCATCTATCTGGCCTGTGCCCCCAAGAGCAATGCCAGCTATAAGGCCATCGGGGCCGCACAACAGGCGGCCCGGGACATGGGCGACCTGGCCGTACCCCTCCATCTGCGCAATGCCCCTACCCGCTTGATGAAGGAGCTGGGCCATGGCAAAGGCTACCAATACAGCCACGATGCGCCAGGGCACTTCAGCGACCAGGAATTCCTGCCGGACCAACTGAGCGGCACCACATTCTACCGGCCAGGGGACAACCGCAGGGAGCAGGCATTCGCCACCTACCTGCGGCAGGTGTGGGGCGATAAATACGATTTGTGATCACTGGGCCCGCTCAGCCTCCATGAAATTGCGGTGCAGGTCATAGACGATGCCCAGTCCCACCATCAGCCCTCCCATCCCCTGCTCCACCATTTGCCACAGCAGATCCACCACCGCATGCTGGATCCCTTGGCTGGCGAAGGAAAGTCCGGAGGCCAAGATCACCAGATAAACAATCACCCCTGCCCCCGCACCGGTCAACATGGACTTCATCGGAAAAGCATTCTTCATGATGATCCACTCCCGTGCCAAGAGAAAGTGAACCGCCAAGGTGAGCAGGAGCCCGATAACGAGATAGGCAAGCCCCGAGAGGAGCAAATAGAGCCATAGCTCCATCCGCAGGTCTGAAATGTCCGTCAGGGTGATGCCGTGCCACACATAGGAAATGACGAACATGACCACCGCGCTCAATAGCCAAGGGAACAAGATCCGACGCTTGAACAACAACATGAGCCACTCCATGCCTATGGAGCAAATTTAGTCCATGACGCATGGCGGCCCAAGCGCCATACAACATGGGGAACGCCACCATACCATAGGTACTGCGGCGCACATCCTACCTTGCGGCCGATGCCCCGTCCCCTGCCCCGGATCTTGGCCATCGTCCTTACGGCTTTTTCCTTGTTGGTCATGGGCTGCCGCAAGGACCAGCCGAAACCCACGTGGGACATGGATGTCGTGGCCCCACTGGCAAGGACATCGCTCACCATCGGCGACCTGGTCCCCGATAGTTTGCTGGACACGGATGCAAACGGCAATGTGGGCATCCTCTCCACATTGCATCTGTTCTCCCTTTCGTTGGACACCATCCTGGCCATCCCGGACACCTCGCTGCTGTATGCCTATGCCTTGCCTTTTCCGGGACCGGTCAGCTTTCCGCCGGGCAGCACGTTCAACACCAACGACGATGTGACCCGCTTTGATCTTCAAAATCTGCACCTCACCAAGCTGGCGGTCCGTTCCGGGCGTGTGGACATTGCGATCTCCAACATGATGAACGGGAACATCATCGGCAACTTTGCCTTGCCAGGGGCCACCTCGGGCGGTTCCACCCTGGAATTGCAATTGGCCTTGCCTCCGGGAACACCCTCCTCCCCGAGTGTCACTACGACAACCCGGGAGCTGAACGGCTACCTGTTCGACCTGCGGGGACCCGATCTCAATGCCACCAACGCACTGGCCACGCACCTGTGGTACGCCAACTCCCCCGACGGAAACGCGGTTACCATCACCGATATGGACAGCCTGTTGGCCTGGGTAACCTACCATGACATCATCCCGGAATTCGCGAGCGGATCGTTTGGAACACGGGAAATGGAAGTGGAACCTGCCACGGTGGAACTGGAGCTTTTCAAGCATATCACCGGCACCTTGGACCTGGCCCAAGTGGACGCACGCTTGATCATCAGGAACGGATTGGGCGTGGACGCTCAAGCCCGCATCCACCACATCCGGTCGATCAATACGCGGACCGGCACCACGGTTGACCTGTTCGCCCCCCTGACGAGCAATCCGCTCAACATCAACCGGGCCGTTGACCTTGGCTCAGGGTTCATCCCGGCCGCCAACACCTTCGCGGTGGGCCAGGGGAACAGCAACATCGAGCAGTTCCTGGAGAATCTCCCCGACCAGATCGGTTATGCACTGGACCTGATCATCAACCCCTTGGGGGATATCAGCAACGGCCACGATTTCCTGTACCATGACAGCAAGGTCACCGTAGACCTGGAAGTGGAGATCCCGCTGCGCCTGATCGCCACCAACCTGACCCTGGCCAAATTGGTGGACATCGACCTGCCGGGGACAGCCGAAGCCCATGCCTGGAACAGCGGAATCCTGCACCTCTTCGCGGAGAATGGATTCCCCTTCAGCGCGGCGGTCCAGTTGGAGGTGGTAAATGCGTCCGGGGAAACCATGGCCTTGCTGGACCCCGGTGGCACGGTACCCGCGGGAGTGCTTGATGGCAATGGCATCGTGGTACAGCCAGGCACGGCGCGCATCGATTTCAGGATAGGTGCGGATAAAATGAACCTGCTGCACCAAAGCGGACAACTGCGGGTAAAGGCGGTCTTCAACACCGCGGACCAATCCGACCATGTGCAGATCAAGGACGATTACCGGATGGATCTTCAATTGACCATGGACGCCAACTGGGTCGTGAACGGGAATGAATGACCGCTTGTGGCTGATCGGCCTCCTTCTTCCCGCCATGGCGACCGCCCAAGTGGACAGCCTCACCATCGCCGCCAAGGCGCCCTCTCATGTCCTGGTGCTGGAGGCTTCCGCCGGGTTTGATTCCAATGTGATCTTCAACGACCTGGTGCTGGACCTGTACCGTGGAAGGAACCTCAGCCGTGAGGTAAGGGATCGCAGCTACGACGCACTTGGCAACGCGAACCGCGGCGGCTATCTACTTGACATGAACCTGGCCTACACCTGGGGCCGGTGGCTATTGGGAAGGGACAAATGGCGCCCCCGCATCAACGTGGCCTACCGGAGCCAGCTGGGCCTGCGCTTTTCCCGCGACGCGTTCGCTCTGGCGTTCCGCGGCAACAAGGCCTTTGAAGGCCGTGCCGCTTCCATTGGGCCGGGCACATTCCAGCATGTCGCCTACCAAGAGATCGGCTTCGGCGTGGAGGACCATGCCTCAGGCTCGTTCCTCGCGGTAAGCCTGGTGGGCGGGAACCGGCTCAGGAAAGCCGTCATCAACCAAGCCGACCTGTACACCGCAACCGATGGCCGATTTGTGGAACTGGACCTGGACGGAAACTACCGGCGGAGCGATACCTCAACCGTGTTCAAACCGAAGGGGATCGGTGCAGCCTTGTCCTTTTCCTGGAGACATCCGGTCCATGCAGCAGGCCAGGAGATGGTGGTCACCGTGGGTGCCGAGGATATCGGATTCATCAGCTGGGGACGCGGTGCGGGGACCATTGGGAAGGATACCTTGATCCGCTACGATGGATTTACGGCGCAATCCATCCTTGACCTGGACGGCCTGATCCCCGAAGAGGAAAACCTGCGAGACAGCTTGGGCCTGGGGTACACTCCGGGGAGCTTCGTTACGCTCTTGCCGGGCTTGGTCCATGCCAGGCTTGAATTCGGTAAGGCCAGGCGTGGCATCGGCCATGTGGAACACCGGGCGTACAGCCTCTCCGTGGCCCACCGGTTTTCGCCCGGCTTCGTGCCCTGCGTATCCGCCGTTCGGCATGTCGCCCTGTCCCGCGCGCTTTCGTTGGGGGCCGGGGTGGGCTATGGCGGCTATGGCGGCTTCCGCTTGGGGCTCGGTCTTGAGGCGCGACTGGGGAAGCAAGTGGCCCTTACCGTCGGCACGGACAATGCCGTGGGCCTGGTCTCGTCGCGTTCCAGGGGAATGGCCCTGGCCACCAGGCTGGAAATGGCTTGGTAGGTCCGGGGTCAATTGTCCGCCAAGGCCTCCTGCTCATAGGTCAAGCGGGAACAACTCTTGCCGTCCTTGAAATAGAAGACGCCGCTGTACTTGCGCGACACACGACGATATTCGGTGACCAGTTCCCCATTCTCCACCCGGATGATCGTGACCACCTCATTCGGTTGCACGATCACATCCTGATGACGGACCACCGGGGTGATGGCCGGTTCCCTTTGCGGCCGCGGCTCTTCCTCCATGCGTACACGTGCCATCTGTACCGGCGAGGGATCCTGTCCCATCTGCGGCGAGGCGGTCCTGCGGGTATCGGCTCCTTGGACCGGGGTGCCCACCAGGGCAGCCTTGCGCACCGTTCCAGCGGCCAACGGCGCATGGCGTTCCTTCGGCGGGGCGCCTTCGGCAACGACCGGCGGGGCGGGCGCAGGCGGTGCCGCCTCCTTCTTCATCAGGGCAGGCGGGGCCTTTTTCTCTTCCTGGGCCTGGAGGGCCTTCGCGGCCCTTGCCTGCGCCTTGGCCTCCTGTTCCTCGCGCTTCTTGGCCTCCGCTTCCTTGCGCGCTTCCTCCTTTTGCTTTTGCAATGTCTCCGCCTGGGCGGCCTCCAAGGCGCTCTGGATGCTCTTGGTATAGTCGGTGTCGTAATCAAAATCACCCAACGCCGCGCTGTACCGGATCATCCCGACCGGTTGGTTGAACACCACGATGTTCACGCCATCATATTGCTTGAAGAGCGAGACCACGAAATCGAATGCGCTGAACGTGGATGAACGGGCCGCGGCCGGCACCTGGGTGTTGAACAACAGTTTCTTGGTCACGAAACCGTCCTTCTCGAACGACAGGACATAGCTCGCATCCAAGTCCAGCTCCAGCGAGAACCGGTTCAGGTCGGAGGAAATGGTCCGGTGCTTCTCCCCGTTCTTATAGACCACCATGCGGCTGCCCGTCATTGATCCCCCTTCGACCCTCAGTTTCCCGTTGATGGTAAACCGGCCTTGGGCCATGGCCCAGCAAGATGCCGCCATGGCAAGCAGCAGCAACCCGGCACGGAAGCACCGGACGCGCGGGGTGAAGGACATTCCGGGTGTCAGGATGTGAATACGGACGTACTGATCAATCCCTTGGCCAACATGGCCGCGACCAACCCAATGGCAAGTACCCCGGCCATGATCAAGGTCCGGATGGCGACTGTGTTATTCGGCTTGTGCATGATCGTGCTGATTTGAAACATGCTACGTCCGGGATGTGAAAAGGTTTCGCACCCCTTCACATCCCACCCCTTCTGAAACCCATTGATACCAGCGCGCGTTGAACCTTCCCGCCATGAAAAGTGAACTGCTCATCGGGCTGCTTTGCCTAACATCCATCCTGGCCCAGGCCCAAGATCCGGCCACCGATGCCGCGGCGCTGGCCAAGGTGCGGTTCGATGAGGGAGTGAAGGCGTACAACAACGGTGCATATGAAAAGGCGATCGGCCTGTTCAGCGAAGTATTGGAACTGGAACCCGGGCACCTGAACGCTTATCTGCAACGCGGCTTTTGCCACAGCCTTCAACGGGAGTATGCACAGGCCGTGGATGACTTCACCGCCGTGATCCGGCAAAAGCCCGATCACCTATGGGCGTTTACAAGCCGGGGAAGCGCCTATGGCAAGTGGGGCAAACAGGAATTGGCCATCGCCGACTTCAACAGGGTGCTGGAACTGGACCCGAAGAACCAGGAAGCATACAACAACCGTGGCTGGGCCAAGAAGGCACTGGGGGACCATAAGGGGGCGTGCGATGACTGGCATGCCAGCCGCAAACTGGGCAACTCCGAGGCCAAGATCATCCTCTTGAACAACCGATGCAAATGATCCGTACGGTACTTGTCTCCGCCATTGCAGCCCTTCTGGGACTCCCGCTCGCAGCCCAGGACCAGACCTACGCGGACTGCCTGGTCAAAGCCGCCAGCAGCTGGGGGCAACCCTGTGAGAAGTGCGAGATCTACACGGGATTTAAGCGGGATTACAGCAGCGTTTACCAAGTGCAGTTGCGCAACATCTGCGATGAGATCCTGGAGGTGAAGGTGGCGCTGGAGGAAAGCAATGGCACGTGGCGTTCCTTTCCGGTAAAAGCGTTGGCGGCAGGCGATACGCTCTCCGCATACGCATGCCGGGGCACGGGCAAGTACATGTATTGGGCCCGTCGCGCTACCGATACCGAGATCGTGCTGCCGACGGACGGCCAGATCGCCAGCGCCTACCAAGAGCGGTAAGGCCACCCCCTCCGCCTTCACCTGGCGTGTTGTCCGGCGCAGCGCCGCGGCCCTGCTATCAACGAGGGGCTGTTGACAGTATGCCGTTGCCCGACGAGGACGCCTGCACGGTAATCCGCACCTTGGCCCAAGCGGAGGCGAATATGTCGCTCAAACAATTCCATATCGGCCGTACCGACACTTCCCCGGAAGTTGAGTTGGACATGGAGCACGGCCGGATCGACTTCACGGGCCGCTCCCTTCCGGCCAACAGCGAGGTGTTTTACGGCCGCGTATACCGGTGGATCGACGAGTACCTTAAGCAGCCGCGGGAGCGGACCACGGTGAACTTGCGCCTGGATTACATGGACACCAGCAGCAGCAAGCACTTCTTCCACATCTTCGAGCGCCTTTCCAGCGCGAACGACAATGGCAGGCGGGTCGAGGTGAATTGGCACTATGAGACCGGTGATGAGGAGATGGCTGAAACCGGCAAGGATTACCAAAGCCTGTTCCCGATGGATTTCCACTTCATCGAGGTGAAGGACCTGTTCTGATCACCGGCCCGACGGATACCGGGAGTGGCATCCAGCTTTTCCTGGAATGAAGAAGCCCTCCCGTCGGGAAGGCTTCTTCATTTCGGTGGACCCGTAGGGAGTCGAACCCCAAACCTCCTGATCCGTAGTCAGGTGCTCTATCCAATTGAGCTACGAGTCCGATCGCCTCAGCATAGCACGAGATGCCAAAAGCGGGCGCGAATATAACACCAAGGTGCCTTTCCTGGATCATTTTTCCTCATCACGGTCTGCGACAACACCGCGCCCCGATGATGGGCCCGGGGCATCAACGGGGCTTGTAATACTTCAACGCCTCGTCCATGTATGCCTCCAGGTCGCGGATCCGCCGATCATCACTCGGGTGCGTGCTGAAGAGTTCCGGTGGTTTGGCCCCTCCCTGGGCCGCCATCCGTTCCCAAAATTGCGGGGCCACGCGCGGGTCGTACCCGGCCATGGCCATAAAGACAAGGCCCATTTTGTCCGCCTCGCTTTCCTGTTTGCGGCTGTATGCCAACAGCCCAAATTGCCCGCCTATCCCGAAAGCCTGGAGAAAGAGGTTGCTGGCGGTGGTGGGGTTTTGCGACAACAGGGCCTCAAGCGTCATCCCAATGCCCTGCAGCGTGATGGCCTGGCTCATGCGCTCGTTGCCATGGCGTGCGATGGCATGGGCGATTTCATGCCCCATCACCAAGGCCAGGCCCGTCTCATCCCGGGTGACGGGCAACAGGCCGGTGTACACCACCACCTTGCCCCCGGGCATGCACCAGGCATTCACGGTCGAGTCGGCCACGACATTGAATTCCCAACTGAAATCCGCCACCCGGTCGCCCGCGCCGTTCTCCTGCAAATAGGCCGTGGCGGCCGTGGCCAAGCGCTGCCCGATGGCCCGCACCATCACCACGCGCCGGTCCGATGCAGGCAACGGTGGATGTTCCTTCAGGAAGCCTTGGTATTCAGTCAGGCTCATGGACATCAACTCACCCTCGGGGATCATGTTGAGTTGGCTCCTGCCCGTGATGGGTACCCTTGAACACCCGGCCATGAGCCCGATCATACCCACCACGGCAAGGATCCGCGCTTGATTCGCCCTCATTGGATATCCGCGGAAAGGCCGCGTTCGCACAACGCCTCGCATAGGGGCCGGAGCGTCTTGAACGAGCCCCGTTTCACGCTGCACTTGCCCTTGTAATGGACCAGCCAGGCGCATTGTTCCGCTTGCAGCGGATCGTGGTCACAAACCTCCATCAGGCTGACGATCACATGCTCAAATGTGTTCACGTCATCATTATGCAGGATGATCTCCCGCAGTTTTTCCTCCGCCGCCACGTGCTCCGCCACGGCCTGTCCTTCTTCCTTCCACCGGGTATCCATCGCCGATCAACTCTGTGACGGGCGAATTTACGGCACCGGTCACTCTTCCACCACACTGGTATCCGCAAGGATGGCCGTGCCAAATTTCGCCAACAAGGCCCGCGCATCACGTACGGGGATCCGCTTGCCGTTGAGGTAGGCCGTCACGAAGGCATCGGTAACCCCCTGTGCCACGGCCGTGGTCCTTCGCCGGACGGCGGCGGCCTCCTGCAGGAAGCGTCCGGTGGTGTACCGGATCTTGGCATTGGCGGTGAGCTCGCTGTTCAACGGGGTGATATTGAACAGCCGGTCGAGCGGGGTCGGCTTGCTGTATACGCCAACCTGTACGGTGAAGAAGAGTCCCTTGACCGTCTCCACCTGCTTGGCCGGCGCTGCGGACGGGTCGTTATAGTAAGCGGTGTCGGCATTGGAAGGCTTGAAGGCGGACAGGACTTCCTGCGCGGTGGCCGGGTAGCGCGCAAGGACGGCTTCTTCGGCAGCCGCTTGCGCATTCCTGTCCGTCAGATCCACCGCCTGTCCCGGGGCCTTGGATGCATCCGGTTGCCCTGCGGAGGCGTTGGCGTGCAGATCGGCAACGGCCGCAGGCGCGACCGCCAAGGCCCTGCGTTCCGCCTGCATGGCCTCACGCAGGGACACGCGCCGCCCATCCATGTATGCCACGACAAAAGCGTCACGGTATCCCCGCCCCCTCACCTTGGCCCCTGCCTCACGGGCCGCCTCCGCAGTGGTGAACATCCCGGCGGTGTAGCGTACCAAGCCGTTTCCCGCATGTTCGCCTGAAATGGGGGCCATATCGCTGAATGCCTCCATGGGCAATTCATTGCGGAAGGCTCCGACCTGCACTTTGTACACCACGCCGGTCGGCATCGGCGCATCGATGGGGATAGGGGCCTCGCGGGGAGCCGGGGATTCCCGGAAGGCGAATACATCAGCCGCCAACGGTTTGGCGCTGAATTCAACGGCGGGATGGACAACGGACGGCCGGGGCGTCAACCGGTCCGGCACCGCCGCTCCTACCCTTGGTGCGGACTCTGCAACATCCTGCGCGGTGGATGCATCGACCACCTGCCCTTGCACCGGACGATCCCCTGCATCCATGTGGGTTTGCCCGGCCTTCCCGGCCAAGTCCGTTTGGCTTGAGGAGGGTTGCTGCGGGGCCACGATCGTGCGTGGCCGCGTCCGTGCCAGTACCGGTTCCGTGCGGCGCCGGTCCTGTTCGAGGCCCATGATGTCGACAGACCTTTCCGCCGGCAATCGCTCCATCCATGAGGCGGCCTGGGCATCGGCCATGTCCGCGGCCTTTAGCAGGGCTTCGGATACCTGGCGCAAGGAATCGGCCCGGTGCTCCAACGCGGCGGCACGAAGTTCCAATTTTCCGACCTGTACCGCCGGGTCTTCCTGTCCCACCCCGGCATCCGATCCCTGTTGTTTAAGGGTACTCGCCTCACTGCGCAGCACTTGGGCAAGTTGCCCTGCGGCCTCGGCCTCGTCCTGGGTAGCCGTAGCGTCCGCACGGTCCTGCAAAGACCGGCCTTTCATCAGGAAATAGCGCCGCTCCTCTTCTTGGGACTCCACCAACCGGCGTTCCTGCGCATCGAGGTAATAAAAGCGGTCGAGATAGGTGGCCAAGGCAACGCTGTCGGCCGCCCCTGCAACTGGAGTCACCGGAATGGGAGGAGGTTGATCACCGGACGCGGTGGTTTGTCCATCCGGAAGGGCCTTGGGCTGTTCGGCCACAACGCCGTCATCCGGTACACTGTCACGCACCGCAAGCTCCTTCCCCGCGGGACCGTCAACCTCCGCCGTTTGATCGGCGGCAGTGCCTGGCATGGACGCGGGGAACATGCGGGCCTCCACTTCCTCATAACTAATGGCTTCGCCCGGAACACCGGTACCGCGCAAGAGATAGCTGCGCACGGTGAGTGAACGGTCCATGTCGCGCAGGGCCTTCAACTCCTCCGCATACGCTTGGCGATAGAGCGAGTTCCTCCTGAAGATGTCGTTTGCATCATCCGCTTGCTTGCGCAGCGTCTTGGCGCGAGCCATCCCAGCCTGTGCCGTCTGCTCATAGGAGCCGGCCATCTGCAGCAGGGGATCGTCCGGGGCCAGCCCCTTTGCTCCCAGCGCCTTGGACAACACCTTCGCACTGTCTTTGGCCACCTCGAACTCGCTTCGGCTGATGAATGCGGTTCGCTGGCCCATATCCACGGTGTGGATCAACAGATCATCCACCTTGCGGTCCATCTTTTGTTCGAGCTTGGCATATTCCTTCGCCGCCACAATGCCGGAGAGCACTTCGCGCATGCTGTCGATCTCCGCCTGCATGGCCGCCGCCAAGGCGAGGTCGCGGTCCTTTTGCGCGATGGCCCCGACATCCTTTTTCGAACGCGGGGTGATCACGCTGGAATAGACCCGTTCAAGGTCATCCTCCACGGAGATGTAGGCGTCGTTGTGCGGTGTCGGGGACAAGCCGGTCTGCGGCGCGGGTGCATGGGCGGCGGCCTGCTGCTCCATTTGCTGCTCCTCCATGGCCCGGGTCTCTGAGGCCACATATTCCTGGCCCGCATCCGCCAATGCCTGGTTGGCGCGGTCCCTATGCCCTTCCTTGATCCGGCGCCAGCGCTCCAACCGTGGCAGCACATCCGCCGAGCTGTCGGGATGGGCCTCCAAATAGGCCAATGCACGCGCGGCCTGCACATCCACGCTGTCCACCAGGCGCAGCTCCAGGGCACGGAGGCGGGCCGCCTTTTCACCGGGCCCCACATCCATGTCCAAGATGCTCCTGCGGGCGATTTCAAAGCCCGGGAATACCTCCTCCACCAATTGCTCATCCAAGGTGGCCATGTCAAATGCCAGGTACACCAGGTTGGGCACTGCAGCATTCTTTCCAGCGTCGGCAGCAGCCCCCTTCTGTTCGTGCAGCAAGGCTGCCATCAGGGACTTTTGTTCCGTGATGGCGATGTCCAGGCTATCACGCTTGGCCTTGTTCCGTTCCGCTTGGCGCAATTGTTCCAACTCGGCCAGCTTGTTCGCAAGGACGAAAGCCCGTTCCTCCGCTGCACCTTCCGTGGCGGAATTCCCCTGCGCCAGCTTTTGCGGGATCTCCTCCCCAACCGTCCCCTGCGTGCGGATGCCTTGT
>WBZR01003617.1_pt1 | contig 13626 bp, 10 predicted proteins | sample 5204231 | NCBI WGS metagenome assembly WBZR01 (sample SAMN12412403, study PRJNA552823) | activated sludge metagenome | isolation source: activated sludge from anammox sidestream of wastewater treatment plant... | place: USA: Virginia | collected 2017-08 | reverse complement strand
CAAGGTCCAGGGCGAGGAGGTGGAGATCTGCCTCATCGCGCATCCGGGTGTGGCGCAGGTCGCGGTGATCGGTGTCAAGGACCCGAAGTGGGGCCACCGTATCGAGGCGCATGTCGCCGTGCGGGGCGGGACGACGGAGGCCGAGCTGCGGGATCACTGCCGCGTACACCTCGCGTCCTTCAAGCAACCGAAGACCTATGTGTTCCACGAGCAGCTGCCGGTGGGTGCCACCGGCAAGCTCGACCGCGTGGCGCTGCGAAGGCGCTACGCGGCGGGCGGTTCCCGGCCAGGAGAATCCACATGAGTGCGGTGACCACGCGGTTCGACCGGCACGTGCTGCAGATCCGCATCGACAACCCGGCGAAGAAGAATGCGCTGACCATGGAGATGTACGATGCCATGAGCGAGGCGCTCGAGCGGGCCGAGGCGGACACCACCGTGCGCGCCGTGGTTTTCAGCGGCGCAGGCGGCAATTTCTGTTCCGGCAACGACGTCAGCGCCTTTCCGGCCGCCGGTTCGGATCAGCAGGGCCCGAATCCGGTCATGCGCTTCGTCGAGGCCCTGGTCAACGCCAGCGTGCCGATCGTCGCGGCGGTGGAGGGCGTGGCGGCCGGCATCGGCGCCACCATGCTGCTGCATCTCGACGCGGTGGTGGCCAGCGCCGGCTCGCGCATCGTCTTTCCGTTCCTCAACCTGGCGCTGGTGCCGGAGGCGGGTTCCTCCCTGCTGCTGGTGCGCTTGCTGGGCTATACGCGGGCGGCGGAACTGGTGCTGCGCGCCGCCACGATCGATGGCGCCGAGGCGCATCGCCTGGGCATCGTCTCGCGGCTGGTGGAGCCCGACGCCGTCGGGCCAGCGGCGCTGGCGATCGCCACCGAGTTTGCCGCCAAGCCGCCGCAGGCCATGCGCCGGTCCAAGCGGCTGATGAAGGGCGACACGACTGCGCTGATGCAGCGCATCCGCGAGGAAGAGCGCGGCGTTTTCCTCGGGCTCGGCTCGGCAGAGGGCGCCGAGGCCGTGCGCGCATTTCGCGAGAAGCGCCAGCCGCAGTTTCCGTGAGCAGGCCAGGTGGTGGAATGCCATGAGCAATCCGGACAGCACATCGACGACGTTGCCTCCACGCTTCGAATTCTCCGGCCCGCTGCTGCCGGATTTCGTGCGACTGCATGCCCGCTGGTACCCGGACAAGCCCGCGGTCGCCGACGAGGAGGTGACGCTGACCTGGGGAGAACTCGACCGTCGCTCGAATGCGGTCGCCAACGGCCTGCGCTCGCTCGGCGTGCGCAACGGCGATTCCGTGGCGATCCTGCTGGAGAACTGCGTCGAGTACGTCGAGATTCTCTACGGCGCCTGGAAAGCCGGTGCGGTCGTCGTGCCCCTCAACCTGGCGGTGAACGAGAGCGGCCTGATGATGATGCTGCAGGACGCCGCGGTGCGGGTGCTGGTCTGCAGCCTGGTGCAGCAGCAGCGCCTGGCGGGCCGCCTGGGCGAAGCCGCCTCGCTGCTGCCCGATGGCGTCATCGTCCACGACGGCGCCTCGGGTGCCTATGTCCGCTGGCGTGACAGCCAGGACACCGGCCAGCCGGCAGTCACCATCGGCGACGACGAACCCTGCAACATCATCTACAGCTCGGGCACCACCGCGCTTCCCAAGGGCATCAAGCATGTGCATCGGCGCCGGGTGCAGTCGATCTACGAGCTGGCCATGGCCCATCGCTACCACTACGGGGCCGTGTCGATCTGTCCCATCGGCCTGTATTCGAACACGGCCTGGGGCTCGCTGATGTGCTCGCTGATCGTCGGCGGTACCTGTCTCATCCGCCGCAGGTTCGATCCCGAGGCCTGGATCGAGGACGTCGAGCGCCACCAGGTCACCCACGCGATGATGGTGCCGATCATGTTCCAGCGCATCCTCGATGCGCCCAATTTCCGCCCGGCGGCCGTGAAATCCGTGCAGGCCGTGCTTTCGGGCGGCTCGCCCCTGTTCGAAGGGCTCAAGCGCCGCGTGATGGAGAACTTCTCCTGCGCGGTGATCGAGCTCTACGGGCTGACCGAGGGTTTCATGACCACGTTGCAGCCCGAGGAGACCGAGGGCAGGCTGGCCTCCGTCGGCAAGCCGGTGCGCGGCAACGACTACATCCTGCTCGATGACGACGACCAGCCGGTCGCCTGGGGCGGGACCGGCGAGATCTGCGTGCGCAGCGTGCACTGGATGATCGAGTACCACAATCGGCCGGACGCCACCCGGGAGGCCATGTTCATCGACAGCCGCGGCGTGCAGTGGCTGCGCACGGGTGACATAGGCCGCACCGACGAGGACGGCTTCCTCTACATCGTCGACCGCAAGAAGGACATGATCCTCTCGGGCGGCCAGAACATCTATCCGGCCGACATCGAGGCGGTGATGGTCGGGCACCCGCTGGTTGCCGAGGTCGGGGTCATCGGCGTGCCCGATGCCACCTGGGGCGAGACGCCGGTCGCCATCGTCGTGCTGCGCCCGGGCAGCGCTGCCGGAAACGTTGCCCCCGCCATCCTCGAGTGGACCAACCAGCAGGTCGGCAGGCGGCAGCGCCTGCGCGAGGTGCGCATCGTCGAGACCCTGCCGCGCAATCCCAATGGCAAGATCCTCAAGCGCGAACTGCGACAGACCTACGTTGCCGCCGGCGAGGCGGAATCGCGCGCCACGGGTCCCAGGGAAAACAGGTAGAAGGCAGCGGCGAGCAGCAGTGCGAGCGGAGAGATCACGGCCAGCGAATAGCGCAGGCCGTCAGCCTGGGTGAACACGTGATCGGACAACAGCGCCACGGCCGTCGACCCCAGGCCAATGCCGACGAGGTTGATGACGAACAGGTAGAACGCCGACATCTGCCCGCGAAGCGGGCCGGGCACGAGTTCCTGCAGCGCTGCCGCCGCGCCCGGGATCGGCAGGATCGAGAACGCGTAGGCGATGCCGAACAGGACCACCGCGAGCACCGGGCTGGACTGGAATCCCAGCAGGGCGCCGGCGGGAATGCCGCACAGCGTCGCGATCAGGCACAGGCGCATGCGGCCGGCGGTCCGGCCCCGCGCGTAGAAGCGGTCGGCGAGCCAGCCGCCGCCCGTGAGCCCCAGCAGGCCACCTGCCAGCAGGGCGATGCCCACGGCGAGCCCGGCCTCGGCAATGGACCAGTGGTAAGTGCGCACCAGCATCGCCGGCATCCACGACACCATGGCAAACGCGGAGAGGTTCGAGAACGCCACGCCCAGGTGATGGCCCGCGAGGGAGCGCCAGCGGCTGGCGGCCAACCGCAGCACCGCCCGGATCGGCACCGCCGGCGGTCTGGCGGCTGCCCCGCCGTCACGCCTCGCGGGCTCGGTCAGTGCGCCGACCGCGAGCGCCACCAGCAGACCGGGCAGGCCCACATAGAAAAAGGTCAGCTGCCAGGGGCGGACCTCGCCGAGGAGGGGCAGCAGGACCGCCTGCTGGCCGCTCGCGAAGTGCACGATGGCCCCGCCCAGCACCATGGCGATTCCGGCGCCCAGTGCCGAACCGAGGTTGTAGACGCCGAGCGCAAACCCGAGCCGGCGGCCGTCGAAAATGTCCGCGAACAGCGAGTACGCCGCGGGCGAGAGGGTGGCCTCGCCGATGCCCACTCCCATGCGTGCCGCGAACAGCTGCCAGTAGGTCTGCGCCAGGCCCGAGATCGCCGTCATGGCGCTCCAGAGCGCGACGCCGATGGCGGCGATCCTCACGCGGCTGTGGCGGTCGATGGCGCGGCCGATGGGCAGGCCGACGAGGGTGTAGAACACCGCGAATGCCAGGCCCTGCAGCAGGCTGATCTGCGTGTCGGTCAGGCCGAGGTCGCGCCGCAGCGGTTCGACCATCAGGCTGAGGATCATGCGGTCGATGAACGAGAACACGTAGGCGACGAGGAAGACGCCTACGACCAGCCACTGTCGCATGGTCAGGGGTGCCTGGTCTCCAGCCTGTCCTGCACTCATCGCGCCTTCCGGCATGCAGTGCCGCTGCTGCCAGTCCGGTATTGGCGCCTGGCTGCCTGCAATCTAAGCCCGCGCCCGCGCGCGCGCAACCCGCTGCGCTCGTCCGGGGGCTCATGCCGGCACCGCCATCCGTTGCGGACGACGGCATGGCCGGGTACGCGAGGCAGGCCATGATCGCAGCCGGTGATGTCGCCGTTCCCGCCGAGTTCGCCCAGGCCCTTCGCGAGATGGGCCTGGCCGGCAGCGGAACGCTGCTGGGCGCACCGCTGACGGGCGGCGTCTCCTCCGACATCTGGCGCATCGATACCGGGCAGGGGCTGGTATGTGCCAAGCGCGCGCTGGCCAAGCTGCGCGTTGCCGCCGACTGGCATGCGCCCATCGAGCGCAACCTCTACGAGGCTCGCTGGATGAACGTGGCCAACGAGGCATCCCCGGGCTGCGCGCCGCGCGTGCTCGGCCAGCACGCCGGGCTCGGGGTGCTCGTCATGAGTTACCTGGAGCCATCCGGCTACAGCCTGTGGAAGCAGATGCTGCGCGACGGGCGGGCGGACACGCCCACGGCGCGCAGGGTCGGCTCGGTGCTCGGACGGATCCATGCCTACTCCGCGGCGCGGCCCGGGCTGGCGGCCGAATTCGCCACCGACACGATCTTCTTCGACATCCGGCTGGAGCCGTACCTGCTCGCCACGGCACGGCGCCACCCCGATCTCGCACCGGCGCTGGAGCGGCTGGTGGAGGTGACCCGCTCGCAGGCCCTGGCCATGGTGCACGGCGACGTCAGCCCGAAGAACATCCTCATCGGGCCGCAGGGGCCGGTGTTCCTCGATGCCGAGTGCGCATGGTGGGGTGATCCGGCCTTCGACATCGCCTTCTGCCTGAATCACCTGCTGCTCAAGTGCCTGTGGAACCCGTCTGCCACCGAGGCCTACCGCAGCGCCTTCGAGGCGCTCGCCGGCGCCTATCTCCAGGCCGTGGACTGGGAACCGCGAGCCGTGCTGGAGGCGCGTGCGGCGGCGCTGCTGCCCGGCCTGCTGCTGGCCCGGGTGGACGGCAAGTCGCCCGTCGAGTACTTGGTCGAGGAGACGCAGCGCCAGCGGGTCCGGCGTGTCGCCCGTGCGCTGCTGCAACATCCGGTCGATCGCCTGTCATTGGTCAACGCCGCCTGGCACGAGGAACTTGCATCATGAAATCCCCCGCCATCCGCTCGGTTCATGCACGTCGGGTATGGGACAGCCGCGGCCGCCCGACGGTCGAGGCCGAGGTGACGCTCGACGACGGGGCGGTCGGCCTCGCCATCGTCCCGGCCGGCGCCTCGCGGGGCAGCCGCGAGGCGCTGGAGCTGCGCGATGGCGGCAACCGCTTCGGCGGCTTCGATGTGCTGCGGGCGGTCGCCAACGTCAACGGCGAGATCGCGCACGCGCTGGCTGGCAGCCGCGCCGACGACCAGGCGGCGGTCGACGCGCGACTCATCGCCCTCGACGGCACACCGGCGAAGTCGCGCCTCGGCGCCAACGCGACGCTGTCGGTGTCGATGGCCGTGGCTCATGCCGTCGCCGCTTCACGCCGGCTGCCGCTCTACGCCAGCCTTGGCGGCCCCGCTGCCGCCCTGCTGCCGATGCCGCAGATCCAGATCTTCGGTGGCGGCGCGCATGCGGGCCGCCGCGTCGACATCCAGGATTTCCTCATTGCCTGCCCCGGCGCAGGGAGCTTCCGCGAGGCGCTCGAATGGACAGCGGAGGTGTATCGCAGCGCCGGCGAGCTGATGGATTCGCGCGGTTCGCGCTGTGGTGTCGCCGACGAGGGAGGCTGGTGGCCGGATTTCACCACCAACGAGCAGGCGCTGGAGACGCTGGTGGCGGCCATCGACAGGGCCGGCTTCGTCCCCGGTGAGCAGGTGGCGATCGTGCTCGATGTCGCGGCCTCGGAGTTCGGCCGCAACGGGCGCTATGCGCTGGGCCTGGAGTCGCGCGAGCTGGACTCCGACGGCATGATCGAGATGCTGCTGCGCTGGATCGAGCGCTACCCGATCATCTCGATCGAGGATCCGCTCGCCGAGGACGATCCGCAGGGTTTCACGCGCTTCACGCGCGCGGTGGGCCAGCGCCTGCAGGTGGTCGGCGACGACTTCCTGGTTTCGCACGCACCGCGGGTGCGCGAGGCGGCATCGCTGGGCGCGGCCAACGCCGTGCTGCTGAAGCCGAACCAGCGCGGCACGCTCACCGAGACGCTGCAGGCCTGGGAGGCGGCGCAGTCTGTCGGCTACGCGGGAATCGTCTCCGCGCGTTCCGGCGAGAGCGAGGACACCACCATCGTGCACCTGGCGATCGGCTGGGGGACGGGACAGCTCAAGGTGGGGTCCTTCGCGCGCAGCGAGCGCATGGCGAAGTGGAACGAGGCGCTGCGCATCGAGGAGCGACTGGGTTCCGGCGCCGCCTTCGCCGGGACGCGCCTGTTCGGGCGCAGCCCTGCCTGATCGGCAAGGACACGGCAGGACCTGCCGCCGCGCGCGGTTACCGGCGGCTGTTTGCATATGCCGCGGCAGCGGTACAAGCCACATCCCCGCCGCCTTAGAATCCCTTCCCGCATGAGCACCGTGAATCTCACCCACCTGCAGCGGCTGGAGGCCGAGGCGATCCACATCATGCGGGAGGTGGTGGCCGAGGCCGCGCGCCCGGTGATGCTGTACTCGGTGGGCAAGGATTCGGCAGTGATGCTGCACCTGGCCCGCAAGGCCTTCTTCCCGGCTCCGCCGCCGTTTCCGCTGCTGCATGTGGATACCACCTGGAAGTTCCGCGCCATGTACGAACTGCGCGAGCGCATGGCGCGTGACAGCGGCATGTCGCTCATCGTCCATCGCAATCCGGAAGCACTGGCGCGCAACATCAACCCGTTCGAGCATGGCTCGGCGCTGCACACCGCCCTGTGGAAGACCGAGGGGCTGAAGCAGGCGCTGGCCGCACACGGCTTCGACGCCGCCTTCGGCGGTGCCCGTCGTGACGAGGAGAAGAGCCGCGCCAAGGAGCGCATCTTCTCCTTCCGCTCGGCGAGCCAGCGCTGGGACCCGAAGCAGCAGCGGCCGGAGCTGTGGAACCTGTACAACGCCAGGAAGGCCCTTGGCGAAAGCATCCGCGTGTTCCCGCTGTCGAACTGGACCGAGCTGGACGTCTGGCAGTACATCGAGGCCGAGCAGCTGCCGATCGTGCCGTTGTACTTCGCCGACCTGCGTCCCACGGTGGAGCGAGACGGCCTGCTGCTGGTGGTCGACGATGCACGCTTCCCGCTGGCCGCGGGCGAGCAGCCGGTGATGCGCCGGGTGCGCTTCCGCACGCTGGGCTGCTATCCGCTCACCGGCGCCATCGAGAGCGGGGCATCCACCCTGGCGGAGATCATCGCCGAGATGCGCGCCACCATGCTGTCCGAGCGCCAGGGACGGGCGATCGACCAGGACCAGGCCGCCAGCATGGAGAAGAAGAAGCAGGAGGGTTACTTCTGATGGCCGCGCAGCCGCGCAAGGACCTGCTGCGCTTCATCACCTGCGGCAGCGTCGATGACGGCAAGTCCACGCTGATCGGCCGCCTGCTCTACGACACGAAGCGGGTGTTCGCCGACCAGCTCAGCGCCCTCGAGGCCGACAGCCGCCAGTTCGGCACCCAGGGCCAGGGCCTGGATTTCGCCCTGCTGGTCGACGGTCTGGCCGCCGAGCGGGAGCAGGGGATCACCATCGACGTGGCCTACCGCTTCTTTGCCACGCCTGCGCGCCAGTTCATCGTCGCCGACACGCCGGGCCACGAGCAGTACACGCGCAACATGGTCACCGGCGCCTCGACCGCCGACCTCGCGGTCATCCTCGTGGATGCCCGCAAGGGCATCCTCACGCAGACGCGCCGGCACAGCTACCTGGTCCACCTGCTCGGCATCCGCCACGTCGTGCTGGCGGTCAACAAGATGGACCTGGTCGGCTTCGACCAGGCGCGCTTCGAGGCCATCGTCGCGGATTACGGCGCCTTCGCCCGCGCCATCGGCATCGAGGCGTTCACCGCGGTGCCGGTCTCGGGCCTGCTCGGCGACAACATCACCAGCCGCTCCGCCAGCATGCCCTGGCATGCCGGGCCCAGCCTGCTTGCGCACCTGGAGGCGGTGGAGATCGACATCGCGGCGGCGCAACGCCGCGCCCTGCGCCTGCCGGTGCAGTGGGTCAACCGGCCCAATGCGGATTTCCGCGGCTTCGCCGGCCTGATTGCGGCGGGCGGCGTGCGGCCGGGCGATGCCGTGCGGGTGCTGCCCTCGGGGCGGACGACGACGGTGTCGCGCATCGTCGGCTTCGATGGCGACCTCGATGTCGCGGTGGCCGGCCAGTCCGTCACCCTGTGCTTCGCCGACGAGATCGACTGCAGCCGTGGCGACGTGGTCGCCCGGGCCGACGAGCCGCCGGAGGTTGCCGACCAGTTCGAGGCGACCATCGTCTGGATGGCGGAGGAAGAGCTGCTTCCGGGCCGCCCCTACTGGCTGAAGCTCGCCACGCAGACGGTGACGGCAACCGTGCATGCGCCCAAGTACAAGGTCAACGTCAATACGCTGGAGCGGCTGGCGGCACGCACTCTCGAGCTCAATGCCATCGGCGTGGCCACGCTGGCCACCGACCGGCCGCTGGTGTTCGAGCCCTACGAGGTGGACCGCACGCTGGGCGGCTTCATCCTCGTGGACAAGCTCAGCAATGCCACCGTCGGTGCCGGCGTGCTGCACTTCGCCCTGCGCCGCAGCCAGAACGTCCACTGGCAGGCGCTGGACGTCACCCGCGAGAAGCATGCCGAGATCAAGCGGCAGAAGCCCGCGGTGCTGTGGTTCACGGGTCTGTCCGGCGCCGGCAAGTCGACCATCGCCAACCTGGTGGAGCAGAAGCTGGTCGCCCTGGGCCGGCACACCTTCCTGCTCGACGGCGACAACGTCCGGCACGGGCTGAACCGGGACCTGGGATTCACCGATGCCGACCGGGTCGAGAACATCCGCCGCGTCGGCGAGGTCGCCCGGCTGATGACCGATGCCGGGCTGATCGTGATCACCGCCTTCATCAGCCCGTTCCGCGCCGAGCGGCAGATGGTCCGGCAGATGATGCCGCCCGGCGAGTTCCTGGAGATCTTCGTCGACACGCCGCTGGCCGAAGCCGAGGCCCGCGACGCCAAGGGCCTGTACCGCAAGGCGCGTGCCGGATTGCTGCGCAACTTCACCGGCATCGACAGCCCGTACGAGGCGCCCGAGGCGGCCGAGATCCGCATTGACACCACGCGGCTCTCGGCGGAGCAGGCGGCGGAACTCATCGTCGCCCGCCTGCTGGCGCAGTCCTAGGCGGGCCGGGCGGCGGCCTCAGCCCGCGCGCGCCAGCAAGGCGAGGAGCGCCAGCTCCGCCCGTGACAGCAGCCAGCCGCCGTGCAGCCCGGTGGCGCGCCGGGCGAAGTCGCCGCGTATGGTTCGCTGGATCCGCTGCCGCAATTCGTCGTCGCTCCAGTGGTTCGTGGCGGCGAGCTGCACGACCCGGGTGCCGCCGAGGATGTCGCGCAGCAGTTCCGGCAGCCCGGCCGCCGCCTCCGCGCCGCGCGCGGTCACCGCGGGAAGCGGCCCCGCGAGCTGGGCGACGCGCGCCGCGAGCAGCGCCAGCGGGTCGGCGTTCCGTGGGGATCCCAGCCGGCGTCCGGCCAGCGCGACCGCGACGCCTGCGATCGCCAGCAGCAGGCTGCGGCGGCTCGGTTGGCTGAAGGTCGGCCTGGCCATGGTCCGTCAGGCCAGTGCCGGGCGCAGGTGATCGGCGAGGCGCAGGGCCAGCGCCACCAGCGTCAGCGTCGGGTTGCCGTGGCCGTTGGTGGGGAATACCGAGGATCCGGCCACGTAGAGGTTGCCCACGCCGTGCACCCTGCAGTCCGGGTTCACGACACCGTTGCGGGGCGACGCGCTCATGCGCGTCACGCCGCAGTGATGCCAGCTTCCCTGCAGGCAGCTCGGCCAGGGATCGGTCGCGAAGTCCATGGGAATGTGCAGGCGCCCGATACCCGCGCCGCCGAAGGCGCGGCCGAGTTCCTGCAGCGCGACTGCCACCGTATGCCGATCGAGCTCGCCCAGCTGCCAGTCGAGCACGGCGCGGCGCATGCCCAGTGCGTCGCGTTCCCCGCCGAGCAGCACCCGGCTCGAAGGGTTCGGCGCCTGCTCCTGTGAAGCGACGATCTTGTAGAAGCGCGGGGCGATCCGCCCCGGCAGCCGCTGCAGCGCCATGGCGCTGGCGTCGGCGATGTTGCGCCAGACATTGCCGACGACCTCGCCGATCGCCTGCCAGGCGGGAACATTCTGGTTGCCATGCCGTTCGATGTGCATGAAATAGTCGGACCAGTAACTCTCGACGACGGCGCCGCTGTAGTTCAGCGTCCGCCCCGCCTGCTGCGCCGTGCGCGACAGCGTCAGGTAGCCCATCAGCCCCGCACCGCGGCCGCCCGCCTGCGGCGTGAACAGGGTGGAGCGGTTGCCTGTCTGGTAGAGCTGGAATGCCGCGGTGTCATCCAGCGGCAGCACTGCCGCGCAGTCGAGCTGCATGTGGTCGGCGAAGTAGCGGCCGACCAGGTCATGGTCGTTGCCGAGCCCGGCGGGCGCGGCCCCGGTGGAGCTGAGCAGGAGGCGCGCGTTTTCGATGCCGCCGGCAGCCAGCACGTAGATGCGCGCGCGGGCGCGGAAGGCGTTGCCGTCCAGGGTGCGGATGGCGAGCCCGGTGACCTTGCGGGCATGCTCGCCGGTGTCGATGCTGACGACATTGGAATGGAGCAGTACGCGGACATGCCGTGCGCCGGCGAACTCCGCCTGGTACTTGGTGCCGAAGCGCGTGGGCGGGCTGAACTGGATGAGGCGCGTCTGCACGGCATCGTCGTGGAAGCCGAAGGGCCGCAGCGCGCCGAGTTCCCAGCCCGCGGTCGAGTAGTCGAAGGGCCCGAGATCGCAGATGTCCTGCGCGGCCGGGTAGTAGCGGGCCACCGCGGAGTAGGGGATCGGCCAGCCGCTGTGGGGCACCCACTCGCGGGTTTCGAAGTCCAGCGGATAGAACGGCCGGCAGTAGCCGCCCCAGTGCCCGCTCGCGCCGCCGAAGTAGCGCAGCCGCGTGGTGTGCAGCGGAAAGTAGGGCAGGCCGCGGATCTCGCCCCGCGTCAGGTCCTGCGTGGCCGCATCCGGCGCCAGGCCACCGCTTTCGATGCACAGGACCGAGAGGCGCTCGCTGGCCAGCTGGCGCGCGAGCGTGATCCCGGCGGGGCCGGCGCCGATGATGCACAGGTCGGCCTGCTGGGTCGAGCCGCGCGGAATCTCTCGGCCGTCGATGAACATGGATCCTGGGAGTTCGTCTTGATGTACGCAGGGGCCGCTGCCGGCTGATTCTGGCATCCGGCGGCTCCCTGGCTCCAAGACCTGCGTCACCCCGGGCGGGTGCCGGTCACCCCATTCCGGCCACAATGCCTAGGTAGTTGTACGTATCCGGCGCTGGCCCGGCAGGCCGGCTGGCGCGACCCGCGCCTTGGCGCCACACTGCGCGCTGGCCTGGCGGGCGGCGCGGGGAACGGACTGAATGGACCACCACAAGCTCGTGCTCCCGGAGCACATCAACCACTACGGCTTCCTCTTCGGCGGCTGGCTGCTGCAGTGGATCGACGAGTTCGCCTACATCACGGCGACCGTGGAGTTTCCCGGGCTGCGGTTCGTGACCATCGCCATGGCGGACGTGCAGTTCAAGCGCCGGATCGCCTCCGGCGAGGTGCTGAGGTTTGCCGTGGCACGCGAGCAGCTGGGGGTGACCTCGGTACGCTACCGGGTGCGGGCCCATGGGCTGGTCATGGCGGCGGACCCGGCCGAGGTGCTGTTCGAAACCACCATCACCTTCGTCAGCGTGGATGCCGAAGGCCGCAAGACCCCGATTCCCGGCGCCTGAACCGCGGCTTGCCGCGGTCCGCCATCCGGCGATTGCTCGCCGCCGGCCGGAGCGTCAAACGGTGCTGACGGGGGGCGTTGCGGTCCCCTGACAGGGCCTCGCCATCGCTCTCACCCTTGCCTGGGCTGCTGTCCGCGATCGCCGGGCCATGGCGTCATGGCTGGGCGCGTGCGCGGCGATGCTGCGTCCGCTGCTGCTGTTCGCGCTGGCTGCGGGAGCCGTGTTCAGCGGCAGCCGCCTGCTGCTCGCCTGGCACTTCGCGGGGCACCTCGGCGCCACCGCCGGCCTCGGCGAGGTGCTGGTACGCGCCTGGCGCTTCGATCTCGTGGTGATCTGTGCCGTCTGCCTCGTGGTGGTGCTGGTGCAGTGGATCGCACCGGGCCGCGTGCTGCAGGGCAGGGTGTGGCGCTGCGCGATGGCGGCATGGCTGACCGGCTGGTTCATGCTCATCGTCTGGAACGAAGCCGCGACGCCGGATTTCATGACCGAGTTCGGCGTGCGGCCGAACCTGCTCTACGTGGCCTACCTCGGTTCGCCCCGCGAGGTATTCATGACCATCTGGGAGGCGCATCGCGGCGCGCTCCTTGCGGGCATCGGCCTCACCGCGCTGGCTGGCGGGCTCGCCTGGCGCACGCTGCGCCGCCAGCCCTGGCCTGCCGTGCCACCCTGGCGCCTGCGCCTGGTGATGCTGGCACCGCTGGTGCTGGCGCTGGCGGTTGGCGCGCGCGGCAGCACCGGGCACCGCCCCCTCAACATCAGCTTCGCGGCGTCCTCCTCGGATGTACTGGTCAATGACCTGGCACTGAACTCCACTTATTCGGCGCTGCACGCGCTCTGGGAGGAGACCCGTGAGGCCCAGGCCCTGCGGGGCTACGGCAGGCTGCCGCAGGCCGAGGTCCTCGCCCGCCTGCGCAGGTCGATGCAGTTGCCCGACAGCGCCTTCACCGACCCGCAGCGGCCGACCCTGCATGAGCTCGTGCCCACGGCCCACCCGGGCGGCAAGCCGAACCTGGTGATCCTGCTGCAGGAGAGCCTCGGCGCGCACTATTTCCAGAGCCTCGGCGGCCTGCCCGTGGCGCAGGCGCTGGAGACCTGGCGCGATCGCAGCTTCTGGTTCGACAACCTCTACGCCAGCGGCACGCGCTCCGCCCGGGGCATCGAGGCCGTGGCGACGGGCTTCCTGCCGACCCGCACGCCAAGCGTGCTGCGCCTGGATTCCGCCCAGCGGGATTTCTTCACGCTGGCGCAGGCGCTCAAGGCGCAGGGCTACAGCACCGAGTTCGTCTATGGCGGCGACAGCAGCTTCGACAATATGCGTGGCTTCTTCCTCGGCAACGGCTTCGACCGGGTGGTGGACTGGGCCGAGCTGCTGCCGGAGGCGAAGTTCAGCACCACCTGGGGCGTGTCCGACGACGACCTCTACGCCTGGGTGGCCCGCAAGCTGGCGCGCGATGATGCCAGCGGCCAGCCCCATTTCACCCTGGTGTTCAGCACCTCCAACCACCCGCCCTACGATTTCCCGGAAGGGCGCATCGACCTCTACGAGCAGCCACGACAGACCGCCAACAACGCCGCGCGCTACGCGGATCACGCCGTGGGCCGCTTCCTCGAGTCGGCGAGCACGGCCCCGTACTGGGCCCACACGCTGTTCATGGTGGTCGCCGACCACGAGAGCCGAACGATCGGCGAGGGCC
>WBZR01003616.1_pt1 | contig 13631 bp, 9 predicted proteins | sample 5204231 | NCBI WGS metagenome assembly WBZR01 (sample SAMN12412403, study PRJNA552823) | activated sludge metagenome | isolation source: activated sludge from anammox sidestream of wastewater treatment plant... | place: USA: Virginia | collected 2017-08 | reverse complement strand
GGCATCGGGAACTCCTGCACGTGAAGGAAGCCGCGCGCCGGTTCGGGCCGCGGCGCGTCTTGCCGCGCTGCGTACTTTGCTTCAGAGTCGGGGCTCCGGGCAATCCCGAGCGCCATGCCAGCCGACACCGACCTCGCAGCCGCCGACGGCGCGCGCACGCTCCAGCGCGCGATGGATGCGCACGCGGCCGGCCGCTTCGACGAGGCCGAGCAGGCCTACGCGCAGCTGCTGCAGCGCGCCCCGCAGCAAGCCGACGCGCTGCATCTGCTGGGCGTGCTGCAGGCCCAGCGCGGCCGCCTCGAGCGCGCCGCCGAGCTGATCGCCGCGGCCATCGGCGCGCAGCCGCACGAGGCGATGTTCCACAACAACTACGGCAACATCTGCCTCGAGCGCGGGCAGCTCGACGCGGCCGAGGCCAGCTATCTGCGCGCGATCGAACTCGACCCGGCGCGGCTCGATGCGCTCAACAACCTGGGCATCCTGCTGGGCCGGCGCGGCAAGCTCGAAGACTCCGAGAAGGTGCTGGCCAAGGTGGTCGAACTGGCGCCCGGCTATGCCGACGCGCGCCAGAACCTCGCCAACCTGTACCTGCGCATGGGCCGCGTCGGCGACGCCGTGCAGCAATGCATCGACGGGCTGATCCTGTCGCCGCGCGACCCGATGCTGCGCCGCGTGCTCGGCATGGCGTACACCTCGCTCGGCCTGCGCGACGAAGCCATCGCCGTCTGGCGCGCCTGGCTCGCCGTCGAGCCCGACAACCCGCTGCCGCGCTTCCATCTGCTCGCCTGCACCGGCGAGCGCATGCCCGAGCGCGCGCCCGACGACTACGTCACGCGCGTGTTCGACCGCTTCGCGCACTCGTTCGACGCCAAGCTGGCGCAGCTCGGCTACCGCGCTCCGGCGCTGGTGGCCGAGGCGGTAGCGCGCCACGCCGGCCCGCCGGCGGGCACGCTGGAGCTGCTCGACGCGGGCTGCGGCACCGGTCTGTGCGGGCCGCTGCTCGCGCCCTGGGCGCGCCGGCTCGAAGGCGTCGACCTGTCGCAGGGCATGCTGCAGCAGGCGCGCGAGCGCGGCGTGTACCAGGCGCTGGAAGTCGGCGAACTGGTTGCGCATCTGCGCGCGCATGCCGGCGCCTGGGACCTCGTCGCCTCGGCCGACACGCTGTGCTACTTCGGGCCGCTCGAGGCCTTCGCCGCGGCGGCGCACCAGGCCCTGCGCCCGGGCGGGCTGCTCGTGTTCACCGTCGAAGCGCATGCCGACGAGGCCGGGCAGCCCGACTGCCGCCTGCAGGCCAACGCCCGCTACAGCCATCGGGCCGGCTATGTCGACGCCGTGCTGCGCGGCGCCGGCTTCACGCCGCTGGAGGCGACGCGCAGCGTGCTGCGCTCCGAAGCCGGCGTCCCGGTCCAGGGGCTGCTGCTGGCCGCGCGCGCCTGACCCGACCCGTCACACCCGCTTAGGATCACGGCATGGCCGACCGCCCGCGACCGACGATGAAGCTCGAGTGCCGCGCCGCCCCGTCGCTGCACTTCAAGTCGCTGTCCGCACGCGAGGAACTCTCGCATCCGTTCGAGCTCGAGATCGAGGCGGTCTCGGCCGATCCGGACATCGGTGCCGACAAGCTGCTCGGCACGCCGGTGGCGGTGTCGATCGAGGCGGCGGCGGGCGCGCAGCGCTGGTGGCACGGGCTCGTGGCCTCGTTCGGCATCGACGGCGTGCTGGGGCGCCACCATCGCTACCGCATCGTCGCGCGGCCGGCGCTGTGGCTGCTCACGCGCTCGGCCGATCTGCGCATCTTCCAGGGCAAGAGCGTGCCCGACATCGTCAAGCAGGTTCTCGCCAAGTACCCGGGCGCGGCCGCCTTCGAGCTCTCCGGGCAGCACCCGCCGCGCAGCTACTGCGTGCAGTACCGCGAGAGCGATTTCGCCTTCGTCAGCCGGCTGCTCGAGGAGGAGGGCATCTTCTACTTCTTCCGCCACGGGCGCGACAGGCACGAACTCGTGCTCGCCGATTCGCCCGACGTGCTGGCTGCGGCGCCGCGCGCCGAGCGCCTGTCCTACGTCCGCCATGTCGACGCGACGCAGCAGTGGGGCGGCATCGGCTCGTGGCAGATGCAGCAACGCATCCGCACCGGCCGCCTGATGCTGGCCGACTACGACTTCGAGAAGCCGGGCACGAGCCTGCGCACCGAAGCCGTCTCGTCGGGGCGCGGCCATGAGCACGCGGACTTCGAGGTCTACGACTACCCGGGCGGCTACGTCGACAAGGCCGCGGGCAAGGCCATCGCCGAACGGCGGCTCGAGGAGCTCAGCGGCGGCTTCACGCGCTGCACCGGCGTCGCCAACCACCCCGACATGACGACGGGTTGCCGCTTCAAGCTGCAGCAGCACCCGCGCGCCGACCAGAACACCGACTACCTCGTGCTGCGCACCGACATCCGTGCCGAACTCGCGGCCTACGAGTCGGGCGTGGGCGAGGACACGAAGTTCGAGTGCCGCTTCGTCGCCCAGCGTCTGGCCGACCCGGTGCGGCCGACGCGCCGCACGCCCAAGCCCACGGCGGCCGGGCCGCAGACGGCGCTCGTCGTCGGCAGCGGCGCGGCGGGCGACGTGCACACCGACAAGTACGGCCGCATCAAGGTGCAGTTCCACTGGGACCGCGAGGGCAAGAAGGATGCCGGCAGCTCATGCTGGCTGCGCGTGGCCAGCGGCTGGGCCGGCGCCGGTTTCGGCATGCTCGTGCTGCCGCGCATCGGGCAGGAGGTGGTGGTGGCCTTCCTCGAGGGCGACCCGGACCAGCCGCTGGTGGTGGGCAGCGTCTACAACGCCGCCAACATGCCGCCCTACGAGCTGCCCGCCAACAAGACCGTGATGTCGCTCAAGAGCCGTTCGTTCAAGGGCGGTGCGGCCGACTACAACGAGTTGCGCTTCGACGACGCCCAGGGCAGCGAGTATCTGATGCTGCGTGCGCAGAAGGATCGCCTGGACACCGTGGGCAACGACTTCAAGACCGACGTCGGCCGTGACCTGGAGTGCAGCGTCGCGCGCAACGGCGCGCACGGCGTCGGCGAGAACCTCAGGCTCGCCGTCGGCAAGAACGGCTCGGTCGCGTTCGGCGGCTCCGTCGAGCTGGACGTCGGCGAGTCGCTGCTGCTGGCCACGGGCCAGAACCACGGCCTGAGCGTCGGCCAGGACGCGTCCACCGACGCCGCTCGGAACTGGGGCGTCAACGCCGGGCAGAACATCGATCAGAAGGCCGGCATGAACTTCGCCGGCGAGGCCGGCACCAACCTGAGCCTCAAGGGCGGCGTGAACGTCGTCGTCGAAGCGGGCGTGCAGCTCACGATCAAGGCCGGCGCCTCCTCGGTGGTGCTGGGGCCCGACGGCGTGTCGATCACCGGCGCGCTGGTCAAGGTGAACTCGGGCGGCGCTGCCGGCAGCGGCAGCTCGGCCAATGCCAAGAAGCCGGCCAAGCCGGACAAGGCAAAAAAGCCGGCCAAGCCCGAAGACCCGCTCGCCGGCAAGCACCGCTGACGGGTCGTCCGGCAACTGGCTGCAGACTCGATGCATTCGGGCCCAGAGCAAGGCGCAGAGCGCAGCGACGCCGAATCGGTTCGCGACGATCTGCAACGCCGCCGTGAGCGGCAAGGCGCGCTTGTCCGTGCCGGCCTTTGCGCGGCCGCACCCTAGCCCCAGCGCCCGCGCCGTCCGTGCAGCCCGAGGACACCGTTGCGCTCGAGGAGGCCCGCTGGTCGGGTTTCGTGCAGCAGCTGGGCGAGCACCTGGCCGCGCAGTGGCCGGCGATGCCCGAGCGGCTGGGCGAGCGCTACCCGGCCTTCGTCGAGCACGCCGTGCAGCAGGCGCTGCGGCGCGGCCTCACGCTGGCGCCGGCGCTGGCGCGTTACGTCCAGCTGTGCTTCGTCTGGGGTCCGGCCTTCCACGACAAGCCCGGCTTCGAGTGGGCGCAGGGCCTGCTCGCGGCACCGCGCGCGAGCGCCGCGCAGCAGTGGGCGCTCGTGCACCGGCTGCAGGCGCGCTCGTGCGCCGAGCTGGCGCGTCTGCCCGAGACCCGCATCGCACCGGATGCGCTGGCGGCGGCCGACGCGCGGCTGGTCGCCGCCTTCGGCGCGCTCGGCTGCCGCGGCGCGCTGGGCGCCGACGCCGAGCCCGCGCCGCGGCCGCGCGCGGCCTGCGACGTCCAGGCGCTCGAGCTGCGGCTGACCGACGCCGTGCCGCCGCAGCTCTACCGGCTCGAAGGCGAGGCCTGGCAGCGTGTCGATCTGCCGCCACCCGCGCCGCTGCGCGTCGATGCCGCGCGGCCGCTGCCGCGCCTCGTCGGCCTGCTGTCGCACCGCGCCGGGCTCGGACGGATGGCCCGGCTGCAGGCGCGTTTGCGCGCGCACGCGCAGTGCGAAGGCGAGCGCCATCCCGCACTTGCCTTCGCCGGCAGCCACGGCCTGTGGCGCTGGGCCGGGCACGAGGCAGGCAACGTGAGCTGGCCGGTGTCGACGCTCGAGCAGCCGCTCGCGCCGCCGGGCTGCGCCATCGCCGAGGAGACCTCGCCGCAGATCCATCGGCTCACCGTCGAAGTCTGCGGCCTGCGCGACGAGGGCGATCCGCTCGGGCCGCTCGCGACCCAGGTCTGGGCTTGGCCGGCCGAGCAGTGGTGGCTGCAGATCGAGCGCAGCGCAGCGCCCGAGCAGCCGGTGCAGCCCGGTCGGGCGCCGGCCTGCGGCGCGACGCGCTGCCGCGTCGAGCGCGACGGCGAGGCGCAGGACGCGGCCGCGCTGCAGCAGGGCTTCGAGCAGGGTCTGGATGTCGCTGTGGGGCACGCGCTGCAGACTCTGCGCGAGGACTGGTCGGCCTTGCCCGGCCTGACGCAGCCGCAGCTCGAAGGCAGCCTGGCGCTGCTCGTCGGCCAGGCCGCGCTCACGTGGGGCTGGCACCCCGGGCCGCAGGGGCTCGACGGCCGCGCGCTGATGCGCGTGCTCGGACGGCTCGCGCTGCAGGCCGCGGCGGCCGATCTGCGCTGCGAAGGCGAATTCGCACTCGCCGCGTCCACCTCGCGCCTGAGCCTGCGCTGTCGCGGCTCGGCGCCGCTGGCCATGGCGCTGGCGCGCGAGGCGGCCGAGCCGCCGCTGCTGGCCGCCCTGTTGCCGGCACGCACCACCTTCCGCCTGCCCTTCGAGGCCGAACTGGTGCCGCTGGGCTCGGCCGGCGGGACCGTCGCCGTCCTGGTCGGACCGTGCAGCGGCGCGCTGGTCGGCGAAGCCGGACTGAGACCGCGCACCCGCGGCGGCAGCGGCTTCGAGTGGTTTGCCACGCTGCGCGTGGAGCCGCCCACGCTGACGCTCGAGCTCGTCGATCCGCTGCTCGGCTGCGAGCGGCGCACCTGCGAGCTGCTGCCGGCGCGCACGCTCGTCGACTGGAGTCCGGGCTGATGGATCGCCTGCTCGTGGTCCGCCTCGAAACGCTGGGCGTGGCCGCCGAGGCGCGCCTGAACGGCGTGCCGGTCGCGCGCGTGGCGCCTGCGGCCGCGGCCGCGCCGCGCCTGCCGGCGGTGCGCACCGTGCCGGTGCACGAGTACACGCTGGCCGGCGACAACGAGCTCGAGCTCGTCGTCGAGCCGCCCGCGCCGGGCGGCGAGGAGCAGCCGCCGCAGCCGCGGCTGGGCGATGGCGCCGGCGCCGCCAGCGCGCGGCTGCTGCTGCCTCGCCTGGGCCAGCGCGCCCACCCCGAGTTCGCGCGCACGCTGGCCCAGCTCGAGTGGGCCGCGCCGCGCGCCGAGATCTACCAGGCGCCGACGCGGCTGCGTCAGTCGGTCGCGCTGCCGATCAACTTCCCGCGCTGGCGCTGGCTGGACGTACCCGCGGTGGCCGACGCGACGGCGCTGCTGCCGGCGGCCGCGCAGTACCTGCAGACCATCGCGCTCGGCCTGGCGCATGGCGATCCGGAGCCCTTCGTGCAGGCCACGCGGCTGCGCTTCGAGGAACTGGCCGCGGCCTACCAGCAGCCGCTGGCCGACGAGGTCGGGCGCTTTCGTGCCGCCGTACAGCGCTGGCACGCGCGGCAGCCGCTCGTGCCGACGCTGCCCGGCGCCCAGACGCTGCGCCTGCGCCCGCTGGCCGGCGGCCGTCTGCTCGAATGCCTGGCCGCCGACGGCAGCCCGGCGTTGGCCAGCATGCTGGCCGAAGGCGGGCGCATCGCCTGGCCCATGCGCCTGGCCGCGATCGAAGGGCGCTTGTATGTGCTGCGTTGACGCCCGGCGCACGCCCGCGTCGCGCCGGCGCCGCGCGGGCACGCCGTCGCGCCGCTATGCTGCGCGCCTGAAGCGCAGCCACGCCCGTCTTCCGGAAGCATGATCACGCTCAGCGTACACAGCCTGAACGGCCTGCCGGCCGTCGACGCGCCGAGTGCCACCTTCGACGAGCTCGGCGGCACGATCGGCCGCGCCGAGAGCAACCAGCTCGTGCTGAGCGACCCCGAACGCACCGTCTCGCGCGTGCACGCGCGGGTGGTGTTCCGCGCCGGCGGCTTCGTCATCGTCGACAACGGCAGCAATCCGATCGCCGTCAACGGCCGGCAACTGGGTGCCGGCACCGAATGCCCGCTGCAGCCGGGCGACCGCATCGAGATCGGCGGCTACGTGCTGGTGGCCGGCGCCGCGGCGCCGGCGGCGAGCAGCGACCCGTTCGCGGACTTGTTCGGCGCGGGCGCGCTCGGGCTCGCCACGGCCGCTTCGAGCGCTTCCACCGCTTCCCTCGCTTCCCTCGCTTCCGCGGCTTCCACCCCTCGGCCCGCGCCTCCCGGGTCGGCCGTGCCGCCCACCGCGGCCTTGCCGGCCGGCCGGCCGCCGTCCATGCCGCACACCGCTGCGGCGCCGTCGGCAGCCGCGCTCCCGGCAGCCGCGCCGGCGGTGATCCCCGAGGACTGGGATCCGTTCGCGCCCGAGCCGTCGGCCGCCGTGCCCGCCGCGCCTGCACCGCCCGCCGACGCGCCCGCGATCACGCTCGACGCACCCCTGTTCGACGCGCCCCGGTCCGGCGGCGCGGTGGCGCTGGGCGCTGCCGACTCGCTCGACGACCTGTTCGGCCTGGCTGCCTTGCCCGGAGGCGACGATCCGCTCGGCGCCGCAGCGGCGGCGAGCCGGCCGAACACGGCAGCGGCCCTCGATCCGCTGCGGGCGCTGGCGCAGGCACCCGCGGCCGCGCCGGCCAGCGTCGCCGACCACGCGTCGGACCTGTACACGCCGATGCCCTTGCCGCCGACGGTGCCGACCGCCCTGCCGTCCGTGCCGCAGCCGCGCGGTGCGGTCTTCTCCTGGGACGATCCGCCGCGCGAAGGCCGCGTGGTCACGCTGCCCGGCGTGCACCGCGGCGGGGCCGGGCCGCAGGCCGACATCGCGCTCGACGACGAGGCGGCGGACGCGCGCACCCAGGTGCTGCCCACCGTCGCACGCACGACGCCGGCGCCGCGCGAGGCCGCGCCGGCCGCGCGGTCGGCGGCGTTGCCGGCGCGGGCGCCCGCAGGCGCGGGCGCGGGCGCGGGCGCGGGCGCGGGCATGGGCGCCGCCACGGCCGCCGACGAGGCTTCGCTGCGTGCCGCGTTGCTCGAGGGCCTGCAGGCACCCGAGCTGCGCCTGGATGAGCTGACGCCCGAGCGCATGCGCCTGATCGGCGCCATGCTGCGCGAGTCGGCGCGCGGCGCCGTCGAACTGCTCGCGGCGCGCGCCGCCCTCAAGCGCGAGCTGCGTGCGCGCATGACGATGATCGTCGCGCGCCAGAACAACCCGCTCAAGTTTTCGCCCGACGCCGACGTGGCGCTGCAGCACCTGCTGGGCGAACGCACGCCCGGCTTCATGGGCCCGGCGGCGGCGATGCGCGACGCCTTCGACGACCTGCGCGCACACGAACTCGGCGTGATGGCCGGCATGCGCGCCGCGCTCGCGGGCGTGCTCGCGCGCTTCGAGCCGGCACAGCTCGAGGCCAAGCTCGGCGAGCGCTCGCGCCTGGCGCAACTCATTCCGGCGGCGCGCAAGGCGCGCCTGTGGGAGCTGTTCCAGGAGCTGTTCGCGCAGCTGCAGGCCGAAGCGCAGGACGACTTCGACGAGCTGTTCGGCCAGGCCTTCCTCGAGGCCTACGAGGACCAGCTGGCGCGGCTCGCCGCGGAGCGCGGCCGATGAGCGGCGGCGCGCAGGCCACGGCGATGCTGGCCCTCGAAGTCGCGCTGCTGTCCGACCGGGGCGGCCGCAAGTACAACGAAGACGCCTGCGGCCACTGGCACAGCGAGCGCCACCTGTGCTGTGCGCTGGCCGACGGCGCCGGCGGCCATGGCGGCGGCGACATCGCGGCGCGCCTGGTGGTGAGCGAGCTGATCGGCCGCTTCGCGCAGCAGCCGAGCGCCGGCGGCGCCGATCTGGCGGCGCTGCTGCGCGCCACCAACCGCGCGCTGATCGCGCAGCGCGTGCCCGGCACGCCGCGCGAGGACATGCACAGCACTGCGGTCTGCCTCGTCATCGATTTCGTCGCGCAGGACGCGCATTGGGCGCACGCGGGCGATTCGCGCATGTACTGGTTCCGCGGCGGCCGGCTGCTCGAGCGCACCTGCGACCACAGCGTGGTGCAGGCGCTGGTCGACGCCGGCGCGATCACCGAAGCGCAGGTGCGCCGGCACCCGCAGCGCAGCGAGCTGCGCTCGGCGCTCGGCGTGGCCGACGAGTCGCTCGAACTGAGCGTCGGCGCCGGCCGCGTGCAGCCGGGCGACGTCTTCTTGCTGTGCACCGACGGCCTGTGGGAGTACGTCGAGGACGGTGAACTCGAGCGCACGCTCGCGGCGTCGCCATCGCCTGCGGCCTGGCTGCGCCAGCTCGAGGCGCTCGTGCGCGGCAACTCGGCGTCGCGCCCGAGCCACGACAATTTCACGGCGCTCGCCGCCTGGGCCCGCGCGGCCGGCAGCGGCCTGTGACGAGACGAATCGCGGGCGGGATTCATAGCTTCACAGGCGGCGAGCCCGGCCGCAGCGCGAACACCGAGATCCGGGAGCCGCACGATGGCAATGCAGGCCTGCATGGGCGCGACGATGATGTGCACGCAGGGGCTGGCGCCGAGCACGCTGGTGCCCACGCCCAAGACCGTGCTGACGAGCAGCATGGTCGCGGCCAACATCCTCGACCACATCCCGCTCGTCAACATCCCGCCGTTCGGCATGTGCCGCAGTCCGGCCAACCCGATGGTGGCCGCCGCCACCGCCGCGGCGATGGGCGTGCTGACGCCGATGCCCTGCATCCCGGCCACGCCGGCGCCCTGGATGCCGGGGGCGCCGACGGTGCTGCTGTGCGGCGCACCGGCACTGAACAACAGCTCGACGCTGATGTGCCTGTGGGCCGGCACGATCAGCATCACGATGCCCGGCCAGATGACGCAGCTGATCCCGTGACGGGGCGATCGACGCCGTGGCTGCGCCGCATCCGGTCGGCCGAGGGCGTCGCCCGGGGTGACGCCGTGCGGGTGCGCGTGTATCGTTGCGCGGCCTCGACCGACTCCGCCACGGGCCGGGTGCGCTGCCGTCGCACCCGGGCGCGTGCATACCCGAACCCGACATGACTTGGCACGACAAGGTCCTGTGGACGGAGGGCATGTTCCTCCAGCCGCAGCATTTCCAGCAGCAGGATCGCCACGCGACGCGCCAGCGCGACGCGCGCATCGCCGCCGCGCAGGCCTGGCCCTGGGGCTTTGCCGAGCAGCAACTCGACGACGCCGCGCTGCTGCTTGGCCGCGTCATGCTCGCCGGAGCGCGCGGCGTGCTGCCCGACGGGCTGGCGTTCTCGATCCCCGGGGACGACCCGGCGCCGCCGGCCTTCGAGGTGCCTGCCGACGCGCGCGACGCGCTCGTCGTGCTGGCGCTGCCGATGGCGCGCGGCGGCGTGCCCGAGAGCGATGCCGAAGCAGGCCCGGAAGGCGGCGCGAGCGCGATGCCGCCGCGCTGGCGCGCCCTCACCGTCGACACCGCCGACGTGCACGCGGCCAGCCTGCGCGAGGCGCCGCTGCAGCTCGGCCGGCTCAACCTGCGCCTGATGCTCGACGCCGACGCGCACGACGGCTACGTCAAGCTCGGCGTGGCACGCATCGTCGAACGCCGTGCCGACGGCCGCGTCGTGCTCGACAGCGCCTACGTGCCGCCGCTGCTGCACGCCTCGGCGCACGCCGTGCTGGACAGCCACCTGCGCGAGATCCACGGCATGCTGCACCAGCGCGGCGAGGCGCTGGCGGCGCGCCTGGCGCAGCCCGGCCGCGCCGGCGTCGGCGAGATCGCCGACTTCCTGCTGCTGCAGCTCGTCAACCGCTTTCAGCCGCTGTTCGCGCACGCCCAGCGCCTGCCGCTGCTGCACCCCGAGCGCCTGTACGAGCTTTGCCTGGCGCTGGCCGGCGAGCTGTCCACCTTCCGCGAGGCGCGCCGGCCGATCGCCTACCCCGAGTACCGTCACGACGACCTCGCTGGGTGCTTCCGCGTCGTGATGAACGACCTGCGCCAGTCGCTGTCGATGGTGCTCGAGCAGACCGCGATCCCGATCGAGCTGCAAGAGCGCAAGCACGGCGTGCGCGTGGCCATCATCGCCGACGTCGAACTGCTGCGCCACGCGGCCTTCGTGCTCGCGGTGAGCGCGCAGATGCCGGGCGAGGCGCTGCGGCTGCGCTTCCCGACGCAGGTGAAGATCGGGCCGGCCGAGCGCATCCGCGACCTGGTGAACCTGCAGCTGCCCGGTGTGGCGCTGCGGCCGCTGCCGGTGGCGCCGCGGCAGATCCCGTATCACGCCGGCTTCACCTACTTCGAGCTCGAGACGCGCGCGAGCGACCTGTGGCGCCAGCTCGAGACCAGCGGCGGCCTGGCGCTGCATGTCGCGGGCGACTTCCCCGGGCTCGCGCTCGAGTTCTGGGCCATCCGCAGCTAGGCGGCGCGCGCAGCAACGCCCAGGCCCCGTCATGAGCGATCCGCAGGCTCCCGACCCGTTCGCGGCGTTCGACGGCGAGCGCACCGTCATCAAGCCCAGCGCCGGGCGCGCGGCCGGCCCGGCGGCGGCGCAGGCGGCTTCGCCGGCGGCCGCGCCGCTGCCGCCCGCCGCCGCGCCGGCGATCGCGCTGCAGGGCCCGGCCAGCCTCAATCCCCTGGTGCAGGCCGCGGCGCCGCTGCTCGCTGCCGCGCCGCGCCTGCGCGCGATGCTGCGCCACCCCGACCCGGCCGCGCTGCGCGCTTCGCTGCTGGCCGCGGTGCAGCGCTTCGAGACCGCGGCACGCACGCAGGGCCTGCCCAACGAGCAGGTGGTGGCTGCACGCTACGTGCTGTGCACGCTGCTCGACGAAGCGGCTTCGAGCACGCCCTGGGGCGGCTCGGGCGCCTGGTCGGCGCAGAGCCTGCTCGTGCACTTCCACAACGAGACCTGGGGCGGCGAGAAGGTGTTCCAGCTGCTCGCACGTCTGGCCGAGAACCCGGCTCAGCACCGCAACCTGCTCGAGCTCGTGTACGTCGCGCTCGCGCTCGGCTTCGAGGGGCGCTACCGTGTGCAGACCGACGGTCGGGCGCAGCTCGCCAGCCTGCGCGAGCGCCTCGCGCTGAAGCTGCGCGATCTGGCCGGCCCGGTCGACAAGGCGCTGTCGGTGCAGTGGCAGGGCGTGGCGATGCCGCCGGCGCGGCTCGCCGACGGCATCGCGCTGTGGGTGATCGGTGCCGTGCTCGCCTGCGTGCTGCTCGGCCTGTTCGTCGTGCTGCGCCTGACGCTCAACGCCCAGACCGACGCCACCTTCGCGGCGCTGCAGGCCATCGACGTACCGGCCGCAGCGCCGCCGCCCGCGCCGGCGGTGGCCGCACCCGTGCCGCCGCGCCTGGCCGGGCTGCTCGAGCCCGACATCAGGGCCGGCGCGGTGCAGGTGCTCGACCAGGCCGACCGCTCGGTGGTCACGCTGCTCGGCGACGGTCTGTTCGCCTCGGGCAGCGCCGAGGTCGAGACGCGCGCACTGCCGCTGTTGCAGCGCATCGGCGCGGCGCTGGCCCGGCTGCCCGGGCCGGTGACCGTCACCGGGCACACCGACAACCAGCCGATCCGCTCGCTGCGCTTTCCATCGAACTGGCACCTGTCGCAGGCGCGCGCCGAAGCGGTGAAGGCGCTGCTCGCGCAGGCCTTGCCGGCCGCGCGCCTGAAGGCCGAAGGCCGCGCCGACAGCGAGCCGGTGGCCTCCAATGCCAGCGCCGAGGGCCGCGCGCGCAACCGCCGCGTCGAGATCACGCTGATGGCCGGCGGCGCTTGAGGCGGCGATGAACAAGGCCCTGCGCATCCTGATCTCGCCGCTCGTGCTCGGCACGCTCGGGCTGGTGATGCTCTCGGCGCTCGTCTGGTGGGTCGGGCCGCTGGTGGCGATCGGCTCGCGCGTGCCGCTGGCCGCGGTCGGGGTGCGCGTGGTCGTGCTGGCCTTGCTGTGGCTGGCCTGGCTGGGCGGCATCGGCTGGCGCGCCTGGCAGCGGCGGCGCGCCAACGCCGCGCTGGTGCAGGGCCTGGCCGCCGGGCCCTCGGCGGCGGGCAAGGAGGCCGCGCTGCTCACGGCGCGCTTCGACGAGGCCACGCGGCGCCTGAAGGCCGCGCGCGGCCGCTCCTGGGGCGGCGGCACGCAATACCTGTACGACCTGCCCTGGTACATGTTCGTCGGCGCGCCCGGCTCGGGCAAGACGACGGCGCTGGTCAATGCCGGACTGCAGTTCCTGCTCACCGAAGGCGAGGGCGGCAAGAGCTCGGTGCAGGGCGTCGGCGGCACGCGCAACTGCGAATGGTGGTTCACGCGCGACGCCGTGCTGATCGACACCGCCGGCCGCTACGCGACGCAAGACAGCGACCGCGACGTCGACGCCGCCGCCTGGGACCGCTTTCTCGCGCTGCTCAGGAAGACGCGGCCGCGCCAGCCGGTCAACGGCGTGCTGCTCACGGTGAGCGTGCAGGACCTGCTGCAGCGCGGCGCGCCCGAGCGCGCCGAGCACGCCGTGCAGCTGCGCGCGCGGCTGCACGAACTGCACGCCAAGCTCGGCGTGCGCGCACCGGTCTACGTGCTCGTGACCAAGGCCGACCTGATCGGCGGCTTCAACGAGAGCTTCGAGGCGCTGGCCAAGGACGAGCGCGACCAGGTCTGGGGCTTCACCTTCGCCGACGACCCCGGCGGGCGGGCCGAGCCGCTGGCCGGATTCGAGGCGCTGTACGGCCAGTTGCAGCAGCGCCTGGTCGAGCAGCTTCTCGAGCGCCTCGAGGGCGAGCGCGACGTGCTGCGCCGCGCCGCGATCTTCGCCTTCCCGCAGGAGTTCGCCGCGCTGCAGGGTGTGCTGGGCGAGTTCCTGCGCGCCGTCTTCGCCGGCGGCGCCGGGCTCGAGGTCGTGCCGCGCGTGCGCGGCGTGTACTTCACCAGCGGCACGCAGGAGGGCACGCCGATCGACCGCGTGATGGGCGCGCTCGGCCGCTCGTTCGGCATCGACGCGCGCTCGGCGGCCGTGCAGCCCGGCCGCGGCAAGAGCTTCTTCCTGCATCGCCTGCTCACCGAGGTGGTGTTCGCCGAGCGCGGCCTGGGCGCGCTGAACCCGGCGGCCGAGCGGCGCCGGCGC
>WBZR01003187.1_pt2 | contig 13638 bp, 13 predicted proteins | sample 5204231 | NCBI WGS metagenome assembly WBZR01 (sample SAMN12412403, study PRJNA552823) | activated sludge metagenome | isolation source: activated sludge from anammox sidestream of wastewater treatment plant... | place: USA: Virginia | collected 2017-08 | reverse complement strand
AGAGCGCGCAGCTGCTCGAGCGCGCGACGGCGCGCGCACGCCGGCAGCTCGCCGCCCTGGGTGCGGCGGCGCGCTGAGGCGCGGCGTCAGACGCCGCCAGCGCACAAGGCGCGGCGTCAGACGCCGCCAGCGCACAAGGCGCGGCGTCAGACGCCGCGCGCCGCCAGCTGCCTGGCCGCCTCGAGCGCTGCCAGCAGGCTGGCCGGATCGGCCCGACCCTGGCCGGCGATGTCGAACGCAGTGCCGTGGTCGGGGCTGGTGCGCACGAAGGGCAGCCCGAGCGTGACGTTCACGCCGCGCTCGACGCCGAGGTACTTGACCGGGATCAGCCCATGGTCGTGCGTCATCGCGACGACGACATCGAACGCGCCGCGGCGCGCGCGCATGAACACGGTGTCGGGGGCGAACGGCCCCTGCGCGTCGATGCCTTCGGCCGCCGCCGCCTGCACCGCCGGGCCGATGATGCGCAGCTCCTCGTCGCCGAACAGGCCGCCTTCGCCGGCATGCGGGTTAAGGCCGGCGACGGCGATGCGCGATTTGCGTCCCAGCATGCCGCGCAGCGCGCGCTCGGCGATGCGCAGCGTGGCGAGCACGGCGTCGAAGCTGAGCGCCTCGATGGCGCGGCGCAGCGCCAGGTGGATGGTGACGAGCACGACGCGCAACTCGTCGTTGGCCAGCATCATGCGCACGTCGGGCAGCGTGCCGTCGGCACCGCGCGCCAGGTGCTGCAGCATCTCGGTGTGGCCGGGGAACGGCACGCCGGCGGCAGCCAGCGCCTCCTTGTGGATGGGCGCCGTGACGACGGCGGCGGCCTCGCCGGCGCGCACCCGGCGCACCGCCTCCTCGATGCAGCGCGCGGCGGCCGCGCCGGCGCGCGCGTCGACGCGGCCCCAGGGCAGCTCGGCCAGCCCCGGCGGCAGCCCCGCCGGCTGCAGCAGCGGCAGGCAGCCCGGGGGAACCGCGTGCAGATCGGCCGGCGTGTCGAGCTGCGCGATCATCGGCGCGCCGGCGCGGCGCAGCACGGCGGCGTCGCCCAGCACCAGGGCGCCGGCCAGCGCGCCGCGCTCGAACGCACGCACGACGATCTCCGGGCCGATGCCGGCGGCATCGCCCATCGTCACGAGCAGCGGTCGGTCGGTGCTCACGCCGGGTTGTCGATGTCGATGAAGCGGTGCTCGAGCCCGAAGCGCTCGGCCAGATGCGCGCCCAGCGCCGGCGCGCCGTAGCGCTCGGTGGCGTGGTGGCCGCAGGCGAAGAAGGCGACGCCGGTCTCGCGCGCCAGGTGCGCCTGCGGCTCGGAGATCTCGCCGGTGACGAAGGCATCGGCGCCGGCGGCGATGGCCGCCTCGAAATAGCCCTGCGCGCCGCCGCTGCACCAGGCGATGCGCGCGAGCGGCCTGCCGTCGCCGGCCACGACGAGCGGCGCACGCCCGAGCGCGGCGCCCGCGCCCGCGGCCAGCGCTTCGACGCTCGCCCAGGCCCCGGCCGGGCCGATGAAGCCGAGCGCCTGCTCGCCGAAGCGCGCGTCGGCGCGCAGCCCGAGCCGTTCGCCCAGTTGCGCGTTGTTGCCGAAGCGCGGCTCGGCATCGAGCGGCAAGTGGTAGGCGAAGAGACTGATCTCGTGTGCGAGCAGGCGGCGCACGCGCTCCTTGAGCCAGCCGGTCAGGCGGCCGTCCTGGCCGCGCCAGAACAGGCCATGGTGGACGAGCAGTGCGTCGGCGCCGGCGGCGATGGCCGCGTCGATCAGCGCCAGGCTCGCCGTCACGCCGCTCACCAGGCTGCGCACCTCGGCGCGCCCCTCGACCTGCAGACCGTTCGGCCCATAATCGTCGAACGCCGCGGGTTGCAGCAGTTCGTTCAGCGCGCGCTCGATCGCGATCCGTTCGGCCATTTCGGCCATTGTGCCGGTTCGGCCGGGCGCGGCGGCCGTGCCGCCCGTGCCGGGCATGCGGATCGCGCTCCCCGACCGTTCCGCGCCGCCCGCTGCGCCCTGCGTTTGGTCCCACTTCCTTCGAACGCCTCGCGATCCGTGATCTGGCGCAAGATCTGGCTGCTGTTCACCCAGGCCGTCACGGTGGCGCTGGCACTGTGGTTCGTCGCGGCGACGCTCCAGCCCGGCTGGCTCGGCCCCGGGACCGTTGGGTCCGGCGCGGCCCGGTTCGAGCCGGCCGCATCGGCGGGTGCCGGCGGCGCCCCCGGCTTTGCCGCCGCGGTGCGACGCGCCGCGCCCGCGGTGGTGGCCATCACCGCCACCCGCACCGAGCGCAACCCGCACGCCGACGATCCGCGCTTTCGGTTCTTCTTCGGCGAGCGCGCGCCGGCGCCGCAACGGCAGATCGGCCTGGGCTCGGGGGTGATCGTGGCGCCCGAGGGCTATCTGCTCACCAACCACCATGTCGTCGAGGGCGCCTCCGAGATCGAGGTCCGGCTCGCCGATGGCCGCCAGACCGAAGCGCAGCTCGTCGGCAGCGACGCCGAGACCGACATCGCCGTGCTGAAGATCGGGCTCGCCCCGCTGCCGGTGGCGCCGCTGGCCGACCGCCGCAGCCTGCAGGTGGGCGACGTCGTGCTCGCGATCGGCAACCCGTTCGATGTCGGCCAGACCGTCACCGCCGGCATCGTCAGCGCACTCGAGCGCACGCAGCGCGGCAGCTCGCCGTTCCAGAACTTCATCCAGACCGATGCCGCGATCAACCCGGGCAACTCGGGCGGCGCGCTGGTCGACGCCGCAGGCAACCTGGTCGGCATCAACACGGCGATCTTCTCGCGCGGCGGCGGCAGCCTGGGCATCGGCTTCGCGGTGCCGGTGGACACCGCACGCGCCGTGATGCAGGCCATCGTGCGCGACGGCAAGGTACAGCGCGGCTGGATCGGCATCGACGTGCGCGACGTCGACCAGGAGCTCGCCGAGAGCCTTGCGCTGCCGCCCGTGGGCGGCGTGCTCGTGGCCGGGGTCGTGCACGACGGCCCGGCCGCCGCCGCCGGCATGCGCCCGGGCGACCTGCTGCTCGGCCTGGCCGGCGCCAAGGTGGCGAGTGCCGCCGAACTGCTGCCGCGGGTGGCCGCGCTGCCGCCGGGCAGCCGCGCCAAGGTCGAGGTGCAGCGCGGCGCGCAGAAGCTGCAGCTCGAGATCACCGTGGGGGAACGGCCGCCGCGCACGAACGAGTGAGGCAAGGCATGGGTGCGGCGGCGACGTCGCGCTGCGCGGCCCGAGCGCCGCGGTCGATCGCCCACGGGGCGCAGGGCGCCTACAGCAGCAGGGCCAGCCGCTCGAGGATCAGCACCGCGAAGAAGCCGAGCGCGGCGATCAGCGTCCACTTCAGCACGACGATGCCGCGCCGGCGCCAGACCGCCTGGCCGGTGCCCACGTAGAACGCGAAGCACAGCAGCGAGCCCACCAGCAGCAGCCCGAAGACGAGGCGGGAAATCAGCATGGGCGGCAGAGCCGCTTCGGCGCGGCGCTCACCAGGCCGGCGCCGGCTCGGCGAAGCCGCTGGGCGCCTCGCGCTCACGCGCGAAGCTCACGATCTCGTAGGCCGAGGCATCGGCAAGCAGCTCACGCAGCAGCCGGTTGTTGAGCGCGTGGCCGCCCCGGTAGGCGGTGTAGGCGACCAGCAGCGGCTTGCCCAGCACCATCATGTCGCCGATGGCGTCGAGGATCTTGTGCTTGACGAACTCGTCGTCGTAGCGCAGCCCGCCGGCATTGAGCACGCGCGTGTCGTCGACGACGATGACGTTGTCCATGCTGCCGCCCAGGCCCAGGCCGCGCGAGCGCATGGCTTCGACGTCCCGGCTGAAGCCGAAGGTGCGCGCGCGCGCGATGTCGCGCGCGTAGCGGCCGCTGCCGAAGTCGAAGGTGACCTGCTGGCCGGTGGCGTCCAGCGCGGGGTGGTTGAACTCGATCTCGAAGCTCAGCCGATAGCCGTGGTGCGGCTCGAGCCGCGCCCACTTCAGCGTCGCGCCCTCGCCTTCGCGCACCTGGACGGTGCGCAGCACGCGCAGGAAGCGCTTGGGGGCGTCTTGCTGCACGATGCCGGCGCTTTGCAGCAGGTAGACGAAGCTCGCCGCGCTGCCGTCGAGGATGGGCACCTCGTCGCCGTTGATGTCGATGGCGAGGTTGTCCAGGCCGAGGCCGGCGATCGCCGAGAGCAGGTGCTCGATCGTCTGCACCTTGGGCGCGCCGGGATCGCCGCCGGGGCTGATGGTGGTGGCCATGCGCGTGTCGCAGACGGTGTCGACGCGCACCGGGATCGTCACCGGTGTCGGCAGGTCGGTGCGCCGGAACACGATGCCGCTGTCGGGCGGCGCCGGCGCGAGCGCGAGCTCGACCTTGCGGCCGCGGTGCACGCCCAGGCCGACGGCGCGCGTCATGCTCGCGAGGGTGCGCTGGCGCAGCATGGCGCGCATTGTCGGCGATCGGCGCCGCGGCGTCGTGCCGCACGCGCTTTCAGTAGCGCTCGTCGGGCGCGAAGATGCGGCCGCGCTCGCGCCAGCGCCCGCCGGTGAAGTCGGGAAACGGCAGGGTCTTGAAGCCCTCGGCGATCGACTGTTCCGACAGCGGCGTGATCGCGCTCCAGGCCACGGCGTCGTAGATGTCGATGGGCATCGGCGCGCGCGCCTTCGCCGCCTCGACGAAGGCATGCACGACGAAGAAGTCCATGCCGCCGTGGCCGGCGCCTTCGGCCTGCTGCGCGTAGCGGCGCCACAGCGGATGCTCGTAGCGCTGCTGGTACGCGGCGAAGTCCTCCCAGCGGTGCGCTGGGCTGCGGCCCTCGATGTGGATCGAGCGGTTGATCTCCATCCACAGCCCGTCGGTGCCCTGCACCCGAAAGCCCAGCGCGTACGGCCGCGGCAGCGAGGTGTCGTGCTGCAGCAAGATGGTCTCGCCGTTGGCGCAGGCCAGCGTCGTCGTCACCACGTCGCCGAGCCGAAAGCGCAGCGCCGCGCTCGGATGCTCGGGCGCGCCCATCTTGCGCGCGACGTAATCGTGCAGGCCGCGCGCCTTGCTCGCGAAGCTGCCGATATGCGTGAAGCGGTTGCCGCGATGGATGTCGGCGAACATCGCCAGCGGCCCGATGCCGTGGCTCGGGTAGAGGTCGCCGTTGCGTTCGACCGAGTGGCGCGTGCGCCAGCGCGCCTCGGACCAGGCGCGGACGCCCGTCTCGACGCCGCCGCCGTAGGGCCGGGCCGGGTCGCCGCTGTTGAACTTCACGGCGCGCAGGTCGTGCTGATAGCCGCCTTGCAGATGCACCAGTTCGCCGAACAGGCCGGCGCGCACCATCTGCAGCACCGCCATCACGTCGCGCCGGTAGCACAGGTTCTCGAGCAGCATGTAGGGCGTGCCGCTGCGCTGCTGCGCGGCGAGCAGGTCCCAGTGGTCCTGCAGCGTGATGCCGGCGACGACCTCGCAGCCCACCGGCACCTGCGCCTGCAGCGCGGCGATCGCCATCGGCGCGTGCCATTCCCAGGGCGTGGCGATGATCACGCCGTCCAGCCCGGGCTGCTCGAGCAGGCGCCGGTAGGCCTGCACGTCGCCGTCCTCGCCGTAGGTGCGCGGACGCGCGCGCCCGGCGGCTTCGAGCTGCGCCAGCGCCGCCTTCAGCATCAGCGGCTCGATGTCGCACAGCGCGGCCACGGCGACGTCGGGCCGGCGCACGAGCTCGCGCAGCAGCACCTGCCCGCGCAGGCCGGTTCCGATCAGCGCCAGGCGCAGCGGCTCGGCGTCGGCGCGCACCGGCCAGGCCGCGGCGACCGCGGCAGCGCCGGCCGACAGGAGGAACGAGCGTCTTTGCATGGCCAAAGGGGCGATCGACCGGCAGCGTCGGCAAGCAGCGGCCTCGCGCCGCGTCGGCCGCAAGCCGCGGGCGCAGCGCCCGGCGCCGCGCCGGTGCGAGCGCCCGGCCGCGCGGCTCAGAGCCGCTCGAAGATCGCGGCGATGCCCTGACCGCCGCCGATGCACATCGTCACCAGCGCGTAGCGCCCGCCGCTGCGCTGCAGCTCGTAGATCGCCTTGACCGCGAGGAAGGCGCCCGAGCAGCCGATCGGATGGCCGAGCGCGATGGCGCCGCCGTTCGGGTTGGTCTTCGTCATGTCGAGTTCGAGGCCGCGGGCCACCGCGATGGCCTGCGCGGCGAACGCCTCGTTGCTCTCGATGACGTCCATCTGGTCGAGCGTGAGGCCGGCCTTCTTCAGCGTCAGCTTCGACGCCGGGATCGGGCCCTCGCCCATGATGTGGTTGGGTACGCCAGCCACGCCGTAGGACACCAGGCGCGCGATCGGCTTGTGGCCGGCAGCGGCGGCTCTGGCCGCGTCGCCGAGCACGAGGAAGGCGGCGCCGTCGTTGATGCCCGAGGCGTTGCCCGCCGTCACCGTGCCGCCGTCCTTCTTGAACGCCGGCTTGAGCTTGCCCAGCGTCTCCATCGTCGTGCCCGCCTTCACATGCTCGTCGACCTCGAAGCGCAGTTCGCCCTTCTTGGTCTGCTTGACGATCGGCACGATCTGGCTCCTGAAGCGGCCTTCGGCGATGGCCGCCGCGGCGCGCCGGTGCGACTCGACCGCGAGCGCATCCTGCTCCTCGCGCGAGATGCCCCACTTGGCGGCCAGATTCTCGGCCGTGATGCCCATGTGGCCGACGCCGAAGGGGTCGGTGAGAGCGGCCACCATCGAGTCGATGATCTTGGTGTCGCCCATGCGCGCGCCGTTGCGCTGCGTCGTCGACAGGTAGGCGCCGCGGCTCATGACCTCGACGCCGCCGCCGATGCCGAAGTCGCAGTCGTCGAGCAGGATGTTCTGCGCCGTCGTCACGATGCCCTGCAGGCCCGACGAGCACAGGCGGTTGACCGCCATCGCCACGCTCTCCATCGGCAGCCCGGCCTGGATGCTGGCCACGCGCGCCACGTAGGGGTAGCGCACTTCGGTGGGAATGCAGTTGCCCACCGTCACGTAGTTGATCGCCTTGGGGTCGACGCCGCTGCGCTCGACCGCCGCCTTCATCACGGTGCCGGCGAGTTCGGCCGGCTCGATGTCGGCCAAGGCCCCGCCGAAGGTGCCGATCGCCGACCGCGCCGCACCCAGCACCACCACGTCACGCTTGCTCATGCCCTTGCTCCTTGTCGTCCGAACGCAAACCCGCAGTGGACACCCTGCGGCTGCCGCGTAGCTTACGCCGGCTCGCAGCAGGCCGCCACGCGGGCCCGGCAAGCCCGCGCGGCCGCAGGCAGCGCGCGGCCGGCTGCGCGCGCGTCGGTCGCGGTGCTGCCGGGACGGGTGCGCACGCGGCAAGCCGGCGTGCGAGCCGGCCGCGGTCCGTCAGTCGCGCTCGGGCGCGCCGAGCGGAAAGAACGCCCGATAGGGCCGCGCCTCGTCCACCGCGCGCGCGACCGAGGCGCGTTCGAGCAGGCGTGCCCGGTAGGCGCGCAGGGCGGCGAACTCGCTGCCGATGCGATGCGCCCAGTCGGCGTAGAAGAGCGCCGGCGCGGCCGCGCAGTCGGCCAGGGCGAACGCGCCGCCGGCGGCCCAGGTGCGGCCGGCCAGAACCCGCTCGAGCCAGCGGTAGGCAGTGTCGAGCAGCGCGCGCGCATCGGCCACGCCGCGCCCGTCGCGCTCGGCTTGCGGGCGCAGGCAGTCGAGCACGATCTTCTGCATCGGCGTGTGCACGTACAGATCGAAGAAGCGGTCCATGAACCGCACCTCGAGCGCGTGCTCGGGCGCCGGCGGGATCAAGCGCACCGCGCCCGGATGATGCAGCTGCAGATGCTCGATGATGATGCTCGACTCCATCACGGCACGGCCGGCGTCGTGCAGCACCGGAAAGCGCCTGAACGGCCACAGCGCCTCGAGCTCGGCGAAGGCCTGCGGCTGCTCGGGCGCGAGCAGCACATACTCGAACGGCGTGCCGTTCTCGTACAGCGCGATCAGCACCTTCTGGCAATAGGACGAGAAGGGGTGGGCGAAGAGCTTCATGACAGGCTCGTTGGCGGTCGGCGCCGCGCTGCTGCGCGCATTCGCGCGGGGGCACGCGCTCGCGCGCGGCAAGCGGCGCCGGCCTGGCCGCAGGTGCAGGTGCAGGGTGGGCTGCGCAAGCCTCCTCCCGGGCGGCGCAGCCGCGCCGCCGGAACGCCCCGACTCTACGCCGCAGCAGCAGACTCCGCCTGCCCGCCCGCCTGGCGGGCGGGCTCTCAGCGCGGCGCGGCAGCCAAGCCCGGGTTCACCGGACGACGAGCGGCTCCACGCGCGACGAAGCCGCCTTGGGCAGCGTCAGCGTCAGCACGCCGTCGGCGTATTTCGCCTCGGCCTTGGCGCGCTCGACCTCGTGGCCGAGCGTGAAGGTGCGGCTGGCGTAGCCGTAGCTGCGCTCGCTGCGCACGACGCGGCCTTCCCTCTTCTCGTCGTGGTCCTTCTTGACCTCGGCGCTGATCGTGACCTTGGCGCCGTCGAGCTCGACGTGGATGTCTTCCTTGCGCACGCCTGGGATCTCGGCCTTCACGGTGTACACGCCCTCGGCCTCGCTCACGTCCATCTTCATCTGCGGCGCCTCGGGCAGACTGCTCCAGCGCCACGGGCGCATCAGGTTGCGCAAGGGCTCGTCGAGTGCCAAGGGGTCGGTTTCGAACAGGCTGGGCAGGCGGGTGATCGTCATGGCATGGCCTCCTACTCCGATGTGCGCGGCCCGGCGCCGCGCTGCCACCGCCATCCGGGGCTGCGGGTGCACCGCATCGACAGCGGCATGCAAAAGGTAGGGCAGCCGAGGCGCAGCGCATTGATCGCGATCACGCCCGGGCCGCAGCGCGCGCGGCACAGTCCGTGCCGGTCCCGCAGGCCACGCCAGGCGCAGCCATGCCTTCACCCGCGACCCCCGGCCTCCGCCGTCCACCCGGCGGCGCGGGCGAGGTCGCGCCGTGAGCCCGCTGCGCACCGTGCTCGCGGCCTTGGGCAAGCCGCACATCATGCACCTGCGCGTGCTCGTCGCATCGTGAGCCTGCTGCGCACCGTGCTCGCGGCCGCCGCGGTCGTGGCGCTGGCCTTCGTCGGGCTGGTGGCCTACGGTTCGGCGCGCTGGCGCGAAGCCGGCGCGGCCCTGGCCGCTCGCCTGCAGGCGAGCGCCGCGCCGGTCGCGCCGCCGCGCCACGATGCCGGGCAGTTCGAAGCCCTCCCGGCGCCGGTGCAGCGCTATCTGCGCCGGGCGCTGCGCGCGGACGCCGCGCCGATCGTCTCGGTGCAGTTCACGCAGGAGGGTGAGTTCGATCTCGGCGGGGAGCGCGCGCGCTGGCGGCCGTTCGTCGCCACCCAGCAGGTGCAGATCGCGCGCCCCGGCTTCGTCTGGCACGCCCGCGTCTTCCTGCTGCCCGGTGTCGCGGTGCAGGTGCACGACGCCTACGTCGCCGGGGAGGGCCTGCTGCACGCGGCGCTGCTCGGCCTGTGGTCGGTGGCCGAGCTGCGCGGCGCCGGCGGCATCGCCGACGACGAACTGATGCGCTGGCTGGCCGAGTCGCCCTGGTACCCGAGTGCGCTGCTGCCCGGGCAGGGCGTGCACTGGCAGGCCGTGGACGAGCGCCGCGCGCGCGCCAGCGTGCGCGACCGCGCGCGCGAGGCCACGCTCGAGTTCGAGTTCGGCAGCGACGATCTCGTGGCCGCGGTGCGCGCGCCGGCGCGCGGCCGCATGGTCGGCGCGCGTCTCGTCGCCACGCCCTGGGAGGGCCGCTGGAGCCGCTACGAGGAACGCTCCGGGATGCTGATCCCGCAGGCCGGCGAAGTGGCCTGGCTGCTGCCCGGGGGGCGCCGCCCCTACTGGCGCGGCACGCTCGGCCGGATCGACTACGGCTTCGCGCCGCAGGCCAGATAGACCGCCCCGAGCAGCCTGCGCTGCACCCGCATCGGCCCGAGCCGGGCCTCGAGCAGGCGCCAGGGTCGATCGAGCCCGACGAGCGTCGTCGTCGAGCGGCGCGCCGCGGCCAGCACGGCCGCGTTGACCGCGATCGCCCAGCGCGGCGCCCAGCACAACCCGGTGGCGACGACGCGCGCACCGCGCCGCAGGTGCCCGAGCGCGTTGGCGACGGCCTCGGGCCGCTGCAGCACATCGTGCGTGAAGTGAAAGAGCGCCGCGTCGGCGCGCCCGGGCCAGCGCGCCGCTTCGGCCGTCGCACCGATCAGCTCGACATTGCGCCAGGCGTGTTGCGCGACGCGTCGGCGTGCCAGCGCAAGCATCTCCGGGCTCTGCTCGATGCCGACGACGCGGCCGGCGACACCCACCGCCGCACGCAGCAGCGGCAGGCTGAGCCCGGTGCCGCAACCCATGTCCAGCACCGTCTCGCCCGGCTGCAGCGCCAGGCACGCCACCGCCTCGCGGCGCAGCGGTTCGAACAGCGCCAGCTCGAGGTCGTACACGCCGGCGCGGCGGCGGTATTGCGCGAGCGCGGCCTGGCGGTCGGGAGCGGACATGGCGGCGGGCCGGAGGAAGGACCAGCCGCGATCTTGCGCCGGCCGCCACCGGCGGGCAATCGGTCCTGCAGCATGGCCTGCGGCCGGCGTTCCTGCCGCCGCCGTTCGCGGCCCCGCAGGCGGCAGCACCGGTGCCGCGGCCCAGGGGCGGCGGTGAAAAGGCGCGGCCATGTCCGACGCCGATCCGCGTGGCGCTCGGCGAGCCTTCGCGCAGGCCCGGACTTGTGCACCGGTGGACGCTGTGCGGCACTCGAGAAAACCGATGGACTTGTCGTCCTGGCTAGGAGCGTGGGTGGCAAAGACGCGCTTCCATGTGCTGAACAGCGTGGAACACTGCACTAGCTGTCCGCCGTGGGCGACTCGTGCACGCGGCGGATCGCCCTGAACGCCGCGCGGACCCGCTCGATGAAGTCCCGCGCGAGCCCCGAGAGCGGGGTGGCGGCGCTGTGCACCGCGTAGGCCGGGAAGCTGGGCCCCTGGCTCAAGGGGCGAAACCCGAGTCCTGCGCCAAGCCAGAAGCGGGCGGTGAGATCGTCCACCACCGCCACGCCGGCGCCGCAGGCCACCAGGGAGCAGGCCGCCTGGCCGGAGCGGACTTCGATCTTCGCGGACGGCCATGCGCGATCCCGGCGCCGCCATGCGTCGACGAGCCGGCCCTGCGGCGTGTCGGCGCTGAACGCGATGAGCCTCTCGGCACGCAGGTCGCGCGGGCCCACGCTGCGGCGTCGCGCGAAAGGGTGATCCGCCGGGAACACGCAACCCAGCGACCAGGCTCCGACCGTTTCGCTGGTCAGCAGCGCGTGCTCGACGGGCAGTGTCGACACGGCGATGTCGGCCTCGTGCGCGACGAGTTGCCGCACCATCTCGCGCACGAGCTGCGCCTCCAGGTACAGGCGCGCCGTCGGCCGGGCCGCGGCGAGCGCCGCAAGCGCGCGCGGCACCACTTCGAGCGCGGTACTCGGGCTGGCCAGGACTTCGAGCGCGAGGCCGCCGCCGCTCTCGAGCTCGCGCGCGCGCTCCCCGATGCGCTGCACGCCGCGATAGACCTCTTCGACCTCGGCGAACAGGGCCTCGGCCTCCGGCGTCGGCGTCAGCCGCCCGCGGCGGCGCTCGAACAGGCGCAGCCCGAGCTTGAGCTCGATATGCGCCAGCATGCGGCTGATGCCCGGCTGCGAGACGTGCAGCAGGCGCGCGGCATCGGTCACCGAGCCGGCCACCATCACGGCACGGAACACCTCGATCTGGCGCAGGTTCATCGCGCAATGCCTTCCGCCGGACGATCCGGATCACGGTTCGACCGCTGGCAGGACGACCCCTTCGACCGGCCGGCCATCGGATAACGCGATGTTATGGTCGGCGCGCTTCTTGGTATTGGCCGCGCCGGGCCGCGGGCATCATCATCGACACCCGCGCGGCCGCCCTGCGGCCCCTTGCTGCTTCCAGGAGATACCCCACATGAATCCCGCAGCCCCGAGCCGTCGCACCGCTCTCGGCCTCGTCGCTTCGCTCGCGGCCGCCGCCGCGCTCCCGCTGCGCGCGGCCGATGCCTGGCCGACGCGCACCGTGCGCATCATCGTGCCCTTCGCGCCGGGCGGCGGCTCCGACCTGTCGGCACGCGCGCTGGGCGAATTGCTCGGGCCCAGGCTCGGCCAGCAGGTGATCGTCGAGAACAAGCCCGGCGCCGGCAGCGCCGTCGGCACGATGGCCGCGGCGCAGAGCAAGGACGGCCACACGCTGCTGATGGCGAGCAACAGCATGATCATCAACGCGGCGCTCAATCCGCAGATCGGCTACGAGCCCCAGCGCGACTTCGAAGCGGTGGGCATGGTGTCGGCGCAGCCGCTCGTGCTGGTCGTGCCGGCGACCTCGGCCGTCAAGTCGATCCCGGAACTCATCGCCGCCGCCAAGACCGAGCCGGGGCGGCTCACCGCGGGCAACAGCGGCAACGGCACGCTCGCACACCTCACCTCGGAGCTCTTCGCCGGGCAGACCGACATCCAGATCACCCCGGTGCCCTACAAGGGCGAGAGCGCGCTGTTGCCCGAGATGATCAGCGGTCTCGTCGCGTTCGGCTTCCTCAACCTGCCGAGCGTGGCGCCGCACGTGAAGTCGGGGCGGCTGCGCGCGCTGGCGGTGTCGTCGCCGCAGCCGGTGGCCGATCTCCCCGGCGTGCCCACGCTGCGCTCGCTCGGCTACCCGATGCTCGAGGTGCAGGGCTGGGCGGCGCTGCTGGCGCCCAGGGGCACGCTGCCCGCCGACGGCCTGGCGCGGCTCGAGGAGCTGCTGATGCAGCTGCTCGGCTCCGAAACCGTGAAGACGCGCTTCGCGGCCTCGAGGGTGGTCCCGGTGGCGATGGACCGCGCCGCCACCGCGCAGTTCCTGCAGGCCGAGGCCGCGCGCTACCGCGCCGTGATCAAGTCGCGCGGCATCAAGGCCGAATGACGGACGATGCGCGGCCGGCGATGAGCGACGGGCAGCCGACGATCGCCGCGCCGCACGAACCCGGCACGCGGCAGGCCGACGTGCTCGTCTGCGGCGGCGGCGTGGCCGGCACGATGGCGGCCGTGGCCGCGGCACGGCGCGGCGCGACAACGCTGCTCCTCGAGCGCTACGGCTTCCTCGGCGGCAACGCCACGGCCGGCGCCGTGGCGCAGTTCAACGGCTGGCAGACGGCCGGCGGCCGGCGCGTGGTCGCCGGCCTGGCTGCGGAGGTGGTCGAGCGCCTGCGCCGCTACGGCGCCGCAGGCGAGCACCACCGCTTCGTGATGTCCACCGGCCACCGCATGGACCGCGTCGAGTACGCGCCCGAGATGCTCAAGCTCGTGCTCGACGAAATGGTGAGCGAAGCCGGCGTCCAGCCGCTGCTGCACGCCTCGCTGCTTGCCGTGCAGCGCAGCGCGCGCCGCATCGACGCGGTGCAGGTGCTGACGCGCGGCGGCATGCTCGCCGTGCGGCCCCGCGTCGTGGTCGACGCCTCCGGCGAAATGGAGGCGATGAAGCTCGCGGGGGCCGAATTCCTGGCGCTGGACGAAGGCGAGACGCTGCAGCCCGCGACGATGATGTTTCGCTTCGGCCCGGTCGCATTCCCCCGCTTCGAGGCCATGACGCCGGCCGAGCGCGAGCGCCTGGCGCGCCAGGGCTTCGAGCAGGGCCGGCTCGCGCGGCCCGCACTGCACGCAGCGCGCGACCCGTACTCGGACG
>WBZR01003611.1_pt1 | contig 13642 bp, 14 predicted proteins | sample 5204231 | NCBI WGS metagenome assembly WBZR01 (sample SAMN12412403, study PRJNA552823) | activated sludge metagenome | isolation source: activated sludge from anammox sidestream of wastewater treatment plant... | place: USA: Virginia | collected 2017-08 | reverse complement strand
GCCAAACCCTCATTTTCCACCACAAGTTTACCTCTCCTGCTTCAAATATTCAACACTTTTATCCGATTCTTTTCGCCTTCTTCCCCTTGTATTATCAGCCTTCGGCTGGTTTTCGTTCAAACACTAACTATATTTACATCCGGTATCTCTACCGGTTCTCTGGTAAAGGAGAGGTGAAACCCGTCCATATTTACGAAGACCGGAAGAAGGACGCGCTCGTCCTCTGCCATCCGGTAAGCCATTAAGATCGAATCCAGCACCTCCTGACAGGTCTCGCAGTGGATCTGCAAAAAGCCGGAGTCCCGTGCAGCAAGGATATCGTTGTGGTCGGGTTCCAGGGTTATCGGACAGGATAATCCCCTTGATACGTTTACCATTACAAGGGGTACCCGCCATCCTGCCACCGTATAAAGCATCTCAAATCCGTACAAAAGTCCTTGGCTTGAGGTTGCCGTAAAGACCCTTACCCCTGTGGCTGATGCAGCCCCTGCGGCGGTAATCATGGAATGCTCGGAGTCTAAAGAGACAAAGCCTGCGTCCATAATCCCATCGCCAATCCACCTTGCCAGGGTCTCGATAATCTCGGTCTGCGGTGTTATCGGATACGTTGGGATATAATCGACCTCAGCCAACCTCACACCCCATGCAGCCGATGCGTTACCCGTAAGCATCTCCCGTGTCTGTGTCACGTTGCCATCCTGTAAATCTTAAATTTCAAATAAATTCCAATAGTCGGTATGGTCTGTATTGCTAATTCCCTGTACCGATGAGTATTGCAGCGTCCAACTCGTGAGTATCCCCAAAATAATTGCTATTACAAAACTGATCATGGTGCCTACGATGATATATTCCGCTTCTTTCCGGCAATCGGGAGTTCGAATCTCTCCGAACCGGAGGATCGATTTTGCTGCAATCAGGAAACCGATGGCCTCAAAGTGTCCGAGGAGGACAAACGTCAGTATTAAGACCCGCTCCAGACGCCCAATCCAGAGCCCGGCCTTCTCCAGACCTTGAGTGGCTTCTTTTATTTCCTCCCGCCACGGCTTTGTAATCTTGCCGATCCAGACACCCGCCGGCCAGACTACGATAATATAGGACAGAATAACCGCCCAAAATCCCACATTTTCTGTGCATGTGGCAAGAAATGTAAAAATATTTAATATATTGCCATGAATCAGTAATATCCAGCATCCGAAAATTATGATTAAATGACCTGCCTGATCCAGCAGAAAAAATCGGGCTGTGTCCTCTCCTTTCGACTTCAAGCCGTCACGCAAGACGTGTGAAATAAAAATAACAAACGGGAGCCAAATTGCACTCCAGAAACCTGCAAGAATGTAGGCAAATACCCCGGCCAATGCCCCATGCACGTAAAGCCAGCCAGACTTCCATTTTTTTTCGAATCGCTGCTCTGCCCGGGATTCTTTCTGAAATAAAAAGTCGGCTATGAAATGGGCTACAATGAGCCGGAGGAGTGGCAGCGCTTCCGCCTGATTCAATGAATTGTACATTATAAGCCTTCAGCCTTATTATGTTGCATTATAAGCCCCTGTGCTTCGTTTTTGGTAATGAGATATTCGAATCGGCGGCATAATTCCTCAATGGCCCAGCCGCCTGCGCTTTTTAAACGCTGGCGGACGGCTGGTTGCGAGATACCCAATTCCCTGGCGGCCCTCTCCTGCGTTAACCCCCGGAGTAATCCAAGTATTGCCTGCGCCTGTTCTGCAGACCATCTGGTTATCAGGGCATCAAGCAGGGCGCATGCTATGTCAAGTTCCGCATCAGCCTCTTGCCAGGGGGTTCTTATAATCAACCTCTGGTCGCCCTTCATCCCATCTAACGTCTGCCCGGAGCGGCGAAACGCCTCTCCGTCTCCTTCTGGCCCCCGCCCTGCAGGAAGAAAAGCGATGGATCCAACCCCCACGGCAATCCGTGCATCAAGTGCATAGCGACGCTGTTTTGTTTGAAAACCGTGACGTAAACTGGCGCGAATAACAATGGCTGCCCGAAGAGCTGCCTCTGGCTTTGATAACACCCCCTGAAAACTATCCCCGCGGTGTATTTCAAAGGGTGCGCGTATGCCATCAGGCAGGATAACTTTTATGGTTTTGAACGAAGATTTCAGGGCCGACAACAAACGGCTCCTTTGACTGGCAGTGAGCCGAGATGACCCAACGATATCTCCGGTTACCACCGCATAAAGCCCATTATTTCCCATATCCCTTATTCACCAGATTCCTTCAGAAACTATAAGCCCTCAGGATTATATGTACAGTATATAAGTCTTAAGGCTTATAAAGCAAGAGGATATTGACACAGGGTTGAACATATTATGAAAAGCTATAACCTCGCGAGAAATAAGTACGAATGCGACAGAAAATCTTTGCTTCGTCCAAAGAATGGAAGCAACCCGATATCTTTTGCAGAACCGTTCGTCGCCCTGATATAAGGCGTACCCCATTGTCTAGACAATTATTTGATAAAAATAAGATAGAATTTTAGTATTGTTTATCAATGGTTCGGACATTTTTTTAATTGCTTATTTAGTTAACTCCGAGAACGCAATGCCAGGGGATGAGACGCAAGCGGTTACCAGTCTGTCAAAGAGCAGGTTTTCAGACCAACGACGGTTGAATCGATAGCAAAACTCATCAAGATAGGCTTGTAAATGCTTCTTATCTACGCCATGAAAAGTACCTCGTAGAAAAGTCTTTGCGTTGGAGATCAAGATATGCGTCCATTTCAAAACGGTATGGGCCTTCCGCCCTTTTACAACCTCTTTGTGGTGTTCGTATCCTTCTTCCTTCACGGCATGATAGCTCGTAAGACCATCCGTCTTAATCGTTTGGCCTTCTCCTTCGACAAGCTCAGGACATGCTTTACGTCCGTCTTGACGATCTCCTTAATGGTATCGCCATCTACCCTGTTCACCACCCTCATCCTGGCGTAACCGACTCCTTCTTTCCTTGTGGATGTCTCTACAATGACTGGCGTCTTGGAACTACCACGTCCTCGTTTGCCTCCGCCTTCTTTTGTGCCACCAAAAAAGGCATCGTCTACTTCTCCTACTCCGGTGAGTTCGTATTTCTCATCCCGGCTTCTCATCCCTCTTCGTATCTTTTGAAGCATTGTCCATGCTACCCAATAACTTACCTCGATTCTCCTGGACAGACCAAGGGCAGAAATCCCCCTTTTATCGGTACTCATAAGAAAGATTGCCCAGAACCATTTCAAAAGAGGAGTTCTTGTCCCATGCATTACCGTTCCCGCCGTTATACTTACCTGATACCCGCATCCTTTGCACTGGTAAAGATGCCGTTTCGGCAAGGCATAATGCTTACACCGAGGACAGGTAAAGCCATCAGGCCAACGAAGTTCAATAAGTCTCTTCCGGCAATCTGCTTCTGTTTGAAATTTCCCCTGGAATTTTATAAGGTTTATCTCCTGATAATTCTTCTGCATAACTCCCTCCTCCGTATAGCTTTGAATGTTTTATTGCCATTCTTGAATTATATGAGATTTCGGAGACACCTCAATAAGCAATTTATTTTTTGAAAATGGTCTTTCTCCTTACGGTTGATGGGCAACAACCCGTGTTGTTCTCATTGCGAGGAATATGCTTTGTCCTTGACATAAATTTTCAACATTATTAATATTATAAGCATAACTAAATTTTGTTGTATCTGATAGTTACATCTAAACACAAGAACTAAGATTCTGCATGCAAAAAAGCCACAGTATACTTATCATTGATGATGATAAGCTGATGCGTGTATCACTCAAGGGTCTCCTGGAGGAAAACGGATACCATGTGTACACAGCGTCTAGTGGTGACGATGCTATTCAAATTCTGAATGAACACGGCGTAGACTTAGTTCTCTTTGACCTGAGATTCCACGATGTTCGTGAGATTTTCCTGGTAAACAAAATCAAAGAGATCTCAGCAGGCGGAATCATACTGGTTATGATCGACCAGAATAAAATTAAAACGGTAATCAACAGCCTGTGTCCGGATACGGTTGACTATATCCTGAAACCTTTTGATCCGGATTATTTGAAAAAGACAATTGAAAAGGCCCTTTACAAGCAACAACTGGAAACCCGTCTCAAAAGAACGCTCATAGAAAAAGAAATTACCAGCAATATTAACAAGATCATTGCCACCAGCCTGGACATCCGGAAAAGCTTTTCTGGTGTCTGCGGTGAGTTACAAAAGATCATACCTTTTGATCGTGCTTGCCTGATTACCTCCAATGAGCAGGGACAATGGTTTCAGGTGTTTGCACTGACGAAGATGTACCATTTCAGTGAAATCAATGAAGGCGAAACCTTTCCTATGTCTGGCAGTCTTCTGGAAGAAATCATTAAAACAGGCGAGCCGGTGATCGTCAACAACACAAAAACAGGCCGTTTTTGGACAGACAGGGTATTACGTAAAGAAAGAATATACTCCCGGCTTGGATTTCCTCTTATCTATAAAGGAAAGGTTCTTGGTGCCCTTACCTTTGGTAGTGAGAGAGTAAATAGTTTTGGTGAAAATTGTTATTATTATCTTTGGCAGATAGCGCCGCAACTCGCCATTGCCATTGAAAACACAAAGCTGTTTAACAGAATTAAGGCATCTGAAGAGCGGTATAAGGCATTGTTTAACCATGCGGCAGATTCCATGATGATGATAGACCTGAATGGGAAGATCCTTACTGTAAACCAGCGTGAAGAAAAAATTATTGGTTACAAGACGGAAGAACTTTTAGGCAAGTATATTTATAATTTCTTGCCTGAAACATCAAAGAAGTTCGTTTCAGAACTCATTGTCAGGGCGGTTACCGGCAAAGTCCACACAACAGAGATTGAAGTTATCAATAAAAACCAACAAACTTTAGTCATGGAATTAGATATCACCGTAGTAAAAGAAGGGGACAACATTTTATATCTGTTAATTCACTTCAGGGATATAACCAGAAGAAAGAATCTGGAATTGGAGTTAATAGAGGAAAAGAAGAAACTGGATAATATTGTGAGCGAGATAGGAGCAGACCTTCTGGTCATTAACAGGAACAATAAGATTTCCTGGGCAAACAAACGGTTAATCGAAAATCATTCCTTGGGTAAAAACATAATAAATCAACCTTGTTTTGAGGCGTATTGCCATCTTCATACTATCCCTGCTGATTGTCCCTCTGTACGGGTGTTTCATACAGGGAGAATCAATCAAACTGAGCGCGTCGTTCATAATCATCATAAAAAGAAATTCTACAATGTGATTAGTTCTCCCATATTTGATAAAGATGGAAACGTTGTGCAGGTACTGGAGTTAATTCAGGATATCACCGGGAAAAAGCAGGAAGAAGAGAAACAAAAAAGGCTTCAGCAGCAACTGGTGCACTCAGACAGGCTCATCTCTATTGGACGGCTTGCAGCCGGCGTTGCTCATGAAATTAATACTCCTCTGGCAATTCTTTCCGGCATGATACAAGGTTTCCTCGAACGGGGCTACTCCTTTGACAGGGAGACCGTAAAAGAATTTAAAACCATGAAAAAAGTAACAAAACGCATTGAAAAGATCGTTGATTCTTTACTGGAACCGTCTCATTTTGAGGGGAACGAACAACCGAAACTTATCAATATTAATGAACTGATTAAAGATACTACCTCCCTTATTCTTGAACAATTTACCGCAAAGAATAAAAATATTGTTTTGAAACTATCTTCCTGCTTACCGAAGATCAAAGGTTTTGCGGAGCAGTGGCAACAGGTGTTTATGAATTTATTGATTAATGCTGATGATGCTACCGTCGACGGTGATACTATTTTCATCACCACCGCTCAAAAAGATAAAAATATCGTAAATATTAATTTCAAGGATACGGGTACGGGTATGTCTGAGGATACGCTGTCCAAGATATTCGATCCTTTTTTTACGACGAAAGAAGTGGGAAAAGGGACTGGTTTGGGATTGTCCATTACCTATGGAATCGTAAAAAGGCATTACGGTACAATTCAGGTCAAAAGTAAACCAGGTAGAGGCACGACCTTTGATATCAATTTACCCGTAGACTTTGGAAAGATAACAGCTCATGCATAGAGGATTAAAGATATTAGTCGTAGACGACGACAAGGATTATAACGTATATTTAACAAAATTTTTGTCAGACGAGGGGTACATCGCCAAGGGTATCACCAGGCCGATAGATACCCTCCCGACCCTGGAACAGGAAAAATTCCATATTGTCATACTGGACTTAAAGATGCCGCAAATCAGTGGCACGGAATTACTCAAGGAGATAAAAGCGAAACACCAGAATATTTGCGTTATAATATTAACCGGATACCCATCGTTCAAGACGGCAGTCGAAACGATGAAGTTCGATGCCTTTGATTATTTGAAAAAACCGTTTGATTTAAACGATTTAAGAAAGACGCTGAATAATGCGCAAAAGGCGTATTGCCTTGTTGAGTGCTCGAAGGACAGACTCAAGAGTTCCATAGGGAAAAAACTGAAATTATTGAGGAAGAGTAAGAAAGTCACACAAAAACAATTGGCAAATCGTACCGGTTTGTCACCGAGCTTGTTATCCCAGATCGAGAACGGGCAAATCGCCGCATCTCTTGCAACCCTGGATAAATTATCCTCCTCACTGAATGTGAAAATGGCATACTTTCTGGATGAAGAAACCGATGAACCCGCAGCAACATTTAACTAACTCAAGGCGGCTGAGATTATTATTTTTGGAGGCAATATACGTTTATGGATAAATTGCTCAACATCGTCTCAAATCTCGGTTCACCTCGGATTATAGTTATCGGTGATTTGATGCTCGACAAGTACGTGTGGGGCGAGGTAAAGCGCATTTCTCAGGAGGCGCCCATACCGGTTATTAATGTTTCTTCGGAAGACGTTCGGCCCGGAGGCGCCGGTAGTGTGGTAAACAATCTGCAGATGCTGGGTGCGCAGGTACTTGCCTGTGGAATCATCGGAGACGATATGCACGGGCATACCCTCTTGAATATTCTAAAAGGCATGGGGGCAGATGCAACCGGAATTATTATTGATAAGAGCAGACCAACGATTCTCAAAATGCGTTTTATGGGACATTTGCAAACCGCCGGGAAGGGGGTACAGCAATTGTTGCGGGTTGATTATGAGAAGACCCATGTTATCTCTGCGGAAATAGAGTCGCAACTTACCGGTTATTTAAACAAAAACATTCAGACCTGTGATATCGTCCTGGTTTCTGACATGAATAAGGGACTGCTTTCTCCTTCATTTTTAAAAACAATAGTGGCCCTTTGTAAAAAACACCAAAAGACTGCAATCGTGGATCCAAAACTTATGAGCGATTATACGTGTTATGAAGGTTTCACCGCTATGACCCCGAACAGGAATGAAACGGAGATTGCCACGGAAATAAAAATTAGTGACAGCGATAGCCTGTACCGTGCCGGAAAGAAACTTGTTTCAAATCTTTCACTGGAATATTGTATCATTACCCTGGATAAAGACGGTATGTTCCTCTATCATAAAAATGGTACCGGAAAGATTATACCGACCGTTCCGAGGACAGTATTTGACGTTACAGGTGCCGGTGATATGGTTCTCAGTATGTTCGGGATGGTGGTTGGAAGCGGTCATAGTTTTGAAGAAGCCGCGCTGCTCGCCAACATTGCAGCGGGAATAGAGATAGGGAAAATTGGAGCAACGCCGGTCAGTAAGAGTGAAATTCTGAGTGAACTCATAGGGGGAAGGGGCCAGATATCAGGAAAAATCAAGGATTCCGAAGCGCTGAGAGGCGTATTAAATGAGCATAGAAAGAAAGGCGATAAGATTGTATTCACAAACGGTTGTTTTGATATATTACACGTTGGACATGTTGAATATCTTAAATTTGCCAGAAAACAAGGCGATTTGCTCGTGGTAGGATTAAATACTGATCGCTCAGTCAGGAGTCAAAAGGGACCTAGTCGCCCTTTTGTCTCTGAAGCAGAACGCGCCAAAATGCTTGCTGCATTGGAAGATGTAACCTATGTGGCGCTCTTTGACGAACTCACCCCCCTGAATTTAATTAAGGCTGTAAAACCGGATGTGCTGGTGAAGGGGGAAGATTGGAAAAATGCCGGGGCGGTGGGAACAGAATTTGTGGAATCCTGCGGAGGAAAGGTCGTTTTCGCACCCTTTGTGGAGGGTGTTTCAACCACCAATATCGTTTCCAGAATAATCAAGAGGCACAACCAGATTGAAGCGTTAAAAGATGCTTCGGACAAAGCACGGTAAAACAAAAAATATGTTTATGGACGACATTGAAATACAATTACAGGACAGCATTGACACAAAAAAGGCTTTATTGTCAACGAATCTGAAGGTAATCAGAAATATAGCAGAGGTTATCGTCAATGCATTTAAAAATAATCGCCGCCTGTATCTGATCGGAAATGGTGGAAGCGCAGCAGATGCCCAGCATATAGCCGGGGAATTAATTGGAAGGTTCAAAATGAACCGGCGTCCCCTTCCTGCGGTTGCCCTGACGACCGACACCTCCGTTATGACCGCACTTGCAAATGACTTTGGATACGATACCTGTTTTGCCCGACAGGTTGAGGCCCTGGTCAATCCGGGAGACATCGTCCTGGCTTTCAGTACCAGCGGTAATTCAAAAGGCATTCTTAATGCGGTTCAGATTGCACGGGACCGTGGCGCTATTGCCATCGGATTCACAGGGAAAGAAGGCGGTATTCTCAAGGATGCCGTGGATATCTGCTTGCAGATTCCTTCAACGAATACACCGCGAATTCAGGAGTGCCACATTACCGTTGGACACATTCTGTGCTCCATTATCGAGAAAGAACTTTTTGGAGCAGGACCTCAATGAAAAAGAGAAAAGCTGTTTTTCTTGATCGCGACGGCACTATTGTTGTCCACGTGCCTTATCTCAGTTCGCCCGATCAACTGAAATTGCTGCCTCATGCCGCAGAAGGGATTCGCTTCTTCAAAGAGCATGGTTATCTGATTATTGTCATTACGAATCAATCCGGCGTGGCCAGGGGATTCTTTGATGAAGAGCGTCTGGGGCATATTCATAAGAAATTGACGGACATGCTGGAAGCGGAGGACGCAATGATTGACGATCTGTATTATTGTCCGCATCACACTGAAGGGATAATAGAGCATTATAGACTGGATTGTGATTGCAGAAAACCAAAACCCGGTATGTTTCTTGCTGCTGCACGGAAATATAGTATTGATTTGACACAATCCCTGATGATTGGTGATGCAGAATCGGACATGCTGGCGGGTAAAAGTGCAGGGTGTACGTGTGTCTTGATAGGGGATAACGGCGGTGATAGCACACCGATAAACACGGGCATGAGCATGGACTACGTTGCAAAAGATCTACTGGATGCAGCAATGTTTTTTACCCGACGGGTAAGATGAAAAGCTCGTCCTGAAAATCTCCAGGCAATGCACAATAACGAGATTCTCTTTCATTGAGTAGTTTCTTTTGCCATCCACTCCAGATAACTCTCCGAACCCCGTGCGATTGGCAGGGCAATTATCTCCGGAACTTTGTAACTATGTATTTGTTTGACGCGCTTTTCCACTCGGTTGAACAGGTCTTCCCTCGTCTTGCATATCATGAGCGTTTCGCATTCAAGATGCAATTTACCTTGCCACCTGAAAATTGACTCGATGGTTTGTATGATGTTGCAACAGGCAACGAGACTTTCTTCTACCAATATTTGTCCGATCTTCCTTGCCTCATCTGGGGAGCTGGCTGTGATAAAAATGACGATTGCTTTTGACATGTTATCTGTCATTACGAGTCCGCTCCCGGTCAATGGTTTGCCTGTCACACATGCCGCCACGTCTTTTTAAGAGAGATTCTATTTCATTGCTGCCTTCCTCATCCCTTGTTACATATACCAGCGTACAACGGCAGCCATTTTGGTTTTTGCAACTGGTATGTGGGGGTTTAATATCGTGTAATATTTTATGATCGGGGAGCATATGCCTTCCGTCTAATTCCATGCATACATCACAGGTATTGCTATCTTTCGTTGCTGAATAAAAGATATAGGCAATTTCTTTTGGGTGTGTAACAACTACATTTGCAGTTTCATCTTTATGAGGCTGAGCAACGCTCCTTGACGACTTGCTTTTAAAACTATTTTTAAAGAGATAATAAACGACATATGCAGCTATGAAAAGGACAATAAAGCGCGTCATTAATTACGTTGTACCTTTGGGCTTCCTCAGCATGAATAAAAATAATCCGCCCAATACCAATACCGTTTGCGTTAATATGATGCTTTTGATCCATATTGCAAAACATTTCCATAACAATTCTGACCCGTGGGCCTGTTCAATTGCCTGGGAAACACGTCTGAAGGCATAGACCGCAATAAATGAGACAAGCACCGCCATAGCGATTATAATGAACGACTTTAGTTTTTGTTTCATGGTTTCTGTCTTTAAGGCATTATGGTATCAAAATATAACAATTATCTTGTGACAATTGCCTTCTCCGGTTCTTCCTGTTTGTTTACTGTTTCCGGATTATTCCTACCCCGTTCACTTGAATTTATATTTACAGCCTTCTTATATTCTGCGGCCGCTTCATCTATCATCCCCTTTTCCTCATAGGCATATGCTAAATGATAACGTGCATCTATGTTCGTGGGATTGGTATATACAGATTTCTTAAATTCACTCGCAGCGTCTTCTGTCATGTTTTTACTCGCGTACGCCAGTCCTAAGTTAAAATGAGCCTTTGCCGAAGCAGGATTTAATTCCAGCAATTTTTTCCATGTGGAAATTGCCTCGTCATATAAGCCCTTCTGAAAATAAACCATGCCCAGCCTGTCATACACCTCTGAATAATTTGGATTAGACACGATTGCTTTATTAAACATAACGGCAGCGGTATCGAATAATCCCTTCTCAGCGTATGCCTCGCCAAGCTTGTAGAGGGCGCAAGTGCTATTGGGATTAGTCTTTACTATATTTTCATATTCCAGAATTGCCTCATCACAAAGTCCTTTCCCAAGATATGCATCGCCAAGATTTAAACGTATCACAACATTTGAAGGGTCTCGAGTGAGAATGTCTTTGTACGTGCGTATGGCATCGTCCAACATCCCTTTCATAACATACGCATTGCCCAGGTAGCAAGCAGCCATCCACTCATTTGGGTCTTCATTTAACACCTTTTTGAATGATACTATGGCGTCATCAAAAAATCCTCTTGTGTATTGATTATATCCCGTGATACTTCCCGGGGCTATGCCCTTGTTTGCAGTTTGATATGCCTTTGTTTTCTCATATATCTTTTTCCCTTCATTGGCCATGTCTAAATTCTTCTTTGCTTCCATATCTTTCGGATTTATTTTCAGTGCAAGATTATGTTCCGCAATGGCTTCATCAAACATATTTTTATTTCTGTACGCAAAACCCAAATTATCGTGTGCCTTGGAATAGTCCGGATTATTCTTGATTGCTAATTTAAATTCGGCAATAGCCTCATCAAATAGTTTCTGCTTGCAATAAGCCACTCCCAGGTTGTTGTGTACTTCGGCGAAATCAGGTTTTGTTGAGAGAGCCCTCTTAAACTGTACAATTGCATCATCGATCATATCTTTATTTACGTATTGTGCTCCGAGGTTATTAAACTGCATTGCCAATTGGTATTGATCCGCCTTGCTCGCATTTTTTTTGTGCGCGGAAGCACAGCCAAATACGCCCATGATGAGACAGATGCCTATCAAAGTTTTTTTCATTCGCATAAGTTCCTTTTAATGATAGCGCATGATAAATCTAACGGTCAGTAATCCTTTTACAAATGTATATTGAATCAATATTAAAGTCAATAATAAAAACCATTTATATTCAGTAAATTTTCCATTCCTATTATACAACGATATTAAAGAGCAGGCTGCTGCGCGGGAGAAACCTGCAACCTATTTCAGACATTCCCAGGAATTCTTTTACACGGATTACTTCCACAAAGATCTTATTTCCGATGTGATCATACTCCGGAGAAATGGCCAGGATACTTGCTTCTTCTTCCTTTCCGGGGAAAACGACGAGGATATTGCCAACTGCCAGTTTTTTCTTTGTTTTTAACCGTAGCCCACCCTTTGAAATGTCCACAACTGTACTTGAAAAGGACTGTTTTCTTATTTCATTTATTTTTTTAAACTTGCAGGTAAAGATGTGGTAAAGCCGCTCTTGTCTCAATAAATCCGTGGATTTAACTGCCGTTTTGCTAATTGCCTTTTTTGCTCTTGCACCGGGACCCTTTTGTCTTATTATCAGATCATCAATACAATCCCGCGCCTCATGAAGTTCATTCAGAGATAAATTCTCCAGTATCTTCAACACCTTTTTTTTAGAAAGTATATCGGGTAGTTTTTTGTTCACCGTACTATTTATTTCACCGTTGGGATTCTTTGCTTTAGTTCACTCTGCTTTGCTCAGGGCAGGTCATCGAAATGACAGCATTTATCATTCTGAGCGGTGCAAAGAATCTAATTCCTGCCTTGTGTATACAGACCAACTTCGAACTTTATGATAAATTTACGTCAGAAAAACCAACCTTTTTATCGACTTAAGCCCGCAACAACCCAGATACTTCTTCCTGCAATTTGTTCGTTACAAAAAGAGTGTATTCCCGGTCTGTCCTTGAACTGTCGAAAGTGAGCGGCTTGCCGAAGGATAGCTTGACACGTCTTTTTTCCGGGTGTGATAACCATCCGCGTTTTGGCATAAGTTGACTGCTCCCATGGATAGCCATTGGCACAACCTTCCGTCCGGATTTCAAGACAATTAACGAAATCCCTCTTTTAAACGGCCCCAGTTTGCCATCTTCACTTCTTGTCCCTTCAGGAAATACTACAAGGGACTTTTTTGCTGTTAATTTATTAATGGCTGTTAAGAGGGTTGTATATGCCTTCCTTTCATCAGTTCTCTGTATGGGGATATGTCCTGCTGCCCTCATGTATGCTCCCAGGATGGGGACATTGAAAACCGTGTCCTTTGAGATAAAGCTGAAGTTTATGGGTATAAAGGCAATGGAGAGTTTAATGTCTAGCATACTTTGATGGTTTGAGATGAAGATAACAGGTTCGTTCCCGGGTATATTCTCAACACCTTGAATTTCTACCTTCATACCAATAAATTTAAATGCAATGCGGCTAAAGACCCTTTCAAGGGCATTAAATACATTTTCTTTCTCTTTCATGCCTATACTTAAAATTATGGCCATCAACGTAGAAATAATCCAAAGCGAAATGAATACCGCCCAGGAATATGTGGTAAACAGTATTTGATAAAATTTGTACATGCGGGTGGACTTTGTTCCTTCAAAAATCCGATTTAAAGACACATAAACCTTCAGCTTATCCAGAAAACCAGATATTAAATGCCTGCAAACTCCTTTTCCGGAGGACACAGTTGTATTTCGATTAGACATTATATAATATTTCAACTTCATATTTTAGCCTCAAATTTGTATTTATCAATAATCAGCGTTGTCCGGTTAAGTATTTGCGAAGTAAATACTCAACAAAATTTTTTTGTATGGAGGCAATTTTTTGCTTGACTTTTTGAAATAAATTCCCATGGCAAAATTTTTATAACACTTTAATT
>WBZR01003609.1_pt1 | contig 13652 bp, 22 predicted proteins | sample 5204231 | NCBI WGS metagenome assembly WBZR01 (sample SAMN12412403, study PRJNA552823) | activated sludge metagenome | isolation source: activated sludge from anammox sidestream of wastewater treatment plant... | place: USA: Virginia | collected 2017-08 | reverse complement strand
AACTCGTAGGTGCGACAAGATCCATCAGTTGAGCCAAAATTGTTTTGCCGAGATTCATTAGCCATCTCCTTTTGTGATACCGCAAAAGTATGGCCTAAGGGAGAGAGAATTTTCAAATCGAAAAGTTTCATTTTGGGATAATAACTCATATTTTTCTACATGTTAGAATATTTGTTCAATTCAACATCGGGACATTGTGCTTGCATATTCTTTATTGATTTGACATTTTATCAAGAAAACTATAAATAGAGGGCACCTAAATCCTGGCCAATTTGGCATCTTTATTGCGTCTCTAATGTAAGATTAATGGGGAAAGGCACAATTCAAAATTGAGGGTATGCACTATGAAAAGGTCATTCTTTCTACTCCTTACTATTTTCATCTTTTTGGCTTTTGGTTGTGGAAGCGGTGGAGGCAAAGGAGATAATAGTGCAGATCAAGAGGCATCGGCGAGTAAAGTTGCATCCTGGATTAGACTTGGGCCAGATAAAGGAGCTGTAATCTCCATTATCATAGATCCGTCTGATCCCGCCACAATATATGCAGGAATTAATGGGTTAGGAATAGTTAAAAGCACAAATAATGGAACTTCCTGGGAAGGTTTAACCCTGGGATTAGACAATCCTTATGTAACAGCCCTTGTCATAGATCCTATTAATAAAGACACTGTGTATGCAGCAACATATGATGGATTGTTTAAAAGTACTGATGGTGGAGCGTCTTGGGTCACCGTGAATGCTGGATTAACTAATATGGTTGTTCACTGTCTTATAATTGACCCACATAATCCCGCTACTCTATATGCAGGAACACTAAATGGAGTATTTAAAAGTATTAACGGTGGTACTTCTTGGTCACTCACGGGGTTGATTAATAACGAGATCATTTCTCTTTATATAAGCTCTGTTACACCCAAGACACTATATGCAATTGGAAGGAGTGGTAAATTATGGAAGAGTACCGATGATGGAATCTCGTGGATAGATATAGGGACAACCGATATTAATTTTCGTCATATTGTAATAGATCCTGATACCTCCACTACACTTTATGCAGCAACAAATAATGGCGTTTTCAAGAGTACCGATAGCGGATCATCTTGGATTAGCGTAGGTTTGAATAATGAACCTATTCTCTCACTTGGGGTAGACCCACATTCCGCCGCTGTTCTTTATGCATCCAAAGAGAATGGAGGTGTATATAAAAGCATTAACGGTGGGGCCTCATGGACAGCTATCAATTCTGGGCTTAGTAATAATAAGGTACGGTCACTTGCATTAAATCCAATTACTTCATCGACCATCTATATAGGGTCAAGTAACGGGCAGGTATTCAAGACAACAAATGCTGGAGACCTTTGGACTTTGCTTAATGTCAGTTTATTACCAACAAGTCCTGAACTAAAAAACCTAGATGGTATTTCTATCAATATAGTTGCCATAGACCCGACTAATCCTAAAACAATCTATGCAATAGAAGGAGGTTGGAACTTAGGGACGTACAAAAGCATCAATGGGGGCGTATCATGGACTTCTATGACATTAAAAAAACAAGTGCTTTCCTTCGTTATAGACCCTAAAAACCCTAATATGATTTATGCAGGAACAGAGGGTGGCGAAATATGTAAGAGCGTTGATAACGGTCTTTCCTGGTCATGTATTGCACCTGGAGTTAGTGGTATCTATTCCATTGCGATAGATCCTGGGGATAGCAATATCATTTATGTTGGAACACGCGATGGTGTATTAAAAAGTATTAATGGTGGTCAGTCATGGAATGATAGTGGTTTGTATTATGTATTTTCTGTTGTTATTGACCCCTCAAATTCTTCTATACTCTATGCATGCACATATGAGGGGATTTATAAGAGTACGGATGGTGGAAACTCCTGGTCAGTCACGATAATGCAATGGGTAAGGAATTCTAGTTTACCAGGCTTGATTGTCATAGATCCGTTCAGCTCAGATACCATTTATGCAGGCACTCCTGATGGATTATTCAAGAGCATAGACGGTGGATCATCTTGGTCTCCAACAATATTTATCCAATATATTCGTCTTCTTGTTATAGACCCCAACAGTTCTTCTACTCTCTATGTAATAACAACACATAACAATAGTGATGGTGTATATAAGAGTACGGATGGTGGTTCCTCATGGACAAATACAGGATTAGTTAATGTCTCCACTCTATCATTAGTGATAGACACATCATCACCTACAGTATTATATGCAGGATTATATTCAAGCGGATTGTCTAGTCTTATGTCTACAAGAGGTGGAGTAATTAAAAGCAACAATGGTGGGATTTCATGGACTGCTCTCAATGCAGACTGGCCCACGACAAGCTGGTTAGCTTTTAACTGGATATATGAAGCTACTGCCATCTCTTCTCTTACTGTTGATCCTTCGGATTCTTCTACTCTTTATGCTAAAGATGATCATTCATTATTTAAGAGTACCAACAGTGGCGCATCTTGGAAAGCTATCAATAAGGGATTAATTGATACTGACATAATGTCATTTACCATTGACCCTGTAGCCCCTTCAACTATTTATGTTACAACTTCACATGGTGTTTACAAAAGCACTGATGGCGGTACCTCGTGGAGTGCCATAGGAATAAAATCGACTATGTGGAATGTCCGTTCCCTTGCTATAAACCCTATTGATACAACCATCATTTATGCAGGAACTGACAATGGTGTATTTATAAGTACAAATGGCGGAGTATCTTGGTTAGAAACAGGGTTGACCAGTATCCGTGTATCTTCTCTTGCAGTCAATCCTTTGAACTCATCGACAATTTATGTATGTACAAGTTTTGGGATATATAAAAGTACTGATGGCGGTAAATCTTGGTGGGGTACAGGTTTGACAAGCCACATAGACTCTATTGTTATAGATCCCGTTAATAATAATACACTTTTTGCATGGTCACGCGGAAGTTCAATATATAAGAGCACAAATGGTGGAACCACTTGGGCTGTTAATAATAAAGGACCAATCTCTACAGGTGTCACTTCACTTGTTATGGATCCAATTACCCCTGATACATTATATGCAGGAACTGATTTTAATGGCGTTTTCAAGAGTGTTAATGGGGGGACGACATGGATAGCTATCAATAAGGGGTTGACTAATAGCCGCATTTCATCAATTGCTATAGATTTTTCCAATCCTAAGATTATTTATACGGGAACACAAGGTGGAGAAGTTTTCAGATTACATCAATTGCAATAATCACTTGGCAATTACAATATATTGCTCGATGATCTCAATAAAGTGTACCAGTTCGCATCAGATGCCTACGCAGAAAAGAATGGAAAAGGGGACACATTTATTTTCGAGTAAGAAAACCTCGCAACACTGGTTTTAATAAGAGATAATAGAAAAGCTCTAAGAGGAAATTCTATGACGATGATATCGCAACCATATATAGTCATCTGTAAAAAGTGCGGAGGGAAAGTTCCAGCCTATAGTATACTGTCATTTAGTGACAGTGGCATTATGCATACAGATTTTTATCGGGAAAACTATGGTAGCCAGATTATTCATTATATGCTCTCAATCTGTCCAGACTGTCAGTTTGTAGGGTATGCGCATGAGTTTGAGGAGATAAGTAAAGATGTCAGCAATGACAATCAACCAAATCTTTTTGAACATATTCTTGATGATCTTAAAAAGCAATATCCACCGACAAAGCGTTTTATTATGTTAGCTGAGCGACTTGAGGAAGAAAATGCATCCCCCAGTGAAATTGCAAATTGCTATCTCAAAGCTTCCTGGTCAGAAAGGATGATGAATACTAAATGTGACTGGGAAACACAATCAGAAATACCTGAAACACAAAAGGTACAACAAAAACCAGGAAAAGTCTTTACCATATCAGATTTAGTCTCAGAAACTATGGAAGATTTAGCCTTGGGTATCGTTAAAGAAGATAGACCGGCGTCTTCCAAAGAACTGGAGAAAACTTGCCAACAAAAAGCAGTAAAGTTTTTTATTAAATCATTACCATCCTGTAAGAAAGAAGAACTTTCCCAATTATATTATCTCATCGGCGAATTACTCAGGCGAAAAGGAGAATTTGCACGATCTATAAAGTTTTTTGAAAAAGCAAAGGTGGCCCTGAATGAGGAGGAATACTTTGGCGTCTTTCTTGAGGACGCAGGAAATAGTAAGGCTGCTATAGCCCATGAAATCATGAAACTTAAAGATGTTGATAGGAATGAGGCTCTTGAGTTGATTCGTAACGTACCGGCAAAAATATATGAGAATTTTACTATTGATGGGGCACAGACTGTAGCGTCATCCCTTAAAGAATTGGGTGCACAAATAAGTATAAGAAAAGAGTTGGAAGTTCCCCCTCACAAAAGGGATTTTCTCGCTTTAATAGAGAAAATGGAAAAGCTTGCAGAACAAGGGGATGGGTCACATAAGGTTGTTGGAACATAATTGCCGTAATAAGATTAATAAAATTTTGAAATGAGGCAGATAATACTCGAACACTCTAACGATCCTGTTGAAGATCGTAATCTTTTTCCACCATAAAGAATAGTCCAGACCACAATTATTCTCGGACCACCCCTTTATTAGTAAATATTTCAATCGTTGCCTTCGGGAAGGAAGGGTGCATACTCTCATCTACTCATCAATTATTAGGCAGGCTGAGTTTAAGGATTACCGGTGGAAATAAACCATAAAGCTTCTTCTGTTTGAGAAGGACTAATTCAGCAGGCATACATAGATTTTATGTATCTGCAAGCTGATGGTCAACAGGGCAGGGTTGATCTCGGTAAACCCTGTGACCGTAGTGGTATATCAAACCAAGAAGGGCTAAGTTACGAGGGTTGGAGATTTGATATAAGAATGGATACTCCATGAGCGTATACTACCATAGCTACCTGTTCACAACAGAAAGTGGACGATAGCACGGTACCGAATACCCCCTGAAAAATTCACAGCTTTTTGCTATCTGCTATAATAGCACTTTGTTCCAATGTTCGTACGAACCTTTCAACGTGTCGAGCTGATTCCAGTACATCAGCAAGATCGTGTCCCATGTCACGCATACCAGCTAAATATGTTTGACGCATGGAAGTGCTGAGTCCAAAATCTTTAAGTTCCATACCAAGCTTGCCAGCCGCATCTTTCAATCGCTGTGGTGTTTCATGATATGAAAGTATTATATACGATCTCACTTTCATGTCAAAAGCTTTTCCAAACTCTCTACGTATATCCTGAGCATCAAGTTGTGAACGGCACTTGCATTCTACAACACTCACAATAGATGTATCGTCGAGCTTTTTGTCAGAGGTTGCAATGACAATATCTGGACGTGCCTGCATACCGCTAGTACTGTTCATAATGAGTGGGCGACACCAAATGAATCGAACATTATTGTTATCGTTTACTGGTATTGGGATATTTGGGGTAAGGATATTTTCTAACTCTATCTTTTTAAGAGGGTGAAGCTTAATAAGTGTGGATAGAAGAACAAGGATCTCAAGAAGTGGCCCCTTTAGAGTTCTCCAAGTATCAAGTTTCACATAATTTTTACACTTGGTTCTCTCTTCTTCAGAAGGAAGGCTTCGTAAATGTTCTTCGAATGTTTTTGGAATCGAGCCACCTCTCCTGCGGAGATCCGCAAGAAAAGCCTTTTCTGCCTGTTTCAATCCCTGTTGGAATTGGTAAAGAAACGCCTCTTGATTATTTATAGAAATTGGTTTGTTTTTTCCAGGCACAGAGAATGCGCAAAAAGGCGCTAATTCCCTTGAAAGACCATTAATTGCAGCACGTATCGCCTTAAAATCCTCTGCCCCACGTAAGCATTCTACTTGGATGATCTTCCATTCATCATTCATATGATATTGTCTAAATTGGTGACGCCGGACCGGATCTATTTGCCACCCAGGATAGCATCCTTAGCGGCCTTGGCCACACGGAATTTGAGAACACGCTTGGCAGGAATTTTGATGGCCTCTCCGGTTTGTGGGTTCCGCCCCATCCGGGCCTTACGGTTTACCACCACGAGCTTCCCCAGCCCATGCAGGGTAAAACCGTTCCTGGCTTCCTTGTAGGCCAGGGCCATCAGTTCATCGAGGAACTGGTTCACGCTCTTCTTGGGAAGGCCGGTCTTGTTGGAAAGGTGTTCGACAATCTGCGACTTGGTTTTTGGCTTGGCCATTGGATGTCCTCCTTGTTATTTGTCAGGATTAGTAAATTGGGAAAACCGTATGAAGTGTACACGAAACAGGGGTGAGGTTCAAGGGGATTCAGAGGAGGTGTCAGAGGAGGCATATATGTTCTCCCGCATCAGCTCCCGGTATACTTTCCATGCATAGCCGACCATGCGGTTATCCTTCCCTGAGTGATACCGGCCCACCGCCTCCCAGAAAGGATACCGTGAAAGATGGAAGCGGAGAATAACGGCGCCAGCCCAGGCATTGATATAGGGATCGAGCAACTGGGGCCTGGTCAGTCCCAGGGGTTTTCCCCAGACTCGGTAGTTCACCTGCATGTGGCCGATATCCACGTTGTCAGGGATCTGCCTGAGGATCTTTTCTGCTTCTTCCTGATTTTGAGGATAGACCCCTTGCCCGTTAATATTGAGCGCCCAGGGATGGTGGGAGCTTTCCACACGGGAGACTGCCACCAGAAGCGATACAGGGACCCCTGTGGCCTGACTGGCATAGGTGAAGGGGTCAGGCGATTGATGTAACAGCATGGTTGTTAGAAGCATCCATAGCATAATTCACTCTCCTGGCACTCCATGATCAGGGGACTGTCTTTTTAGAAACGGAGCCCAGGAAGTTTTTCGCCATCCCCGGGGCATCATGGGATGGTTCGGCTTTAAGGACACCGGCTGATTGCTGCGGCTCTGGCAATCCCCGGATGGCGCTGAGCAGGCCCTCTCTCACCTTCTGAGAGCGCCGTGAACGTGGGATGCTCTGTAGCCACTCAATGATCTCCTGATCCTCGGGATTAGAGGGATTGAGATGGAATTGGAAGAAGACCCCTCGCCTACCCATAGAAGTACCAGGCCCCTTTGTAGAATCCCCGGACATTGGCCTCCTGGGGGTCCTCCATGAAGAGCATCCCTGGAAAGGTCTTTAGAAGATAGGGTTTGAGGAAGAGGCTTCCTCCCCCTGTACACACCAGACTATCGAGCGGCTGATCTCTCCAGCGCTGGTGGATCCACGCTGTGATCTCCCGGACCAGTCCGGCCATGTCAGGATCGAAGAGCATGGGGTCCACCGGGATCTCCTCTCCCAGCCGGCAGATACTCCCCTTGTGGATCACTTCTTCTGCGGACCGGAGGTCCCAGTTGCCGCGGTAAGTGGCGGATAATCTCGATACGGCCGCCTGATAGATATCGCTCATCCCGTGTTTGATGCTTCCCGAAAGCCTTTCCACATATTGGTTCTGCTGGACCAGCACGAAGTCTGTGGTTTCATGTCCGATGTCGATGATCCCGACCTGCGAGTGGCTGTACTCCTCGTTCACATGCCCCCGGGTATCCTTAAAGACTAAGTCCATGTAGGCACCGCAGGGTTGCGGCACGATAGTGAGGCGGCGGATCACAAAGGAGATTTCCTGCATGCCCAGCATGAGATGGAACCGGCCGGATAGGGTCTTCTCGATCAGCTCCCGGTCGTCATAATCATCCACAGGGAGTCCGGTTACGACAAAGAGCTCTTCATCCGGGAACCGGACGAAGAGAGACAGAGCGGTCAGGAAGAGGAGCCGGTACTCCAGGGTCTCGATCCTCACACGGTCGAGTGTGGCATAGGCAAACCGCCCCTCCTGCAGGGCCAGGTTTCCCACGAAGTGGGGCTCGCCATCCAAGGTCACAGCAAGGTGATCCGGGTAGGGGTCGGGATGCTCTAACTGCGTTTTATATTTAAGCTCCACCGCCGGGCTGATGACGGATGGAAAGAGGATCGCCTTTGTCCCGTCCATCGCCTTGGTATAGCCAAAGCCCACGTCCAATCCTATGTTGCGCATCTTTCATCTCCTTAGTGTTTTCAATTTCATGAAGCCTTCATGAAGAGGCATTCAAACATTGCCGCAGTTTCATGAACCATCCATGAACGGTTCATGAAGTTCTCCAGGGACAACCCTCGATCGACGCCTGTGCCAGCTCGATGACCTGCTGAATGACATGGGGCTGAACCTGATGATAGCCGCTGTGCTCATGGGCGTGGACCATCTCGCCCTTCCTGAGCTGCTTCCGGATGGCAAGGTATGTAAAAAATAGCGATCCATACTCGATCCCAGCCTCCCCTGCTATATCACGCAATTGCTGCAGATGGAGGCGTTCCTTGTGGCCGAACCAGTCCCGCCATGTCATCCAGGCTGCCAGGGAAAGGCTTGCCGCAGTCCGGACTTTCAATACATACCGGGCTGCAATCTTGCCTTTTCCGAATTTTCCGGAAAAGCGGTGCCGTGAGGATTTCTCAAAATAGAAAGTAATCCCATCGTCGTGATAGGTCTCCTCGATCTCCTGCAGAACAAGTGGCAGATGGCGGGTAATCAGGTTGGGGGACGGCAGGGTTGGAACATAGATGCGCCGGCCTGCAAGGCCGTGTTTCCAGAGGACCTCTTTTACCTCATGGGGTAGTTTTGATTTCCGCATTACTTATCCTCCAATCATCGTTGTGGATAACGTTCTTTCAATCTCCCATGAAGAGGTCACTCCATGGCCTTCATTCCCACCCTCAGGTGCAAGGATTCTTCCCCTGCTCCCCCTTGAACTATAAGGGGCAAAGCCACTGTTTTTTCCTCCTGGCCTGGTGTAATTATTTGGTAACCTTCCCATGCTTTCAATTATCCTTCGCGCGGCCCTGTGGATAACTGTGCTGGTTTCAGCAATTCCCGGCGAAATATCCGGTGCCCATCCAACGGGGTTTGACCTGTCATGAGCCTGTCGAACGAAAACCCCATCTATCCCGATAGGCGAGGCATTGGGGCCCGAAGGGCCACATTGAGTAAAGAGAAAACATTTTTCCCAGAGTTTATCCCGAGCATAGCCGAAAGGCTCAACGGCAGTGCTCGCAGCGAAGCGAATAAAGCGCTGCTTTGTTCTGCATCCTCAAGGAAAACGATGATCCCCGCACATTGCCGGCCCTGCTTTATCCAGCCCGTTCTCACACAGACAGCATCGAAGTTCCTTGCAACAAGCTGCGGAAATTGCGCGTCATGTATTTCCAAACGGGAACCTTCGATATCGTCATCCCCTGTCGCAGATAACCGGCGTGGGCATATCTGCCCTATGAGTATGCCAGGATACAAGCCCTGTGTTCTAACCCGTTCCTGCCAGATTCTCTCGTCTTTTGGCCTGCTTCTCACCCCACGCGGCATCAGCCATGTCGTAGCATAGAAGTTAACCGGAGCTATAAAGAAATGAGAAAAATGAATTCTATCCCTCTGGGATGGAGTGAGCCCAAGGCCCCCTCCATCCCCTCCCCGGAAAGGGGGAAGCATCCCTGTGCCGGTCGGTTTGCGCCGGGGGCTTTGTCAGCGCTCTATCTCTGGTCTCGAAAAATGAATTTCGCCCCATTGGGGTGGAGTGAGCCCAGGGCCCCCTCCACCCCTCCCCGTATAGAGGGGAATCATCCTTGTGCCGGTTGGTTTTAACCGGAGGTCTCGTAATTACCTCATCTATGGTCTGGAAAAATGACTTACTACCAGCCAGGGGGCTCACTTCTCACGGAGCCCCTGGCAGGAGATGGGGAGAAAGGAGGCAGGCGAAATGGCACAGGTAATCTATGATATTTCGTTTCATCAGGATGGGACGGAGGCGAGGGCGGTGATCGTCGATTACTCCGGTCCTGCCCATGTGGAGTTCCGGTATGGGATCACGGAACGGATGGCTGGAGGCACTGAGGTCGTGACCTACCGGAGCAGGGTCAGAGAGAATTGCGCCGGAGTCCTCGATGTGATCCGCCGGGGGATATGGCGGGATCTCTGTCAGCAGGCACGGGATGATCTGAGACGGGAGATCCATGTAGCCTCCGATCCCCACTATGACATGCCGGAGCGGGAGGTGTACTGACCCCCGGCAGTGAGAGGGATGAAAAATGATCGAAAGAGGTTTTTGGCAAGGGGCAAAGGCCCCTGGGACCCGCAGAAGAAGGGAGGACGAAGGACATGCCCGTTAAAGTCCATGATAAGATTACGGAGCAGATGGATGAGCTTTACGAGGAGTATTCTTCCATCATGACCTATCCCGAATTTCTGGAGATGGTCATTGCATTAATGGAAGAGCGATACCGTGACAGACTCTCCGATGGCCTGAAAAATGAGATACGGGATGGAGGGGATAAGGGCATCCGCCCTTATGATCCGGTGGGAGGGGGATAAGGCATGAATACGGAAGTGATAACATCCGGCCCGGTCGAGGTCTGGTATGACGGGTGTTGCGAGCCTGTCAATCCGGGTGGTCATGCCGCCTGCGGGGTTATAATCCGGCGCAATGGCCAGACCCTCTGGCAGGAATCAAGATACATCGGGCACGGCCCCGGGATGTCCAACAACGTGGCGGAGTACAGCGGGATTCTTGCGGCCTTGGAATATCTGTTACATGCGGGACTGGCCGGACACCCTGTGATCCTTCGGGGTGACAGCATGCTCTCCGTACGGCAGATGTCCGGGGAGTGGCGGGTTCGTGGAGGGTTGTATCTCCCGTACTGGCAGAAGGCCAGGGAGCTTGCCAGTCAGTTCCCGAAGATCTCCTTTGTGTGGATTCCGAGGGAGGAGAATAGCGAGGCCGATGCGCTATCGAAGGCAGGGCTTAAGGAGAAGGGAGTCCGGTTCCAGATTCAGAGAGTATAGCCGTCATGGCGGAGGAGGATCTTATGGTTCAGGTGGTTGCCCTTTGCTATGGATGTAGGCACCGGGACTGCTGCCCGGTATATCAGTCTCTCGATAATTTGTGCCGGGTGCTCAATGAGTCCATTCTTGAGACCTCACGGGATTTCTTCGGGAATGAGCCCCCGGAACTCCTGCCTGTTGTGGAGACCTGTGAGAAATTTAAGGAGGGATATTCCAATGATCATCCGCACCCGGTCTATTAAAGATGCCAGGCCTGGAGATCTTGCCACCTACCGGTGGGGGCGGCTCGGACAACTTGCCGATGGCCGGATCTTTGCGCCATCCAATGGTCTTTTAACCAAATACAAGGCGGGGTGGCTTTCCTGGAAAGATTACGAGCGGCACTATCTTTCCGAGATGGAGTCGCTGTATCAGAGATCCCCCGGTCATTTCCTAAAACTCCTTCAGAGAGATGAGATCACACTGGTCTGCTACGAGGCGAAGCCGGATAAGTGCCACCGGAGGCTGCTGGCAGAGTTCATGGGAAGGATTGGAGAAGGCCAAGGGATTACGGTCGAATTCGATATCCGGTAGACAGAGGAGGATAAAGCGATGTTCCCGACAGAGGGTTGTGAACAATTCGAATGCCTCTATTGCCGTGCAGTGGTGGAGGTCAGGATCATCGGGGAGCCGGATAAGGCTACATATCCCACTATCGAGTTCTGCCCCTGCTGCGGCATGAGTCTGGTGGATCTATCCGGACCGCCACCCGACACCCCACAAGATGAGGCCGGAAAAATGAATCAGGAATCAATGGTCGGGCAGGGGCAAGGGGCCCCTGGGACCCAATAAATATAGATGAGGCCCGATGGGCCAGAGGAGGGATGAGACATGGACTACTGCAGAATCACATTGCTTGGCCGGCTCACAGCCGATCCGGATATCCGCTATACGCCAGCGGGTACCGCAGTCACCAGCTTCTCCGTGGCGGTCAATCGAAAGTACCGCAGGGGGGACAGCGGAGAGGTTCAGGACTCCGTAACCTTTGTCCCCATCCGGGTGTTCGGCAAGGCGGCCGAGCATGCGGGTCAGTACCTGGGAAAAGGAAGGACAGTCCTGGTCGATGGCGAGTTGCGCTCCAACGAGTGGCAGGATCAGGAGGGGAATAACCGCCGGTTGATGTATGTAGCAGCCCAGAGGGTAATCTATCTGGGCAAGGGAAATGGCAACGGTCAGCCTGCTGCAGAGCAGGAGACCGCTGATGCAACCGATGCAGATGTGCCGTTCTGAGAAAAGCAGCGAAGCCGGGGAGGGTTGTGCTAACGTCTTTGTGCCCCAGGCGTGGTGTCTCAGGAAAGTATTTAGAGATACTTATGACTTGCACAGAAATTTTGTAGTGATATTTTTTTGTAGAAATGACATTGATATGTTGTATAATTGAGATGTTATGAAAGGGGCTTGAGAAAGTTTCTCAGGAGCGAATACAAGGTGTAAAATGAGGAGAAAAATGAATACGCTTGAGAAGACAGTTCTCGACAAATTTAAAGCCTTGCTCTTAAAACAAGTCAATTTACATAAACTGATCTTATTCGGCTCAAGGGCAAGAGGGGACGCAAGCACATACTCCGATATGGATGTGGTGGTCATCCTGGGTGATACTTCCAATGAGCAGGATTTTGACTATGTTAGCAATTGTGCGTGGGAAGCAGGATTTGAATACGGCATTGTCATCGTGCCAGTTGTCTTCACCCGAAAGGAGTGGGAAGAGAGTCCTGAACGATATTCTTTGTTAGCCAAAGCAGTGGCAACCGAGGGGATTTTTCTGTGAAGGAAGAAGAGGTTTCCACTCTTATTCAATACAGACTGGAGCAGGCTCAGACTGCGATTGATGATGCAAGGTTTCTTCTCGAAGGAGACCGTAGCCCCCAGAGCATAGTGAACCGGGCGTATTACGCAATGTTTTATGCAACCCTTGCCCTGCTTCAGAAGATTGGTAAGATCCCTTCGAAGCACGCTGGTGTAATCAGCCTTTTTGATACTGAGTTTGCCCTTAAAGGGATCTTTTCAAAGGAACTTTCAAAGAATTTTCATAAGGCATTTGAATTACGTCAGGTCTCAGATTATAAGACCTATACACCCATCTCGAAAGAGAAAGCGCAAGAGACGTTGAACAATGCGGTCAGCTTTTTCGAAGAAGTGAAAAAGTATCTTTCAGAACCTGCAAGATAATACCGTAGGCTGGGGCATAAATCCATTTCCCCTGTTTCATTTTGATCCGAACGACCTGGCGCTGAACCGCCGATGGATCAATGGAGGTACGAAGATGTTTGATCGGATTACGTTTGATCCACAAATCATGGGTGGACGGGCCTGTATCCGGGGGATGAGGATCACGGTTTCTCTCATTGTCAACCTGGTGGCCAACGGGATGACAACGGATGAGATACTGAAGGAGTATCCGGATCTGGAGCCGGAAGATATCCGGCAGGCGCTTCAATATGCGGCCTCACTGGCCAGTGAGGAAGTCCATTCTCTGACAGAAAACCCCTGAGAAGACACTTCTGCAGACATAGCATAAACCGCACAACTTAAACCAGCAATAAGCTTTATCCAGATAATCCCATATTCCTATCCCATTGAGGCCTGGTTTTCCGTCACTGGAAGCCCAGGCCTTTCTGTTTTCGAAAAACGAATTTTAAACCCATTCGGCAGGGGCGTCCCGCCCCTGTCCCCATAAAGGAAAGGAGGAAAAGACTATGCCAGTACTATCTCATCGCGAATCGAGGTCAGTGACCCTGGCCGAGCTTTAGGCCCTGCCGGTCCCTGAACTCATGG
>WBZR01003512.1_pt2 | contig 13657 bp, 12 predicted proteins | sample 5204231 | NCBI WGS metagenome assembly WBZR01 (sample SAMN12412403, study PRJNA552823) | activated sludge metagenome | isolation source: activated sludge from anammox sidestream of wastewater treatment plant... | place: USA: Virginia | collected 2017-08 | reverse complement strand
CCGAGATCGGGCCGGGTGCGCTCGTGGGGCCGTTCTGCTACCTGCGCCCGGGAGCGACGCTGCGCGCGGGGGCGAAGGCCGGGACGTTCGTGGAAGTCAAGGGCTCGGTGATCGGCGAGGGGGCGAAGGTGCCCCACCTGTCCTACATCGGGGATGCGGAGGTCGGGGCGGGCACGAACATCGGCGCCGGCGCGATCACCGCGAACTACCGGCCGGAGCTCGGGGAGGGGAAGCAGCGCACGGTGATCGGACGCGGCGTCCACACGGGCAGCCACAATGTGTTCGTCGCCCCCGTCGAGATCGGGGACGGCGCCTGGGTCGCGGCGGGCTCCACGATCACGGAGGACGTCCCGCCGGGGTCGCTGGCGATCGCGCGTGCGCGGCAGGTGACGAAGGAGGGGTACCGTGGGGGAGAGCGGCATGACTGAGCTGACGATGCTGCCCGGGCTCGAGGCACTTGACGGGCCTCGCCCCGCGGAGGCGCGGGATCGCTGGCTCGAACGCACCCCGACGCCGCGGCTGATGCTGTTCTCGGGGCGCTCGAATCCCGCGCTCGCGGCGCGGATCGCCGAGGAGCTCGGGATCGAGCTCGGCGCGGTCGAGCTGAAGACGTTCGCGAACGGCGAGACCTACTGCCGCTACCTCGAGTCGATCAGGGGCGCCGACGTGTTCGTCGTGCAGTCCCCCTCCGGTGCCGGCACGAACGACCAGCTGGTCGAGCTGCTCGTGATGATCGACGCCGCCAAGCTTGCGTCGGCTCACCGGATCACGGCGGTGCTGCCGTGGTTCCCATACTCGCGCCAGGACAAGAAGTCGGCCCCGCGGGAGCCGATCACCGCGAAGCTCGTGGCCGAGCTGCTCCAGAGCGCCGGGGTCGACCGCGTCCTCACCATGGACCTCCACGCAGGTCAGATCCAGGGGTTCTTCAGGGTCCCGGTCGATCACATGACCGCGCTGCCCCTGTTCGCCCAGTACTTCCGGGACAAGGGCCTCTGCGGCGAGCACGTGGTCTCCGTCTCCCCGGATCCGGGCCGAGCGAAGATGGCGCGGCGGTTCGGGGAGATGCTCGAGAGCGGCCTCGCGATCCTGAACAAGACCCGGCCGACGCACGACGTCGCCGCCGTCACCGAGGTGATCGGCGATGTGGCGGGCAAGATCGCGATCATGGGCGACGACCTGATCGTGACCGGCGGCACCCTGCTCGCCGGCGCCCGCGCCCTGCGGGAGGCGGGTGCGAGCGCGGTCTATGCGTGCGCCACGCACGGCCTGTTCCCCGGCGACGCCCTCGCTCGGCTCGGCGCGAGCGATCTGGTCGAGCTCGTCGTCACCGACACGGTCCCGATCGACCCGCTGAGCCGGCCCGCGAAGCTGACGGTGCTGCCGGTCTCGCCGATCCTCGCCCGCTCGATCCAGAACGTGTTCGCGGACGAGTCGGTGTCCGCGATCTTCGCCGGCCAGAACCAGCTCTTCTAGCGCGGCGTTGGGGGTGGGGCGTGTCCCGCCCGAACATCCCGATGCCGGGTGGCGGGCCGGATGAATCCGGCCCCTACGGTCGTCGCGGCCGCTGGCGCGGCTGCCCCGGGGCGGGTGTGGGGGGCGGGTCCGGGGCCGCTCTGCCGTCCGGGATCGTCGCGGACGCCCGTTGCGCATGCGGGGGCGGGACTCGTCCCGCCCGAAACCGTGCGCGTGCCGGGCGGCGGGGTCTCGGCGACCGCGGTTCCGCGCGGCTCTCGCAGCCGCGACCCCGGCCTCGCGGCGTGCGGGAGCGCCTACGGCAGCAGGTGCACGGTGTGAACCCGGTTCCCGTCCGGCCCGAGCTCGGAGGTGATGCTCCCGCGCGCGCCCTCGTACGCGCCGGTCCCGCCGGTGATCGCTCCGACGCGCTGGTCGCTCTGGCCCTGGATCACGCCCGAGAGCGTGAGCGTGCCGTCTTTCAGCTTGAGGACGCCCGTGCACAGGAACCGGGCCCGATCGATCGTTCCGGCCCTCGTGGCGATACAGGTCACGTGGATGGTCCCCTGACGCACGCCCGCCCCGTCGTGGAGCGGCATGCGCACGGTGCCCAGGTCGCCGGGCGAGACGCGGAACGGCAAGCCTTCGGACAGCGGCGGGTTGTCGACGAACGAGTCCGCTCCCTCGAGCTCGATCAGGGTGAGCGTCTGCTCGCCGGTCTGCTCCTGCGCGCCCCCGGCCGTCGCGAACACCGCGGCGGCCACCGCAAGGGCGGCGATCGCCGTCGTCACGGCGGCGAGCTTCACGCGTTTCATCTCCCACCTCCCGGCGTCGGGGACATCGCCGAACTGTCGCGGCCGGGCGGCCGCTCGCCATCGGGGGATCCGCTGATCAGGCGTGCGGCTGACTACGGCTCAGCCGGCCGCACGGTTCCACGCGGGCGTCTTGTAGGGCTCGCCGGGAACCCCGCCGACGATCAGGACGAGCGTCGGCGACTCGAGCGCTGTCGCGGCGCACGAGGTGCCGCTCGACCGGGTGTCACCCGTCGCCGAAGTCGGGGTCGCCAGCCCACGGGCTCCAGAACGCGGGGTCGCCCGTGGGGGGCAGGGCCGGGACGTCGCCCAGCCGGGCGAGCCGCCAACCCGACACTCGACCGGCGCGGCCAGTCACGGCGTGATCATCCCCGAATCGCACCCGGCGGTGCGGCGCGGGCCCGCGTTTGGCTACACTTCCCGGCCGGTATGGCCGGCGGGCGAATCAGACTCGAGGTTCAGGCGCGGGAGAGCCGCGGCACAGGCGACGCGCGGCGGCTGCGCCGGCAGGGGCTCGTACCGGGCGTCCTCTACGGCAGCGGCAAGCCGCGGTCGTTCTCCGTCGGCGAGCGTGAGTTGCGCCGGGTTCTCGGCGGCGAGCACGGGATGCACCAGATCCTCGACGTCGTGATCGAGGGGCAGCAGAAAGCGCATCACGCCGTGCTCAAGGACTACCAGCTCGACCCGCTGCGCTCGACGCTCCTGCACATCGACCTGCACGAGGTTCGTCTCGACCGCCCGATCCAGTCGCAGGTCACGGTCGAGCTTGTCGGCACCCCCGAGGGAGTCACGTTCGGCGGCGTCCTGACGCAGATGGTGCGCGAGGTCACGGTCGAGGCGCTGCCGATGGAGATCCCGGACCGGATCGAGCACGACGTCTCGGCGCTCGAGATCGGCGACAGCCTCCAGGTCGGACAGCTCGCCGCTCCCGAGGGCGCGACGATCCTCGACGACGCCGAGATCGTGCTCGCGTCCGTCGCCGCCCCGCGCCGCGCGGCGCTCCCCGAGGAGGAAGGGGCCGCCGGCGAGGAGGGCGAGGAGGCCGCCGCGGCGGCGGCGGAGGCCGAGGCGGAAGCCGAGGCCGAAGCGGCCGAGTAGCCGGTGCGCCTGCTCCGCCGGAGCGAGGCGCCCTCGACGCTCGACCTCCTGGTTGCCGGGCTCGGGAACCCGGGCCCCCAGTACCGCCTCACCCGCCACAACGCCGGCTTCCTCGTCGCCGACGAGCTTGCGCGGCGTCATGGCGCGAGCTTTCGGTCGCGCTTCTCCGGACGCATCGCCGACCTCCGCCTCGACGGCCGGCGGGTCGCGCTGCTCGAGCCCGAGACGTACATGAACGAGTCGGGACGGTCGGTTGCGGCAGCGACCCGCTTCTACAAGCTGCCGCTCGCCGACCTCCTCGTCGTCCACGACGACGTCGACCTCGAGCCCGGCCGGCTCCAGGTGCGACTGGGTGGCGGGCTCGCCGGCCACAACGGGCTGCGGTCGCTCGCCCGGCACCTCGGCAGCGGCGAGTTCATGCGGCTGCGGGTCGGTGTCGGCCGCCCCGAGCGGGGAGACCGCCGCCCGGTCGCCGAGTTCGTGCTGTCGCCGTTCCCGCCCGAGGTGGACGTGGACGCGATCGTCGCCCGTGCCGCGGACGCGGTCGAGACGATCACCCGGGACGGTCTCGACGCCGCCAGGCAGCGCTTCAACGAGCGCGGCTGAGCACTGCGGACAAACCCTGACGGGCGATCAGCGCGCTCCCCGATGCCCCGAGGCCGAACGCGCGCGATGCTTGCGGCGGCTCCGAGGGAGGTGCGTGATGCCCGTGCAGGCTCCCGCCAGGGACACACGGCCGAGGGCGGCGGCGGCAGGGCCGAGTGCGTCGGCCGGCACCGACCGGGATCGTGCCGAGGTGCGCCAGCGCAGGCGCGTGCGCCGGCTCAGGCTGCACGCCGCGGCGTGGGGCGCCGGGACGACCCTGTTCGCGACGCTGTGGGTGCTCAACCAGTGGCATGCGAACGGCGCGTTCCGGCACTTCGGCAACGAGGGCAACCCCGGCGACTGGAACCCGACGCTGCTTGCGATCGCGGTCGGCGCGTGGGGTCTCCCCGTTGCGATCATGGCGCTGCGCGTGCGCTTCGAGCGGCCCGCGACCGGGCTCGCGGTCGACCGGGAGGTCGAGCGGCTGAGGGTGCGCGGGAAGGCGCGGCCGGATGCCGAGCTCCCGGCCCTGGCGCGCGAGCGGCTCGAGCGGATCGGCCGGCTGACGTTCCACGCGGCCGCCTGGCTGGCCGGAATGGTCGTGCTGACGCCGCTCTGGGCGCTCGTCGAGTGGCAGGACAACGGGGGCTTCGAGCGCTGGAGCACCAGGGGCGAGCGGGGTGGCTGGGAGCCGTGGATTCTCTACGTCGCCGGTATCTGGGCGCTCGCGATCGCGCTGCTCGCCCTCCGGCTGCGCTTCCGCCGGCCGGTGCCAGAGCCCGGCGACTGAAGCCGGCCGGTCGGAACGCTCGGGGGCCGCGGCTACGATGGGGGCCGCGGAACTCGCGTTCCGCCCGAGGCCATGGACCGACCCGCTCTGCACGCGCTCGCGCTCGAGCTCGCCGTCGGCGAGCAGCTCGCCGCGCTCGCCGCCGCCGGGCGGGACGCCCGCGCCCGCGTCTCCGAGCCGCTCCTGCCCGTCCTGCTCGCCGCCCGCTGGCTCGCGACTCCCGGGCGGGGACTCGTGTGCCTGCTCCCGGAGGACGCGGATGCCCGCGACGCGGCCGACGCGGCCGGCTGGTACCTGGGGGCGGACCGGGTCGGCCTGCTCGCCTCGCGCGGCGTCACGTTCGCAAGCGGTCTCGCGCCACCGCCGCACCTCGTCGGCGAGCGCGCCCGCGCTCTGGCCCTGCTCGAGGGAGGGGGGCTGGTGTGCGCCTCGGCGCTCGGCTTCGCCCAGGGACTCCCGCCGGAGGAGCTGCGCGCCGAGACGATCGAGGTCGCGGCCGGCCAGACGCCCGGTGTCGACGCGCTGGCCGAGCAGCTCGCGCTGGCCGGCTACGAGCGGGTCGAGCGGGTGGAGGAGCGCGGCCAGTTCGCGGTCCGCGGCGGCATCGTCGACGTGTTTCGCACCACCGGGCGCGAGCCCGTGCGGATCGAGCTCTTCGGCGACGAGATCGAGACGATCCGGGCGTTCTCGCCGTTCACCCAGCGGACGCTGCATCCGCTCGAGGGCGCGGTTATCCACCCGGCCACCGAGCGGCGCCTCGGCGCCGGCCCGGAGCTTGCCGAGCACGGTCCCGGCGAGCCTGGCGACCTCGTCCCGCCGCTCCCGGGCGTCGATCTCGTCTGGGAGCCCGACCGCGTGCGCGTGGTCTGGCGGGAGGAGCTCGGCCGCGAGCTTCGTCTACCGCCGGCGGCCGAGCTCGACCCGCTGCCGGCGGGCCAGCCGCTCGCGTTCGAGGCGCAGCGCCCGGCCGTGGCTGCGCGCGGGCTCGCCGAGGCGGAGAACGAGCTCACCGCCTTCGTGCGCTCCGGCAACCGGGTCGTCGTCACGTTCGCCCATCGCGGCGAGGCGCTCCGCACCCGCTCGCTGCTCCGCCGGCTCGAGCCGGCGCTGCTCGAGCCCGGCGAGCCGCTTCCCGCCGACCCCGCGCTCATCTTCGCCGTCGCGCCCGCGCGGCGCGGCTTCGTGTCGCGGGAGCTGCGCCTCGCCCTCCTGCCGGACACCCAGGTGTTTCGCAAGCGCCCGCCGCGCTCCGACGGGCGCCTCGGCCGGGCGCTCCAGAGCTTCGCCGACCTGCGCATCGGCGACCACGTGGTCCACGAGGACCACGGCGTCGGCCGGCTGCTCGGCTTCGAGACGAAGACCGTCGCCGGCGTCACGCGCGACTACCTGTTTCTCGCTTTCCGCGGCGACGACCGCCTCTACGTCCCGCACGAGCAGATCGGCAAGGTCTCGCGGTACGTGGGCGCCGACGGAGCCGCGCCTGCGCTCTCGAAGCTCGGGGGCAAGGCCTGGCAGAACCTCAAGGCCCGGGCGCGGGAGGGAGCCCGGGAGCTCGCGGGCGAGCTGCTCGCCCTCTACGCCCAGCGCCAGCGGGCAGAGGGAATCGCCTACGTCGCCGGCGGCGAGCTCGTCGAGGAGCTCGAGGCCTCCTTCCCCTGGGAGGAGACGCCGGACCAGCGGCGTGCGATCGAGGCCGTCAAGGAGGACCTCGAGGCGCCGCGGCCGATGGACCGCCTCGTCTGCGGCGACGTCGGCTTCGGCAAGACCGAGGTGGCCGTCCGGGCCGCGTTCGTCGCCGTCGCCAACGGACGCCAGGCGCTGCTCCTCGCCCCCACCACGGTGCTCGCCCAGCAGCACTGGAACACGTTCCGCGAGCGCTACCGCGACCTTCCCGTCACCGCCGAGATGGTCTCCCGCTTCCGCCGGCCCGCCGACGTCAAGCGGGTGCTCGCCGCCTTCGCCGCCGGCACCGTCGACGTCCTGATCGGCACCCACCGCGTCCTCTCCCGCGACGTCGTCCCCGGCAACCTCGGACTCGTGATCGTCGACGAGGAGCAGCGCTTCGGCGTGGCGCAGAAGGAGATCCTGCGCCAGCTCCGGCTCGAGGTCGACGTGCTCTCCCTCTCGGCCACCCCGATCCCGCGCACGTTGCACATGTCGCTCGCGGGGCTGCGCGACATCAGCGTGATCGAGACGCCGCCCCAGGGCCGCCGCCCGATCCGCACCCACGTGGGCGAGTACGACGAGGAGCTCGTCCGGCTCGCGCTCGTCCGCGAGCGCGAGCGGGGCGGCCAGTCCTTCTACCTGCACAACCGGGTGGAGACGATCGAGGAGCGTGCCGAGATGCTCCGTCAGTTCTGCCCGGAGCTCCGGTTCCTCGTCGCCCACGGCCAGCTCGGCGAGCGCGAGCTCGAGGAGCGGATGCTCGCGTTCGTGCGCGGCGACGCCGACGTGCTCGTCTCGACCACGATCATCGAGTCCGGCCTCGACATCCCCCAGGCCAACACGCTCGTCGTCGAGCGTGCCGACGCGCTCGGCCTCGCCCAGCTCTACCAGATCCGGGGGCGCGTCGGGCGCAGCGACGTCGTCGCCCACGCCTACCTGTTCTACCCCGACGCCGCCGAGCTGACGGCGGAGGCGCGGGCGCGGCTCGCCACGCTGGCCGACCACACGGAGCTCGGGGCCGGCTTCCGGATCGCGATGCGCGACCTCGAGCTGCGCGGCGCGGGCGACCTGCTGGGGGCGGAGCAGTCCGGTCACGTCGCCGCGGTCGGCTTCGAGCTCTACGTCGAGCTGCTGGGCGAGGCGGTCGCGGAGCTGACGGGCGCCCGGCGCGGGATCGCCCGCCCCGTCCGGGTCGACGCCCAGGTGGACGCGTACGTCCCGGCCACGTACATCGCCGCCGAGGCGGCGAAGATCGATCTGCACCGGCGCGTCGCGCTCTCGGAGACCGAGGACGAGCTGCGAGAGCTTGCCGTCGGTATCGAGGATCGCTTCGGGCCCTTGCCCGAGCCGGTCGAGCGCCTGTTCCGGATCCAGGAGGCGAAGCTGAAGCTCGCCCGCCTCGGCGCCGACTTCCTCGTCCTGCGTGCCGGCAGGGCGTCGCTCGGCCCGCTCGTGCTCGGCTCGGGCGAGCTCGAGGCGCTGCGGGCGCTCGCGCCCACCGCGGTCTACTCGAGCGCTCGTCGCGAGGTCGGGCTCCGCGCCGCCGACCTCCCGGCCGCGCTCGGGCTCGTCGACGCGGTACTGACCCTCCGCGTGGCCGCGTGACTGTACGCTTCCTCGTCATGCGCACCCGCCTTCGCCTCGCCACGCTGCTCCTCGCGCTGGCCGCCCTCGTCGCCGCCTGCGGCGGTAGCTCCGACGACGCGGCGCCGACTGAGACCGACGCGGCGGAGACCGAGAGCGTCGCCGTTCCGACCGAGAGCCCCGACGTCCCCGCGGACGCGATCGCGGTCGTCGCCGGCACGCCCGTCTGGAAGTCGGCGTACGAGCGGCTGTTCGAGCAGGCGAAGAAGGCGTACGAGGCGCAGGGGCGCGAGTTCCCGGTCGCCGGCACGCCGGAGTACGAAGAGCTGAAACAGCAGGCCGTCGAGGTGCTGGTCCAGCGCGTCGAGTTCGCGCTCGAGGCCGAGCAGCTCGGGCTCGAGGTCACCGACAGCGAGATCAGCGCCAAGCTGACGGAGCTGAAGGATCAGTATTTCCAGGGTGACGAGGAGGCCTACCAGGCGGAGCTCGAGACGCTCGGGCTCACCGAGGAAGACGTCCGCGCTGACATCCGGGCCAACCTGGTCTCCGAGGCGATCAACGCGGAGGTGACGAAGGACGCCGCCGTCACCGCCGAGGAGGTCCAGGCCTACTACGACGAGAACGCAGACCAGTTCGAGACACCGGAGAGCAGGGAGGTTGCCCACATCCTCGTCGAGACCGAGGCGGAGGCCAAGGAGCTGCTCGACCAGCTTGCCGACGGGGCCGACTTCGCCAAGCTCGCGAAGGAGAAGTCGCTCGACACCGCCTCCGGCCAGGATGGCGGCAAGCTGACGGCTCGCCGGGGCGAGCTCGTGGAGCCGTTCGAGCAGGCCGCGTTCGCGCTCGAGACCGGCGGGCTCTCCGACCCGGTCGAGTCCGAGTACGGCTGGCACGTGATCAAGGCTCTCGGCGACGTCGAGCCCCAGGTGGTGACGCCCTTCGCCGACGTCGAGGAGGCGATCCGCGACCAGCTGCTCCAGGCAGCCCGCAACGAGCTGATGGCCGCCTGGGTGACCGAGACGACGGAGAAGTACGCGGTGCAGATCGTCTACGCGACCGGCTTCGCGCCGCCCCCGACCATCGCCCCGCCCGAGACGGCCACCGCACCGTAGCGGTGGGCGGCGGAGACGATCTCGCCGCCGCGCTCCTCGAGCTGCAGGAGCTGACCGAGCGTCTCCGGCGCGACTGCCCCTGGGACCGGGTCCAGACGCCGCGGACGATCGTCCCCCACACCGTCGAGGAGGCCTACGAGACCGCGGACGCCGCGCTCGCCGGCGACGGCGCGAAGCTCCTCGACGAGCTCGGCGACCTCCTCTACCAGGTCTACTTCCTCGCGTTCCTGCTCGAGGAGTCGGGCGGCGGCGATCTCGCCGCGGTCGCGCGCTCGGCTCACGCGAAGCTCGTCCGGCGCCACCCGCACGTCTTCGGCGACGCGCCCGCCGCCAGCGCGGGGGCCGTCAAGGAGCGGTGGGAAGCGCTCAAGATGGAGCAGGAGGATCATCGCGCCGGGATCTTCCACGACGTCCCGGAGAGCCTCCCGGCGCTCCTGCGCGCCCGTAAGGTGCAGCGCCGGGCCGCCGCAGCAGGCTTCGACTACCCGGACGCCGCCGGCGCGCTCGCGGACGTCGACGCCGAGCTCGCCGAGCTCCGCGCCGAGCTGGCCCGGGCCGCCGAGCTACCGGCCGAGACCGAGCCGGACCCGCGGCACCGGCACGAGCTGGGCGATCTCCTGTTCGCGTGCGTCAACGTCGCCCGGCGCCTCAACGTCGATCCCGAGCTCGCCCTGCGCGAGGCGAGCGGCCGCTTCGTCGCCCGCGTCGAGCACGCGGCCCGGCTCGCCGCCGCCAGCGGCGAGGACTTCGCCGCGCTCGACCTCGCCGCCCAGGACCGCTACTTCGACCAGGCCAAGGAGGAGGAATGAGCTCGATCGCAGACGTCCGCGCCCGCCAGATCGTCGACTCGCGCGGCAACCCGACCGTCGAGGTCGACATCACGCTCGAGTCCGGGGCGACGGGCCGCGCCGCCGTTCCCTCCGGAGCCTCGACCGGGGCGTTCGAGGCAGTCGAGCTCCGAGACGGCGGCTCGGACTGGCTTGGCAAGGGCGTCCGGCAGGCCGTCGGCAACATCGCCCGCGAGCTCGCTCCGGCGCTGCGTGGGCTCGACGCCGCGGACCAGCGGGCGCTCGACGCCAGGCTCGTCGAGCTCGACGGGACCGCGAACAAGCGGCGTCTCGGCGCGAATGCGATCCTCGGCTGCTCGCTCGCCGCGGCCCGGGCCGCGGCGGCCGACGCCGGTCAGCCGCTCTGGCGCTGGCTCGGCGGGGAGGGCGCGCACGTGCTCCCGGTACCGCTGATGAACGTCGTCAACGGTGGCGCGCACGCCCGCAACGCGCTCGACGTCCAGGAGTTCATGGTCGTCCCGGTCGGAGCCGGGAGCTTCTCCGAGGCGCTGCGGATCGGTGCCGAGGTCTTCCACCACCTCAGGCGGCTCCTCGACGAGCGCGGCCTCGCGACGGCCGTCGGCGACGAGGGGGGCTTCGCTCCCGATCTCCACGGCACCGAGCCCGCGATCGAGGCGATCCTCGAGGCCGCGGGCCGGGCCGGGCACGCGGACCGCGTGGGGATCGCGCTCGACGTCGCCGCCACCGAGCTCCACGGCAACGGCTCCTACCGCTTCGAGGGAGAAGGCGTGACCCGCACCACCGAGGAGTTGCTCGCGCTCTACGAGCGTCTCTGCGACGGCTACCCGATCGTCTCGCTCGAGGACCCGCTCGCCGAGGACGAGTGGGATGCCTGGGGTGCGCTCACGGCTCGCCTGGGCGAGCGCGTCCAGCTCGTCGGCGACGACCTGTTCGCCACCAACGTCGAGCGGCTCGCCCGTGGCATCGAGCGGGGGGTCGGCAACGCGATCCTCGTCAAGGTCAACCAGATCGGGACGCTGACCGAGACGCTCGACGCGATCGCCCTCGCCCGGGAAGGCGGCTACGCCGCGATCATCTCCCACCGCTCCGGGGAGACCGAGGACACCACCATCGCCGACCTCGCGGTCGCGGTCGGGGCGGGTCAGATCAAGACGGGCGCGCCCTCGCGAACCGATCGCGTTGCCAAGTACAACCAGCTCCTGCGGATCGAGGAAGAGCTCGGGGGGCGAGCCGCGTACCCGGGCATGGCCGCGTTCCCCCGCGCCGCACGGCGGTAGCGCCCGGGCTACGCTCCCGTCAGGTGACCGCCGGCGACCGCCGCACCAAGATCGTCTGCACGATCGGCCCGGCCACGTCCACGCCGGCGCTCGTGGACGACCTCGTCGCCGCCGGCATGGACGCCGCCCGGCTCAACTTCTCGCACGGAACCCCCGCCGACCACGAGCGCCGGGCTTTCCTCGTCAGGCAGGCGCAGGAGCGCGCCGGCCGGCCGCTCGCGCTGATCGCCGACCTCCAGGGCCCGAAGCTGCGCATCGGCGATCTGCCGCAGCGGCGCGAGCTCGTGCCCGGCGAGCGGGTCGTGGTTGCCGGCCAGGGCTCCGAGCGGGACGGCGACCTCCCCGTCGCCCCGGCGGTGATCGCGGCGGTGCTGGCCCCCGGCCGGGAGGTGCTCGTGGACGACGGCCGCGTCCGGCTGCGCGTCGACCGGGTCGCGGCCGGCCGGGCGACCTGCACCGTCGTCGTCGGCGGCCCCGTCGAGTCGCACAAGGGCGTCAACCTCCCCGGCGTGCCGCTGCCCGTGCCCTCGCTGACCGACAAGGACGCGCGCGATCTCGAGCTCGCCCTCCGGCTGGGCGCCGACTACGCGGCGCTCTCGTTCGTGCGCGCCGCCGACGACGTCCGCGCTCTCCGCGAGCGGCTCGTCGCCGCCGGCTCGACGATGCGGGTGATCGCGAAGATCGAGAAGGCGGAGGCGCTGGCCGAGCTGTCCGCGATCGTCGAGGCGGCGGACGCGGTGATGGTCGCGAGAGGCGATCTCGGCGTCGAGATCGGACCCGAGCGCGTGCCGCTCGTCCAGAAGCAGATCGTCCTCTGCGCGCTCGAGCACGGCCGGCCCGCGATCACCGCGACCCAGCTGCTCGAGTCGATGCTCGAGCGGCCCGAGCCGACGAGAGCGGAGGCCTCCGACGTCGCCAACGCGATCCTCGACGGCACCGCCGCGGTGATGCTGTCCGGCGAGACCGCGATCGGGCGCCACCCGGTCGAGGCGGTGCGCGCGATCGACCGGATCGCGCGGGCCGTCGAGCCCAGCCTCGGCTACCGCCACGAGCTCGCCCGGACCGCGGAGCAGCCCTATCCGACCGTTCGCGACGCGATCACGAACGCCGCCTGCGACATCGCCGAGCTCCTGTCCGCCCGCGCCCTCCTCGTCCCCACCTCCTCCGGCCGCACGGCCTCGGCGGTGGCGCGCCACCGCCCGCGGCGCCCGATCGTCGCGGTCTCCCACCGTCCCGACACCCTCCAGCAGCTCGCGCTCGAATGGGGCGTCGTCCCGTGCGCGATCGAGGCGGGCCGGGATGTGGAGCAGCTCGTCGGCGAGGCGATCGCCGCCGCCCGCACCGCCGGGATCGTGCTTCCGGGCGACCGGGTGGTGATCACGGCGGGGACGGTCGTGAACGTGCCCGGATCGACGAACCTGATCAAGGTCGACACGGCATAGCCCCGCCCGGTAGGAGGCACGGGGGCCGGCGTCGAACGACGCAAGCCCGTGTCCCGACGCTCCCGGCCGAGACTCCGAGCTTCCCGCCTTGCCCGCTGGCTGGGCGTGGCGGTGATCTGCGCGATCGCCGTCGCGTACGTCCAGCCCGTGCGCGCCTTCCTCGACGCGCGCACGGAGGTGACGGCCGCGAAGGCCGAGCGGGCCCGCCTCGCCGAGCGGCGGGCGACGCTCGAGCGCCGTGCCGCCTTCGCGGCCAGCGACGCGTTCGTCGTGCGCGAGGCCCGCCGGATCGGCCTCGTCGCGCCGGGTGAGACCCTCTACATCGTCAAGGGGATCGAGCGCTGGAGGCGCGCGCACGTACGATGAGCGGATGGACGACCGGGCGCTCGCAGAACGCCAGCTCGGCCGGCCCGCCCGGGCCTTCCGCCGGGTCGCCGCCCGCTGCCCCCACGGCTTCCCCGCGGTCACCGAGCAGGAGCCACGCACGACCGACGGGACGCCGTTCCCGACCCAGTTCTGGCTCACGTGCCCGTGGCTCGTCGCCGCCGTCTCCCGCGTCGAGGCGGCGGGCGGCGTCGCGCGCTTCTCCGGGCTGGCAGCCGTGGACCCGGCCCTCGCCGCCAGCCTCGCGAGCGCCGACCGCGACCAGCGCCGCCTCCGGCCCGAGCTCGACGCCGGCATCGGAGGCAGCCGCAACCCCGCGCGGCTCAAGTGCCTGCACGCCCACGCGGCGTTCGCGCTCGCGCGACCGGGCTACCAGCTCGGGGAGCGGATCCTGGCCGAAGCCGGCGAGCGCTGGTGTGCCGACGCGCGCTGCGCCAGCGCGGAGCCGAGGTGACGCTCGCGAGCGCCCGCCACCAGTGGGAGGACGGCCGCCGCGGGCTCGCCGCCGAGGCGACCGATCCCGACCGCCACGGCCAGCTCCTCGACCTGGTCGACGCCGTCGCCGACGAGCTGCGCCGGCGGGTCGGGCAGCACTTCACGCTCGACGAGCTCGCCGCCGCGCACGCCGGGGCCGAGGACTGGGTTCG
>WBZR01003607.1_pt1 | contig 13663 bp, 19 predicted proteins | sample 5204231 | NCBI WGS metagenome assembly WBZR01 (sample SAMN12412403, study PRJNA552823) | activated sludge metagenome | isolation source: activated sludge from anammox sidestream of wastewater treatment plant... | place: USA: Virginia | collected 2017-08 | reverse complement strand
CACGATGCGCCTGGCCTGCGAGTCGATGTCGCCGAAGCGCAGGGCGAGCATCTCGCCTCGGCGCATCCCGGTGTCGAGCGCGGCGATGATCATCGAGCGCAGGTAGGGCGACGCGACCGCGAGCAGCGCAGCCTCCTCCCGCTCCGAGATCCGTCGTCGGCGCTTGTTGTCCTCGAGTTCCATCCTGACCAGCACTTCGGTGCCGCGCCGGAATGGCGTGCGGTCGAGGTACTCGCGACCCACGGCCCAGTTCAGCATGTGCCGGAGGATCCCCAGCGTGCGGTTGATCGACGCAGGGGCCAGTCGCTGGCCGTCGATGCCGTTGACCACGCGCGGCGTCTTCATGTCCGCGACGAAGTCCTCGATGTCGGCGGTCCGAATCGCGGTGATGTCGCGATCTCCGAAGCGTTCGAGCAGTGGCTTGAGCCGGTAGTCGATGGTGCTCGCCATCGCCAGCCCCTTGGCCAGCACGTGACGCTTCTTGTAGACCTCGGCGAAGGCCCGGAACGTCATCGGGCCGGTGTCCGGCGGAGGGTTCAGCCCGCGTTCGTCGAACGTGCCGGCCCTGATGGCGGCCTTGAGCTCGCCGAGGACGATGTCGGTCTCGGCCTTGGACTCCACCTCGCGGTTGGCCCACTTCGCGAGGCTGACGCGGTTCCCCTTGAAGCTGCCCCACCACGCGTGGGTGCAGCGGTCGCGTGCGCGCCCCTTGTGGGCGCACAGTTTGCACAGCCCCATCGGCTGCCTCCTTCCCGGCCTGGTTACGACACGCTGCCGTGCAGCGTGCCCGGTGCGGAGGCGGGCCGGATGTCGCCTCCGCGAGCGTGACGCTCCAGCCACGCATCGATCCAGGCCGCCTTCGTTCGGATTGAACGGCGGCCGCCGATGCGGACGTGGTGCAGTTCACGGTGTTCGCACGCGGTGTAGATGGTGTCGCGGCTCACGCCGGCGTACTCCGCGCCTTCCCTCACGTTCAGCCAGAGCCTCATGGTCGCACTCTCCTCGTGTTCCGGATCCACGGACGGCGGCCCGTTCGCTGACCCGGCCCGACACGGCCGGACCCGCGGATGGCCCACTCCCGACGCGCGGCACAACGGACACCGGGATCGGGGCGAGAGAGGTCCTGAGGGGGAGAGACTGAAGTGGGCCGGGAGCTGGAGCCGCCAGCCAGTAGTGGCACGGGCGCACGCCCTGAGGACGTGACGAGGACCTATGCCTATGTAGACGCGAGTTAGGGGCGAGAACTTACAGACGCCGAGTGCGGTGGTGTCAGCGGATGAAGGGTGGGGTGGGTGTAGGTCTGTCGACAAGCGCCGGCTATTCAAGCGAACAGGTCGAATCTTGAATAAGACCTCCGGCTATTCAAGGTCCAGAAACTAAGATCCAGACATATGTCGACGAAACTGCATTATTTCGACATGTTGTCAGCAATGTGTCGATGTCGACGACACATCATGTAAATAGTTGATAAATAGATACTTACATGTGTTAGCTGTCAATACACGATGAACCAACGACGGCGACATGTCGAAAAAGCTTGATTTTGTCAACACGTAAGCAGACCATGTCGATGCCATCGACATGACCCGCCCTGACTTCCGCCCCGACGTGCCGTTCGACGATCTGCCGCCCCTCCCACCGGCCGTCGAACTCGAGACGCAGGCCGTGCTCAAGGCCTGCATCCCGGCGCGGGCAGCGCTCGCGGAACTCAGCGCCGCCACGGGGCTCATCCCGAACGCGGCGATCCTGATCAACACGATCCCCATCCTCGAGGCGCAAGCCAGTTCGGCGGTCGAGAACATCGTCACCACCACGGACCGGTTGTTCCAACTCGCCTCCGACGAACGGGCTGCCTCTGATCCCGCCACGAAGGAGGCCCTGCGCTACCGCACCGCTTTGCGCCGGGGACACGCCATGCTGGAGCGACGGCCGGTCAGCACCAACATGGCGATCGAGATCTGCACGGTGCTCAGGGGAATCGATACGGGCATCAGGCGCCTCCCTGGAACGGCGCTTCGCAACGCCGGCACTGGCGAGACCGTCTACACGCCGCCGACCGGCGAGGAACGCCTCCGGTCACTGCTCGCCAACTGGGAGACCTTCCTGAACGAGCGGCGCGACCTGGATCCGCTCGTCAGGATGGCGGTTGGACACTACCAGTTCGAAGCCATCCACCCCTTCGAAGACGGGAACGGTCGAACGGGCCGCATCCTGAACCTGCTGTTCCTGGTCGAGCAAGGCCTCCTTCGCCTTCCCGTCCTCTACCTGAGCGGGGCCATCGTCCGTTCAAAGGCCGAGTACTATCGGCGGCTCCGTGACGTGACCACCGAAGCGCGCTGGCAGGAGTGGGTGTGCTACGTCCTCGGATTGGTCGAACGGACCTCACGCTGGACGAGCACGAAGATCCACGACATCCGTGACCTGCAGGAGTCCACGGCTGCGCGACTGCGTGACCGTGCACCGAAGATCTACAGCCGGGAACTCGTGGATGTCGTCTTCACGCAGCCCTACTGCCGCATCGCCAATGTCGTCGAGGCCGGGATCGCCAAGCGACAAACGGCCTCCACCTATCTGACCGCGCTCTCGGAGATCGGAGTGCTAACACCGGTGTCAGCCGGCAGGGACCGGTTGTTCATCAACCAGCCGCTCTTGGAGCTGCTGAAGCCTGGCGTCCTGGACGGTCTACAAGACGGCGACACGCTCGGCCCTGCCACTACGTCAGCCCCGCAGGCATGAGCCTCGAAACGGCCATCGCGTAAGTGCCAGGACACGCGTCGGACGTCGGCGCCGTCAAGGTCTCGCGCTCGCTGGTACCGGGCAGCCGGGCACGCGAGGGTGGACGCGCGCGAGCCGCGTGCGGTGCACGCGGTCGGAGCGCAGCGGAGAACCGTGTACGGTGCCACGGTCGACGCGCAGCATGGCACTTACGCGATGGCCGTCTCGCGGATGCCGTCGCGACACAGGATCGGGACCACTTCGTCCGGACGACCTGGCGAGGGCGGTCAACCCCCGGATGCGATCCGAAAGGCCGGGCACAGCCTCAATTCCGCTGAACCACCAGTCGGCGATTCGTGCATACCATCCGATCATGGCCACATACTCGTCGTCGAAGTCGCCCGACTCGAGCCTGCGGATCATGAGTTCTTTGGCTTGCGGAATCTGGTCGCCGTCGATGTCGCCAAGGCCCGTGAAGCACGGTGGCTCCACCTGCGCATCCCAGCAAAGGAACAGCGCTCGCTTGAGCGCCTCCAGGGATCCCGACCGAGCGAACTGCAAGTAACCCGATGCCACCTCGCGATAGGCCGCAGCGGTGCCGTCCGCCCGCAAGGCCGCGTTCTTGTCCTCGATGGTGCCGAGAAGGGACTCGACGTGCGCGAGGAGGTCAGACTCGCGAAGGGTCAGTGTCGTGAGGTCAACATCGCCCATTCAGAATCCTCTCCGAACGGATCTTGTGTCCATTCACGACACGGGGCTGACGGCCGGAGGCCAGTGCGCCGCCACATGCGCGGCGTAGCTCAACGCGCTACGCACCTGTTCGACGGACAGCGCGTACTCCTCGGCGACGGTCTCCACCGTCTCGCCGGCGGCCACCGCACCGACGACAGTCGCCACGTCGATGCGGGTGCCGACCGGGCATGGCTTGCCGAACCGCACGTCCGGGTCCATCGAGATACCCGCGAACACCTCGAATTCGTTCACTTGTCCGGTCCACTTGTGCTGGGTATGTCGTTGGCGTAACTCCGCGTCAGGCTGCCGACGACCGTACCCTATAAGGCCGAATCAGGACGTCAGCCGAGATGCCGAGTTCGGCGTGAAGTCGGCGAATCATGTCGATCGTCAGAGCCCGCCGCCGGTTGAGCACTTCCGCCACGCGGGCACGACTCCCAATCATTGGATCCAGATCGGGCCGGTTAGCCCGCGACTCTCCATGTGATGCCGCAGCGCATCGATGGGGTTCGGAGGCTCGATGGGCTCGTGTCGAGACTCATACTGCTCGACGAGGGTCGTGAGGATGTCGAGGCGGTCTCCGGCGGGCGTGCCCGGCCGCGCATGCATGAGTCGCTCGATCTGCTCGAGCGCGGCACGATGGTCCGCGGGCGTTCTGATGGGGCGAATCTGCATGGCTGCCACGCTACCGGCTCGCGCTACACGGCCTCGCGTCCGCCGCTCCTGTCGCTCGCCTTGCGTGGCCTCCCTTGGCCTCGAGCCGGCGCGGCCGGTCGTTCGGGCAACACCCTGCTGACGAGGGGATATCGCTCCGGATAGTCGAGAGCATCCACCGCCAGGTCGATGTCGAGGTCCGGCCAGTAGAGGTGGTGCGCGCTCGGCAACGTCACGTTCGACAACTCGCCGATCGTCGCGTGTCGGAACCAGGGGAACTGCGCGAACGGCACGAATCGCTCCCGGTCGCCGATCAGCAACCAGAAGCCATGTGGCGACACGTTGGCGACTTCAACGACCGAAGTGCTTCTTCCACGCGGCGCGGATTTCATCTCGGTGTTCCTCGACCAGCTTCTGCACGGCCCTTATCCGAGCCGACCCCATGCCGTAGTCGTGCTCGAGTTCAACGATCGGCTCCAGCCAGAACTTCGCCTCGCCCGCGGCGTGCTGAACGTGGACGTGGGGCCGCGGTTCCTCTCGGGCGAAGAAGTAGAACCGGTACCCGCGAACACGGAGGACCGTTGGGCTCACTCGCCGAGGATACCGAAAGCCAGACAGCGCTTCCAGCGACCGTCACGACGCCGTCTCCACCCCCTTGAAAGAAACTTGAAACTTTGCGCACCAAACGGGCCCGTTCGACCCGACTCGTCGGACCACGATTCGCGAAATCCTGAGGAAAACCGAGGCAGCCGGACACCGTCGAGGGGTCCGGCTGCCTTTCTCAGCCACGGGACCGGGGTTCGAATCCCCGTACCGGTACCAACATCCGTACCGCATCGGTTCTCGCGGGCAGCAAGCCTGCCACCGATGCCTCCCCCGACAACCGATAACCGCTGGCGCCGTCTCGGGTTTCCGGCGTCACGGTGAGCCGTCCGGCGAGCGCCTTCCGGAGCAACTGCCGCCCCTGCGAGACGTTCGCGCGGAGCAGGTTGCGGAAGTCGGCGAGCAGGTCCGTCATCTCGTCGCGGAGCGCGGCGCGGTCCGCCTCCGTGAAGCGCGGCAGCGCATCGACGGCCGCGAGGTCCAGCTGGAGCCGCTGGCGTTCGGCGTCCCGTTCGGCGATGGCCTCGGTGAGCGGTCCGGCCGGGGCACCCCCGGCGATGGCAGCCGTGAGGTTCGCGGTCTCCGCGTCGAGCGTGGCGAGCCGCGATTGGAGCCGCGCCCGCCGCTGTTCGCGGTCGGCCGCGCCGCTCGCCAGCCGGGTCGCCGCGCGCTCCAGCGCGAGCGTCACCACGTCCGGCTGCAGCACGTCGGAGGCGACGGCATCGAGGATGAGGTCTTCGGCGACAGCCATCGGAATCGTCGTCGCGAAGTCGCAGACGGTCTTGCCGCGCCGCTGGAACGCGGAGCAGGCGAGGACGTGGAGCTTCCCGCCGCGCCGGGTCTCCACCTGCATCGGCGAGCCGCACTGCGGGCAGGAGACGTGGCCGGTCAGCAGGAAGGGCGAGTCGTTGCCGACCGTCCGGCCGTAGAGCCGTCCCCCGGTCGCGCGGAGGTAGTCCTGTCGCGCGGTCTCGTACCGGGCGCGGACCGCCTGCCAGAGCGCGTCATCGACGATGCGGAGATGCGGCACCTCGACGCGGATGACGTCGGCCGTCGGCCGCTTCGTCACCTTCCGCTGGCCCCACCGGTCCCGCGTCTTCCGCCGACCGTACTCGACGATGCCGATGTAGAGCGGCCGGTTCAGGACGGCCATCACCGACGACCCTGCCCACCCACGCGGCCCACGCTTCGGCGTCGGAGCCAACGCCCCCTCGTCGTTCAACGTCTTCGCGATGGTCGCGCGGCCGATGCCGGACGCCGCCATCTTGAAGATGCGCCGGACGACCTCGGCTTCCTCCGGCACGATACGGCGCTCGACGTGCGACCGCTTGCCGTCTGGTCCAACGATGGCGACGTTCTCGTACCCGAAGCACGTCCCTCCGGTGCAGTACCCGAGCTTCGCCTTCCGCGTCATCGCATCGGCGACGCGGACCGCCGCCTTCGCGCGCTCCATCTCGTCGGCGAACGCCGAGACGGAGAGCAGGAGCTTCTCCATCGGGCCGTCGAGCGTCCGTTCCTGTCCGTTCAGGTACGTGAAGACGCGGATACCGGCCGTCACGATTTGCTTGAGCGCGAACGCGGTCTCAATCTGTTCGCGGCCGAGCCGAGACTCCTCGCTCATGACGAGGACGTCGAACGGCCGGGGCTTCTGCGCGACGGCCGTCATCAACCGGACGAAGCCGGGACGGTTCGCGAACTCCGCGCCGCTAACGTTGTCGTCGATGAAGATGGCAGCGGGGTCGACCGTCCATCCGCGCGCAACGGCGAACTCGGTGGCGACCTCGACTTGGCGGGTGGTGCTCTTCGCGTCGGCCGAGACGGACGACTCGCTGGTGCTCTTTCTGGCGTAGATGGCGCAGCGCATCGGGTACCTCCGGGCGGAGTCGCGCGCCGTGCTACGGTGGGTGCAGGCGGCGTCAGCGACCTATCCTCGCGACGTGGCTCAGGGCCGGGGTCGCTGTTCCACCAGCGCTCCGGTCCGCTCAATTCTCTGGCCGGACGGCGATTCTGCCAAGCCGCCCGTCAGTCGAAGAGGGGAAGCGGCTCGCGACGCTGTTCAGCCGCAACGTCCGGCACGCGGTCGGGAACCGGCGCGACGCGCTGTTCAGCCGCCACGCGCCGGAACGCCAGCACCGACCGCCCGCCACCCGGCACCATCCCGGTCGCCGAGGAAGCCGCTCCACCAGCCGAGGCCCCCGCGTCGCTGATGCGAGAGCCCTCAAAAGAATCAGTCGCGGCCACGCGGTCTGTGCGCCTCGACGACGACGAGGCATAGGCAGACACGCGGGGACGCCCGTGCGCGTCTCTGGGGCGATTCTGGTGCGACCGGCGACGGGATTCCGGGAGGGCTGACGACACGGGTTCGGGGCGGCCACGGTCGTTTCCCCGGACCGATACGACCGTCCCCGCCGCTTGGCGCATCCGGACCGCCGCCACGAGTAGCTCCGCGAGCGCGTCAGCGAGGCCGTCTACGCGGCCGTCTACGCGGTCGGAGCCGCCGGACGGGGATTCGGTCGTCGCCATCGTTCGTCGCTCTTACGCACGCGGAGACGGGGCTACGATGGAGGCCGTGAGCTTCGCGCCGGACTTCGACGTTCTCGCCCACCCCGCCGCCCGCCTCGTCCCGCTCCCGCCAGCCAAGTACCGGCTCCTCTTCGGCGGACGTGACTCGCCGGAACCACCACCACCGGGACGGCCCTCGCCGCCGCCGGTCCGGCGCGTCACCGCGATGGACCCGGCCGAGGTCGCCGGTGTCCGGCGGCTGGCGGCCGCCGTGCTGGTCACCGCCGCCCGCGAGTTGAACGACCACCGGCCCGAGCGCCGCGAGGACGCGCGCGCGTTCGTCTTCGACGTCGGCCGCGTCGAGGACTTGCGGTTCTGGACCGACCTCGCCGCGCTCGACGGTCTCCGCACCGTCGAGCAGTTCCGCGAGCGCTGCTGGCGAGTCGTCAGGACCATGAGTCGAACCCCGGCACGCCCGGTCCGGCCCAGCGCCGCTGCCACCCCCACTGCCGGGGGAAGCGCCGCGAGAGCCAGACCGCCTTCGGTAGCCAGTCGTCGTCGCCTCGGTTGATGGCGAGCAGGCAGCGGTGTTCGGCCTCCGCGCTCGCGTGGTCGATTGCGCGCCGGAAGTCCTCGTCCTGCTGGTACCACCGCCACGCGGTCGCCCGCGAGATGCCGCACATCTCCGCCGCCGGGCCGAGGAACCCGCCCGCGCGCATCAGGTCCGCGATGCGCGTGCGGACCGCCGGAGTCATCTTCGTGCGCGCGGGCACCGGCGTCCTCAGCTGAGCGGCGCGACGAAGTCGATGATGGCGGTCTTCAGCGCAGCCAACTCCGTGGCCGCTGCCGACGACTGCTGCTGCGCGTGGTCGCCGCCGAGCTTCCCGGCATCGACGTGCTGGTGGTCGTTCTCGACCTTGAGCCGCGCGAGCTTCGCCGCGAGGCTGTCGAACTGATTCTGGATGTCGGCACTCAAGGTAGCCATCGTCACTCCTGTGCGGCTCGCGCCGCGTCGATTGCGCTGAGAAGGTGGTCCGTGGACGCCAGCAGCGCTCTGGCGGTCGCCCAGAAGACTCCCGGTTCCGGACCGCGCACCATGTCCACCGCCTGCAGATTGGTGACGCCCAAGGGCAGCGCGTCGAGCACCACCAGCGCGCGGTCTCGCGCCGCTGACGCCGGTTGCTGCCGGAGCCGCTCGCGCTCGTTCAGGACGTGCTGGCAGAGCGCGTGAACGTCCCGCGCCATCAGCGAGGCGCGCATCAGGTCCGTCATCGTGGAGGCCAGATGCTGCCGAATCCGCGCCTCGGCGTCCGACGCGGGAATCACCGGCCGCCTCGGAAGCGAGCCGCCACGCGGCGCAGCGCCAGCAGGATGGACTCGCGCGCGGCCAGCGCGGCGCGGGCGGACTCGATGGCGGCGAACGCCGGGGACTTCTGCAGCAGAATCTCATCGACTTGCTGCCAGACGTCGTCCGGCACCAGCGGGAACGCGGCGTTCATGCTCCGCGCGGCCTGCAGGAGTTCGTGGTTCCCGGCGCGAGCCGCCGCGACAAGCGCACCGCGCCGTTCGCCAGCATCGAGCCGTCGAAGCTCGCCGCGAAGTTCGACGGCGATGGCCGGGTCGAGCGTCACCTTCTGCTCCGGCCCGACGCGGAAGCCGATGCCGTCCGGATTCGGCACCAGCCGTGGCGCGCGCGCCTCCCACTCGACGAGCTTCTGCTGCTCAGCCTCGTAGCTCTGCTCGTACTCGGCGAGCGCCTCTTCGATGGCGCGGTTCGCCTCACTCGCGCGCTTCACCTTGGCCTCATCGCGGAGGTCTCCGTCCGCGAAGATGCTGCGGATGCGGTCAAAGGCAGGGTCGACCTTCGCGCGCGCGGCCTCCAGTTCGGCGCGGACACGCGCGCGGTCCTCGGCCAAGAACGTGGGGCTCGTACTCTGGTCAACGAACATCGAGCCGAGCGACCAGATGTCGTCCGGCGACGCGCTCGCCTCGGCCGGAGGATTTGGGCCGTCGACGACGACGTCCTCGACCGCCGCGCCGCTCACTGTGTGCAGTGCCATCAGGAACCTCCTTCGATTACACGTGTACGCCGTGGTCCGCCGCGCTCACGGCCACATCCCTCAAGGGATTGAGCCGTCGCCCTGTACCGACCCGGTACCGCTGTACCAGTCCGGTCTTCCTTCTTGGCAAAGAAGTAGACGCGAGCGATGTCCCGCGAGCGTCCGGTTCTGAACGAAGTGAAGAACCGGATAGCTTCGGTACTTCAGGATTAGGGTTCAGGACTTGAACCCTTCGAGGGTTCAATCCGTGAACTCTTGCTCCGGTCACTGGCCCACCGCCCGGAGCGTCGGACCGGCTCCGGTGACCGGCCACTGGCGCTCGATGAAAGCCATCGTCGTCGGCCCGAGGCGGTAGACGTGGGTGCGGACCGCCCGCCCCTTCACCAGCCGCTTCTTGCCGCCGCCGCGCTCGATGCTGAGCAACCCCTCCTGCTCCAAGAGCCGAATCGCCTTCCGCGTTGTGTTCTTGCTGCAGCCCATCTCCGTGGCCAGCTTCGTGAGCCCGGGGAAGGCGCAGTAACGGTCGTCACCGGAGCCAACACTGGCCCACATGTTGTCGGCCAGCAGGAAGAGCAGGAACCGCGCCGCCATCGGAAACCTTGACGTTGACGTGTCCTTCACGCCGAGCATCTTCCTCACCACAGTCGTGGCCCGGACGTCGGGCTGTGCTACCTTCAAGGGGCTACCTCGCTCTGCGCCCGGTTGGTGTCGTCAGCACCGCCGGGCGTTCTCGTCTCAGACCTCTCCGCGCCGCTCCGCCTCCAGCCGCGCGGCACGAACCTCCGCCGTCAGGACTGCGAGTCCCTCGACGATGGCCGCGAGCAGCACGAGCTTGTCGGCATCGCGCAACAGCGACATCGACCGCTTCGTGACGTCGTCAACGGCCTTCGGCCCGACGTCGTCCAGCTGGCTCTGGATTCCGCGAAGGATGAGGTCGCCTGCGCTGTTCGGTCGCATGACGAGAGCTAGTCTCGCGTGCGACTCCGCTTAGCGAAAGGCCACCAATCGAAGAAATCTTGGAGAATTGGTCGGCGTTCTACGGAGTGCGTTCACGAGAACGCGATGGCGTCCACGAGTACCGTCGCCTCGGCCTTCGTGACGTGCTTCACGCGCCGGAGTGGGTCGGCGAGCCGGATGGCCGTCAGCGCCGCGATGAGCCGGGCGCGCCGACGCATCGTCGGGTTGCCCGCCTTGCCGGATGGCGTGTCGAACCGCTTGCCGCGAGCGGCCAGACCGAGCGGCCCGCGCTCGACGTCCACCAACGCGAGGCGGTAGACGTCGGCAAACTCCGGACGTCCAGCGCCCTCGTACCAGCGCACCGCCGCCTTGAGTCGCGGGCGGAGCGTCTTCACGAGGCCAGCGGCGTCGCGTTGGCTCCGTCGCGCGTCGGCGTGGAGCGTATCGAAGGCCTGACGCGCCTTCTCGGCGTCGAGGGCACTCGCGATGATGTCGGCCAGCGCGGCGAGGTCCACGTCTTTCGCATCGAGCGCCACGAGCGTCTGGCGGATGTCGTCGCGGTTCTCGTCGGTGATGGTCAGGAGTCGCTCGACGGCGGCGACTCCGGCGGCGAAGCCGGGTCGCCGCGCGCCAGCGCGGGGAAGGGGATGGACTCGGGGAGAGCGTTTCGGCATCGGCTGCTCCGCAGGCAGCCCGCATCGGAGAACGGCGGCAGGCACGTGCGGAGCGTGCCGTTCGGGTGGCCTCCCTAGCCGCCGCCGACTCCGACCCTACGCGCGGACGCGCGGTGATGCAAGGTGAGCGTTCGTCTCCAGCCAGAGCCGCAGCGCGGCGGTCTCGACACTCAGCGCGTCGGCCACCGGAACGCTTCGGCTGCGGCGGTCGCCGGGTTCGCTGACGACACCTCGGCAAACGCGAACGGCAGAATGAGCGTCGTCAGGTCCGCCTCGACAATGCCACGAATCCGAAGCGGCGAACCGGACCGCTCGACGCACTCGACGGTCTCCCCGACGCGCGTGCCAGACGTGCCCTTCTTGAGCGGCCAGATGCGCTCGCGCCACCCGTCCGCCGCGATGAGTTCCCCAGTCTTCATGAGCCCGACCCACTGCACGACTATCGGCTCCGGCTCGCGCTCGACGACGAGCGGGCCTGCCATCAACCACACGATGGAGCGCGTTCGGCGGTAGTACTCCACGTCCGATGGATGAATCCACCCGAGTGTCGGCAGGTCAGCGTCGGTCAGCATCGGTGCTCCGGGATTCTACCTGCTCGTCGTTGGCGCCAGCGGGGCGGCTCACGCCGCCTTCCTCGGCACCCACCGGTCGATGCGGACGCGGAACACATCGTCCATTCCCCGTACCGGTACCAAACTCCAAATCACAGCGAATCAGGCACCGGGATCTCGACGGTTGTAGGTCGCCAACAGGAGGGATGGGGGCAGCGCCGGTCCGGACACTGCCAACCCGCCCGCTCCGCCGGACGGTGAGCGGTGGCCGATCCCCGGCGAAAATCGACCCGACCCCGATTTCCCCTTCGCGCACGCTACACGCGTTCACGCGGATTCTGTCGCCGGATTCCCGGCGATCTGCCGGAAATCCGGCGCTGACGGCCAGGTCCTGATCACCACTCGGCGCGTAACCGCAAACTCTTCACCGAGAGTGACATACGCCCTGCTCGGCTCTACTTTGTTCTGTCGCAGCGCTGCCGGGTATCCGGCAGCGTGACGCGGTTTGCGGTGTCTTCTCGCGCGCTTGCAGCCCGTCGCACGTCGGAACGTTCCTTGCCCGGAGATCGGGCAACCCCAGCATTACATCCGACTCCCCGGCACTGCCAGGGCCGCGCGGCAACCGAACGCGCTTGGCCGGGCGTGTCTCGGGCCTTCGTGTTCGGCAATGCACCTGTCGAGTGAGCACCCGCGAGTCCTGTGTGGAGGTGTGTATGAAACCTTCGATGACAACCCACGCGATCCGGTGTGCCGCGGGGTTCGCCGCGCTGCTGCTCCCGGCCAGCGTCACCGCTCAGGCCACGGCCCCCTGGGTGTCGCCGCCCGAGGTCGACGGCCAGCCCGTCTACGAGGCGGGGTTCAACACCTCGGCGACCGGGGTTCACCAGCTCTCATGCCTTGGCGGCGCGACGAGCGTGAACCCCGATCAGGACATCACGGTCTTCGTGAGCATCTGGGTGGAGGGCAGCCTCGTGGCGTCCAATTCCGCCAGCGGCTACAGCCCATCGGCCCGGGCACAGGGCACCATTCCGTACTCCGAGACGAAACGGCGCATCGAATGCTACGTTGAAGGAGGGTTCGTCTGGGCGAGTGCGAGCGGGTGGATCCTGCCGACCTGCCCGGGCGGCAACGAAGACCATGCCACCCTGATCGTCAGGGACTACGTCGACCGAGGGGTGGGCTGGCAACCGGGATGCAGCGAGCTGTCGAGTCAGCTGCCGTCGCTGAGCCACTACCCGGTTGGGAGAGCGCGCGAACACAACACCTGGAACACCAGCAACAGCTTCGACGTCGCGCTCCTGCGCGAGTGGATGGTGGCCAACGTCTTCTGCATCGTCAGCAACTTCGGCAGTGTGCCCACGCTGAACAGCGGGTATCGCTCCCCGGGCGATCAAATCCGGATCACCGGTGGCGTCGGCAACTGGAACAACGCACGGCACGTGCACGGGGACGCCGCCGATCTCGACACGCCGGACGGGATCGCTGGACAAAGCGCCTGGGAGGACCTGCGGCACAATGCCAAGTTCATCGGGTGCGGCTATGGCTGCGTCGAACCACGTGGCCTAACCCCGTACCATTTCCACGTGGACTATCGTGGCGGCTGTCCGCCCTTCTGGTAACGGGCGGGTCTGGGGAGGTTCACCATGTGGCGCACCATCGTGATGATCCTGGGGGTTGCGGCGACGGCGGTGGCGCAGCCGTCGGCCCCGCTCGAGCAGACCCTCGCCCGGACGCGGCATCCCGACTGGCGCGAGCGGGCGGCCGCGGCCCACGCCCTGCTCGCCGCGATCGAGCGCGACGCGGCGGTGGCGGGCCTCGCCGAGGTCCAGGAGGCCGTCATCGATCTCCTGACGTACGAGAACGCGCTGGCCGACGCCGGGTATCGCAGCGGGACCGTTCGGTCTGAGAGTCACCGGGATTACTACCACACCGACCTGGCACCGCTGTCGATGCGCATCGCTGCGGACACCGATGCGGAGCACCGTCCGCGCCTGCTGGCCGCGCTCGTCAACGCTTCGTACAACCCGGACTCGGAGCTCGCCCGGTTCCTGGCGCGATTTGGAGAGGAGGCGCGGCCCCACGTCCTGCGCCTGGCCGGGAGCGATCTCTCGATTGACCGCCTCAACGCCTACTGGCTGCTGGGCGAACTGGTCCGCAGCAGCCGGGCGGGCGAGAGCCAGGCGCCGCTGTCGCCCGGCGCCATTGCCGAGGTCCG
>WBZR01003604.1_pt1 | contig 13676 bp, 10 predicted proteins | sample 5204231 | NCBI WGS metagenome assembly WBZR01 (sample SAMN12412403, study PRJNA552823) | activated sludge metagenome | isolation source: activated sludge from anammox sidestream of wastewater treatment plant... | place: USA: Virginia | collected 2017-08 | reverse complement strand
CGCGGTCATCGAAGTGGCGCAGGTCGTGGGGATCACCGACGACGCCGCCATGCGCGTCCCGGTACGCTCGCGCTCGACCCGCGGTCTGGGACAGTTGCTGCGCATCCTCCTCGACCGTGGCGTGCGCCGCTTTCTCGTGGGACTGGGAGGGAGCAGCACCAATGATGGCGGCAGCGGCCTCCTTGCCGCACTCGGCGTCGAGCTCACCGACGCGAAGGGTGCGCCCGTGGCACCGACACCCGACGGCCTCGCCGCGCTCGCTCGCGTGGCGACGACCGGCTTCGACGCCCGGCTCGCGCACTGCGAGATCCGGATCCTGTCGGACGTCAACAACCCGCTCGTCGGCCCGCTCGGTGCAACCGCGATCTTCGGACCGCAAAAGGGCGTGCGCTCCGACGAGGTCGCCTCCATCGACGCCACGCTCGATGCGTTCGCCCGCAGGGCGCAGGACGCTTTCGGCCGCGCGGTCGCCGAGCGCCCGGGCGCCGGCGCAGCCGGCGGACTGGGCTTCGCCTTCCAGCTCGTCGGCGGCGTCGTGCAATCGGGGGCCGAGGTGGTGGCCGAGGTCGTGGGCCTCGACGCGGCGCTGTCCGATGCCGACTGGGCGCTCACCGGCGAAGGGCGCAGCGACCGGCAGACGCTCCTCGCCAAGGCGCCGTTCGTCGTGGCGCAGCACGCGGCGAAGTTCGACGTCCCGGTCACCCTCGTTTCCGGCGCGGTCGATGCCGCCGCGCTCGATGCACTCGGTGCGCACTTCGCCGGATGCTTCGGGCTTGCCGACGGACCCATGGATCTTGCGAGCTCGATGGCCCACGGCGCGGCACTGCTCGAGGCGCGCGCCGCGAACCTCGCCCGGCTCCTGCGCGCGCACCGGATCCGCCGCACCGGCGCGCGTCGCGACACGGCGTAGCGCGCCGCGGCACGTGTCGCGGCGTATGAAATAATCGTTTGCCGTCACGGGCCCGACGCCGGCCCTCACGCGCCGAGCCTGCCATGGACGCCAATCTCTATTCACTCATCGCGCGGCATGCCCCGCCCGGCGGCAGCGCGCCCTGCATCCTCGAGCCGGGTGGCCCGGTCGTGCATTACGACCAGCTCTTCGCGGCGTCGGCGCGGATCGCGCACGCTCTCGTCGCGGCCGGTTGCGTGCCGGGCGATCGCGTCGCCGTCCAGGTCGACAAGCACTGGCACGTGCTCGCCCTCTATCTCGCGTGCCTGCGCGCGGGCCTCGTCTACCTGCCGCTCAACACCGGCTACCAGCGCAGCGAACTCGAGTACTTCTTCGCTGACGCGAGGCCGCGCGTGATCGTCTGCCAGCCGGATCGGTTGGGCGCGATCGCCGCCGGACAGCGCGAGGCGACGGTGCTGACGCTGGCCGAACTCATGGACCGCGCCGCCGATCACCCCGCGGCACTCGAACCGGTGCCGCGGGGCCCCGACGATCTCGCGGCGATCCTCTACACGTCGGGCACGACCGGCCGCTCCAAGGGCGCGATGATCACGCATCGCAACCTCGCGTCTAACGCGCTCGCGCTCGTCGAGGAATGGGGCTTCACGCGCGGAGACGTGCTCCTGCACGCGCTGCCGATCTACCACGTGCACGGGCTCTTCGTCGCCACGCACTGCGTGCTGCTCTCGGGCGCGCGGATGCTGTGGCTGCCCAGGTTCGATGCGCGCGAGGTGGCCGCGCTCCTGCCGCGCGCCACGGTGATGATGGGCGTGCCGACCTTCTACACGCGGCTCCTCGCCGAGCCGACGTTCCATCGTGACGGTTGCAGCACGATCCGGCTCTTCGTCTCGGGTTCGGCGCCGCTGCTCGCGGAGACCTTCCAGGCGTTCGAGGCGCGGACCGGACACGCGATCCTCGAGCGCTACGGCATGACCGAAGCGGGCATGATCACGTCCAACCTGCTCGCCGGACCGCGCGTCGCCGGTACCGTCGGACCGCCGCTGCCGGGCATCGACGTCCGCATCGTCGACGAGCACGGCGTGCCGTGCGTCGGGGGCGCGATCGGGGGAGTCGAGGTGCGCGGCCCGAACATCTTCGCGGGCTACTGGCAGATGCCGGAGAAGACAAAGGCGGAATTCACCGCCGATGGCTACTTTCGAACCGGCGACGTCGGGCAATGGGCCGACGTCGGAGCGCAGCGTCCGTACCTGCGCATCGTCGGCCGCGCCAGGGACCTCATCATCACCGGCGGGCTCAACGTCTACCCGAAGGAGATCGAGGAACGCATCGACGCGCTGGAAGGCGTCGTGGAGTCGGCGGTGGTCGGCATCCCCGACTCCGACTTCGGCGAGGCCGTGGCCGCGGTCGTCGTCCGCCGCCCCGGCGCAGTGCTCACCGAGGCCGACGTGATCGGCGCCCTCACGGGCGAGATCGCGCGCTTCAAACTGCCCAAGCGCGTGATCTTCGTCGACGACCTGCCGCGCAATGCGATGGGCAAGGTGCAAAAGGCCGTGCTGCGAGAGCGCTTCGCCGCGCCGTAGCGCGGCACGCCCGCTACGCCCCCGTTCCTGCCGGCCGCCCGCGGGCGCGTTCGCGCAGTGCGACCATCATCGGCCACAGCAGGATCACGATGCCGAGCGTGACGATCGATCCGACGAGCCAGTTCGACCAGAACACGCCGACGTTTCCGCCGGACACCAGCATCGACTGCCGGAACGCCGTCTCGGCCATGTCGCCCAGCACGAGCGCGAGCACGAAGGGCGCGAGCGGGTACTTGAGCTTCTTGAAGACGTAACCCACGACGCCGAAGACGACCATCATCACGACGTCGAACATGTTGTTGTGGACCGTGTACGCGCCGATGGCACAGATCACGACGATGATCGGCGCGATGATCGCGAACGGGATGCGCAGGATCGACGCCCACCACGGCACGGTCGTGAGGACGACGAGGAGCCCGACGATATTGCCGAGATACATCGAGGCGATGAGGCCCCAGACGAAGTCCTTCTTCTCGACGAAGAGGAGCGGGCCGGGCTGCAGGCCCCAGATGAGGAGACCGCCCAGGAGCACCGCCGCGGTCGGCGAGCCCGGAATTCCCAGGGTCAGCATCGGCAGCAGCGCGCTCGTGCCGGCGGCGTGCGCCGCGGTCTCCGGCGCGACGACCCCCTCGATCTCGCCCTCGCCGAACTTTTCCTTCCGCTTGGCGAAGCGGCGCGCCATGCCGTAGCTCATGAACGATGCCGGCGTGGCGCCGCCCGGCGTGATGCCCATCCAGCAGCCGATGACGCAGGAGCGCAGCGACGTCGCCCAGTAGCGCGGCAACTCGGCCCAGGTCTTCAGGACGACCTTGGGGTCGATGCGGCCGCTCTTGCCCTTGAAGGAAAGGCCCTCTTCCATCGTGAGGAAGATCTCACCCAGGCCGAAGAGCCCGATGACCGCGATGAGGAAGTCGAATCCCTGCAGAAGCGTCGGCAGGCCGTAGGTCATGCGCAGCGTGCCGGTGACGGTGTCGATCCCCACCGCAGCGAGCGCGAAGCCGATCATCATCGACGCGATCGTCTTCACCGGCGGCTCGCGGCCCATGCCGACGAAGCTCGCGAAGGTGAGGAACTGGATCGCGAAATACTCGGGGGGTCCGAACTGCAGTGCGAACTTCGCGACGAGCGGCGCGAGGAACGTGATGAGGACGATGGCGAAGAAGGCGCCGACGAACGACGACGTGAACGCGGCGGTGAGGGCCTCGCCGGCGCGTCCCTTCTGCGCCATCGGGTACCCGTCGAAGGTCGTTGCCACCGACCACGGCTCACCGGGAATGTTGAACAGCACCGAGGTGATCGCGCCGCCGAACAGCGCGCCCCAGTAGATGCACGAGAGCATGATGATCGCCGAGGTCGGCGGCATCGAGAACGTCAGCGGCAGCAGGATCGCGATGCCGTTGGCGCCGCCCAGTCCGGGCAGCACGCCGATCAGCACGCCGAGCAGGATGCCGACGAACATGAAGACCGTGTTCTTCCACGTCAGCGCGACCGCAAAGCCGTGCATCAGGTTGCCGATGTCTTCCACGCCTATCCCTCGTCAATACGGGCGCATGACACGCACCACCGGGTGGTTGAAGCTCGATCGCGCACCGTGCGCGACCCGCGATTGCTAGTAACCGAGCAGGTGCTCGACCGGCCCCTTGGGCAACGGCACGAGAAACCAGATTTCGAACAGCACGAACAACGCGACCGGCACGGAAACGCTGATCAGCAGCGTGGGAAGCCAGCGGTACTTGCCCTGGAACAGCATGAAGCCGGCGATGAAGATTATCGACGACACGTAGATCCCGATGAGACTGATCAGGATCACGTAGCCGATGGTCGGCAGGACCATGGCGAGGACCGGCTTGAAATCCTGCAGCGTCACGAAGACCTTGGCCCCATCCTGGCGCCAGCGACGGACCTGCTGGAACGCGACCCACAGGCCGCAGGCGATCAGGATCCAGCCGATGATGTTGGGAAAGTATCCCGACTGCGGACCGTCCTCGGCCCACGCGGCACCCACGCGATGGCTGTCGACCACCGCGAGGAGGCCGAGAAGGGCGATGAGCAAGCCCACCGCCACCTCCATCCACCGGGTCTGGATCACTGCGCCCGGCGACGCGTCGTTCTTCTCGGCCATGTGGCACCCCTTACTTGGCGATGAATCCGGCTTCCTGCATGAGCTGCTTGTGGTGCTTCTCGGCAGCCGCGGCCCAGTCGGCAAACTCCTTGCCGGTCATGAACGTGTTCTTGAAGGCGCCGTCCTCGGTGAACTTCTTCCACTCCGGCGTCGCCCGCACCTTCTTGAACAGATCGACGTAGAAATCGACCTGGTCCTGCGTCACGCCCGACGGCATGAAGATTCCGCGCAGCATCAGGTACTCGACGTCGAGTCCCTGCGACTTGCACGTCGGGATGTCGCCCCACGCCTGTGTCGCCGTCACCTTCGCGGTGTACGCCATCGGCTGCGTGTCGAAGACGCACAGCGGACGCAGGGCCCCGGCACGCCAGTGCGCGACCGCCTCGATCGGATTGTTCACCGACGAGTCGACGTGCTTGCCGACGAGCTGCACGGCGACGTCGCCGCCGCCCTTGAACGGAACGTACGTCAGCTTCTTGCCGGTGGCCTTGTCGATCGCCACGGTGATGATCTGGTCCTCCTGCTTGCTGCCCGTTCCGGCCATCTTGTACTTGCCGTTGTCGGCGGCCTTGATCGCCGCCATGTAGTCCGCCGGCGTCTTGTACGGCGATTCGGCGTTGACCCACAGCACGAACTCGTCGAGCGCGAGCATCGCCACCGGGGTCAGGTCCTTCCAGTTGAACGGCACGCCGGTCGCAAGCGGAGTCGTGAAGAGATTCGAGAGCGTGATGATGATCTTGTTGGGATCACCCTTCGCGTTCTTGACTTCGAGGAACCCTTCGGCCCCCGCGCCGCCAGACTTGTTGACGACGATGAGCGGCTGCTTCATGAGGTTGTTCTTGGCGACGACCCCCTGGATGAAGCGCGCCATCTGGTCGGCGCCACCTCCGGTGCCCGCGGGCACGATGAACTCGACGGGCTTGGTCGGCTCCCACGCGGCGAGAGCCGGGAACGAAGCGGCGACGGCGACTGTAAGGCCAGCCGCAACGAACGTGCGGCGAAGACTGCTCTTCATGTGAACCCTCCGTAAGACGTGACGACGTTACGTGCGACTCTGATGCGGCCGCTTCGTATCCGCACTGTACTGCCATTGCAGCGCCCGTGCCAACCCATGATCGGGCACGGGCACTGCATCCTGCTACTTGACCAGACCCGCGCCGCGCGCCCAGCGATACTTCGCCGCGAGGACCATGACCGGCATCTCGGTCGTGTACGGATAGGCAGGAATGCCGTGATCGAACAGGTACTCCGCCGCCTCCTCGACCTCGATGTCACCCGCCAGTGAAACGGTGATCGGCTTCTCGATGCCCTTCGCGCGGAACTCGTCGACGACTTCCGCGACGAGCTTGGCGAAGACCATCGGTGGCGTCACGATCGTGTGCCAGTACCCCAGCACCAGCGCGTGGATGCGCGGGTCCTCGAGGCCCAGGCGGATCGTGTTCTGGTACGTCTTGGGCGGCTCGCCGCCGGTGATGTCGACCGGATTGCCCGCGGCCCCGAACGGCGGAATGAACTTGCGGAATGCCGCGTCGAGATCCGCCGGCATCGTCATGAGCTTGAGGCCGTTGTCGACGCACGCGTCGGACAGGAGCACGCCCGAGCCGCCGGCGCCGGTGATGATGACCACGTTCTCGCCCTTCGGCGTCGGCAGCTTGGGAATCGCGCGCGCGTACTCGAGCATCTCCCGCAGCGCCTTGGCGCGAATGACGCCCGACTGTCGCAGCACGTCGTCGTAGATCTTGTCGTTGCCGGCGAGCGCACCCGTGTGCGAGCTCGCGGCCTTGGCGCCCATCGCGGTGCGGCCGGCCTTGAGGACCACGATCGGCTTCTTCTTCGAGACGCGCTTCGCCACTTCGGCGAAGCTGCGGCCGTCCTTCAGGTCCTCGCAGTGCTGCACGATGATGTGCGTGTTCTCGTCCTGCTCGAAGAACGTGAGCAGATCGTCCTCGTCGATGTCCGACTTGTTGCCCAGCCCCACGATCGCCGACACGCCCATCTTCGCCGAGCGCGAGAAGCCGATGATCGCCATGCCGATGCCGCCCGACTGCGACGACAGCGCGGCGTGTCCCTTGTAGTCGTACGCCGTGCAAAACGTCGCGCACAGATTCTTCCACGTGTAGTAGAAGCCGTAGATGTTGGGGCCCATGAGGCGCACGCCGTACTTGCGGCCGATCTCCTGGATCTCCTGCTGGCCTTCGACGTTGCCCGTCTCGGCAAAGCCCGAGGGAATGAGGACCGCGCCGGGGATCTTCTTCTCGCCGCACTCGGTGAGCGCAGCCGCGACGAACTTCGCGGGGATCGCGAAGACCGCGACGTCGACCGTACCCGGAATGTCCTTGACGCTCTTGTACGCCTTCAGCCCCATGATCTCGTCGGCGGACGGATTGATCGGGTAGATCTTCCCTTGATAGCCGCCGTTGATGAGGTTCTTCATCACCGAGTTGCCGATCTTTCCGGTCTCGCTGGACGCACCGATCACGGCCACCGCATCGGGCTTCATGATGCGATTCATGTCGCGCACGATGTCCTCGTGCTTCGGCCGGTAACGTGCCGGCGCCGGGCTCCAGTCGCAGACGATGCGCACGTCGGCGGCGGTCGCGCCGTCCTTCGTCGCGAAGACGGGATTGAGGTCCATCTCCGAGATCTCGGGGAAATCGGAGACGAGCTGCGAGACGTTCTCGATGAGTCCCGCGAGCGCATCGCGGTTCACGGGATCCGCGCCGCGCACACCCTTCAGGATCTCGCCCGCCTGGATGCCGTCGAGCATCGACAGCGCATCGGCCTTCGACGTCGGAGCGAGACGGAACGTGATGTCCTTCAGCACCTCGACCAGCACGCCGCCCAGGCCGAACGCGACGAGCTTGCCGAACGACGGATCGGTGACGGCGCCGATGATCACTTCCTGTCCGCCGCCCAGCATCTGCTGCACCTGGACGCCGAGCAGGTTGGCCTTCGCGTCGTACTTCTTCGCGTTCGCCATGATGGTGGCGAAGCCCTTTTCGACGTCGGCCGCGGTCTTCACGCCCACGAGCACGCCGCCCGCCTCGGTCTTGTGCAGGATCTCCGGCGAGACGATCTTGAGCACGACCGGGAATCCCATGCCGGAGGCGAGCTTCGCGGCTTCGGCGGCTGAAGTTGCCACCCCCTCCTTGGGCACCGGGATGCCGTAGGCGTCGCACACCCCCTTGCCTTCCGGCGCGGTGAGCGACGTGCGCCCCGCGGCCTTCACGGCGTCGAGGATCTTGCGGACTGCGTTCTTGTCATGGGCCATGTTCGTTTCCTCGTTGACTTCGTTGTCTCGATGTCGCTGCGCGCTGCGATGCGGTCTCGCGGACCGCACGCGTCAAATGACGCCCTCTGCGCGCAAGGCAGCGACCTGTTCGGTGCCGTAACCCAGTTCCGCCAGCACCTCGTCGGTGTGCTCGCCCAGCAGCGGCGAGCGCACGACGTCGGTCGGGCTGTCCGAGAGCTTGATGGGGTTGCCGACGGTGAGGTACTTGCCGCGCTTCGGGTGATCGACCTCGACGACCGTTCCCGTCTTGCGCAGCGACGGTTCGGCGGCCAGCTCCTTCATCGACAGGATGGGTCCGCAGGGGATGTCGTGCTTGTTGAGGATGTCCATGGCCTCGAACTTGGTCTTGGTCATGGTCCATTTCTCGATGTCGGCAAAGATGTCCTGCAGGTGCGGCAGCCGGGCCTTGGCGGTCGCGTAACGCGGATCGGTGAGCCACTCGGGACGACCGATCACCTCGCAGATCGCCTTCCACACGGGCGCCTGCGTGATGAAGTAGATGTACGCGTTGGGGTCGGTCTCCCAACCCTTGCATTTCAGGATCCATCCCGGCTGTCCGCCGCCCGACGCGTTGCCCGCGCGCGGAACGGCGTCGCCGAACACGCCGTTCGGGTACTGCGGATACTCTTCCATGACGTGCGTGCGATCGAGGCGCTGCTGGTCACGCAGCTTGACGCGGCACAGGTTGAGCACCCCGTCTTGCATCGCGGCGGTCACCTTCTGTCCGCGGCCAGTGCGGTGACGCTGGTAGAGCGCGGTGACGATGCCGAGGGCGAGGTGCAACCCCGTTCCCGAGTCGCCGATCTGCGCGCCGGTGACGAGCGGCGGGCCATCGTCGAAGCCCGTGGTCGATGCGGAGCCGCCGACGCACTGCGCGACGTTCTCGTAGACCTTGCAGTCCTGGTACGGCCCCGGACCGAAGCCCTTGATCGACGCAACGATCATGTGCGGGTTGAGCTCCTGGATGCGCTCCCAGGTGAAGCCCATGCGGTCGAGCGCGCCCGGGGCGAAGTTCTCGACCAGCACGTCGCACTTCTTGATGAGCGCCTCGAGCACTTCCTTGCCCTTCGGCTTCTTCGCGTCGATCGTCACCGAGCGCTTGTTGTGGTTCAGCATCGTGAAGTAGAGGCTGTCCACGTCCGGGATGTCGCGCAACTGTCCGCGCGTGATGTCGCCTTCGCCGGCACGTTCGACCTTGATCACGTCGGCACCGAACCACGCAAGGAGTTGCGTACACGTCGGCCCTGACTGCACGTGCGTGAAATCGAGGATACGGACGCCATCCAATGCCTTGCTCATGCGAGACTCCTATGCATTCCTTGGGTTTGCAGATGCCCGGGCGATTGCGCACGCACCCGCCGTGGGCGATGAGCGGTCCCGTTCGTCGTTCCGGCGGCCGCTCCGACGGCCGCGTGGACGACGACGGCGTGGACCGCGCGGGTTATTTCTTCTTCGCGGTCGGGTTGAGGCTCGTGATCCGGCCGCTCTCGGTACCGCCACCTTCGGCGACGACCGCATTGATGAGCGTGGGCCGCTTGCTGCGAACCGCCTCTTCCATCGCGCGGCGCAACTCGTCGGGCGTCTTCACGTAGACGCCGACGCCACCGACCGCCTCCATCATCTTCTCGTAGCGCACGTCCTTGACGAACACCAGCGGCGACGGGTCGGTGGAGTTGCCCCAGCTCTTCTCGTCACCGCGGTACACGCCGTTGTTGTTGAGGATGACGATGCACACCGGCAGGTTGTAGCGGGCGATCGTCTCGACCTCCATCCCGGCGAAGCCGAAGGCGCTGTCGCCCTCGATCGCGATCACCTGCTGGCCGGTGGCCACGGCGGCAGCCACGCAGTAGCCCATGCCGATGCCCATGATCCCCCAGGTACCGACGTCGATGCGCTTGCGCGGCTTGTACATGTCGACGATCGAGCGCGTGAAGTCGAGCGCGTTGGCACCCTCGTTCACCAGCATCGCGTCCGGGTTGGCCTTGACGATGTCGCGCACCACGTTGAGCGCGCTGTGGAAGCTCATCGGCGACGGATTCTTGGCGAGCGACTCGGCCATCTTGGCGACGTTCTTCGCCTTGCGCTCGGCGATCGCCTGCGTCCACTCGGCGGGCGGCTTCGCGAAGCCGCTTCCGATCTCGGCGAGGAGCGCTGCGACCGACGAGGCGATGTCGCCCACGATCGGCGCCTCGATGCGCACGTTGCTGTCGGCTTCCTGCGGCGAGATGTCGATCTGGATGAAGCGCTGGCCACCCCAAGACTTCGCCGTCGCCCCGCCCCAGGTCTTGCCCTTGCCCTGCGACAGGAGCCAGTTCAGGCGGGCACCGATGAGGAGCACGACGTCGGATTCGGGCAGCACGAACGAGCGCGCCGCCGAGGCGCACTGCTCGTGCGTGTCGGGCAGCAGGCCCTTGGCCATCGACATCGGCAGGTATGGGATGCCGGTCCGCTCGACGAGGGTGCGGATGTCCGCATCGGCCTGCGCGTAGGCCGCGCCCTTGCCGAGGATGATGAGCGGCTTCTTCGCGCCCTTGAGGAGCGTGACGGCGCGCTTGATCGCCTCCGGCGCGGGAATGTGGCGCGGCGCGGGATCGACGACCTTGATGAGCGAGGCCTTGCCCGCCGCTGCCTCCATCTCCTGCGGGAAGAGCTTGGCGGGAAGATCGAGATACACGCCGCCCGGACGCCCGGACACCGCAGCGCGAATCGCACGCGCGATGCCGATGCCGATGTCCTCGGCGTGAAGCACGCGGAAGGCGGCCTTGGCGATCGGCTTCGCGATCGCGAGCTGGTCCATCTCCTCGTAATCGCCTTGCTGCAGGTCGACGATCTCGCGCTCGGAAGAGCCGCTGATGAGGATCATCGGGAAGCAGTTGGTCGTCGCGTGCGCGAGTGCGGTGAGGCCGTTGAGGAACCCGGGTGCCGACACCGTGAGGCAGACACCGGGCTTCTGGTTGAGGAAACCGTCGATCGACGCGGCGTAACCCGCGCTTTGCTCGTGGCGGAACGAGACCACGCGCAGCCCATCCTTCTGCATGCGGCGCGCAAGGTCGGTGATCGGGATCCCAGGGACCCCGTAGATCGTCTCGATGCCGTTCAGCTTGAGCGCATCGATCACGAGCTGGAAGCCGTCGATCTCGGCCGCGGCGGCCACCGGGGCGACCGACGGCGCGGTGGATGTGGGAGCGGGCTTGGTGGCAGTGTGGTCCATGGCATTTCTCCGGGCGACCGCGCCCGCGCCGGGGCCCGGCGCCGCGCGATGGGATGCAGAAATTGCGGAAGTGGCGGAACTCCCTCCGCCCCATCCTCCAAAGCTCTGGAAGCCTGTGACCGCTTGGCTTCTCTTGATATTCGAGGTAATGTATGTGATATATCAACCGCTGTCAACACCCGCAACAAGGGAAAGGAACGGCGGACAGCGGCTCCTTGGCGCCGCTCCCGCCGGTAACGTCATGCTGCGCACCGAAGCCCCCGCCCGCCGCAACGAAGTGAACGAGGTCACGACCCGACCGATCCTGCCGCCCCTCGCCCCGATTGCGATGACGGCGAGCCTGCGCGATCGCGCCTACGCCGCGCTGCGGCAGATGATCACCGACGCCGACATCTATGCGCACCCCGACGAGATCCGGCTCGACGAGAAGCAACTGTCGGCCGCGCTCGGCGTCTCACGCACGCCGATTCGCGAGGCGATGACGCTCCTCGAGCAGGAGGGATTCCTGCGCACCGAGCCGCGCCGCGGCATCTTCATCGTGCGCAAGACCAAGCGCGAGATCATCGAGATGATCCAGATGTGGGCCGCGCTCGAGAGCATGGCAGCACGCCTTGCGACGACGCACGCCACCGATGCCGAGATCGCCGAGCTGCGTCGCCTGTTCGACGAGTTCCGCACCGAGGCGCCGGCGGACCATCTCGAGGAATACTCGGAGGCGAACATCGCCTTCCACCAGGCGATCATCCGGCTGTCGAAGTCGCCGCTCATGATCAAGACGACCGACAATCTCTTCATGCACGTCCGCGCAATCCGCAAGCTCACGATCTCGCAGAAGGATCGCGCCGCGCGGTCGATCGCCGACCACATGCACATCATCGACGCGCTCGAGCAACGCGACACCGAGCTGGCGGAGCGCCTGGTGCGCCAGCACTCGCTCGACCTTGCCACGCATGTCGAACGCTACGGGGACTTCCTCGACTGACGTCTACCGGAAGTGGGTGGCCTTCCACCACATGTACGCACCGAGGAAGAACAGCAGCGCGGCGAATGCGTAACGCAGCTTGCCGACCGGCAGCGCGTGCGCGACGCGGGCGCCGACGGGTGCGAGCAACGTGCTCGTGAGCACGATCCCGACGAGCGCGGGCAGGTAGACGTAGCCCAGCGCGTACGGCGGCAGCCCGGCATGGCCCCAACCGGCCAGCATGAAGCCGATCGTCGCCGCAATGGCGATCGGGATGCCGATCGCCGCCGACGTGGCCACGGCCGTATGGATCCTGACGTTGCAACGCGTCAGGAACGGCACCGCGAGGAAGGCGCCGCCGGTGCCGACCATGCCGGCGATGACGCCGATTCCCACGCCGACCGCGGCGAGCCCGCGCCAGCCCGGCAGTTGTCGCGACGCCACCGCGGCCCGCTTGCGCAACATGCGCCACGCTCCCCACCAGATGAACGCGCCGAAGACGCCCGCCATCATCGACGGCGGCAACCCGCTCGCGATCTGCGGCCCAACGAGCGACCCGAGCACGATCCCGGGCGCCATCGCCTTCACCACCGTCCAGTCGACGGCACCCTTGGCGTGATGCGCCCGTGTCGAGGAGAACGCCGTGAACACGATCGTGCCCGACGACGTTCCGATCGCCATCGGCACGATCGCATCTTGCGCGAAACCCTGCGACGAGAACACCTCGACGAGGATCGGCACGATGGTGAAGCCACCGCCGATGCCGAGCAATCCCGCGAGGAACCCGACGAATGCGCCGGTGGCAAGGAAGATGGGAAGGAGCGCGAGGTTCATCGGCTGCAACGCGCGACGCGGGATCGAAGCGTCCCGCCACGCCGGCGCACGGCGCGCGGCCTCGGGGTCGACACCCGGCCCGGACCCCGTCGCATCGTCACCGCACCGGCGGAGCGGCGGCCAGGCGCTCGATCGTGCGCCACTGCGCAGCGGTGACGGGGGTGACCGACAGCCGGCTCCCACGCTGCAGCACGACCATCTGCGCCAGCGCCGGCACGCCACGCATTTCCGCGAGCGCGACGAGTCGCGTCTTGCGCACGAACGTCACGTCGACGTTCCACCACCGCGGCGCGTCGGGCGTCGCCTTGGGATCGTAGTACGGGCTCTCCGGATCGAACTGCGTGGCGTCCGGGTGCGCGGCCCGGCTCACCCGCACGATCCCCGCGATGCCGGGCTCCGGGCAACTCGAATGATAGAAGGCCGCGAGATCACCGACCGTCATCGCGCGCATGAAGTTGCGCGCCTGGTAGTTGCGCACTCCCGTCCACGACGTCGAGCGCCCCTTGGCAGCGGCGAGGTCGTCGATCGAGAACTCGTCCGGTTCGGATTTCATGAGCCAGTAGTGCATCGTCCGAACCTTTCGCCCACCCTTCGTGATGCTCACGTCCATGCTTCGCGCCACCGCCCGCGCACCGGTCGCGGCGGCGACGCCGGCGTCACGCGGCGCCCCGCGAGGGGCGCCCATGCAACGCACGGCAGCCGCGCGGCACCGCGGCTGCACGAGAGGTGTTCCCCGGATGTGCCGTGCCGACCGTCACCTTGAACC
>WBZR01003603.1_pt1 | contig 13684 bp, 13 predicted proteins | sample 5204231 | NCBI WGS metagenome assembly WBZR01 (sample SAMN12412403, study PRJNA552823) | activated sludge metagenome | isolation source: activated sludge from anammox sidestream of wastewater treatment plant... | place: USA: Virginia | collected 2017-08 | reverse complement strand
CCCCACTCTGCGATCATCTTCAGCGGCAACGACCACCTGATCACGGAGAACCGCTTCTACCGCACGATCCAACGGACGGGCGATGGCGGTGTGGTTTACACCGGGCGAGATTGGACCGCCCGGGGCACGCGCATCGAGGCAAACGACTTTTCCGATAACGTCGGCATCTCCAAGTGGGAACCCGCGATCTACTTCGACGACCAAGCCTCCGGGCTGATCGCCAAGGACAACGTGATTCGCCACTGCCATTGGGGGTTCCTCATCGGTGGAGGCCGGGATAACCTGATCGAGGGGAACCTCATCGTGGACTGCAAGCTCGGGATGCATTGCGACGCTCGGGGGCTCGGTTGGGCGGCCCGCTCACGCCCAACGATGGAAGAGCGGCTTGCCGCCGTGCCTTACCGATCGGACATTTGGCGCGCGAAGTACCCGACATTGGCAGCCATCCTGGAGCAGGACCCGATGTCGCCCTTCGGGAATGTGATCCGAGGCAACCGGCTGGTTCGCAGCGGGAAGCTCCTGCAGGACACCGAGGCTCCATTCGCGAAGACCAGCGTTTACGACGGGAACGTCGAGACCACGGACCTCGACCCCGGCGAGCTCGCCCGGCGGATCGCCTCGATGGGGATTCGAAAGGATGGAAGTCGCCCGAGAGGAACGCGCTAGCCGAACGCCCGCGTGATTGCCCCGTGCGGCAATACAGCATGCACCCCGACGACCCCGTTCACAACCTGGGTCACGCGCAGATCCACAACGAGGCTCGCCAACGCCAGGCACTCCAGACGCGAAATGCCGTACTCGCCGCTCATCAGGTGCAGCATGTCCTCGACCGCAAGCGCCATCGCGGTGTCCAGGTCATCAGCGAGTCCAAACGTGATCCAGCCCTCCGCCGTGTGGGCTCTTGGGCTTGAGAGCGCTGGGGCGTCCGTAACGGTGAACCGCAGCTCGACCCGACGCATTGGGCACTCGATGGCGGTGCCGGAGACTTCGCCGTCGCCTTGCGCTCCATGCCCATCGCCGAATGAGAACAGGCCACCATCGACCGGAATCGGAAGATAAAGCGTGGTCCCGGCGACGAGTTCCCTGCAATCGAGGTTCCCACCCCAGGGGCGAGGGGGAAAGGTGGAGTGAAGCCCCTGTTCGGGCGGAGGCATTCCCATGATCCCGAGAAAGGGGCGCGCCGCGATCGTCCACCCACGTTGATTTGACCATCGGGTTCGCCCATCGTCGAGCATCCAGGTTTCGAGGAGCTCTGGCGCTTCGGTCACGCCCAAACGGTCGTTCAGAGGTGTCGACCATCCGCCCGCAACCGTCCAACCGTACTCCCCGGGCTCGATCGCCAGGATCTCGACCTTCAAGGTCTGCCCTTGACGCGCGCCACGCACCGAGACAGGGCCGATGAGGCAGTGGCCCCGATCGCGCGGCAAAACCCGATCGAACTTCCTCCGGGGGGCGCCGTCGATGTGATGCGGTTCAAGTCCCCACGCCGCATCGAGCGTCGAGGCGGTCACGGTATCGCCCGACTCGATGGTCAGGCATGGGGCCATCTCCATCGAAAAGCAGCCGCGTAGGGTGTCGGACGTAGGATCCAGGTGATGCGTCATGGCTTCCACTTGATTCTAAGGGAAGGGCCCGTCCTTGGACCACGATGAGTTGTGGGCGGCAGGACACGCAATGCCATCACTCGTGTGCTATACTGAACCGTATGGTTCACTATAACCAAACCTTCGATGCCTCGTTCGGTGCGCTTTCGGACGCCACCCGGCGAGGCATTTTGGAGCAGCTCGGGCGGGCGGACGCATCGATCACCGCCCTCGCCGAGAGGTTCCACATGACCCTGACCGGCATGAAGAAGCATGTCGGCGTGCTGGAGCGGGCGGGGCTCGTCCGCACCGAGAAGGTTGGGCGCGTGCGGACCTGCAAGCTCGGGCAGCGCGGGCTGGAAGAAGAGGCCGCGTGGATCGAGAGCTATCGCCAGCTCTGGGCCGCGCGCTTCGACGAGTTGGACAACGTTGTCGAGGAACTGAAACTCAAGGAGAAAGCAAATGGAAGGAAGTAAGAATGCCACAACGGTAGAGCGGAAATCAGACGTCGAACTCGTCGTCACCCGCATCGTCGACGCACCCGCACGCCTCGTGTTCGAGGCGTGGACCAAGGCCGACCTCTTCAGGAAGTGGTGGGTGCCCAAGTCGTTTGGGCTGAACCTGGTTTCCTGCGACATGGACGTTCGCGTGGGTGGGCAATACCGGTTGGCGTTCCTCCACGAAGGCTCGACGATGGAGTTCTTTGGCACGTATGTGGACGTGGTGCCCGACTCGCGCCTCGCGTGGACCAACGAGGAGGACGGTGGCCAAACCGTCACCACGGTGACCTTCGAGGAGAACGACGGCAAGACGCTCATGACGGTCCTCAATCGTTACCCCTCGAAGGAAGCGCTAGAAGCCGATGGATCGACGGCAGCCTTGCCCGAGGTGCTCGACCAACTCGACGAGCTCCTCACCAGCCTGAGCTAGACCGCCTCCCCCTCTCCACGATGTCCGTGCGTGGGGAGGGGAGGCACATGACGACCTGCGCACGCAAGCCCTACACCGCGAACGTCGACGATGCCGAGGGCGAGCTGGCCAAACGCGGAAAGTGATCGCCGTCGAACGCGATCTTGCCGATTTACGGCAAGAACCTCTCGAACGCCTTCCCGTTGAACCGGTAGGGCCCGCTTGTTTGACTGGCGATCCACAAGACGCCCTTGCGATCCCGGTAGATCTGACTCATGTAGGCGTCCTTGGCCCCGTCTTTCACCGGATAATGGGTCATCTTCTTCCCGTCATAGCGGAACACGCCCCCGCCCCAAGGCATCATCCACAAATCCCCCTCGTTGCCCTTCACGACAGATTGAAAGTAGAGCGACTCGTCACCGACGGACGACTTGAGGCTGCCGGTCCCTGGCTCCGTCTTGTAGTCGATCAAGCCATGGGTCGGGCGGTTGGCCGGGGAGACCACATACCGATTCTTGGTGTTGCAGATCCAGAGCTTGCCATCACGGTCCTCGATGATCGAGCGAATCCCGAACGACCCGCCACCTGGAGTGTTGGTCAAGTGATCCTCATACAGCCAGTTGATCGTCTTCCCGTCGTATCGGCACAGCCCGTCATTGCCCGTCCCGAACCACAGGTTTCCTTTCCTATCCTTGTAGATCGTATAGAGCGCGTATAGGTTCGTACCGGGTTTGGGTGAGAGCGCTTCGGGTCTGAGCGGGTGCTTCGGAAACCGCAGGAGATAGAGCGCTTTACCGTCGTATCGAGAGGGACCGCCATTGTTGGATCCATAGGTGAACCAAAGGTCGTCCGGATGCAGTCGCCAGCCTTTGTCGGGGGCGTCCATCACCACCTCCGGAAGCGTCGAGAAGGACTTCCCGTCGAACTTGCTCACCCCGCCCTCAGTGGCGAAGTACAACATCCCGCGTTTGTCTTGTTGGATGCCGCCCACTGCATTGCCGGCGAGGCCGTCTTGCTTCGTGAAGCGAGTGATGCCCTTCCCATCGTAGCGATAGAGCCCTTCCTCCCAGCTGCCGAACCAGTAGTCGCCCTTTCGGTCTTGAAAGATGGTTCGCAGTTTCAAAGCGAACGCGGTGACCGCGGTTCCCAACTTCGGCGGAGCTTTGCAGTCGGCAACGGAGTGTGCGGGTGTCGCGGTTAGAAACAGAATCGAACTGAGGATCATCGAGGCCCTTCAGGCTCATCGGCCTTGCGGTTGCTACGTTCGGCCGCCTTCGGCAGTTCCTCGCATACAACTTGGCCACCTCGCAGCCTCCCCCTCTCCATGATGTCTGTGCATGGGGAGGGGGTCGGGGGGTGGGGAAACTCGGCATGTGCCACCTCGCAGCCTTCCCCTCTCCACGATGTCTGCGCGTGGGAAGGGGGTCGGGGGGTGGGGAAACTCGGCATGTGCCACCTCGCGGCCTCCCCCTCTCCACGATGACTGTGCGTGGGGAGGGGCCGGGGTGGGGAACCCGGCACGCGGCAACCTCGCAGCCTCCCCCTCTCCACGATGTCTGTGCGTGGGGAGGGGGCTGGGGGGAGGGGAAAAGAGGCTAGACTGGTACCAATGGCACGCATGCGACACGTCACCAGACCGATGGTCAAGCGTGCCCGACACCTACGTCGTCAGCCGTCGGTTGTGGAGCAGATCTTCTGGAAGACCGCCCGAAAGAGCCAACTCGGGTTCGCGATCCGACGTCAACACGAGATCGAGGAGGGGCTGACCGTGGACTTCTACTGCCACGAAGCGCGGCTCGCCATCGAGTTCGATGGAGAGCAGCACGACCGTAACGTAGATGCGCTCCGCGATCAGCGATTGAACTCCCGTGGGATCGATGTCATCCGCATTCCTAATCGGGAGTTCTTCATGCTCGACTCGACGACGGCGCCGCGCAAGGATTGGATCGAGGCGATCATCCGTCGCTGCGAAGAGCGATCGGGGAGGCAGGTGCCGCGCTAGTTTCTATTCCCCTCCCCAACCCCTCCCCGCGCACAACCATCGCGGAGAGGGGCTCCGGAGCATTCTTCCATCCCCTCGCACTCCTCTCCCTGATGTCGTCCTGCCGCACCCCTCTCCATGATGTCTGTGCATGGGGAGGGGTCGGTGCTTGCACCGGGGGTGGGGAAAAAGTAACGTCCATCGGTGGACATCGGTGAGACTGCGATGTTTTGGGTTAATCGAACTCCCCCTCTCCACGATGTTCGTGCGTGGGGAGGGGGCTGGGGGGTGGGGTGGCACATGGCGCCCTGCGCGCGCGCGTGCGCGACAATTCGAGAGTAGCTCGGAGGGGTTTGATGAGAATAGCTGTGGAAGTGTCTCAACCCGAGAGGCCCATGTCTCGACTCCGGGCTGTCACGACTCTTGTTATCCTAATCTCGGCGCTATGTGCCGGTGGCCTTTCCTTGAGTCTCTCCGACGTTCGAGAGCAAGAGGCTGTTGTGAACTACCCCCAGGCCCCCTGGCTGAGTGCGGTTCTGCTCGCCTATTGCTTTGGCATTTTGTCGGTGCCGTTTGGTATTACAAATATTCACGAACCGGTCTCTCGTATACTGAAGGTCTGGATGGTGTTCCTCTTGATTTCGGCGGCCATCTGGCTGATTCCGATGCTTCTTGCACCACGCTTCGGTTGGACTTTTGGCGGCTGTACGAACTTCTCACTATTCGTTACACTGACACCAACGTTTTGGAAACCGTTGAGGCTTGTCTATCGAAACCTGCGTATTCCGCGTCCCGATAGTGGGCCGTGAACTCCAGACACTTTGGAGCCCCGCGCCAACCGTGTTAGAATGTTGGCTGGTATGTTAGGGAACACCTTTACTGACCACACCGGGCGGCGTTCAGCGCGCATGACCACCTTCATCTTCATGACCCTCATCATGACCACCGCCTCAGCTCAACAGAAGCCAACGACCGGCTACGCGCCGGTCAACGGGCTCAAGATGTACTTCGAAGTCCACGGCGCCGGCGAGCCGGTGGTGCTGCTCCACGGCGCGTTCATGGCCATCACCAACAACTGGGACGGGTGGATCGGCGAGCTGGCCAAGACGCGGAAGGTGATCGCCGTCGAAATGCAGGGCCATGGGCGCACCGCGGACATCGCCCGCGACATCACGAACGAGAACCTCGCCGACGACGTGGCGGCGCTCCTCGATCACCTAAAATTCCCACGAGCGGACCTGATCGGCTACAGCATGGGCGGAGGGGTGGCGATGCAGTGCGCGATCCGCCACCCGGACAAGGTGCGAAAAGCGGTCATCCTATCGTCGACCTTTCGCCGCGACGGCATGGTCGAGGGAGCGAGCGAGCTCATCGCGTCCCTCACCGCGGACGCTTTCAAAGGCTCGCCACTCGAGACCGAGTACCTGAAGCTGAGCCCGACCCCAAACGACTTTGCGAAGTTCGTCGAGCACGTGGTCGCTGGGTTTTCGAAGGGAAAGGACATCACCGCCGATCAACTCAAGGCCACCAAGGCGCCGATGCTCTTCATCCACGGCGACGCCGACGGGGTGCGGCTCGAGCACGTCGCGGAGATGTTTCGCCTAAAAGGCGGCGGGACCCACGGCGACATGGGGCCGCGCGCCGCCTCGCGATTGGCTGTCTTGCCCAACGCCACCCACGTCACGCTGATGCAGCGTATGGCCGACATCGTCCCGATGGTGAATGACTTTCTGAACGCTAAGCCGTAGCCAAGCACCGACTCCGCGCCGTTTGTTGAAGGCTTCTGCAGCCCATAGAAAACCCGTCCAGAGCCTTCAAAGGCTGCGAACGGCATTTTAGGATTCGACGGGCATCGGGATGAATGACCGGATGGAGTGTTCCCATCTGCACGGCAACCATCCTATTTCACTTTCACGACGACCTTGCCGCGGGCTCGACCCGTTTCGACATAGGCGATTGCCTGGGGGGTTGAATCGAACGGAAAAACTCGATCGACAACTGGGCGTATCGCACCCGAGTCAATCAACGCCGCGATCTCGACCAACTGATCGCCGTTTGCCCGCATGAAGAGAAAGGAATAGGCAACTCCGTGCCGTTTTGCCATTCGCCGAGTGCGCAAGCTCAAAAGTGCCATCAAGGACTTCAACACCCAGGGCAAGCCCATTTGATGCGCAAAAGCTGGATCAGGTGGCCCTGAGATCGAGATGAGCTTTCCGCCCGGTTTAAGAATGCCTAAAGACTTCTCCAGGTTCTCGCTGTCCAAACTGTTCAACACCACATCGTAATCTCGCAATATCGACGCGAAGTCGTCGCTCCGATAGTCGATAACGACGTCGGCTCCTAACGACGTTACGAGGTCGATGTTCGCTGCGCTTGTGGTCGTCGCAACAGTCGCTCCGATGTGCTTCGCGAGTTGAATGGCAATGGTCCCAACACCACCGGAACCGGCCTGAATGAAAACCCTTTGCCCCTTCTTCAAGCCCGCCTGCTCGACCAATGCTTGCCAGGCTGTCAATCCGACTAACGGAATTGACGCTGCCTCCTCCATGGTCAATCCCTTTGGCATAACTGCCGCATCATTCTCATGCATCGCGATGAACTCAGCGAAGGTTCCGATACGGTCCTTAGCGGGACGCGCGAAGACCCGGTCGCCGACGTTGAAACGCTTCACACGGGACCCGGTACGGACGACCACCCCGGCGGCATCGTTGCCCAGGATCAGGGGGAACCGGTAAGGCAAGATGAACTTGAATTCGCCGTCTCGAATTCTGGAATCCAGACCGTTGACTCCGGCGGCATGAATCTCCACCAGGATGTCATGGTCCTGTATGTCGGGTTCAGCCACCTCTGCGAGCCTGAGCTCTCCACCCTTTTTATAGCGGTCAATCGTGAAGGCCCTCATTGTTTGACCTCGATCCTGCAATCCGAACTCCGGCAACGATCGCGGAATTTCCAAACCGAGCGAGGCGACCGCGCATCTTCCCTCGGCGTCGCCGATTTGCCAAGGTAAAGACTCAAGAAGATGGTGGGCGGTACAGGATTTGAACCTGTGACCCCTTCGGTGTGAACGAAGTGCTCTACCGCTGAGCTAACCGCCCGTGGACCGGAATTTTACCCGCACGAGGCCGACGTCGACGAACTGGCCACCGCTCGTCTGGCGGCAGTGCACAGCAAGCACGTTGCGCCCTGGGCGGATCGCCCGAATCGCCTCGGCCGAGATCGGCGCCTCCTCGTATTGCGTCGACCAGCCCGAGGCCTTGTGGGCCAAGACCCCGTTCACATACACCTCGACGTCCTCATCGTGGTGCAGCCAAAGCTGCATGCCGTCGACGACACCGCGAGGGAGGTCGATCTCGCGACGCAGCCAGATGTCGGCCGTGTCCCAAACGGTGTTGACCACGGCTCCAGGCGTCTCCCGAGTCCCAAATCCGCCCAGGCCCTCGTTCCACCCCTTCGGGTCGAACGTGAACGCTGTCCAGTCCGAGGGGGAGCCTCGAGCGTGTACTGCCAGAGCGCGGGCTTGGTGTCAGCCGCAGGAATGACGGTTTGAACTACGGCAGGCTCCGGAATCGGCGCCCAGTTGCCTGCCTTCGCGCTGTCACGGCCAGCCCACTTCGCCCACAGGGTCTTGTCGTAGAGCGCCTGTAGGAAGAAGCCACCCACGACCGGCCTCGAGTGCATGAAGAGGTGGTGTCCGTTCGAGGTGTCGTACCAATCGCCGACACCCACCCGCTGAGGTGTCTCGTTCACGTACCGCAGGGTCGGCCGCAGCACCGCCTCAAAGTCCGAACGCTTCTGGGTGAGCGTTGCCGTCCACAGCGACCAATCGATCTTCGCGCCCGGCCCACGGCTGTCGAGCGGCACACCGTAAGGGTTCACGACCTTGAGGCAGTGCGCCATTTCCTTGGCGCGCACATCGTCGGCAAAGAGGTCGAGGCCGAGAATCCGATCCCACACCAGGTTGTACTTCTGACTCCAAGTTCCTGGCTTGTCGAACGTCAGCCGGTAATGGTCGCCGTCGGCGGCCTCCTCGGTCCAGCGCTTCGCAAACCCCTTCGCGAGGTCCCCGTATTCCTTGGCCCCTGCCGGGTCACCTCGCATCGCGCACAGCCTCGCGTAGCCGGCGAGCGCGATCGTCGCCTTCGCCGAGAGATTCACGTTGTGCGCGAGGTGGCCCAGAAAGTCGTCGGTGCATAGCTGGTTCTCCGGGTCGAACCCCTTCGCCTTCAGATACTCCGCCCACCGGGTGAGGGTGGGCCAGTAGCGTTCGGCGAACGTGGGGCTCTTCTCCATCTCCGCCAAGGCCGCCACCAGGATCAGCAGGTTCGCGCTCTCTTCGACCGGCATCTGGTTCTCTTCGGTCCGTTCGCCGCCACCGTAGGCTTGAGCATTGGCCTGCGGGTAGGTTCCCAGGTCATGGGGAGCGAACGGGAACTTCCAGCGGCTCGACGCCCCATAGTCGAGCACGGGGACCAGCATCGCCTTGGTCAGCGAGGGGCCGAAGAGCAGGAACAGCGGCGCCATCGGATAGATCACGTCCACCGTGGCGATGCAGCCGTTGCTGGTGTTCTCCTTCGGAAACAGAAGCGGTTGCCCCTTTGGGTCGGCGGCAAGCTTGCATCCGCCGAGACACTGCCGGTAGGCCAACGCACAAAGCGTCGCGTAGCCTTCCCCGCCGGCGCGAGCCAGATCGGCCATCAGCTCGTCGTCGAACGCCTTGCACCGGTCGAGGATCTTCGGAAAAGCGGCAGCGGCCTTGCGGAGGAGGTCGTCCGCCCCGTCCCCATCACGCCTCCAATACGGGCGAAGGTTCTGCTTGAAGTATTGGATCGAGAACTCGTCGTCGTAAGCGGCGATCAGCCACCGACGAACCTGCTTGGTCCCCACGTCGAAGGGTTCGAAGTCGAGTCGCGCCTCGAACAGCCCTGCCGCACACTGCTTCGCAACCGGAGCCGGGACCGGTCCCTCGGGCGTCTCGGTGGGCTCGACGTTGGCGGCGTCGACTTCGGCGAGGTCGCCGGACGGTCCTGCCAAGAGCAGGCGCCCCCAATCGATGCGAACACCGTCGCCCTTGCGCCGAAGGACGGGTTGATCGACGGTGCCGATCCGCACGACGCCGAGCTTGCCGAGCTTGCCGGTCTGGTGCTCACAGAGTCGATCGGGATCGCCGGCTGCGATCTCCGCCGAAGCGGCAAACCGAAGCCGCACCGCGTGGGTTCGCCCATCGGTCGACTTCACGTCGAATGTCACGTAACTCGCCGGACGACTCAAGAGGTCGAGATCGTCGGGCAAGGAAGGTGTCGTGAACGTCACCGTCAGGGTGATGCCCGCTCCACCGAACGTGACGATCGTGCGGGTCGGAAGCACCTCGCGGCGAACTTGCTCGAGGGCGGGGACGTTGGATGGCGAAGCGCCAAGGAAGCGGTATCGGCGGCCGTCGATCCAGATCGAGCCCGACAAGGCGTTCTTCGCCCCCGTCCAGTGGACGGTGTCCGTGTCGGTGAGCCGATCAGCCGGGGACCAGATGCTGAAGTAAGGATCGTGCACGATCAGAGGCACGGAAGGGGGGCGAATCTCGTTCGGCTTCTGCATGGGAGCCACTGTGCCGGCGGCAGCGAAGGACACGATCGACAAGCCAAGGGAGCAGGCCCATGCGCGCAGGTTCGGCATCGAGATCAAGTATGGACGTAGGCCCGGTGCGGCAACTGGCTTTCCAAGTAAGTTACACACCGATGAAGAACCTGCCAGGAGCGACGGCGGCTTGAAGCTGGACCCGAATGCGCTCGCCGCGCTCATGCCGACCTACCACCTCGATCCGGAGGCACAACGCCGCCAGACGTCCTTTCGATGCGCGGTCGTCGACGCCTGGGGAATCCCTGAAGGCGCACGGGTCCTGGAGATCGGCTGCGGCCAAGGCGACACAACCGCGGTGCTCGCCAACGCGGTCGGTCCGACAGGGACGGTTGTCGCGATCGACGCCGGCCCCCCGACCTACGGATCGCCCATTACGATCGGCGAGTCGATGCACGGGTTGATCGAAGGGCCGCTTGGCGACCGCATCGAGGCGAGAATGCCCTACGATCTGCTCGCGACCAACGAGTTCGACGACGACGCCTTTGACATGGTGGTGTTGGCCCACTGCACCTGGTACTTCGCCTCGATGGACCAACTCCGAGAAACGCTGAGGCGCGCCCACCGACTGGCCCCGCGGCTCGGCTTGTCCGAGTGGGATATTCAGGCTGCCGACGACGCGAGCCTCACCCATCGTCTGGCGATCCAAATTCAGGCCGAGATCGGCACGTGGCTGCCGAGCGACCAGTCCAATATCCGAACATTGACGACCCGGGACGAGGCGATCGCCATGCTCGAGGGGGCCGGCTGGGAGATCGACTCAGCCGTGACCGTCGACTCGCGTTCGCTCGACGACGGTAAGTGGGAAGTCGCGGCTTGCTTGGTGACCGCAGAATCGCTGGACATGGTCCCCACGAACGCAAGGGCCAAGATCGAGGCCGACCTCGACGCGCTACGCATCGCCCGAACCCGCGACGGCGCGTGTTCGCTCCGATCGTTCGCCCTTGTGGCGAGCCGCCGATGACCGATCAGTCGCCAGTCGTGTGAACCGTGCCCTGGGGCGCCGAGATCCGCGACTGCCAGCTCTTCCAGTAGTCGGGGTCTTCGAGCTCGAGTGCCTGCTTTGTAAGCATCAGCGGCGCGTACGTGTCGAGCATCACCGCGAGCTCTTCCGTCTTCGTGGCCCCGAGGGACGCTTCCACCGCACCCGGCTGTGGCCCGTGGGGGATACCGAGGGGGTGCATCGTGATCGAGCCCTCCTCGATCCCCTTCCGGGATCCGAACTTGTCGTTGCAGTAGTACAGCACCTCGTCCGAGTCGACGTTGGAGTGGTTGTAGGGAACCGGGATCGCTTGCGGATGGAAGTCGAGCATCCGTGGACAGAATGAGCAGATCACGAAGCCGGACGCGTGAAATGTCTGGTGAATCGGAGGCGGCATATGGAGCTTGCCGGTGATCGGGGCGAAGTCGTGGATGCTGAACGCATACGGAAACTCGTAGCCGTCCCAGCCTACGATATCGAAGGGATGGTACGGATACGTGTACATCGTGTAGCGCTGGCGCGCCTTGATCAGCACCTGGGTGTCCTCACGACGATCGATCGTCACGAGCTCTGAAGGCGGCCTGAAGTCGCGCTCTTGATAGGGGGCGTGCTCGAGAAGCTGCCCGATGTCGTTGCGGTAGCGGCGCGGAATGTCGATGGGGCCGAAGCTCTCGATCGCGATCATCCGAACCGGAAGCGCGTTGAACTGGAGCCGGTAGATCACCCCTTTGGGGATCACCAGGTAGTCGCCCGGACGGAACGGCACCGTTCCAAACATCGACTGCAGCTCACCCTCTCCATCGTGAATGAACAGGCACTCGTCGGCGTCCGCGTTCTTGTAATAGTGGGTCATCTGCTCGGCAACGAGCGCTTGCGACCACGTGCAGTCCTTGTTTCCCATCAAGCAGACGCGCCCGGAAATCGCGTCTCCCATCGGCTTCATGCGCGACGTCTTGAGGTGCCGATGACGCAACGCTTCGTCTGCCAGATACTCGGGCTTGCAGCTGCCCCGATCTTCCCACGCTTTCACTTCGGTCGGCAGGTTGATGTGATACATGATCGACATCGGACCGCTGAATCCGCGAGTGCCGAAGACTTGCTCTGCGTAGAGGCCGCCGTCAGGCTTGCGGAACTGAATGTGACGTTGAGCGGGCAACTGCCCCAGGCGCACGTAGCGTGGCATGGCCTATTTTAGTCGCTCGCGGGTTCTGCCGGTGGCGTCTCACGCGTGCGAAGCGAGCGCTGCATCCACGCGACGTCGTGCCACGCCCCGAGCTTGAATCCGATCGCTTCGAAGACCCCGATGTGGCGGAAGCCAACCGCCTCGTGCAGAGCCAGGCTGGCCGGGTTCGGCAGGACGACTCCGGCGAACGCCTCGACATAGCCCCGCTCGGCAAGCCTGGAGAAGAGCGCCTCGTAGAGCCTCCGGCCGATGCCCTGCCCCCGGCGTCCATCCGCGACGTAGATCGCGACCTCTGCCGACCATCGATATGCCGCTCGCTCCCGGTGGCGCGTCCCGTATGCATAGCCTGCGAGTTGACCGTCCTCCTCAAAGACCAGCCACGCATAGCTCACCTGTGCCTTGCGAATGCGAGCCCTCATCTCGTCGAGAGTCGGTGGCGCCTCCTCGAACGTGACCGCGGTTTCAAGGCAGAACGGCGCGTAGATCGCGAGGATGGCCTCCGCATCGCTCTCGGCCGCGTCGCGGATCACCGGATCGGCCTCGCCGGCACGCCGACGACGGTCACTCCCGGCAGGACATCGCGGACCACGGCGGCGCCAGCCCCGACCATCGCCCAGTCTCCGATCGTCAGGTTCTGAATCACGGTAGCCCCCGCGCCGACCATCGCGCCTTCGCCGACGACGACCGTCCCCGCAAGCGTCGCGCCGACAGCGACGTGAGCGAAGTCACCGACCCGGCAGTCGTGGTCGACCGAGGCCTTGGTATTGACGATCGCCGCGCGTCCAATCCGAGCGTCAGGTCCGACGCAGGCGCCGAACGCCACCATCGCCCCTTCCCCGACGGTGGCGAACCGTGAGAGCGAGGCCCGCGGATGGACGAGAGTCGCCCAAGACGCGCCCTGACATCGCGCGAAGGCTTCCTTACGCTTGTCGTTTGCGCCAACGCCAAGTGCCAGCAAGACCCCTTCGTAGTCGCGCCAAGCGTCGATCGGCCCCAAGACTGGGCTCCCCAGGATCGTCTCCCCACGTTTCGAGGGATCGTCGCTCAAGAACCCGGCGACCTGCATCCCCATCTCGGTCGCGATGTCGCATGCGACTTTCGCGTGTCCGCCTGCGCCAATGATGAGGACGCGGCTCATCGGGACCCTCCCGGCTGCTCGCCGGCAAACTCCGTCATCGTCGCATGGCCCTCTTGGCTCACGTCGGACCGCCGAAGCACCAGGACTAGGGTCGCCACCAGGATTCGAAGGTCGAGCAGCAAGCTGTGGTGGTCGACGTACCAGACGTCCATCTCAAACCGTTCCGCCCAAGGCAGGTTGTTCCGACCGTGAATCTGAGCCCAACCGGTGATGCCGGGCCGGACCTCGTGACGCCGATGCTGGCGCTCTGAGTAGCGCTCCAAGTAGCTCATCAACA